>Ga0247778_1000183_pt1 | contig 108313 bp, 96 predicted proteins | sample UWRJL049202B5_FD_179939 | JGI IMG/M metagenome (GOLD analysis project Ga0247778, IMG submission 179939) | Plant litter microbial communities from Arlington Agricultural Research Station in Wisconsin, United States - UWRJ-L049-202B-5 | ecosystem: Environmental > Terrestrial > Plant litter >... | reverse complement strand
GTGTTGGGGGTTGGTTTTTTTTTTTTTTTTTTTTTTTTTTTTTTTTGCAGGCTGGGATACACATGCATTGCATTTTGTGCAGGTGGTCGTTCGTGTGTCATGGACTTAACTGCCTGGGTCATCCCACTACGGAGTTGCGAGGGTCTTGTGGAAATCATTTGTTTGGAAGGATATTTAGTTTCTATACATTGTCGATTTCGTGGGAAAGGAATTAGGAATAATATATCCCATCTTCTGTCGCACATTCTGTTGTATATTTACTGTCCGTGAAAATTGAGGTACCGCATAAAATTAGCCGTAGACTTCTATCCAGGAACCCGAAATGTTTATTTAGATGCGGCTCCTTGATGATTGCATGGAACTGCCACCCTCAATCCTTGTGTGCCCACCTTGAGGATGTTCTCAGCGCCATGAACGGCTTGAGCCCCGTCGTGGTGGTGGTGACACGCGTCTGACCATGCCTGCTCCTCGTGGCACTCCTGCAGTTATACCCTCCCTCGCCTATACACAATGCCGCTCCCCTAGTGTCCCCACTCGTTCAACATTTCAGCCGCCACATTTTTACTTGAAACGAGGAGCACGCTGATGGAGGTGTGCTGTCCAGTGCTGTCGTGCATGAGGGTGGCGACTCTACATGAGGTATTTATTAACGACTTTTCCCAGCCTCAGGTCCGCCCCGGCATACGAAGTATACGACGGAAAATCCTCGTCGCTTCAACGAATTAATTGGTCGATCCCCTGTCTGTTTACCTTTCTTCGTCCCATCTATCAGATTACCCAATATTGGGGTACCGCTTACCAATGCTGAATCAATAACGCCTCGTTCCCGTCATACGTCCCCCGTTCCCGCCCGGCATCTCACGGCAAACGGGAAACCTCCTGGGTCGCTGAGAAAACCCACGCCTCTTACTTAAGCTTCCCAGATCCTAATATAACTTCATTTGTGTCACCCCAGATAAAGACGATGCGGTAGTTTCGATGGGGTAATAAAAGTGCTAAGGTTCAAACAAGCCACCCTTTCATTTATCTACGCCTCTCAATTGTCTACACATAAGCCGTTCCAATCCAATCGTGTTTACCGTTAGCCTTTCTCTACGTCCCGTGCTAATCGCCAAATTCCAATTTCTCACCAGCCCATAAGCGACTTGTGCCTCTTAACAGTAATCAAACTTGTCGTAAGCTTTACGCTGACCCGTGTGTCAAGTACGTACTGATCCCATTTCTGGAGCTTGTCTAGATACTGCTCGCACTCCTCAACTTTAGCTTTATGATACGCGAGTGACTTATCGGGCAGGTCTTTCTCCAACCAGGCGATGCATGCTAACTCGTAATGCGCGGATGGCAGAGTCCAGTCATCCTTCAAATGGCCTTGGAACTCATGTCTATTTCTCACATTAGTTTGAAATCCTGAGGGTTACAAAAGTGGCAAGTACTTCTCATGATTCAAAACATCGACCTGCAACATCGTCTTCGCCTGATCGCAATCCCTCATATTCCTGAGAATGCAACCCTCAAGCAAAGACTTGATAGCCTTCTCATCAAGATCATTCTCAAACTTCTCGGGATGTGTAGTCCACCGCCATTGCACCGCAGTCAATGATTTCTGCAACTGCTCCTCATTCTCTTTCTTCACTCCGCCCCAGAAGTAAATCATTTCGACCAACGGGCTCACGCCTATCGCATCTGCGAGATCCACATCCCAAGCTTTGGCCCGTTCTTCCCACTTTGCGCATTTGCGTGTAATGTACATGTCGAAGGGGAGTTCTTTAGACATTACTTTTTGGCGCCCTGCCAAGGGGGGCGCTTTACGGATGTGGTCTGTTGCCATTTTCTTGTGCTTTTCTGCGGTTTCTGGCTCACCGGTCCGGAGCTTGCGATACAATTCGAGAAAACAGCAGCCGGTCAAATACGCATACATGGTGGGCGACCATTGTGAAAGATCTGCACATTTCTGCCAGCATTTTGCAGACCACTCATAGTCGTGGAGAAACATCGTCGTCAACGACATCTCGAACATGTTTATTGTGGCGATTTGCTTCATGTTGGAGTCGGAATTCGCGCCTAGGATCTTTGCCGCTTCGGCCAGGTTGCGATTATAAGCGTGCATTCGTGCTTCTTCCATCTTCCAGAGTTTAGATTCTGGGTATCGAGCTCGCATGCTGGCGAGTAGAGCACGGCATCGCGCGCGAGGGTAACCCGAGAGGTCGTCATCAGCGCCAGGGTCTGTAGGAAGGATATCGCAGAAGCCTACGAGGCCGTTGTAGTAGCCTAGCAGAGTTATACCGCTTATTGCAGAATTAAAATTATCAAACTAAAAGAGGGATTCGTGTTAGCGGGACACTTTGATTTGAGGGTATGAGGGGAAGAGCTCTCAAGAGAGCTTTTATTAGACATATGGCAAGTTCAGCTCTTCTCAAAAATTTACGGGAGCAAGATAAGGATATGACCAACCCGTGCAGATTGCCAGAGGTAGCGGGTTCCACGCTCCCTATCGCCTTTGAAACCCACGATGTAGAGGATCTTATTAAAGAGAGGATTCTCAATCATAGAGAAAACGACTAACAATATTCCGTAACAGAGCCTGGTACCGGAATGTATGAAAATATCTGTGTGAGAAGTTATCCCCACAGATGCTGGGTCAATATCCAGAAGCTTAGATTGAACTGTTGTGGCGGTGATCGGAACGTCAAGCTCTAGATCAGCTTCCGCTTCCTTTTCAAGGCCAGCTAAATCTTCCTCAGAACCATTTAATTTTTCAGTCAGGGTTTCCGCGGCATCGTAATCCTTCGAAGACCATGTCGCAGCAGAGTACGCCGTTGAAGGTCGCCCAGTAAGTGAAGCGAGTGAGCCCCTTCGTCTTGTAGCAGCTCGCTGCCTCAGATACTTGCCTTCGATCTCCATGATACCATCTAAGGTGAGATAAGCTTTTCTCAGCTTATAGAATCCCTTTATTGCCTCAGTCACCGAGCCACTGAGCACCGCGCATATAGCGCTTGTGAGTTGAGAAACTGAGCCTAATTAGCAAATTGACGTTGAAAATTCCGCGTGAAGATCCTACTGGCATAGCACAGAAGATATTCCGTTCCTGGAGGGTAAATATGAGATTGAAAAGCAGCAGGCTCTTTCTGCGCTCTCTTCATATCCTCCCAGGTCTTATTCTCTGCAGCTTGCAGCGTATTTGCGGCGTCTTTCAGCAGCTCCTTCTCAACCCCCAACATAGAAGCAATGAAGCTTGAGATACCTCGTCCGAGGTGATGGTAAGATGAGTCTTTTTGCTTCAAGATTTTGTCCGCAGCCGCAATATCGTCATTGAGAAGTTGCAGAAGAGCATGTTCGACTTCTTGCAGATGTTTGTCTTCTTCCTCAGCCGTCATCGTAGGCTCATGGGCCTTGGCCCTTGATCCGAACCACCTATTCATCTTGAAGGTGCTAAGCTTAAAATATAGCTCGGAAATGGGTGCAGGCCCGTGGAGCCTTGACTGACGCGGCGATTATATCATGGAGAATTGAAGCCTGTTTTCACCCCCAAAAAGAAATTCAGGCCTAAGATCCCAAGAAGATGTGAATCATTCACAGAGGAGCCGTTTTTTCGAGCCCTCGTCTAACAATATATATCGAAACACGGGGGGTTGGACAATAACTCGTGACCCAGCTGGAAGGCGCCGGAAAGTACCTATGTAAGGAGTTTAGGAGATTGGAGAAGGGCGGATACACAGGGAATGAGAGTGAATAGAGAGTAGAAAGCCAGCCGGTGCCTAGCACGATTAATTGAGGGAATTACAAGCAGTATGAGAAAGGTACGGTCAAAGAGAATAAGCAAAGTGGACTCACATGCCACACTCGTCATTAGTAAGGACTGAGCTGAGCCTCACTTGGCCCTAAATGTGGTTGACATGGCGCCGGAAACCCGATTTTCTGCCGCCTTCTACCTAGGCGACCTCATTCGCCTACTCGTACCTCCGTACAGTACTGTCAAGACAAGGAAAGAATCGCGCTTCAAAGCTCTCACAACTCCTCGAAAGTCGAAAGTTCGAGTACGACATACCATCGCGTACCTTCTCTCTTCCTCATAGCGACAGTTACGCTCCGCATCATGTCAGCCGCTCCAGCATCTGGCGCGCCACCCACTACCAAAGCTACAACCGCAGACAAGAGCGCCGATTCAACGAAGGAGACCAAGCCTGCCGCTGCATTGGAGGAAGATGATGAGTTTGAGGATTTCCCTGTAGAGAGTAGGTTACTCCCTCGATTGCCAGAGAATAAATTCGCCGGTCAGGATCTGACGATGCTGGTAGACTGGACGAAAGAGGAGACTGAAGTACCAGGCGACAACACGCATCTGTGGGAGGAGAGCTGGGATGACGATGATACGAGCGAGGACTTTTCCGCACAACTGAAGTAAGCTCTGTCGACATATCGCATAAGATCAAGAGTTAACTGTGTCCAGGGAGGAGCTCAAGAAGGTCGAGGCGAGCAAGAAGCGTTAAAGGATATAATATGAGCAAAGCAAGGTCACAATGGAGTTCACGGTATTACAAGAGGTTACTTTAAAAGGGTAGCATACAATGGACATCGCATCACGAGCATCACGTATGATATACTGGTCCAAAGTGCTTCATTTCAAGTGCTCTGAGCTATGTACGGACAAGCATCATCAATTTCATTACAGACTGGGTTTGCTGGGGTGGCCTTGACTGTATCAGAGTCCGAAGCTATTTCTCCTGCCACTACCTTACTTACTCGACAGAGCAGTGACACCAGGAAGTTCCTTGCCTTCGAGAAGCTCGAGAGAAGCTCCACCGCCGGTCGAGACATGACTGAGCTTGTCCTCAACCCCATACTTAGCAGCAACGGTTGCGGTATCACCACCACCGATGATAACGATCTTGCCATTCTGTGCGGCGTCTACCGCGGCATCAAGGGTTGCCTTTGTTCCTGTGGCGAAAGCATCGAATTCGAAGACTCCTGGGGGACCGTTCCAGAGGATGGTCTTGGCCTTGTTGATAGCGTTCTTATAAAGTTCAATACTCTTAGGGCCGCAGTCGAGGCCCATCCATCCATCTGGAATGCCCTCCTCATCAGTCGCAGTGCCGGTCTTCGCATCCTTGGAAAAGCTGTCTGCGGTGATGTAGTCAACTGGAAGAACGATCTCAACGTTGTTCTTCTTGGCCTTCTCAACCAAATCGCCAACGGTCTTGCTTCCAGCCTCATCGAACAGACTATTGCCAATCTTGACGTTCTCCAATGTCTTCTTGAATGTGAATGCCATGCCACCGCAGATGATAAGGCTGTTGACCTTTCCGAGAAGGTTGTCGATTAGCTGAATCTTGTCCGAGACCTTGGCGCCTCCCAGAATAGCTAAGAAAGGACGTTGAGGGTCCTCAAGGGCCTTAGCAAAGTACTCGAGCTCCTTTTTCATGAGGAATCCGGAGGCCTTTTCTGGAAGGTCAATGCCGACCATAGAGCTGTGAGCCCGGTGTGCAGTTCCGAAGGCATCATCTGTGAAGCAATTAGGATTTTAGATCTAGACCTATCTCTCAATATCTTACTGATATAGATATCTCCCAATGCAGTCAATCCCTTTCTGAACTCATCAACCTTAGCCTTATCCGCCTTGACCTTCTTGCCATCTGCGTCCTTGGAGCTGCCCTCCTCCTCAGCATGGAAACGCAGGTTCTCCAACAACACAACTTGTCCACCGGAAGCCTTGTTCACAATATCCTCAACCTCTTTGCCAACACAGTCTGGAGCAAACTCAACGGTCTTTCCTCCGAGCAACTTCTCAAGCTCTGGCACAACCGGCTTGAGAGAGTATTTTGCGTTCGCCTTGCCGTCTGGCCTGCCTAAGTGTGACATAAGGATAACAGCTTTCGCGCCATGGTCGATGGCATATTTGATCGTTGGGACGGCGCCGGCGATTCTTTGACTACAACTAATTAGTACTATATTTTGGAGATTGAGAAGATAGGACTAACGTGTTTGTGACCTTTTTATCAGCGTCTAGCGGAACATTGAAGTCGACCTTAATAGAGAGGTTGGCTATTAGCAAGTTTTCCAGAGTAGGATGATCCGTATCGGGCGGGCTCACTCTGATCAACACGCGCTTCCCGGAGAGATCCACGTCTGTAATCGACAGCTTATTTGAAAGACTCATGGTTGCAATTGCTAAGTTTTCGGTTCTGTCTCTAAGAAATTGTAAATGCTCAGGGTTTTCTCAGCGTATCGTGGGAAGTTGAGGGATTTTGTAGATTGCTCAATGGTTGAGGGCAGCAAAAGAAAGTAGGCGTGGGCTGGTTTTTAGCTGCCCCTCGTTTGGTGGGGTGGGCGTTCGCAAGACGATTTCGGAAGCCTTCGGTCATGCCAAGGAATCCCATCAGGAGCTGCGATGCAACGGCAACAATCAAAATTTATTAGACTAACGCGTTTCACCTCTTGCCAAATTGAAGCCAAAGTCAAGAAAGACATGGCGGTTTAGTGTGATCTCCCAATGGCCTCAACGTAGCGGTCAATTTGCGCCTTCAACTAGATTGAGGTTTTGAAATACAAACGATTCATGGTGGCATGGTCGTATGCCGGATCCTTTCCCGGACATTGCAAGTACGTATTCATGACAAGAATATTGTAATGATGCCTTAACTCTCTCGATTGCAAGAAGCATGTAGGTACAAATACCCGATACCTCAACACCCAGTACCCAACCCGAACCATACGCCGCACCGGTATCAATGTCAATCCAAGTTTATAACCATAAGGTTCAGCTACGCAGTTTAAATTGCCGCCCAAATGCTTTAACGCCTGTTTTCCAATGCCAATGCTAATCTCAATGTCGTACGTCGTTTCTTCATGCTATTGGTCCCGGCCCGAACCTGAGAACGTATTACAACAAGCGGATATTAGGTGACGAGGGAGCTGACTTAGCATCTGCTTCTTCGGTAGCGTTTGAGAGGGAGAGGTATGCTGTCCATGCGATACCAATCGTTGAAACGAAGGGCTAAATGAGGTTAGAATGATATGTCCGGCCAAAATTCAAAGAGAGCTTACCAGTTGGAATTGGATTGGCATCAACCGAAAGTTGATAATCTGGACTACTGGCCAAACCAAGAAATTGGCCTTGAGAGTAGGAAGGTACATATCGCGGAGCTTGTGGGTTACAGCTCGTCGTCCGCCGCCCTCTGCAACAGTCATGATCGTGAAAAATATAGCGATTCCTAAGAGCAGTATCAGTAGTGCCTACCAATCCCGTATGCAAGAACAACATACCAACTGGCGCAAAGATAAGCTGGTCGAAAGCTACCATCTTCATCGCAGGTCCCAGTCCGCTGCTCTTCGTGATAGGGAAAGACTTCGAAAGGAACTGGAACCACTTGAACTGCACAGGGGCCATCATAAAACCATATGCCATGAATCTCGTCAATCTCTCGAAGTCGAAAGGCGGCGGCAGGTATTTTGAATCCGGAACAATGTCGTTCTCGTCTAGAGCGTTTTTGGAGTCTAATTCGATCCCCATCTCATCGTCATCCTTGACGCCCCCTGGTTTCCGCGCCGCTGCCAGTCGTATTGCTGCTATAGACTGCGCCAATGTATCTGCTATCCCGCCGAGCACCGCGTTCGTAATCATCATCGTGAGAACTGCCAGCCGTTAGAGATTGCCCAGGTTCCCAGAATCGGGACACGTACTTGGCCTGTCCGCATAGTAACTGTTGAACTTGATTGCTAGCCTAGTGATTACGGATATCTCTAGGAGAAAGATAACAGTATTAACTACCGGCTATTTGTAGAGAAGCCCAAGTATCAGCAAGTCTGTTTGGAATTGAAGCCGGTCCTTGCGACGGTACAGCAAAAGAGTATGTCACTCACCACAATGCCATATATATATTTGGAATTCATGGCACGTAATATCCTCCGTCGGGGAACTTCTAGGACCATAATGGCGGTGATGCAATGTTGGTGAGATTGAAGATTTCGTGAGGTGCTCGGAGGTGGGAGTTCGAAATGACGACAGCTAAATCTGGGGAAGATCTGCTTGCCGGGTCGCGCAAACGAATCCTCAAGGCCAAATGGAATCGTATATAAAGATTTGCAGTGAATCTATCGTCGTCACCTCATAAACCTCATAAGGCCGTTATAGTGAGGACAAACAAATTTAGTACTGGTGGTCTTGGTTGGCGTCTATCTTGGGGTGTTGGAATTTGCGCGGCTCAATCTGCAACCATTTCCTCTCGCCTACAGTGGGCGGCGATCAAGATCCTTGGTGGCGCAGTGAGAAACTTCATGCACTTTCGAAACAATCACTTTACATAATGACACTGAGGAAATTGGCCTCATGAAATCGCTTCCACTTCTTCAGAAGTTTTAGACAGACGATAATGTTTCATTGCGTATGTTTTCTACGGTCACAATGTCCCTCCAGTACATCTTAATTCTTACGAGAAGGGTATCAGGAGGTCTACGTACAACACGACAATCCTCACGTCCTCGCCCGGAACAGGTTCACTGAACTCCTTGAGTAACCAACCATCTGGGGATAGTTGCTGTAGTCTGGAGTGAAAAGAATTGCATCATTGCAATCACTTCCGAGACTTGTATTATTCAGCCACGCTGGCTCCCAATAGTGAACTCCGCGTCCCAACCCTAGGGGCACCTGTTTTACAATACTTATGACATGGTCAGTCCAAGTAACCTGTCCTGATATACTGTACGGGATTTCTGGTTCAGAGGATTCTGGAATTGGGTTGTATTCCCCGTTACAGATGGCTTTTGAAGGTCAGGATCTTGCATCACATGGAACAAAAACGGTCTACTAGACCGAAAGATGGAATGTCATTCCGAGAAATATACACACCTGGATAATCTGAGAGCGTGGAGTCAGTTCTGTTCTTGAAAAATAATTGGAATTCCATTTGTAGCTGAGCAAAAGATGTTCCAATGTTGAAGGAATAGCGAGACGAGCACGTACCTGTCTCGACAACTTGAATTGGTTTCTTATAATCCCAGGCTAGCGTGTTCAGGGTCGTCCTCAAGTTATGGAACGTCGCAGCAGTGCCATAGAAAGGATAGAATGAGAACCTACACTGAATTTAGTATTTGTTTCTATTGTATATTTGGGGAGCCTGGGAGCCGAATTTTTGACACAACTCTGAAGACATGATTCAAAAGCTCGAATCCTCAGCCTTCGCAGTAGGAAATCGAAGTTAGATCCATACGAACCCGAAAACGTCCCAGGCGCTTGTGGGTATCCCATTTGCAACCATAGCTCCAAACCACCTCTGCTGTAAAGTAATGTCTATGGAAATCAGCATGGAAATGCATGACAAGAATATTAGGAATAGAACAATCTCCTAAGCGACTCCTAAGGAGAAAGAGCAGAATGTGACGTACTCCAACCATCGTCTATATGAATCTATAAAATGGATCAGCATGTGAGTTTCGTTGTGTTTCTGGAGAGCAGAGGAACGGCGCCGTCACAAGCCATCCTCAGAACTTACTCGATAGAAGATAACTTACCATTACTTGAGGTTTGGATACGCCCGCGTGAATCGCATCGTCAACACCCGCTCTTGCTGCCTTCCAGAGAGCGGCAACATTCGTGAAGCTGGCAACTGTAGCAGGCCATGGTTGTACGTCCACCTGGCAACATTGTGGAATCAGAATTATCCTAGTCAAGAAGACTTAGGGTGTCTTATTTCCTCTTAGAGGAGCGTGTGGAGTAAAATGGAGTGAATGAGATAAAACTTAAGGTGCCTGGGGAGCACGCGACCAAAGACCAAAAGTAGCTTACATCTGCATAGCCAATAGGCCAGAGCATGCCATGACGAATTTCGTTCCCAAGTGCAACAATTGCGAGGTCAATTCCAGCTTTGTCGAATGATATCAGCGTATCCTTGACATAGCTTCTCAGTGTAGAAGCAAGAGGTTTCAAAGACTTTGGCCATGCTGACGGTGGTGGCTGCTTATTTGGATCCGCCCAAGAGTCTCTACTTGTGTCTTAGTAATTGCAATTGCTTCTCGTTCTAGGGAGACCTACGAAAAGTGGAAGTCTAGGTATATCTTGTATCCTTTGCTCTGAAAACGCTTCGCAAGCTGCAGATTATATTCTAATCCATTGGTTCCACCCTCTGGATTCACCCATATTCGAAGTCGAACGGTATTCATCCCTCCGTCTCCCAATATATCTTCAACTGACCTGGTTTGATTGCCCCTCGATGTATCCTTGTATGTGCTCCCAACATCTTCGAGTGTCTTCAATGAGCTTAGATCATGTCCTTTGAAGAAGAAAGGCTCGGATGAGTCTGCACTACTAAAATATGAGCCTCGACAATCTAGGAAAAGGAAATGATTCGTCCATTGGACAGCTTACGAGCGAGGTTGGCTCGGGATCGCTGCTGCCAAAGGCAAGAGGCAGAGAAGCTTGCGCAGACGCATTGTTTTGGAAGGAATGTCCAGAATGATCAATGAAGACCGTGGAAAGTTGTGATGGACCAATGTTTTTTTAATTTATAATAGTATGTATGACTTTCGAATGTCAATACTAAAATAGTTCACAATCAGCTCCCAGAGCTTCCCATGCTTGCTTCGCGCGGGGACACGACTTCATGAATAATTCCACCATACAGATGCCCGATAAATATTTTAGAACACATGTTATGTATGAACCCCGCGATGCGCACGGGCAATCAGCCCTTTGTGGGGAAGCTTGAATTTTAGCCTCGTATGCGAGTGATTCTCTGATTGGCGCGGGAAATTGTCACTGCGAATGACAACGGCCTGGGAATGATTATTTGACCCGAGGCCCAGGTGCCCGGTCCACAATTCAGGACGGTGAACCCAGATGCATTATTTGATAGTCTATTATTGTGCTCTTGATTCAACCACAACACATCGCCAGTGCTCACCAAAGTGTGCATATTTCGGTAAGCTCATCTCTAAATTCTGAAATTGACTCAGCCTTGCCTTTGTACATCAAATTTGACTGGTACGAATCCAACGGCATCCAAACCTACACTCAGGTTACTACTTGCGTAGAAACACACGACGAGCAGGCTGAACTAGCTTCCCGAAGGTACACAGAACAAATCAGCAGTATCTGGTTTATCATCATCGTCAAATGAGGCCAATAATACTTCGAGAGGTATCAAGATATCAGTGCTGTTCCCTTCGTCCTCCCAATTTCCATCTTGGCCGTTCTGGCTCCAAATTGAATCTTAAGTTATCAGCGGAGAACTTGACCAGATACGGAGAAGGGATGAGGTGGCTCTTACTGCTCGTTTCTTCTCATGAGCGACAGACTGCATGCCCAAGTTATAGGCTAAGAGACGTAAAACTTTCTTCCCTGGCTCTAATTCTGGGACTTGAGGTTCTGCCGCGACTGTTGTCTGGAATCCACACTTTTCCCAAATCGGACATTCGACAGCCCATCTAACAAGTGATTCGTCCAGATAAGGAAAACGCACTTCTCGGCCCCAATGAGAGATGACACGATCATCACGGCCCAGATTTCGTTTTCCCAATCTATTAACATCCAATTCGAGTTCATCCAGTAGAGCGGTAAACCCACTTCTATTGAAAGCGGTTGCGTGACGTGTATACCCACCAAATAATTCATCGGCGCCGAGACCAGAAAGAAGGACACGTGCCAACGAAGTGTAAGGGACAGCACTATTGTCAAAAGTACTTGTCGCAACTCCGGCCCCACGAGAAGCAAAATACAAAGCATACGCAATTGAAAGATCCATTTCCGTGTTGTGTGGTCGGATAAGCCCAACCACAGTGGCTCTGTGTGCTATTGTTTCTGCGTAAGGTACGTTGACCTAAAGTAGAGGTGAGCAAACGAAGAATAAAAAGCCGAAGAGGAAATTTACTGCAACAAATCGCCAAACTCGGTGACGGCAAACGTTTTGAAGCTCTTGAAAAGCTTTTCTTCCAGTCTCTCTATCGGGACATGTCTCGAAAAATGAAATTTCACTTTCGGTTTCAGCATTCTGGAGGTTAAATCGAGCATTGTCTTGAATATTGGTGACATCCTGCTTCTTTGAGCTCAGACGTATCCTCGCTGCCTCTACTACTCTTGGGTTTTCAAATGCAACATTGATCAAGTCAACTTCCTGCTCAATCGGGAGGAGATCATGTGCCATGCGCGCAAGTACTGTGCAGTCAAGGCCACCAGAGAACAAAATAGCAATACGAACATTGCAATCTTTGCTTAGACCCGGCGCTGCTGGGACATTGAGTATCCTGAGTTTGAGGGACTCACATAAATGCTGCTGCAGTTGCGCTACCGACAAAGCCTGTGAGTTCAAGATATGACTGTATGTCGGTATAAATCTGTTAAATGCACCTAGTGATGCCTGTAGAATGGTTAGCTATTGACTATAGAAGCCTGACGGAGACGACAGTTTAATGATACCTACAGGTGATTCCGAATCTGAGACTTCCCATATGTGTCGCCGCAGCGGTAATATTGACTCGAAAGTGTTTTGGCTCACGAGGCTCTGCTCACCGAGAATAACTTGCTCATTGGAGAGTGAAAGCTGATAAACCCCATCAGCGTCTACCTCCTTCCAGTTGCCGTTCCTCAGGTCCCCAGAGCTGGAGAATTCCATGGAGTCCGGGAGACCATTGGTATTGTAGAGCAGAGAACGACGTCCGAGCCGGTCTCTGCCAAAATAGAGCATGTCGTGATATCTGTCCAGGAAGACGAAAGCAAAGGGCCCCGATATGCTTCGGAACCTTTTGAGAACGGCAGAGACAGACTCCGCGGAAGAAAGCCGTGAAGAGCTTGCTTCTAAGAGTGAGTCAAAAACGATCCGGCCATCATTACCTACTACCGGCTCTGTATCAAGCCTCCACGCTTCCCCATTCCAGCAAAAAATTGATCCGCTTCGGGGGTCTTTGAAGGGCTGAGCAGTGACCTGACCTCCTCTCAATGCCAAAACCGACGCAGTGAAGGAGATGAAATAGGGTATCCCATCTTTTGTTTTAACCTTGGCTGTCTCCTCTCCTATGTGATCAGGACCCCTTTTGGAAAGCAGCTGCTTGAGGTCATCACCAACAGGTACGAATGCTTTTCGTGAGACAATTGCATGGATGCCACACATTTTCTAGCTCAGGAATGCTATCACCGCGGAGTGTTCATTTTGGAATTGATGACGGAGCGGAAATCGCGTTGATAATTATGGCGTCGGACTTCGTGTTGTTGTTGGAAGGACGTCCGTCGCATCGTAAAATTACCCAGTGGCGTACAAGCTCGCTTCACAGCCAGTCTTCGCGAGACAGATCCGAGCGTGTGTTTATCTGCAACAAGACAAGCAATCGACGACAACTCTCAACTTTTCGGCAACGCAGGCGAATTAGACCCAGTTTATCTCTTCTGTGGCCCCATAGAGTCGGAAACATATAGGCTCTCTACCAAGAGTGGTTCGTCTCGGTACACTCCGAAACCTCGAATTTCATCTGTACCCCGCCAATAAACCGAGGATTGTGAAGAACGCCTTGTGAGGCGCTGGTGGATGGATGTCTCCTCCCAGTCAGCCAACGGAAGCCAAAGACCCCGCAGATAAGCTTCCTGGAGGTATTTTGTCTGGAGGGGCCGGCAAGGATGTCGAGAAAGCAGAAGATGGGCACCAAATCCCCAAGGAAGGCGGGGCAGTCATAGAACCAGAAGGAGAAACATCAGCTGCAACTGTCCAGACGGGAGACGCCAAGCTTGAACATAAAATAACACAGCGCGTCGCCGGCAAGGCCTCGGAATACATTGGCGGGGATTCAGAGACGGTGGAAGAGAAGACGGAAGAGCCAACACCGACAAGGTCACCACAAGCACCATTATATGCTCACGATCCCATGGAAACTTCCACAGCTACTCTGAAACCAAATACGATACCTTCCAAGCAGTCTGTTTCCCAAAGTCTTTCCCCAGATGACAATTTTTATCTAGATCCAACGCCCAAAACCCCAAGATCTTCCCAACCACCTTCACGATCAACGTCTAGCGCAACATCCATATCAATCTCCCAACATGCTCGAGACAGCGAGCCACCGGAAAGGTCTCCGACAAGGTCAGATGCTGGATTTGACGAGAAGGTCTCTGCTAGTGAGGATGAACGTGAGGTCTCTTCGAGGTCGGAAATACAGAGCATAATGGATCAGTTCAGCGAGGAGGGACAAGGGCCAGGACATGAGGAGGTCATGTCACCGCGGCTAGAGGTCGCCGGACCATTACTTGGTAGCCCAGTACAACATCCTCCGAGAAAATCGAGTCTGGAACCACTCAATTCCCCGGGAACAAGTGCTACCCAGAGTATGCAAGATTTACGGCTATCCTCACATACACAGTACGGGCATCAGGCATGGGATCCACCCGATGTCGGTCCTTCAGTTCCACCAAAGCCAGGATCAATTCATAGCTTTGGGCCTTCAAGAACAACGGAAGAACGACATCAAAGCATTGATTCTCCCTTGTCTCCCCCACCTCTACATCGACCCCCGCCACCAGAGCCCGAGCCCGAGCCCGATCTTCCATTCGATTTCCATCGATTTCTAGAGCAACTACGACACAGGACTGCCGATCCTGTCGCTAAATTTTTAAGGTCGTTTCTGCAAGAGTTTGGCAAGAAACAGTGGATGGTTCATGAACAGGTCAAGATTATAGGGGACTTTCTCGCATTCATAACAAATAAAATGGCCCAATGCGAGGTATGGCGTGAAGTTTCGGATGCGGAATTTGATAATGCCCGCGAGGGTATGGAGAAACTGGTCATGAATAGATTATATTCCCAAACATTCTCACCAGCAATACCTTCACCCCAGCCAATTCCAGGAGCAAAACCCCGAAGGAGAGGGGCCGAGCGGCCAATGGGACCAGGAAGGAGAGGTCAGCATCAAGAAGATGTTGAGCGTGATGATATTCTTGCCCAAAAAGTCAGCATCTACGGGTGGATTAAAGAAGAGCATCTTGATATTCAGCCGGTCGGAGAAAGCGGCAAAAGATTCTTAGTGCTCGCACAACAAGGTATTTGCCCTCCCTCCCCCTCAAACACCAGCTGTGCGGAAGAAAAGACAATACTCACCCCTGCATGCAGAACTGTTGAAAATAAAAACATACCGAGCTCCTAGAGACAAGATCATTTGTGTCCTGAATTGTTGTAAAGTCATTTTTGGTGAGTAATGTGTATGCCTTTCTTGTTTAAATGCTAAATGATGGAAGGCCTTCTAAAACACTCCAAGTCGGACTCTTCTGCGGATTCTTTTATGCCTCTACTCATCTACGTGGTTTTGCAAGCCAATCCAGAGCACCTAGTCTCCAATGTGCAATACATTCTGCGATTCAGAAATCAAGAGAAGCTTGGTGGAGAAGCTGGCTATTATTTATCGTCCCTTGTGGGTTAATTTCGTGGTCAACTGATGAACCTCGTCTAACAATGTTAGTCTGGCGCAATACAATTTGTTGAAAGTCTGGACCGTACTACTTTGACAATATCCGACGAAGAGTTTGACAAGAACGTTACAGCAGCTGTGTCAGCAATAGCCGAAAAACATCAGGCCGAACTGCCAGAGCCTCCACCTCCCACTCAGTTGTCCGAGAAATCTAGTCTTAGTCGCCCTGAAGTAACACCTCGTCATTCAATGGAAGGGGAGTCTTCAACACCTCGAAGATCAACTTCTTCGAACGAGTATAGTGGGGAAGATGAGAAAGCTGCAATGAGCGGTTTGCTAAAAACTATCCAACGGCCATTGTCTTCGATTGGTAGAATCTTTTCAGAAGAAGGTAGCTCATCGCATACTAGTCCTGCACGTACACCATTACCTGGGAACACGCCTCGTATGAGCCCAAACCCTCGAATTAGTACAGACGGCCCACAAGGACAGCCACCACCAGCTAGATTGGCTCCCAATAACAATGCTCGCGCCCAGATGGCCGCAGAGGACGCGGCCGCAAGGCAAGCAAGTGCAGAGACTGCCGAGGTCCATAGGATCCAACGTGCAGAACATGCGAATATTGTAGAAACGCTTGCTGGCATGTTCCCTGATCTGGATAGAGATATTATCAGTGATGTAGTGACTCAAAAGGAGGGCAGGTGAGATAATTTCCCTCTCTACAGTCTACTATTTGACTAAGTCACCTAGGGTTGCACTCGCTGTCGATGCATGTCTGGCTCTCAGCTCCTAGGTCTTAGTTCCTAGCCACTATCTAACGTTGAAATCAGCAAGTAAACAAGTAGCATCTATCGGTTTGGAGAGTTTAGCGCGTGGGTTTGAGCGTGGCATCGGCGTTTCTCCTGTTATTCTAGCCATCACAGTAAGGCGCGATAGACATATAACTCCTGAACATTATAGGAAGTAGAACCTCATTTGAAGCGATGAGATACAATAATTATAATTGTGATATTCTACAACAGAGCATTCCCATTTTACAAGGACTCAGTGCTAGGCAAATAACAATATACAATCTAGGTAAATGGCTCAGTGAATTGCTATTCACAATTTCCAAGGAATTTTGCTCACTTCGACAGTTATCGACATTCTTCCGATGGACTTCCTACCTTTTAGAGCAACATTCAGGGGCTAAGCGTGGCCGGAAAAAAGCGGCCGCCATTTAGCTCGGCCTGCCTCGGAAGGAACTTGATCAATATCAAATTTGAGATCTCGAATACCTGTGTGTATTCATACACATCCTACTCTTACGTTAACATGACGAAGAAAAAGAGCAAGGGTCAGAATGTCGCTGAAGGCTCAGAGAACCTGAATCCTCCCAGTCCCGCATCATCTGCGTCAAAGCCGAAAGACGTAAAGCCGGCTCCACCATCGACTTCCGCCCTGATAATTTGCCGCAACAAGTCAGTTTCCCGCCGCCCCTTTTCCTTTGTCCTGTCTGTATTCTTATTATTTTTGCCTGCTTGAATCTGCTGCGGTATATTTCAAGTATTAAAGCTTCTCGCTGTCCCCCAAAATCAGATTATACATATTTATATATCTATACTTATTAATTATTGCTAGACATTGGCGCTACATCTCCTCTTTCCATGGCCCTTGGCTACAATTACCCCCCGAAGTCCTCGAAAGTCTTGCAAATAATAACTACAATCTCCCCCGACCCCGACCAATTGATCCTGCCGTCTTCTTTGATCTCCTCAAAATCAGACAACTCGTTGACGAAGCCACAAATTTAGCTGTCCGGGCTACGAGTGGTGTTACTTCATCCGCTCTTACCAACTCTCTGAATGCCGGTAATGGCCTTTTGGGCAATGGAGGGGCAGCATTGGGGCTCGGTATAGGGGGGGGAGGCGGGAACGCGAAATTGAGTAGGGAACGGAAACACCGCATGAGAGAACAGGCTACTCAGAAGCTGTCTAAGGCATACCATCTAGATGAGATTGCATCTAGTGTCGCAACTATGCAATCTGCTTCTACGCTTGAAGATGTGGCACACCTGGTCTTGCAGAGAAATCCGAATGACGCAGATGCGAAATATGTCCATTTTTTCCATGAGAAAATTCCTTCCCGACAACTAGCCGAATGTACAAGCCTTGAACCTCTTGATGAAGTCATCGCGGAGCGGCCTAGTGAGGGCGAGATCTTAAGGACACGTGCTGTTACGAAGATCTTCAAGGAAGATTTTTTTGGCGCGGCTCAAGATCTCACGGCCGCATTGCAAGTGTGTAGATATAACCAGGGCCAGCATAAGGCCGGGAGACAGCAGCTTCAACTGGCAAGTGAAGCTGCAGCTGAGAATCAGCGAAACAGCAGGTGGAAAGAAGAGGTTAAGCTTGACGAGGAAGATCACCCGAGTAGTCTTGAAACCCAGCTCCTTTTCCACAGAGCTGGTGTGTACCTGACCATTGCTTGCCAACACGTCAACGATGCACTTGTACCCAAAACATCAAGCGGATCAAATGGCAAAAAGGCGAATGGAATAACAGGAAATGGAAACTTATATTTCAACGACACACCTACAGAGACTGAGCCGCCCGAGCTCAGTACTGCTGAGAAAGAAGCACAGCGAAGGCGCCTGGAAGCTAGGAAAATCGTCAAGACTAATGCCAAAAGAGCTCTGCGAGATTACGTCGCCTACCTCTCGCATTTTGACTATACGCCAGGTCTGCCAGCCGAGATTGCAGAAGAATTTGTCCGCAAAGTCAACCAAGCCGCGAATGGATTCAAAGTTCCACGACCCCAGAATAGCACCAACGGCAAAAGCCTTGACTTACAAAGCAATTCCTCGCTGAGCAATGGGCAGCTCTCAGATGCTCTTGTTCCTCACAAAGGCCCTAGTCGCAACCGCCCTCACTCTGGTAATGGTGCCTCTCGAACTGCCGAGCTCCCAAGTTTGCCTCCCCCCGTGGTCCACCAAATTTCAGCATTGTTCTCTGCAACGCCCCCAGCAGATTTACCTCCCTATCCCGAGACAGCAATAGCCCTGACGACCAAGCAGCAAATGCGAGCATCTCAGAACGAAGCCGCAAAAGCAATTTTAGCCCAAACCGATTGCCATGAGGCATTAACTTACCACCCTCTTTTGACAGATGCCCTTCATTCCCTTCTACTCTGCCACTGTCTTGTCCAAACCTCAGCCCGCGAGCTCCAACGACATTCCCACATGGTTGCACGTCTCGCTCGTGTCTGTGATGGCTACCCCATTTTCCAAGCCGCGCGCTCACCGAGCCGTGCTGACTGGATCGAAGTTGTGCGCCGCAGTGATAATTGGATCCAGCTTTCGCAATCCTGGGAATCACTGTGCGCTCCTGCTCCTCTACCTGGTCAAAGTACCCAAAACCTACAGAAGGAGACGCCAGCTGAGAAGAAAGAACGCCTCAAGCAGCAAGCAATCATGGAGGCGCTGGAAGATGACCGCGTCCATGACGAGGCTAGTTTCCACGCTGCTGTTGCGGCGAGACAGCGGCGACAAGAAGAAGAGGCACGCAAGGCTGAGGGTAGAGAGATGCCGAAGCGGTGGGCACAGGAGGATGGGAAAGAGTATCCCATTTCTACTGAACGCGCTCAGGCTATTGTACGCTGGATTAGAGAGGCCCCGGTTGGGGGCGAGGCGGGCGGACCTCGCAAGAAAAAGAAGGGAAGTAAATCCAGCAGCAAAGGCAAGTCAAAGGTCAGCGTAGAGGATGCGATTCGTGGGATAAGGCTTGAAGATGAAGGAGACGGAGAGGGACTTGAGCAAGTCGAAGAAGTCGACTAGACTTGAGCGTGGTCAAAGGTTCATTCTGTACTTAATTGTCGCTCAGCTGAAAATAAGAGCTATTGGATACCATGCTTTGTTTCTGCTTCTCCGATAAGCTCCTGCTTTGCAGCTGAAGACTCTTGATTTGAAGGTGATTGTAGAAAGCAATTGTGAAAATCAAATACAAGTGAAGATAAGCGCTCAATATTTATTACCATTCCAGAAAATTATGAAGCGCGCCTGAAGAGCAATCATCATCTCAATCTTTAAAGTCGGGACTTCAACAATGACCGAAAAAGTCGGCTTTAGGGCAACCTGCGTAGCGAAGGCTTTAGAGATGACAAGTGGTCAATGTGAAAGTACGAGCGCTAAACATACATATCCGCCGCTTATTTGACCGTAAAACCACACTACATGAGATTTATGCTTCGCAGCAACTCCTTTATTTGCGCCCCAACCCAATACGCCATGCTTAAAACTCATACTCCCACTCTTTTCAAAATATCAAATCCACCTTCCAGCTCCTAAGCCGCCATAATACACCCCATATAACAATGATCCAGAGTCCGAATCTCCTTCTACCAACATTTCCAACCCCGAGCACAGCTATGCTTATTCTTGAGACCAGAAGACGTGAAGATCAAAATTGAGAAGGGAATTATTTTGAGAGCTTGAAAAGATTCGGGTTCTCGTACTGTGCCGAGAGATTCATAAAGTTATCAATCTCTGTCAAACCATCGGTTTCGAGACTTTGCATCAGCTCTATCTGCTGCTGCTGGCTAAGGCTTCCCTGTCTCATGTGTATGTCATAGTCTCCGTTACCCCACATGAAATTTCCAAAGGACGCAGGTGTAGTACCAGTGTGCATTATATAGCTGGCATCAGCTATGGTAGGATTCGCTGGTGGTAGTGGTGATTGGAACTGAGACTGGACTGGGGGTTGTGCAAGGCCATCGGGTATGGAATTCCAGGCATTTGCCAGGTTTTGTGGTTGGGTGAACTCGGGAGGAAAATAACTGAACCGGCGGTCTGACTGCATGCTGGATGGAGCACCAAATATGGAGTTCGACCTGAATGCTGGTTGGGGAGGTCCCATACTCTGCGCGAAGGGCGGGATATGCTCCGGCATTTGATTGAAGACATATCCAAACTGAGGCGGCTGGAAGGTGCCTTGTTGTGAATGTGCGATCGAGCTCGTAGTCACACTAGAATGCTCTGATGCCGACGGAGAGTTGGCGTCTGTGAGGGAAGAAGGCGAATTTGCTGATAATGATGACGGTGGGTGCGAGTTGTTCTTGATATCGTAGCTTCTCAAGCAAGCCCTGGAAATTTTCGAATACAATTGCGAAGTAGCAGCTGTGCCAGGCCAGCGTTCACGGCACTTCTCAATGACATCGAGGGCAATGTCGATATTCTCCTCGAGCTCCTCCTTGGGGTGTAGGGCACGGACTTCGGGGTAAGATATGGCCCAGAGAATGGTATTTACCGCTTGGAAAACCGTTAGGAGAAATATCCACGTGATATCAATGCTCCCAGTCTCCATCTGCTTGCTTTGGCTTTTGATATTCTCCGCCGACGCATCGTAACACATCATTGCCGAACGTGCCGAAGGCTTGGGAACCTGCGGCGATGGACGTCGAAGGGTCACGATCATACTATTATACCTACCTGTAAACCTGCTTTGTGTTAGGTCTTCATGACGAGTACTTGGACTACCAGGCACACACCATGGCTTGCTCCAAGCTGGACTCTGCGGACAGGCATCTAGCCAATCCTTTAGTTTTTTTTCCATTTGTGCATACCACGGATTGTCTTCGTTCTTGGGTTCGGGGCGCTTCTTCTGATATAGCACCCTCCTCATCTCCGCCTGAAGCAACCGCATCCGAAGGAAATGTATAGCAACTTGCTTCTTTTCTGACACTGGGGCAGGCAGTATGCCGTCCGCAGTAATGTACTCATCATCAACGGCTTCGAAAAACCCAACATCAACATGATCTTCCCCGGCGGCAAACGCATTCGGACGCCCCATACTGTGGGCTAAGCCCAACTCCATCGAAAGGACTATCCACGAAAGGCGACGCTTCATATCCAATTGTATTGGATTGACCATGCCAAGATCAACACCTTGCTTAATAGTCTTCTCCTCTGCTAAACCAAGTTGTTGGCATAGCCGTGTAGCTAGGCCAACAACATAATATATAGCAGTGCGGGTTGGGGTCAAGAGCGAGTACTGGGCTACAAGGACTAAGCATTGAAGAGTTTTGATGTCTTTGGGGCGGATCACTGCTTCCATGTAGCCCATCGCGGCCAGATAGTAGCTGTCAGCTAAACCAGAATATTGTGTATCGAGTTTCTGCATGCTTATTGCAAGCACCATCCTCAGAACAAAATTCTTATAAGGGTCGGTATTCCCGTCATAGACGTCTTGGAGGTCCTTGGCAAAGGATGGTTCGTGTAAAGTTGGAGTCAAGTATTGAGCTATGCTAGTCAATATTCTGATACAACACTGATGCGCTCATTTGAGCTTCCACTGACCTTTCTGATTGAATACCTCAACCAGTTTATCGGTTACCAAACGAGTGGGTAACGTTGGTGCAGCTACTGCACTGATCATGGGGTATGATTTCTTCCGGTTTGTCGCCGATTCAGGAGATGGCATAGGAGGTCGACGGTTGCGCACCTCGGGCACCAGCTCCCGGATACTTCTAGAATCCGTAAATTTTTTTGCCTCTTCCATGACCAGTCTTGTCATTGCAATGCCACTGGAGGGCCCCAAAAACCGTGGCGTCTCGTCATTTTCGTCTAAACGGACAAGCCCTCCAGGCCGCACAATATCTTCGGTATTCTGGGGATGGCCTTCCTCCTCTGTGAACTGGCTCAATTCGGCTTCTAAGGCTCGCACTTTGTCTTGCAGTCGAATCACGTAGGTCCTAGGTATTTTCTTGCCCTTCGCTGTATCAAAATATTCGCATACAACGCCCATTTTTTCGCACGGGAGGCAACGCGGCAGATTAGGATCGCATCTCGTCTTTCTCTGGTGAGTTTTAGTACCAGCGATTTGGATACATACAAGAACGGGTACAAACCTGGCGACATCTGCAACAGGCGGTCAAAGTGTGCGCAATTCTGGGGGAATGGTCCTCGCTCTCATGACTGCTTTCTCGGAATGATTTCGCCTCGCGAGCCTTGTTGACAGAGCTATGGGCTTGCCGAAAGAGATCTCCTGCGTCCATCGATGCGATTATGGCTCTCTAGAGGAACAGAAAGGTGTTATTTTGGGGCGCTTGTCGGCTTTCACCATCGTCGAAGATGCAAGATGTGGGGTCCTATATATCGCCGGCTGTAGTAGCTCATGTACAACAGTGATTGCAACGATAAACCGAGTGGCGATGAGTACCACTCTTGGGTATCGAGCTGTCTTCGATAGCAAGATAGTGCGTAGAACAAAAGGCTATTAATTGCGCCTCAGGAAGAATGCCGGGGCTTCAGAGGCACAGCAGCGTGGGAGGCAGAAGCAGTTGTGGGTATGTAAGATGTCCGGAAGGGGCGCCTTTGGTATATCGAGTCGAATCGAGACAGGAAGGAGCAGCTTGCAGCGATTGGGCGCCGAGTAGAATCTCACCGGGGTTCTGTACGGACTCTGTGTATTGCAGGGGAGTACTGTACCTTACCTGTACCCTTCGTATAACTACTAGATATGTCAGTGAGCAGCGGCAGCATGAGCGCGAGGATCAGGAGCACCGAGAGGGCCTATCACCAGGATCACCCGCAAACTGTACGGAGGGCAGGGGAGTTTAAAGGAACAACGGTAGCGATTTCCAACCTGAAACGAAGACAGCTTGACACTGAAGTCGCAAGCCTAAGCCTTGGTCTGTCGCTAAAGACGCCATACAAGACTGGGAACTGGCTACCTCGCATCGAACACAATGGAATTGTGGGATTGTTCGCAGGACGGAACTCTATGAACCCTGCTTATCGCATCACGAGATCGCGCCTGTCAAATTTATTAATATGATATTCCTCCGTTAAGCGCTTGTATACAGTAGAATCCTTCGTCTAGAATCCACTTCAAAAGCCCCTTGCCCCCCGGGCTTCGACAGATACCAGCAGTACATGTATCGAGTAGCAAGCCCAAGGACTACTCTACTTGTCTCTGCGCTCTGGATCGACTTCCTACGTACAGCCACCACGACCCTTGGTTCGCAGAAAAGTTCCAGAATTACTCGGTGTGCGAGCACGCTTCCACAGCCTTCATGTTGGACAAACTATATTAAAGCCTTGCATTGCATCGGTGACCAGGAGAGACACCGTCATACGTCTTCCAACAAAATCTCAAGCTCAGATTGAAGCCTAAAATTAACTCTAGAACTTCTAGGGTGACATCGCCGTTGTTGGCCCTTTCCATTGCCGCTGCAGTTGCGACTGCCATAGTGCAATCCCGAGAAAGCGCCACAATCTAAGGCGGGCTTGAAACCCAACCGTCGCCGAACAGGAGCTTCTGTGATCTTCCCAATAGTAACAAGCATGCGATAACAACGAGTGCAGCAGTCTCACTATTCTTGGGCATCCATCCATCAGTCTCGACCGTCGAGCTCGAAGCGTGACGAGGCGAGGCTGACAAGATACCCAACACTACCTAAGGCAAGAATCCAAGAATATGGTAGATTTGAGTTGCAAGGCCCTGCAAACCCCATAATAAGAATTCGTTCTTGGTTCAAGAGCGAAGCAGAGAAGGAAGTATGCCTCGCTCAAGCCCAAGCGTCGCCGACACTCCTCTATTGAGGGTTTCGAGGCCTGTTTCTGCGTGCTCGAGATGTAAGTCCTCCGCTACTTCCCTATCGCCGTCTACCTAACAAGAAAACTAGGTCGCGCTGCGAAAATAAAGGTCTGAGAACTCTCCTCCTAATAGACCGTGTGGCTGATGTTTCGAAGTGCGATGGCAAATTACCAGCTTGCACTGCATGTGAAAAGTCCGGTAGAACCGGAGAATGCTCCAGTGCCAACGATCAATTTGCAAAGGGCAAAGAAAGAAGGTCTGTAGACTTTAAACTTTATTGGGTCTCAACACTCCGTCGAACGCTTTCGCTGACTTCCTCTAGCTATGTTGCTTCACTTGAATCACGTGTGGAGAAACTTGAAAAGAGACTGGCTTATGCTCGGTCTCGAAAAGCATCGGTGGCTATGCACGATGTTGACGAGCCGGTTGAAGCGCCAGACCGCAAAGATTCCCTTGCCACTCTACGTGCCGCCATTCATGGAAAGGCTGCACGCCGGAGAGAAGCGGCTGATGTGAACGAGCTGGTGTCGGACTTTGGCTTCCTGTGGGTTGCCCTCTGAAAGTGACCAGATTCTCCGTATTGCAGAGCTGATGTATATTTCAGGGCAGTGAATGCTACTACTCGAGACTTCGAGTCATCTACAACAAACATGACATTTGCGCGACTGATATTGGCCGCCACTAACAATGAGATTGTCGAGATTGTCCCGGAGTACCAACCGTTCCAATTGCCTTCACGGCCCTCCGCTATGGCTCTGATTCAATATTACCTCGACCATGTTTACGCACTCTTCCCGGTGTTCTCGGAAACAGCGCTCCTCAACGCCCTGGATGCCGTCTACCAAGAAAATGGGCGTCCCGTCGCGGAGTTCGAGCATTGGCTGTTGTATTTTGTGCTCGCTATCGCTTCCACCGCCCAGTCTCGGAGCAACAGAGACACACTGTACGCTGATGGGGTACTCTGGGTCGGGCGCGCCTTACGGTATGCGGACAAAGTCCTCATGCCGGGTTATGTGTCTCAAATACAGGCGCTCGTCTTGCTTGTGCAATACTCCATGCTTGACCCTGCCCACTTCGATAGCTGGCATTTAATTGGATTCGCGTGCCGCGCTGTGGTAGATTTGGGGTTTCATCAAGACCCGCCGAAAGAGCAACAACTAGACAAGCAAACTTCGGAATTGCGCCGCAGGATATTTTATTGTGTCTATTCTCTTGACAGGTAAGTTCCGAGCCGCATTTAAACATGCGCCTAACGCTTATCAAAACACAGATCCATCAGCATGGTCCACGCCAGGTCCCTCTCTTTCACGGACGACTCGACGAGTGTTGCTTTCCCATCATTATCCACTGGGCGGACTATGGGAGCAGTTGCCAATCCCCTTCCCGGACCGCATTCGCTCGAATCTGCCGGGTTGCTCTTTCAGTTGCGACATCTTCAGTCATCCTGGTATCAAGAGCTCTTTCAATCTAGCAGAACTCCATTGGCAAACTCATCCTCATACATCTGGCAAATCTGCCAGGAGATGCGTGAATGGGCAGAGTCTTTTCCCGATAGCCTGGCCCTCTCTTTCAAAGACTTCTTTGACCTTGAACTTCTGTATAGCTATATCTACTGCCTAGCGCCGTCGTGTCGAATACCATCTTTGACTCTTTATACGAAAACCCTCATCTTCGAATACAGCATTGCTTACATGCAAAAGATTTGTCCAATCAGCAGAGATCCTGTTAACCTAGCTTTCTACACTTACCACGACGCACTTCGGGTGTATTTTGTTGGAAGCCAGTTCCTTGCTGTCCTCAAGACAGACCAAGACCAGCTCCTGAGTGGCATTCTGCCTTACCCCCGGATAACTCCTGGCGATCCACCGCCACCTCCACTGCCAGTAAACACCGGTATTGATAGTATTGAGAGGAGTATTAACTGCGTAACGCACATCAACGAAACTCTAAAGACCTTCGGTTACCGTTGGGACGACTCGAAAGCTTTGTGTTCGAATTTCGAAGCCCAAGTTGAACCAGTACTCGCTATGCTGCGCCAGAGAAAGCATCACATCAACGGAATAGCTCGCAATAGCCATAGCCCACCGGGCTTTGTATCACAGGCCAGCTTTGATCGTATGGGGAATATTTCTAATGATGGTTGGGCAAATGGAGGTACCGCGTATGCGGGAAATCCTTTGCAAGGTGGACTTGGGCCTGGGTTAGGGCAAGGAGGCGCAGCACATGGTTTGTAACTTTATGATATCCCACACGAATGTTTTGACTCCATTGTTAAGCATATGCTAAAACGCAAAAGCAATGCTATTATCAGATGCACTCCAGAACAAGTTGTTGGTCTTCCACCCCTGAGAATTTGTTACTGGGGTTGCACATAGTCCCCGCGAAAGGTATTTCACGGTGCTATTGGGCTCTGTTAGGGACAGCAACATGACTCGCAGTCACGGCTCCCTTTTCTTATTTTTCCTAACTAGAGGTTCTCCTCTTCAGTGACTATTCTTAAGTTCTTAGCGAATTCTCAAAGGCTCTTGCCTCGTTGCTGCCGCTGTGGTGTAACAAGCCCAATTGTGCCTGCCCATTCAACAAATCTCGGCATGGTCACCCATCTCGCTCTTTCCGCAATCACGTCGATGCGATAAGTTCGAGCATTTCGCCCCTACTTGTCGAACGAATCTTCTCTTTCATTCGTCGACATCATCATCATCATCATCATCATCATCAATAACAACAGCAATAACAGTAGTGTTCCACATCAACTCCATCAATTACACGCTACTATCATACATCTTGCATTGCCGTTCAATTCTTCGCGCCGCCGTTTGCTACCCGCCTGAACAGGCACCCCAAACAAGCATGGGGCTCGCTTTCAGGTGCGCTTGCCTCTTGCTTCTCCTCCTTGCGATTGTCTATCCCACGGCAACACTGCTCAGCCACGATGCGTCGATGGATCAAGCTTTCGATGAGTTTCAAAGCCATGCTCCGAGCCATCCACTGGTCCAACAAATTGATCTTAATCCGTCTCATACGAAGCACGTAGCGAATGGCAATCTCCTCGTCCAGCACCTGCCGCGCCAGGAACCGCCTCGCCATACGACTGAGTGGTGGCTGTGGTGTTCTCAACATCCCGAACAATGTGCGCAAGCATTACAAAAAATGAATCATCAGGACATCCACCAAAGAGATTCCGATTCCCCCGATCCTGACTATCATGAGTACTGCCGATACCACCCTGGATTGCAAATGTGTCAGTCAGCAGCTATCGAGCAACGACAGTTTCCCCATGACTATACAATTAATCCCAGACTGCCAGTGTGCAACACGTTGTCACTTCAAGAACGACAATCTTGGGGGCTTCCTCGCTACTGCCTACATCACCCCGAATTACCAGAGTGCCATCCGGGAGTGAAACGACGAGCTCTTTCTGCTTCCTCTATTTGTCAAGAAAACCCCGAGTCGCCGACATGCCACGCAAATTCTATCGAGCAAAGACGGCCTCCCCGCGTCTGTGACATTCATCCCGAATTGGAAGTGTGTCAATTCGGTGTCAAGGAAATAGATTTTGACATTCATGGTTCCAATTATTGTCTTCAATACCCAGAAAGGCCAGAGTGTCACACCGCCATTGTCAAAGCCAGAGAACCCGCTCCTGATGTTGCTGCTAATCCCGAATCTCGGATCAACCGTTACTGCGAAAAACAACGCGAAGTATATATGTGTCGCTGTAAGCTCCACCCAGAATTTTCTTGGTGCCGAACACCACTTGAGCAGCGACAAATCGAAGACGGCGCTGACGATGACGACTGGGAGCATACCATGGATGAATACGAGGCGCTATATGAAGACTGGTATAATGCGCAGCTGAGGGAACTCATTGAATGGCAGAATTGGCTAGATTTTCAAGAATGGCAGCTCGAGCCGTATGGTAACTTTGAAGATCCCGAGGATCTCGCGGAGCGAAGCGACACACAATATCCGGAGCCCGAACACGTCGAGCACTTTGTCAGTCGATCTCTTCCTCGCCCCACGCATTCTCCAAGGCCTCTGGTGGAGTTAGACCTCTCAGCTCGAATGGTTCCAACCTCTAAACCTCGTCCCAAAAAGCCTCCTATGGAGGAAGGTGGAAAACTTGTTGGCCCTCATCTTAATCAACCAGCGATCCAAACCAGAGGAAGGAGAAATTCAAGCCCTGATGGCAAGTCTAAGCCCTACAACAGCCCTCGCATGCCACCAGGACCTCCAGTTAGTCCGAAACTTTGCTCAAAGAAATCTCTCGTGAAGGAGGATGGAGCTATTGCTCATCGTCACTCTATCACCCAACTTTCTCTGGTTGGTACTCTAATTCCTCCTAGAATTGCCCGCCTGTTCACAGCGGAGTCCGAACACATGACTGAGCCCAATGGCCCTGGGAACAATAGTACTCAGCAACCTGCGTCTTCAGGGACAACCGCGCCAGAAGATACGTTGTTTTCTCGTATATTGTTGTATGTCCTCCTCGGCCTTATATGTTTTGGCATTCTAAGCCTAGCGGTTTTTATCGCCGCAAGAAGATTCATGAGAAATTCTTCTTGGACTCCGCGTGAAGATTGTTCCGACCCGTTGGCACCTACGAAGCTCTCTCCAACTTCAGGAGACACCGTTGGCGAACGGGGAGCATACGGCTCAGTAACAGGGGCCGATGAGGAAGCGCAGAGACCGATGATGCAGAGATATTCTGGTACTGGCCTTGATGGTGTGAATGATGGATGGACTAAATGGATCCAACACAGACGTGGAGTGGAGGTTGGTATCTCCCAGCCACCTACTTCTTCTCAGATTATCTGACATCTTCCAGGTTCATGTTTAAAAACATGCTTCGCCAACACCTCGGATTCCATCACTGACACTTCCAAAACCCATATTTGCAACCGTACGTAAAGCTAGTGGTCTTCCGGATTCGGACAATGCTCCTGCTCAGAAGCCACACCCCAGTGCAAGTGTGAAGCGTTCGTCGAAAGTTGTGTGGACTTCTACGGTTTGATTGGTTACAAAAGCGACTAGATACCGTCTCATGAGCAGTGACGGATCGTTCAGAAACTCACATGGGGGAAGTACTCGAGTGTAGAGCATTCTTACTTATACACAGAACGCTCAGCATAGAAAGGAGAGTGTCGCCAATCAGAGCGGCTTCACTTCATGTTTCTTTTGTTTTCTTCTCACGAATGCATTCGATAAGGTGCACTGGGGGATTAGTATTAAATAATCAAAGCTTTCACTGTTTACTCTCGTGCTATTACAGCGTGCTTTTTCAATCTTTGAATGAGATACCAATAATTTAGATTCGTCGGAGCTCGAAATAGAAGCTCCTGGAAACGGTCGTAACGTCTTGAAAGAGTGATGATTTAGGTGGGCTCAAAGTTATATTACATTAACAAACTCATTGCTAACTTCAAGTTAATATCAGGATGGAAGATCCAGAGCCACATGATCCCTGGTTTTCGAATTAAGAAGTCATAATAGTCTGTGTATACCTGTAACATTCATGGTTGCCCTCATTCTTTAATCTCTGTGGCATGCGGAGTTACACTCTTGTCTGTAGCATCCACATGGCCAATGAAACTGCCTCCTACATTATCAATTCCTACATGGGCATGGTGTGCATCCTGTAATCGTAAGTCAGCGCTATCAAAGGACTTGTTTAAAAACCAACACACCTCGATGTGCAACAAATCCCCACCCTTTTCAACGTGGTTCGACCCGCCAAACAGAACGTCAATTTCCTCAAGTGAGACTTTCTTGGTTTCAGGTATCAGAAACCAGACGAATGCTGCGAGACAGAGGTTTACGCCGAAGAAGAAGTAGAAGGTTGAGCTTTCATAGCTTTAGTATACCGGTAATCAAGGAATGGATCCGGGGGACGGGAACTTACAATCCACAATTCTTCAGAAATGTTGGGAAAAACTGCTGGAAGATGGCATTCGCAACATTTTGCATCTGACTGCTCATGCCTACAGCCTGTGCGCGAACATTCATTGAGAAGACCTCCGCGGTCCAAATCCAAGTTGTTGCACCCCACTGCAACACAGGGGAGTCAGTTATTTCCTGTTCAAGAAGGTTTCGGGAGTATTATTTCCCCTTTGGGGAGCGTATGGAATAAACCGGAGTACATAAGATGAAACTGAAAGTGATGGGGGAGCATATGAACAAAGGCCCGAGTTGCTTACGGATGGCTTGTAGAAGAAAATGAACAGGAAGAGCAGGAACACGATGGCGATTCCCACAGGTTCACTCTTGGATCCGCCTGCCAGATTAGGCGTCTTTTCGCCGACTAATGTGACTATCAACATGCACATTGACATGCCCAAGGCACCGACAATAAGCAAGGCCTTTCTTCCAAAGCGATCGACAGTCCAGACAGCATTTAAGGTGAAGAGGATGCCGAATGTGGCGTTGAGAGCATTAATAAGCGCAATCTGACTGGAAGATGTAAACACTTTCTTGTAGATGGCTGTGGAGTATGTGTTAAGTGTTCCTTGACCCGTGAGCTGCTGTCCTATGTTCAGAATGAAAGCGAGAATGAGACGCTTGCGGACAGAGCGGTCTTTCCAGAGGGCGCTGTAGGAGTTTGATATGGCCTCTTTTTCGAACTCAAGTGCTTCACGGATGACCAGGATTTCGTCCTCGACGTCTTGTTCGGTCTCGCGAACGCGGCGGAGGGATGCGCGTGCTCTGTCGACTTGCCTGCCGTGTTGAATGTACCACCGCGGCGACTCTGGAATAAATGGGAGGAGGGTCATGATAAAAATTGGAACCATCACTTGGAAGATTACTACGGTCTTTAGAGACAAGTTAGTAAGTATTCCCGAGGGGATCAAGAGTACTCTACCTTCCAGTCCCATTCTCCAAGCTTTGCCCTGTGTAGCGAGCAGGCGTAATTGATCCAGTAGGCAATGAACGAGCCAACAGAATAGAACATTTGCCAAAAAGCCATAATTTTCCCTCGAATATGTACCGGTGCAAGTTCACCGATGTAGACTGGTCCGGCGGCTAACATGTTTTGTCAGCTTCTTCTACAATGACGAGGAAAATGGAAGCTTACTTAAAGCAATTCCTTGCCCTAATCCAATCACAACTCGTCCAGCAATAAACACTCCTAGCTGTCCCCTTGGCGAGAATGTTTGCATGAAAGTTGCAATAATAGTCAGGAAACAGCCAATTCCCATCCCCCATCTCCGTCCCAGGTAATCGGCCAATGGCCCACCTATGAAAAATCTAGGTATTTTTAGCCAATTAGATAACCCTCATTCATCAAAGTAGAAAGTTGACGTTTTGATTAAATGCTATTGCTACAAGTTGACTTACCCCGCAATGATGGCCCCAACAGTATACGCCGTGTTAACAGCACCGATGAGCTGCGAGTTCGGGTCATCGAAGTACGCAACCCAATGCTTAGAGCCCTGAACTGAGTTATAGACCGAAGCATCGTATCCATAAAGCACCATGCAAGACGCTGCCACCAATGAAATGTACCTACAATCATTTAGTACAAACACAAAAAATTGACGGGATATGTCTTACCAATTGTACGCTCTCGTTTTGTCCATCATCTTGAATAGGAAAAACTGTCTTAATTTGAGCGTTGTGGGAGATCCCTCTCTTTCGGACGGACTTTTTCTTAGAGGTAGATTGGTGTCCAATCTAAAGCGTTGTGGTTAGGAACAAGTCGAAGCGAGAGTCAACTCTGGAGAAGGAGACTCGAGAAATAGATGAAGCAACTTCTTCGGACACATTCATTGCGAGGGTCTATGATATATATAATCAGCAGATGTGACCACGGTGCAGCGGCGACAGGCTTGCGAGAAGAGATATCAACATGATCCACTTCAACGTGCGCCGCTCAGGGATTACATGCATGGTTCTCTTACGAAAGTGTTCTCTAGCGGTCTGAATAGAATCAGAACAATGGAAGGGTCCAATAAAAAGCGATAATGATGTGGAATTTGGCTTTCCCCAGACCCCAAACCCCAAACCCCAAACCCATTGCTCTTGGAGACTGGTTGTGTTCTGGAGAAACGGAGATTCTGGTTGTTATTGTTCCTCCAATCATGAGGCGGAATTTCTCAGGACGCATCGTGAGCTCCACGGCCACGATTCAGATACGGCCTAGCAGCTGCTGGACTAATCTTCTGTCAAGAACCCTTCGCGAGGTATACTTTGCGGGGTTCTCGTGAAAATGTCAACACGGTGAACGCGTTCGAGAATCCGACCCCTGCAGAAGCGTGTTCAAGCTTTCCACCGCGTTTGATACAGGATGGGTTGCGGGTCCGTTGACCTTTGCGTCTGGTCCCCTCCAATATTGTTCCACAAGTGACAAGACATAAGATTGAGAGGCTTGTGAAGCCTTCAACCCGTCTCATGTTCATCAGTGGCCGAAGAAGGAATAGCGCTGTTTGCTCGTCGGCGCCTCCTCAACACGTGAGGTCTGTGATCGTGTCAGGATCAACTTGAGCTTCTGCTTCTGCTTCTGCTTCTGCTTCTGCAACACGGGCCCTTACATTGGCGCAGAGCAAGGTTCTTCCTCTTCTCTGCTTGGATGCAAGCTTCGGGAAAGCGCCTCATCGATAATGTTTCTCCCACCCTCCGGCTGGTTCCGTACGATGGCGAATGAATGGACGAGCCAGGGCTTGGTGCAACTTAGAAATGGCGAACATCCCGGTGGTTATCGTGTGGAACATTTGGGACGTCAACGACGAGAATCTCCCCGCGAATATCAACCCTTCTTTTCGTCGTGATTTCTCGAGGCCAAACTTTGTCTCAAGATCGAATAGCAAAACGCCGGCAGGTACGTGGCTTTCATGAACCAATTGCGTCCTCGCTGCTTGTTTGCTTCCAAAATACTTGGATTGTACCCAGTCCCCCATATGTGGATAGTTTCCACCCGTGACCATTTCGGATGCATACTCGCCTTGGCTTGGTGACACAAAGGGGTTTTGGTCCAAAGACGAGTATCTCCATGCAGAGTGAAAGTTAGGTTCACCTGCATGGGCGCGGTCCGGAAACAGACCTGTCTTATGACCTCCACAATCAAGATTGCTTTGTATTTACGGCATGAGGCTAAGGGACTCTTATCTCAAAACTCTGGTATGTGTGGCAAAACTTGTATTTGATTGCGATTTGATTTCTTTTTCTTCCGTCGATTTCAAAGGGCATCAACGACTAAGTACCCTGACTCACCGGAACACGAGATAAAAGTCTTCATCTGTTATGTCTTTTGATGATCCCGAGAAAGCGAAAAGATGGTTCAAACCAGGTGTTTATTTGCTCTAAAAATTTCAAACAGAGTAACACCATGTAAGAGAACAACTTCCTTGCCTTTCCTTTGCCTTCAGAAATGTCAGTCAATCGCTCAAGAATGGTACTGTACTTGAAGTCTAAACGGTATCAAAAGTCCACGACCCACAATCGCATCCGTCCCTTATGTTCTGAAGGCCCTCTGTTCCAAAAAGAAGTAGCAAAAGATTGTGAAGGACAGCATTAAGCAAGTGGCATGGAGTATTTCAGAAACCATACTCCACAAAAGTGACCTCGGGGAAGTCCTCATCGGGGAACTCCTTCTGCCTGGCCTCGAAAGTCGTAATAACTGCCTCTTGCGCCAATTGCTGCTCTGCGGCGAGATCTGATCGGCATTTGATGAGCGATACCCCGTCATTCGTCTGCCACGGCTCCTCAATATCATCCTCACTCTCGGTCTCGTCTTGACCCGTCACGAAAATAAGCTCCTTGAGGCGAGGGAAGCTTTCGTGAAACCTCTCAATCTTCTTAGCCGTTCTGCCACTCCGCCAAGGTGGGAACAGACTGCCCTCTCGGTCGACCCGCCACAGGTGCTCCGCCAAGGCGAGACGCTGAATCTGATCTTCGTTTTCGAATGACGAACCGTGTTTGCGGAAGAACCTGAGCATGAATGCGACCTCGTCGTCATATACTCTAAGTCCGAAGTAGACAATATCGCTGATTGGATTGAAATAGGTCCGAGGTGGGAATTTGGTGGTGCCAAAAGAGAGGCGGTATATGCGCGTCCCTACTCGTCGAGACTCTTGGCAAGTACGGAGCACTGCTGGCACAGGCTGCAGGGTGGAGAACCTTTTGTCTGAAAACCGGTACACCAATTCCAGAGTTCGAGTAGCCATTGAAGCGCTTTCCCAGATCTTGAAACGTAGTTCAATCGGCAACCGTGGGAATATAGTGAAGGTTGGAGTAGTGTCTGGATCCACTGCGAATGACATATTCGGATGAGATCAAGGCTATTTGGTTGAACTGAAATTCTGTAGATAGTTTAATACGATTACTATTGTACTGCAAAGGGAGATTCTTACCGACTCTTGGCTTGTGGTGTTGTTATAGGACTCTCCTCTCTCCAACTTAATTGATAAGAGCCGAGTGGCGTGATTTTGCCAAAGCGAGAAACGCTGAGGAGTTGCTCCTAGAATAATAAGATTATGCTGAATATCATATATTAATTTACAGGGGAACTTTAATTATAAGAGTCAGGTGGACAGTTTTGACAACAAACCATTGCATGTGGTGCAAGTGCAACCCTTTGACAGAGTACCGGAGGCAAAGTAGGAAGCCTTGCATTTGTTTCGGTTTGTTGCAGGGTTTTGGGGCCTTGGCGAGCGCCTATCAAAATCGACAGTAACAAGAACCACAAGCAGAACTCCCAATTCCCAACTCCCAACTCCCAACTACCAACGTTCAATCTTCTCTGCCGCTCCATGGTCCACGTGATTAAGCCTCACTTTAGACCGAGTAACGATCAATGAGTAACCAAGGCGACATTGAATTTCTTTTTGCGAGATGCCAGGGTACGTTCTCCTGTTCTGGGCCAGGTAGGCGTTACTGATCGTTGCACAGATGTCCCAACTTGACAAGGCTGAATATTTCAGACAGCTCGACGCGTTGAACGAATCTTCCGATGACGAACAAGACACCAACGATGTCTCGGAATTCATGAAAAGAGTTGGCCATTCCATCACCGTGTCATCCCCAACCCCATCACCGGCATCGTCCTTTCCGTCGACCTCATCACAACCTACGGCAAGGAGGAGTCCACAGTCATCGAGGAAGCCGCCCGCAATCCAGCGAACCATCTCGGCACCTGTGTCAACTACTCCTCGAGTAGCCAAAGAAACGTCTCTGGTCCGTAAAAGCTCTCTGCTTCGGTACGCTACATCAACGCCTCCATCGGAATCGTCCTTTTCCGAAAACACTCCATCAGCGATCATCCCCACCAGCCAGAGACCTGACTTTGAACGTCGAACTGTCTCTGATCCCAGCAGAGGTTCATTAGTCTTGAAAAACAGTACCGGAATCACAACTATGCTGCAGAAGAAGCAAAAGCGAAAGCGGGATGAAGTCACGCTGGTCCCGGAAAAGCAACAAATCTTCCGTGGTCTCAACTTCTTCTACCTTCCGCCAGACGGCAAATCGTCTATACGCCGTCAGCGAATCACACTCGCCCTGAATCGTGGCGCGAATTGGGTCAAAGACTTTGGAGTCCATGTTAACTATGTCATTGTGGATAATTCTCTTACATACCAACATACTATGGCATTTTTCAAGTCCACTTACGACATGGACGTTCTCCCGGAAAGCATCGTCTTGGTGAATGAAAATTATCAGATAGACTGCATAAAATTCTGTGCCTCACCAGCCCTTCTAAATCCGAAGCAAGAGATGTACGCTGTTAAAGGGAGCAGTGAAGAATACGCAGTCCCGCAAATACCTTCACAGGTAGCGGAAGATACAATGGACCAGGGACCCGATCTTCAGAGGCGAACTCCCCCACAAGATGATCCACAATCGCAACCAGACGATGTAGAAGGTGAAGTCGGAATGGATGCCTCTTCTCGACCTCGGTCACCTTCATCCGAAAAGCATTGGGCCCTGGGTTATTCCGATGCGCTTGATAAAATGATCAGAATAGCGCAAAGAACAAAGCATCTTCCCTTAAATGAAGATGAAGAGGAAGAGGAACCTCTTTCGCCTGGTGGTAGTATGCAAGATCGTGGCGAGTCAGACAGAGAGGGATCACACTCTCCAATTCGAGCCCCTGTGAAGAAGAAGCGCAAAGGCACCAAGGGCACAAAATCTGGCTTCAATCAAGAGAATTCTAGTTGCATGAAAGGAGGAACCGGGATTATCGCAACCTACAATCCGAATGAGCGCACGATAGAAGTTCTCAAGGAGATGGCTGATATCTATGACGGACTCAATGATCAGTGGCGTTCGAGAGCCTACAGAAAGGCAATCGGATCGCTCAAAAAACAAACCCATAAGATTTCAACGTCTAAGGAAGCCTTCGAAATTCAGTGGATCGGCGAGCGACTCGCCCAAAAGATTGAAGAAATTGTTCTCACAGATGGTCTTCGACGACTAGAGTACGCGAAACTGGACCCTCGTGAGCGCGTTTTACAGGACTTTCTCAAGATCTACGACGTTGGCCCCAGCCAGGCAGGCCTATGGTATCAGCAGGGACACAGAACGCTCGACGACCTTAAGGCCCATGTGGACCTAACCACAAACCAGCAAATCGGCATCGATCACTACAGTGACTTCAATACCAGGATTCCTCGTGAACAGGTTACTTCACTCGGCGATATAGTCAAGAAAGCAGCAGCAATCATCGATCCAGATGTAGAGGCAACGATAGGAGGTAGTTATCGTCGTGGAGCAGAAAGCTCTGGAGACATCGACTTTCTTATTTCCAAACCCGGCTCGACGTCGTGTGCCGGGCTTCTCTCTTTCCTGGATGATCTTGTTCAGAACCTTACCAACTCCGGTTTCCTTGTTGCCGCACTTGCCGTCCCGCGCTTAGAGAAGACCTCCTCATCAAAATGGCACGGTGCTTGTGTCCTGCCAGGCAACCCCATTTGGCGCCGCATTGACTTCCTCCTGGTGCCGGAGAGTGAATTTGGAGCAGCGTTGATTTACTTCACGGGTGATGATATCTTCAATAGGAGTATTCGATTACTTGCTGGTTCTAAAGGCTGGAGACTGAATCAGAGAGGGTTGTATAAGGACGTGATGAGAGGTCCGGGAAGAGAGAAGTTGAACGAAGGGACTCTGATTGAGGGTAGGGACGAGAAGAAGATTTTTGAAGCACTGGCTGTCCCCTGGATTCCGCCAAACCACAGGATCATGAGCTAAGTTTATCTTGAACCCGTACGAAATATTGCATTCATAGGCGTTCAGGGCTGCATTGGGGGTATTTGCGGGGACATAGGCATATATTGTTGATTTCATAGCATAGCGACGGGGTTAGGCAGGAAAAGGGCAATTTTTCTGTAGCATCAGAGAATATCAATTCATTATTTCTCAACCTCAGTCCCTAATCTCAAATCGCACCGTGAACTCTGCTATGCAGTATCCTCGTTGACTCAACCATCGCCTTCACTCTGATTCCATTCAGGCCTAAAGTCCCACAAGCACAGACACATCAACAGGACGTCCATCACTTCCCAAAACAAGTCTAGGAGTCGTGACACCTTCACCCTGTGCCGCGCCCCCCGCCCTCAGAAAATCTCGGGAATCCCCAAGTCATCATTCATCCCAACATATCCAGAGTAGCACCGCGATCATGCAGTCCCGGACCAAGACGGAAGTCACAAATTTCCCGAATTGAAGGCTTCATCCCATCTCGGCCCAAGTACTACCTACCTAAGCATGTCGTCTTGTACCAAAGCAGCACGTCTCACAAAGACACGGCATCATCAATGCGTATGGCGGGAGAGGGAAGGTATTGAGAAGGTTTTAGATGATGCAAGAAACAACATTCCGTCACCTTCCCTGCAGGTCTCACAGCGCCATTATCCAAGGAGAGCAGTCACGTGGCGCAATATTTCGTACATGAATTAATACACATCTGTACTAGTACAATCCTTTCGGTCTCGTCCATACACATAAATCGGTTCAATCAGGCAGTAAAGCGCCTCGCCACAGAAAGGCATAGGGGGTATCAAAGGTAGCAATCATAGTACCTCGCCAATCCAAGACGCCCTTAAAAAAGCAAAAGACCCATCATTAAGACTTGACTTCCTTTCTAAATTCCCGCGCCGGAGAAATTCCCTAGTGTTTGACAAATGAAAGGTTAATAGTGAAGTGGATATGAATGAAAGGTTCGTTTAGATGGCTCCTTCTTGTCCTTCGAGCACGCGTCTTGCAGCATCTAGTCTCCGTCTCCAGACTCGGCCATCGTAGCTCGCGCGCCCTGATTCTTGAAGACCCAATACACACTTTCCGAGACTTGCGACTAGTCTCTCAACCATGATTTGATCGTCTCGAGCGAGCATGTGAACGGGCGATGACTGTGACCTATCGCCACTGGTTGTACTCTGCCTGTCTATCAGGGTCATAGAATCACTCAGAATCGAGCCTTCGTTCTCTCGCGGACCAGGTGGCGTAAGCGTTTGACGGGGTTTAGGCTTGTTCACAAGGGGAAAGCTGCGGGTTGATCCAGTAGAGCTATAGGACTCAAAAGATCCGATGGAGGGACGGTGTTGGTTCGTCCCGTCCCGTTCGCTCTGGTCATGAATTACGGATGCAGGTCTATCCGTTTGCTCTGGAGTGGGCTGTCGATCGACGGTGTAACCATTTTTCATAGGAGAGGCGCCGCCAAAAGTCTCCCGTTTCGCAGTCACGGGGGTAGATGAGCGCTGTTCCGGCGTATCAACCTCCTGAACAGCGAAATTTCCCCTATATCCTTCCTGGAAGTCTTCTGAACGCCGTCCCTCTGTTGCGGTGGCAAAAGACGCTACCGTTGAGACGGAAGCGCTGCTGCCGGTTCTCAGATGGCTAATGCTCGGCCTTTCAGAATCCTGTACGACTGGGCCTCTAGTAGTTTCTACGGAGTCTTCAGAGCTGAAACTACCAGCGCTACCTCGTCGGCCATTTCTTTGCTGGCTAATGGTGCCCATTGCACTGTGCAAGAAAAAGTGCTCGTAATCGAAAGCATCCTCGCGATCTTCATGAGAAATGGCAGTTGTTACACTATCATGATAGGACGATGCATCGCTCTCGTAGTCGTCAGCTTCCTCCCGGTTGACAATCTCGTCGCTGTAATCATCCTCATCGGCTTCATTCTGATCTTCCTCATTTCCGGCAAATTCCGCTTCCTTATCCTCAATTTTTGCAATTCCAAGTTTTTGTGGGCGTGCATGAAGATCTGTGGAATGGCGCTCTTCGCTAACATCTTCGTAGACGCTTGTTACATCAGAGGCTGGATATTCGTGCTCCTGTGTATGCGCCTCATGACCAAGCACATCGGAATCTGCACCAAGATCAATAGCTTTCGTGTCCTCGGATTCTTGTTTCCAAGGAGGATGCGCAACGCCTGCATCTGCACTCAGCCCCCCCTCACCATACCCCTTGGCAGCAGTGTACCATTGCTCAGCTGCCGTGAAAGGGCTGGGGGTTCTAAGACTTTGTAAACTTCGGCGCTTCATCGTATCGTCTCTAGCGCGATCCCGTAACACAGAGAGTCTTCCCTTTAAGTCATGCATTTGGTCTCGAAGATCACGCATTTGCATAGACGAAGCTGACCGAGTTAAACCTCGATGCTCACCAGTCGGACTCAGGTAACCATCCGTGCTTGACCGAATGCTCGCTCTGTCCGCTTCAAAATCCGGTACAGTGTCGTCTTCACTGAGCGGCCCTAGCGTAATAGCATGTGGAGGGGAAGCTTTGCTTGGCGGAGAATTTCTGTTTAGTGGTGAGGAGTGCCGCGGGGTTGTTGCATTTCTTGATTCCTCTCGAATGTTTTCATAGCTTGGGGAGAATGGTGGCGATCGTTGGCTACCATCAATTCCAGCTTTACCAATATACCGAGCAGCAGCACTGGACGATCTGGCTGGATATTGGGTCCGCATATTCGGTGAAATTGAGTTCTCGCTGTAAACCCTCGAGTGTCCTGGGCTTCCGGCAGGAGATGTTGAAGATATAGGTACCTGCCGGTGTATCGAAGGGGGTGCCCCGAGATGACCGACTAAACGTCCACCTTGCGGAGGGGACGGGCTCGATCTCGACAAGGGGCTACTACTATGGATGGAAGACAGAGAGCCAGATGGGGTGATATATAGGGAACTTCGAGCTCGCGTGAGGTTGCCTTCCATATTCTGTGGTTTCGTCAGAAAAAATCAATGCGTGTGAAAGCAATACCCACATTGAGCCTTTTCTTTGCGTTTAGCAGGATTTGCTCCGCTCTCCTACTCAGAGCAGCACTTGAGTTTCTATCCTCTTCCATTCCAATATCACTCTCCTTCTTCGACAGTCGCTGTGTCTCTTGTGCGATAACTTCCTGGCTGTATGAATCGGCAACACTTTCTTCATCATCCCCTTGGAAGACACTATCATCCACACTAACTCCATCGTCAAAATCTTTGAATAACTCTGCGGCCTGGCCCTCCGATTTTACGGTGCTGGTAGATTCTATTGAAACATTTCTTTGGTGTGATCCCGTCTTCGCTCGCTTCATTACAGCTTCGTAGCCCATTGTTGGACTTGACCGTATAGGCATGCCATTTTGCGCATTTTGTGCCTGTTTGAGCATCCTCCTCTCTGCTGGCCCCGGTAGTTTTCGTCCCGGCGTGCTTTCAGCTTCCGTCACTTCCCCAATATCTGACAGCATTGTTCCATTCCCGTAAATGATAGGGGTTGTCGGTGTGATAGGTCCCATGGGAGGCCCGATGGAGAACTGCATGTCGGCTGGATTTGAATCTCCCCACTGCTTCCCTGGTGGAGAAGGTGTAGAATCGTATTCGTCACCATACGGGAGGATCATGTCAGGATTTGTGAGCGTGGGCGAAGCGGGGAGCGATGGGAATGCCATGGTCGTAGTAGTCGTCGTGGTCGTGGTCGTCGCCGTTTGTATGTGCATGCTGGCTGCCGCACGCATTGGCAAGAGAGTGGCCCTCTGATTTGAATTGTGGAGGGCAGACGTTTGAGTTGGGATGCAATGGCCCGCCCGCCAACGCGCCGGTGAGTGTTAGATCTAGAAAAGTGAGGTACGAGTCGCGAATTGAAAATAGGTCAGGCGCCTGGGCCGGGACCCGGCAGCGATCCGGCCGAAAAGCAAGATTGAGAGCAAACAAAAGGCGAGGGAGAAAAGACCGTCAGGCCCGTGTTGCACTTTTTGATGTGTCGTATATCGGATTGAGGAGACTCAGGAGATGGAGATGGCACGATGGCATGAGGGAGGCTGTGAACCTCGTGGTCGTGGTCGTGATAAGATCGGCTCCCTCCAGCTATGAATTGTCCGGTAGATTGATTATTATCATCATTGGACGAAGGACCATTGGGGAAACATTTTGGGCACAAAGGCTGAGGAGAGCATCCGATAGCCATCCAATGTCAGCGCTGAAGGAGATTATTAGCGGAGCCACATCACAGAGCCTTCCCTTCCCCATATGCGGCCCTGCATCAGTGCCAGCATCTGAGCATGGTCAAACCCAGTTCGTGCGTGAAGAGCCGGCAGGGCCTTCCATAGGCCAATCCTCTCATGCCACCAGGGCCTTCACAGGCATTTTGGGCCAATGGACCCCTCGATACTCTACATCGCAATGCCATGAAGAGGCATGCACTTGTAGCAGCTGGCATAATCTGATCTTTTCCGCACGGCGTAGCAAAGGTAAGAGAGGGGACTCGGAGTACCGTAATCATTCGTTATGCAATTGGAAATCATCGAATCTCCGTAAGCTTTGATGGGAGATCCACGATCGAGGGGTCGCACAGACGAAAAGAAACTGGATTTGCGACAATCCTCCGAGGCGTTTCTTTGCATCTTGAAACTTTCTGGACTGTTTCGCATGAATACATTTTTCTTTACTCTTCAGGACTGGGGAAACATCGATTTCAAGGAAAGCTGAGGATCTGGAATACAGTAATTTGATTGGTCGAGTATTAAGGCTCCCAACTCCGAGATTTAACTTGAACGCCGTTTCATTGCCTCCCTCGACGAACAGTAAATCCTTCCATGGCGTGGTTCCGCAATAAGCAGCTTACCGTATTGGAACTTGGCCCAGACGTTTGCTTTCCTCAATATCGCAGGTTCCATTGGGCTCACCGTCTGAAGAACTCCGAAAAAATCGTTCTCGACGGCGCCCGAACCTCAGGAAGTTCAACTCCGAGCGGAGTATGAACCCGCCAGGAAGGAGACAAAGTCCCAATGACTCACGCGGTGAAATAAATAATTTCCTGCATATATAAAGGAGTGAGTTGTGGATTACATAGCCTATCTCCCACAAACAACATACAAGTCATTGCTTCTCCACCGGTTTTTAGCTCGGTTCAGATTCATCGATTCAATTTGCTACATACTCTGAGAACTACTTCAAATATGCCAACACCAAACTTCGTCCTCTCGCCATGTACCCCGGAAGATGTTCCGGGAATGGTAGCAATCTATCTTTCGGCCTTCAAGGATGACTATTTTTCTCAATACTGTCTCCCTCGAGCTACTATACCAGCAGATGAATGGGACCGTTGGCTCACGGCACGCTTTCTCAAGCTATTCAGCTCCCCAGAAATCCGTGCCTTCAAAATCACAGATTCTAACAACAAGAATCGGCCAGCGGCATTTGCTAGATGGCAGTTTCCTTATGTCTTTACTGAGGAAGAAAAGAAGGTGAAGGCAGCAGAGAAAAAGGAGGCTGAGAGAAAGAGGAGAGAGGAGGGTATTGATCCGAAGTGGCCCAGGGGCGCCAATTTAGAGGTGTGTGATCTGAAGTTTAGGCCGCTGGATCGTTGTCGGGAGAGTAAAATTAACGAGGAAGAAACTTATGGTCTGTAACATCCCACTCTTGAACTACTGCCTCTCACTCGCTAAATCGTGTTCAGTTTGTCATCTACTTGCTGTACATCAGGACTATTGGCGACAAGGCTTGGGTAGCATGCTCCTTAAGCGTGTTCTTGCGCTGGCCGATGCTGAGGACCGAAGGACGTGGATTGAGGCTACGCCGGCGGGACGACCCCTGTATGCTAAACTTGGATTCAAGGAGATTAATTTGGTGAGCGTGGATTTGACTAAATGGGGCGGCAAAGAGCCAGGTAAGAACTGGGGGATGTTGAGGGAAGTCCCGCAGAAGGCGTAAAGGCTCGTGTACAATGAGTGATAGCGGATCTTAGAAAGATAGAAGCGTATAGACTCATAATCGAAGAAGAAGTTTCGGGTTTGTTTCACCCGGTAAGATCATTGGGCAAAAGCTTTGGGAATAAAATTTACAGATTATAAAGTCGCCATTTTCAAGAATCTAGTGGCGAGACAATGATACTCGGCAGGTCTTTGATATCAACATGCTCCTGCGTCCCTAAGTCTACAACCCTCACCGCCTCAATATCTACAATGCCCAATTTTAATGCCATAAGCTTCAACTCCACTTCAAAGCACGCGCTCGGTGCTAAAGGTCCGACTCTGGTGTCGGTGTTTAGGCTCACTATATCAGTCGGCTCAATAGCTGAATTTCTTTGCATTGCATGGACGATATTCTCGTCCATGACAGCATCAGCGACTTTGGGGTCCTTCCTCGATCCAGCGTGGCCTGTTGAGGGAGGCCGGGTCATTCGAGTCTCGATTCGACGCCGTTTGGGTAAAACCATGACGGCCAATTTTCGAGGCCTGTCGGAGCGGTTGACTATAAATACTGACCAAGTGAATGGAATCCCAGGGTATATCCGTTTGTTTGAAGGCGGACCTGTGAACGTCACTGTTACGCCGAAGTCTGGGACTGAGGAGTTCCGTTGCTGGCGGGTCGTGACATCCACAGATGGAAGGGCATCAGGCCGGGTGATAGCAAGAGATGCTATTGTGGGAACGGTCTCAACGGACGATCCGATTGAGAGCTGAGCCGGTCGATGTGGTCGTTGTATGGGCTGGGTTGGATTACCGAATCCAGGGTTGAGTGGAGGGGTAAAATCTAAGGAAGTTGTCCAGTGCATTGAGATTTTGGGCTCGCAGGCTTTGGTTAAACTAGCAGTTGCGGCTATCGATATATCAAGCGTGCGGATTTGGGATTTGTTTGTGGCATCCATCTCATCTGGTAAGAGACGATAAAGAAACGTAACATCGTCTTGTGGAAGACACTTGACGGGGAGTTTCATACCCGAGATGTCGTTCAGATCCTCCACCTTTCCACCCTTTATATTTAGGATAACTTCGTCTAGTGTAATCTTGCAGTTGACGAAATGTGCAATGTCGATATCCAGAGAAGCCATTACCTCCATATTTGCCGTCGTTGTGTTTGGCCTGGAGTATCGCACACGAGCATTTAATGCTGGATAAACCTTCACTGATCGCCTGGAAATATTTTTCAAAGGCCGCATCAATTCTCTTGCAGCTTGAGTCACAGGCTTGACCTGAGAGACTCTTAAGGCAGAAAGTCTAGGTTTGATGCCACCTAGTGCAGGGTCATCCCCGAAAGCTTCAAGTAAATTAATTCCCGAGGGAATTTGACTAGGAAGATATTCTTCTGTAACAGTTTGGTCGAGTATTTGCTCTGGAGCCTTCAAATTTGCCGTGGCGGCAAAGACAACTGATGGGTTCTGGAGACGAAGACGGGGCCGTAGAAGGAAAGTTGATATCTTCCACACCACCAGTATATGACCAGGTCCAGAACCTCCTTCTGATTCGTCAGGACCCTGAAGGACAATTATTGGATCCTCGCTATCTTGGACAGTGCCACTGTAAATGACCTCTTGGGCTGGAGGGCCATCATAGTTCTCTGGTTGTGTGTTGACGACCTGTGCTTCAAGGTTTATAACAAGGCGCCCAAGATATGACCGTAGTGCCCGTTCGTCGAAATGGGGAGTTTGTAAAACAACATATACGTTGACCGTCTCATCTAGTATCTAGGAATGAGTAAGACATTGAACTCCGACCGAAACCTGGAGCACTCACCAAAGAATAAGGCTTGCCGCTGTGGGATAGCGGCTAAGGGAGACTCGTTCCCATCGTCTAGTCGCTCCACCGAGCCACTCAAGGCCTCCTCGATATTGAGATTGCTAGCCAGAGGAATGATCGTGTCCAGGACAGAGCTTTCAACAAAGTCAAGACTCCCGCGTGGGGGAGCCTCTGTTATTTCAGTCTCGGCCATCATGGTGGCAGGTTGCTCAACGGAGCACCAGCCTCCTGATAGGTGCTCAGAGGGTCGGTAGGCGCAGCAGGAGAATGGTTTAGCATATGAATGAAAGTAATATTACCGCATGGTTGAAATCCAAATTATCATCAGTAATTACAAGTAACCTCGTAAGTAGATACGGGGATATTCTATTTTACAGGCTGCGGTTACCTACCTACCCCTGCCCCACTAGCGTCCAAACTTCCAAACTTTATTTCCTTCCTGTTCAAGAGCTCAACCTCTCAAACATAAATAGTTCTACACGATTGAACACGCGCCATCATGAATGGGGCGAACGGAATCAACGGCCACGCGGCGACTCCCGCTCTATGGAGTGAAGCCCGGAATGCAGATGGACGAGTTTATTACTACAATACGATCACGAAAGCTACTCAATGGACCAAACCGGAGGAATTGATGACTCCTGCAGAGGTAAATCGCCTTCCTTTTCTATCGCATATCGTGAACTGATATATTGATCCAGAGGGCATTATTGGCGCAACCATGGAAGGAGTATACTGCAGAGGGTGGAAGAAAATACTGGTATAATACAGAGACGAAGCAGAGCTCATGGGAGATGCCAGAGGTTTACAAAGAAGCGCTGTCTAAGGAAAATGCTACTCCAGCACCAGTCGCACCGTAAGCTTCCAGAAATGACTTAATTTCTCGCCCTAAAATACTGATCTAATTCAGAGCTCCTACCTTTGTCGCAGGTGGTGGCTTTTCAACACCGCAATTCGATTCTCCTAGAGACAGAGAACCCCTTGGAGAAGCTCGACAAATTGCCTATGGTAACGATGTTAACGGCAGTCGCGCTCAAGTATTTGTCCCATCGAATACCGACCCCGAATACTCTACGTTCGAAGAGGCTGAAGCAGCATTCCTCAAGTTACTGCGTCGCAATAATGTTGATCCCGATTGGACATGGGAACAAACAATGCGATCGATCATCAAGGATCCACAGTACCGGGCACTCAAGGATCCAAAGGACAGAAAGGCGGCATTTGAGAAGTATGCTGTAGAGGTACGGCTACAGGAGAAAGATCGCGCAAAGGAGCGGATCGAGAAGCTTCGTAAAGATTTTGCTACTATGCTGAGAAGCCATCCAGAGATCAAGCACTATACACGATGGAAGACTGCTCGGCCCATAATCGAGGGTGAGACCATATTCCGATCCTCGAATGACGACAATGAGCGGCGCCAACTGTTCGAGGATTATATCATTGAGCTGAAGAAAACCCATGTTGAACAAGAAACCACAACCCGAAAAGCTGCCATGGATGAGCTTGTTGACATTTTGAAGAGTATTGATTTGGGCCCATATACGAGATGGTCAGAAGCACAAGGTACCATTCAATCCAATCATCGAATTCAAAGCGACCCGAAATTCAAGTCACTCAGCAAGTCGGATATGTTGACAGCTTTCGAAAATCATATCAAGCATCTAGAAAAGACCTTCAATGATGCTCGACAACAGGAAAAAAATCAAAAGTCAAGACGCGAGCGTCAAAACCGCGACAGATTTCTCGAATTGTTGCAAGAGCTAAAGGCAACCAACAGGATCAAAGCCGGCTCAAAGTGGAGTCAGATTCATTCTATGATTATGGAAGACGAAAGATATCAAGCAATGCTCGGCCAGTCGGGATCTACACCTCTTGATTTGTTTTGGGACATGGTTGAGGAAGAAGAGCGTGCACTACGAAGCACTCGCAATGATATTTTAGATGTCATTGATGTCAGTATATCCTTCTTGTCATCGCTGTACACATGCTGAATTTTCACTAGGACAAGCGATTTGAGATCCAACCGAAGACTACGTTTGAGGAGTTCCTTGCTGTGGTGCAGAATGATCGACGAACTGCTAACATTGACCGGGATGCGTTGGCACTAATCTTTGGACGAGTAAGTAGCAAGTCTTGTTTTTATAGGCTCATATCTGACGATTCATAGCTTCACGAAAAAGCTTCCCGACGTACTGAAGATGACAAACACCAAGCTGAACGTCAACAGCGCCGAGCGGTCGATGCTCTTCGATCTTTTATCAAGCATCTTGAGCCCTCAGTTCGCGTTGATGATACTTTTGAGAGAATCCGGCCGCATATAGAGAGGTCCGAGGAGTTTCTCGCGGTCTCTAGTGATGAACTTCGGCGCTCTGCTTTTGATAAGGTCATCAGGCGCCTGAAGGAAAAAGAAGAAGACGCGGATAGGGATCGTCTAAAGCGTCGAGACAGAGCTTCAGTTGATCGACCAACCCATCGAGGTGAGAGATCGCACCGTAGCGGCGGACGTCATGCTAGGACCAGTCGTAGTCCGGAGCCAGATGCCTATGAGGCAGATAGACGAAAAGCTATTGCTGATCGAGAGAAAAATTACCGCAAAGGCAGTGTTGCTGACACCCTCCTTTCGCCTCGTCACAGAGGTGACCGTGATCGTGATCGTGACAGAGACCGCGATCTTGACAAGCCTCATCGCAGCCGCCGAGAAGATTCCATGAGTCATTACGAGCGCGAGCGCAGAGACCGAGAAAGCGAGCGCGAGCAGCTTTACCGCCGAAGAGCCGATCCTCGAGGGAGCCTCGATGAGTTACCTTATGGAGATGAGAGACCAAGTGGAGCAAGCAGGCGCCGTCGAGCAGACAGCCCTGTGGACAGTGAAGGGAGTGCAAGGATGGCAAAGGTTCGTTATATCTCACACATCTTACACTTGTACCAAAGAGCCTTGTGGAAATTTCTTGCTAACCTTTCTGCATTTACAGAGATCGAGGAGAGAATTAACACCACGTGAGCGATCCCCTCCTCCACGTGAACGGCGTCATAGGACTAGGACACCACCGGCTGCGCTTCCACCCAAAGAAGAGCCAGCGGTACACTCAGGAAGCGAAGAAGGCGAAATTGAAGAGGAGTAAAGCAGGGATGCAGCCAAGAGAACCGCGGGAGCTGTACGTATCGCACGCGAAATTTCAAAATTTGAAGCATGATGACTTTATCAGACAGTAGAGAGCCACGAAGAGCAGCGGAGGAGCAAGTTTGATCACGTTGATTTCAAAGACTTTTCGGTGTGTATCTTCTTTCCTAACGAGTTGAATGTCCCGTGCCATATTTTTAAGAAACTGGTTTCTGCAGTCCTATGCAAAAACTCAATCCCCTTTGTGTAAATAATCAATGCCTAATCTTTACTCTATCTGACCTTGAATGTGATGCGAAAATGCGCACCAGACGGCGTCACCCAACTTGATCCGTAAGCCCCTCGGTCCAAATCCAACTGCCACTCCCACACGGTGAAACAAAGGAAATGGTGACAGTTGAAGTTTGGGATCAGGCAAACAGGGGATAGACGCCGTCGCCGTCGTTAGTCGTCGGGCTCGTCCTCATCGTTTGCACTCTCTTCTTCTAGAAGACCTTGTGTCCCAGTATGCCCAGTCCGTTGCAATGCTACTCCGTTAACGCCGATCAATGCATTCTGTACAGGCGGGAAAGATTCGTTTGGTTGGCCCTCTTCAACTACTCGTTGATTTGTCCTCCTCCAGGAAGAACTGGAATCACTTGTCAGTATGGACACCTTGAATGTGTTGGGCATTAGGGACTCACGTAATTGCCACTCATTTTCTGCTCTTGGTCAAGCTGGGAATTGAGCTTGTTGATTCGAGGACGGTAGTTGCTGGGGTCACGGCGGAACGTGACGTCGAGGTTGTTCAAGAACTTGTTGCAGCCAGTAAGAAGGGATTCTGGAGTGTTGGCGCGGGCGTTGATTCCTGGCTCACCGTCAAAGACGATGACTCGATCAGCAAGATAGGTGGCCATGATGAAATCGTGCTCGACAATAAAGGCGGTCTTCTTAGAGTGCATGATGAAGCGTTTGATTACACGTGCAGCGATGATACGCTGCTCAGAATCGAGATAAGCGGAAGGTTCGTCGATGAGGTAGATGTCAGCCGGGAGGCCAAGTGCTAGGACGATAGCTACGCGCTGAAGTTCTCCTCCCGACAGAGTCTTGACTTCCTGGTCGATGAACTCGTCTAGCTTTAGGGGCTTGACGACATCGGTTTGGAATTGGGGCAGGAGGAAGGCGGTCTTAATCTTCTTGAAAAATAGTTGTCGAACCGTGCCCTCAAACTTCGGCGTGATCTTTTGAGGCTTCATGCTGACCTTCATTCCTGGCACTTTTTGATCGCCATCGGGCTTCAAGGCACCAGCGAGCAGCTTACAGAAGGTAGTCTTTCCGGTTCCGTTCTCACCCATCATGACGATAATTTCCGAGTCAGTGAAATCCCCGGCATCGATCTTCAGGTGGAAAGTGTCCAAGGTTTTCTCCATCTTGGGATAGTTGAAAGCACGCGAGCGGTCAGCCATGAACTCATCAGCAGCTTCGGCGATGCGGAAGGTCAGAGACTCCTCCCTAAAGCGAAGATTCTCAGTGGGGATATTGCCATCGAGGAAAATATTGATGCCTTCTCGGACCGAAGCTGGAAGAGTGACCACACCATAGACAGCTGGTTTACCATAGAGAACGCAAATGAAGTCGGAAAGGTAGTCGAGAACTGAAAGATCGTGCTCAACACAGATTACATAGTCGTCTGGACGCAGGAGGGATCGGATAATTTTTGCCGCACTCAAACGTTGCTTAACATCAAGATATGAGGAAGGCTCGTCAAACATGTAACTTGAGATTCGTTAGCATAAATCAGGTCCATGATCATGGCAGTCCCTACACATCAGCCTGTTGTACGCAGACAGTCCCGATAGCAAATCTTTGAAGCTCTCCACCGGACAGGAGATTGACATCACGGTCCATGATATGATTGAGTTCTGCGAGAAGTTAGTATTCTATTATGGTTGGTACACAGTGTCCTATCCGTACCGAGAACATCCAAGACTTCCTCCAGGTTGTCCATCGAAGCTTGAGCCTCGATAAGGGTTCGAACAGTCTTATCAACACTTCGAATAGCCTTTGGAATACGATCAACATATTGAGGCTTAACAATTGCCTTCAGATCGTCTTCAAGAATTTTGGTGAAATAGTCTACGTGTATTTGTTAGCGTCCTGAACCAGAAAAGGTGTCTCAAGAAACATACTCTGTAATTCAGAACCTCTGAAATACTTGATCACATCTTGCCAATCCGGGGGGTTGTCATATCTTCCCAAGTTGGGCTTCAACTTTCCGCTCAATATCTTCAAGGCGGTACTCTTCCCGATACCGTTGGAGCCAACCAATCCCAGAACCTGGCCTGGTCGAGGGGTGGGTAATCGATGGAGCTTGAAACTGTTGGCAGAATATCTGTGTGTAACGTGCGATTCAAGGTTGGTTGGCAGATTGATGATATTGATAGCGCCGAACGGACACTTCTTGGGGCAAATACCGCAACCAATGCAGAGACTCTCGGAGATGAAGGCAATCTTGGACTCGGGGGTAACTTCGATACAAAGACGGCCACTTCTCACGACTGGGCAGGACTTTTTGCATTCTTGTCGGCATTTCTATACAGTAATCTTCTTAGCATTATTCCATGTTCAGATGTTTGGGCTGCCTACCTTCGGCTTGCACTGGACGTTATATGCGTTATTAATATTTTGTCTCGCTCAAGGCGGGGTAGTGGGGTGGGGGGGCTTGAAGTGACTTCTCTCGCACCTTGTCTGTACTGATAATGGCGATACTGTACGAGTTCCAAAGTCAGCCACTGTTTACAAGTCTGCTGCCCATCCCAGGCCACGCGCTTTGGAAGAGAGGATTGGAGGCATACCGGGTGAGCTTGTCAGACATCTTTGCGATTCGGGCCCTCAGGCACAGAAATTGCCAGCACTGGTTCACTTGCGGAGGCTGTGGCCCTTGGAAAATGGCGATGCTTCTGCAGACGGTGGTGCTGCGAAGTGCAAAGGCGTTGGGATGTGCGGTGGTGTTCGATTCGAGAATAGTGAGGTTTTTGGTCAAATTTCAAGCCGTCGGCGGGCTGGCTGGTGGGCGCAAGTTGTGTGTGGTCACCCTGAATTTGTTGTTGTGCTATTGGAGGGCTTGTGTGGGCTACGATTAAGTGGAGCAGTTTTATACTGTCTACCTACTTCAGAGTCCTGTACTACCTACTGTATTGTAGTTCAATCATAAGCAAATTCACTCTGCTACTTCGCTGCATTGCACCGCAATAGAGCTACAGCAATATCTGAAACTTGATTGTTTGTCAATTTGGATCATCTCAAGGAGAGGAAATCTTTCTTGACCAAGAGTTACAAGTCTCATTCACCCTGAGCCCGCTGCTGCCCACTTAATTACTAGTCGCCAGTCGCGAATATTTCTGGTAAAGCAGCGCTGATTTCTGTATGCGATCCGCCGAGTAGAACATACAGATTCGGCAGCACTCAGTGCCGCTTTCTTGGTCCAGCCGAACTCGCTTAAAGTGCCTTGCAGACCGGACTGTGCTGGACGCTCCTAAGGCTCTCGGTTTGTGACATTGGACTCTCGACATAACCATCAGCCTGGGCAACGTCCAGAACATCCTCCCAACACCACACTCACTATCACGGCCCGATATTCTGTGTTCTAGAGGGGGGGCTACACTATGGCTTGTGAGTACTATCACTTTTCCCGAAATTTCCTGCTGCAATGAAGTATACGCCCTCAAGGCTACCGCTCATCCGTCTGGTCGACGGTCCATCGTGACCATCGCTATACCTCGATATCATCACTTCGGAGCTCGATATAGACGCTATGATTGGGTCCGACAGATGGATTCGCAGTTTTGCGATGGTCTACGAGCAGCTCTGCTGGCTTCCACGGTACCCACAGTCGTCAATCGTCCCAGAAGCATCATCAGCCCTATCTCCAAGTCAACGTCGACTACTTCAATATGCGCCGGAAGCATTCAGAACTGCCTCCAAGGTTGCCAAACCAATGTTTTGATGGAATCAGAATCGCCGGCTTATTCTCTGGGTGCTGGAACGGTCGTGAAAATTCTGCATCATCCGGAATCTGAAGCAACATTGTTCACATTGCTAACATTGTCGTCTTTAGCCCCACCGTCGACAGCTACCTTGCTGAACACAGTACCATCTTTACCTCTTTCCAATGGGCACACTTCTCCGTTGGCAAATTCTACCCTCACAAACGATGACGCACCTTACGATTCCGAGTCAGATCTCTCTGACGTAGCTATCCCCATCGTCGACGAACCATCCCCCGCGACGACCTCGAATCACCAGTCCGAATTTGGAGCCCACGACTCCGACGACTCCGACTCCTCTCCCGCAGAGGCCCAAGATGCATCCGACGATGCCGACTTTGATATGGAGGATAGCCCTGCTCCTGCCGCAACAAACGGTGCGAATGAAGACAGTTCAACGTCTACTGAATCTCGTCGCCCTGCCAAGCGGAAGGTAGGCCTTGAGGACGAGATTCAAGCCAATCCAGAACTATACGGTCTGCGAAGAAGTGTACGTAATGAGGGACACCGCTTTTTCAGAATTACCATACTGACTTGCGTTTCTAGGGCCGCCCTGCCCAGCACAAAACCATTGTACGTTGTCGACCCCAACTCAACCACAACCTTCTCGTTGTCTTTTGGTTAACAAGTGTAGATTGAATCTGACGATGAAAACGACGATTCCGACTCAGACATAATCCCGTCTCACAGAACGAAGCGAAGGAAGCAAGAGCGGTCGCGCCCAAGTACGTTCTCCCTCTGTACCTCTCTTCTGTCCCCAATAGCTAACAGTTGACTATAGCATCGAAACGCGATACGCCAATCTTACGCTCCGCGTCCCACTCCGACTCAGATGATACTGATACATATGGAGGTGCTAGAGCCCGAACCACTACTAAGAAGAACCGTCGCCGTCAGCTCGAGTCTGGCAATCTAGCCCCTATCTACCAAGAGAAGAGATGGAACAGCCGAAGAGCCGCACAAGTCACAGCTGGAGCATACCAAGAGAGCGGGGGCGAATTAGATGAAGACTCCGACGTACTCACCCCGAATTATTGGGCTCCAGACGTGGAGGATCATACTCCATATGTTGACGTTGTCCTGAAGCACCGACTCAAAGAGGGTGTTGACTTCAGCAAAGAGGAATTGGGTCGTGACGACTTCGAATACTACATCAAGTGGCAGGGCAAGTCTCATTACCACGCGACCTGGGAGACCAACAATTCCTTAGCTGGTATGAAAGGCGTTCGTCGTCTTGAAAACTACTATAGGAGGACCGTCCTTGAAGACATATTCATGTCACGAGGGGAGGATATTCCTCCCGAAGAGAAAGAGAAGTGGATGCTGGATAAAGAACGAGATGCCGATGCCCTACTTGACTATACGAAAGTCGAGCGTGTCATCGGCACGCAAGAGGGTGACGAGGAAACCGAGTACTATGTGAAATGGAAAGGTCTCCCTTACGAAAATTGCACCTGGGAAAGTGCGTCACTGGTTAGCGAACTTTCTCAAGATGCTATCGACCGCTTCCTCGATCGCAGCTCACGATCATTGGCTTCTGATCACAAAGAGTCAAACCCCAATACTCGAAAACCCCACGTCCCAATTCGAGAACAACCATCTTATGTGATGAATGGTCAACTCCGAGACTTCCAAATTACGGGCCTCAATTTCCTGGCTTATAACTGGGCGAAAAACAAGAATGTCATCCTAGCAGATGAGATGGGACTAGGAAAGACAGTACAAACAGTGGCATTCATGAACTGGCTTCGCCATGATCGACGCCAACAAGGTCCATTTCTCGTTGTCGTTCCACTGTCGACAATTCCCGCGTGGGGCGACACTTTCGACAACTGGGCCCCTGATCTGAACTATGTCATCTACAGTGGCAAAGAGGTTTCCAGAAAGATAATCCGTGACTATGAGCTGCTGGTCGATAATAACGTCAAACGCCCGAAGTTCAATGTACTTCTCACCTCATATGAGTACATTCTTTCAGGTGATCAATTCTTGGGGCAAATAAAATGGCAGTTCATGGCTGTGGATGAGGCTCATCGCTTAAAGAATCGCGAGTCGCAGTTATATCAAAAGCTACTCGATTTCAAGACTCCTAGTCGATTGTTGATTACCGGCACCCCTGTCCAAAACACCCTTGGGGAGCTATCGGCACTCATGGACTTCTTAATGCCTGGCGAGCTAGACATTGAGGAGAATATGGATTTGACGGATGAAGATGCCGGCGACAGAATAACAGCCCTCACTGCAATGATCCAACCTTACATATTGCGTCGAACAAAGCAAAAGGTGGAGAACGATCTGCCTCCCAAGAGCGAAAAAATCATTCGAGTCGAGCTTTCCGATGTTCAATTGGACTACTATAAGAATATCCTTACTAGGAACTACGCTGCTTTGAATGAGGGAGCAAAAGGCCAGAAGCAATCCCTGCTCAACATCATGATGGAGTTGAAAAAAGCCAGTAACCATCCTTACATGTTTCCGAACGCCGAAGAGAAGATACTGAAAGGTAGCGAGCGTCGAGATGACCAATTGAAGGGACTTATCGCTAGCAGTGGAAAGATGATGCTCTTGGATCAGCTCTTAACGAAGTTAAGAAGAGACAACCATCGTGTGCTAATATTTAGTCAGATGGTCAAGATGCTGGATATTCTTGGAGATTATCTACAGCTTCGCGGGTATCAATTCCAACGCCTCGATGGCACCATCGCTGCTGGGCCTCGCCGCATGGCCATCGACCATTTCAATGCAGAAGATAGCAACGATTTCTGCTTCCTTCTGTCCACTCGCGCAGGAGGTCTTGGCATCAATCTGATGACAGCAGATACGGTCATTATTTTCGATTCGGATTGGAACCCTCAAGCGGATCTTCAAGCAATGGCCCGCGCACATCGTATCGGCCAGAAGAAACCTGTAACCATATACAGACTAGTTTCCAAGGAAACAGTTGAAGAGGAGGTTCTTGAGCGTGCGCGGAACAAGCTCATGCTCGAGTTCATAACGATCCAGAGAGGTGTCACTGACAAAGAGAAAAAGGAGCTTCGCGAGAAGGCGGTCAAGGCTGGCAAGATTGATGATCCGAAATCATCTGAAGACATATCCAGGATTCTCAAACGAAGAGGCCAAAAGATGTTCGAGCAGTCCGGAAACCAGAGAAAACTTGAAGAACTGGACATCGACTCGGTTCTTGAGAACGCTGAGGAACACAAGACTGAAGTCCCAGAAGGGATGGACGCTGATGGCGGCGAGGACTTCTTGAAAAGTTTCGAATACACAGATGTTAAGATCGATCTAGAATGGGACGATATCATTCCCAAAGATCAGCTTGACGGAATCAAAGCGGAAGAGGAAAAGCGCGCCCATGATGAGTATCTCAAGAAAGTTGTCGAAGAGAATGCTCCACGGAAGGCTGCCCTGAAAAATACCGCCGAGTACGAGCGAGAACAACGTCTTGCTAAGAAACGGGAACGTGACCAGGCCAAGCAAGATGAGCTTGACGAAAGGAGAGAGGCTCAAGCAAATCTTGCTGATCCAAAGCGAGAGCTTAATGAAAAAGAAGCTAGAAATCTTTTCAGGGCATTCCTTCGATACGGTTCACTCGAAGAGCGTGGCGAAGAGCTAATTAAGGATGCCAGACTCATCGGTCGAGATATCGAAGTCTTGCGCACAGCGATCAAAGCGATCACTGATGAGAGTGATAGGCGTCTCAAGGAGGACGCCGAGCGGATCGAAGCCATGGAACGGGAATCAAACAAGCCATTAACCAAGAAGGATAAGAAAGCTGTCCTGTTTGACTTCCTCGGGGTCAAGAGGCTCAACGCCGAAACTGTCATGGAACGCCCTGGAGAAATGAGAATGCTCCGAGATGTCATTGCTAAGGTCTCTGATTTCCGGAACGTTCGTGTAGCTGAAGCCTCCAAAGCTGCCCATTACTCCTGCGAGTGGGGCGCCAGGGAAGACGGTATGCTGCTTGTTGGGATCCATCGACATGGTTATGGAGCTTGGGTTCAAATTCGAGATGATGTTGATCTTGGCCTAAAGGATAAATTCTTCCTCGAGGAGCATCGCGTTGATAAGAAGGAAGAACGCAACAAAGGAGACGAGAAGGTCGCTAAAGCGCCCGGAGCCGTCCATTTGGTTCGCAGAGCTGATTATCTCCTCTCCGTTTTGAAGGCGAAGCATTCCAACAACGAAGCTGCCAAGCGTGCCGTGGAGAACCATCATCGAAATAACAAGAAGCATGATCGCGCGAACGGACATCGACGCTCGGAAGCTACTCGGGGCTCTGTATCCGCCTCACCAGCCCCGCAGTCGAAGAAGATCCATCGTCAACTTGAAAACCGTGACCGTGCTCGTAGCCAAAGCCATGCCCATGGGAGTGGAAATTCCAAGCCTGACCTGAAGAGAAAGCACAGTGCACCAGACGATGACCGCAACCACGAACGTCACTCTAAGCACCGGAAGTCCGAAGGCAGCCACTCAAAATCCAAACCGGAAGTAGACCCTATGATGAAGCACGTTTTCCGACCTGTCAAAGAAAACCTTAAGGCTATCACAACGACTACCAAAGAGCGTATCAAGTCACAGAAAGAGCGCGCCAGTATCTTGAAAACTGAGTTGGTGACGGTGGGTAATTTTATTGTTTCCGAACTTGAAGAAACGCCCGCGAAGGAGAAAGATTCTCTTCGTTCCAGATTCTGGTAAGATTTTCCCAAAGCTCAACATGAATTGTTTCGCTAATAAGCAAAAGGGACCATGTCGCAGCTTTCTGGCCTGCGCTGGATGCACCCCCAACCGGGTCGCATCTTGAGAACATGTACAAAAAGCTTACCGCGCACAAGGACGGGAACGGGGCGGCTGGTGAACGAAAGCCCACCACAAACGGCGTCCCCGCGCTATCTACTGCGGATATTAAGCATTGAAATAATGGAGGAGTTTTTTGTTGCGATTTTATTTACCCATTGCGTCGGCGTTTTGGGCGGGACACTCGGCTGGGGCTGCATCATCATGCAGTCGGTATCATAGCATTCGGTTGGGCGTACACTTTTTAGAGGGGCATCCTCCTGGCTGGAGGTGCAATTTATCTGCATTGAAATGGCTGAGAATGGACTCATTGCAAAAATGACTCGCATCGCTTTTGATGTCGGAATTGGTAGAAGTCTGGAACAGGCAATTTTGGTGAGGTGGCGCGAATTGCTACAGTAGGGTCAGACCTCTCTAGTAGAGGATGGCAATAAAATTTTGTCCCAACCTATGTTCTGACCAAGCTATGATCTAAATCTCCAAACTGGTTTTCTGCCAAACCCATATCCAAGGACCAGGTATCGGGAAATCAAAATTGCCAACCCGGTTGTCAGATCATCCGCTAGATACCAACTGCTCTAGTTCTCACCCCGTGAGTTGTAGAAAATGGGGCGCGTCGGCGACGCATGAGGGTCCAATGTCACTTTGTGACTTCGCACGACTGTTCCAATTTGCCAACTCCTTGTTGCAATATGTCTATGAACAACGGTGGTCGAGCTGAAAATAATAAAATACCTCGGCCGCCATTGTCGCCTCAAAACGCCACAGGCCGAGATTGCTTAGCTAAGCCGAAGCAAGGTTGCTTTTTGAAACGTTCAGAATCATGTTACGTGCCCATGAGCTGAACACAGAAGGTAACATTGTCCATACCACAGATGATGGAGCTGAAAGAGCAAGAGAGCGTCTTTCCAACTTCCAAGTTTCGCGCTCCTCGGTCCCAGCCTCACAACCAACGACTCTCGAGAGGTCGACGCCGAATCAATCGGTCTTGAAATGTTGAAGTTACCTGTCCTCCCTCGCGCTTGAAATGCATTGGGTAATGCACCTAATGGACGTCGGCGTCTCAATCAAGCGAGGTGGCTGGGGGTTTCAGCGCTTGTAGCGGTTCTTGGGCGCCGTGATTGGGCCATCTGAGCTCCTCACCTCGGCTTCCAACCTCGAAGTCAGGACTCAGGACTCAGGAGCCAGGAGCCAGGAGCCAGAAAAAGACCAAATCAATTTTCAACAGGCAAATACTGTGGTCGGTGTCAAACCCGGGCACCGTGACGACGGTGAGAGATGCACACGATACGGGCACTCGATTAGGGCCTACTCGCTCGGGGGCTTCTAAGCCGCACAGCGCTCGTTCGCGTTGCAGGATTCATCCCTTACGAGTAGTCTCGGTGCAAGCATATTGAGTTTACGAAGGTAGCACTACAGCAAACACGAGTGTGACATGCTCTCACAGTCTCAGCGTGAACTGCGCAGGTGACACCGGGGCGGCGGTGCCGTATCGTCGGTGCTTCTAACCCCTTTACGATGTACGCCTCAAAACTCCCACATTCACTGCTCGTTCTTTTCTGTCATTCAAGCTGTCAAAATCCCAAATTCTAAAAAAAGTTGAAAAGGCCCGAATCTAATATAATCCCGGCTAAAGATTTCATTGCAAGGTACTTCAGTCGAGTCTGTGTTATCCTAGGAAGTGCATGTATTCGCTACACACACAAGCTTTCCCACATTGAACCCTGAGCCACTGGGTAGCGCCCAAATTTGACATTTCTTCTCTCTCCGCATTTTCAATTCGTTTGGTCTAGAGACCTTGATTACTCCATGGGTACGCTTTGCGGTAGCCGCATCCAGCCGCAACACGGTGCTATCGGTGCTTTTACAAGTCTCGCCTTCTGCTTGAGAGCTAGTCAACCTCGTGCGTGCAACAGTTTCCTGCCAACAAGCGCGGGTAGTCCCCGCTCTCCACAGTCTGGAAGGGACTCTACCTCGTGTGGACCGGGATCATGATGGCCGAACGATATTCCACCTACCCAATGGTTGACTTGGAATACCGGTCTTCTTTGAGAAGGACCGAAATTCATGGGGACCCCGAGGCTGTTGACAGAAGAGTATAAATTCCCCAGATGCCCCAGTGGGCAATGAGCTACGCCTTCCTCCTCTCGATCATTGTTAGCTCCTGCAATCCCTATCTGCTAGATAGATAGACGGAACATATCCTTCTCCAATTCTACCTGCACCAATTCATCATCATGGCTGGAGGTGTAATCACAGGCACGGCGGACACGTCCCGCATCGAGGCGCCTGTCACAATCAAGGCCTATCTGATGTGCGCGTTTGCTGCCTTCGGAGGTATCTTCTTTGGATATGATACCGGATGGATGGGAGGTATTATGGGGATGAAATACTACATCAGACAGTATACTGGACTTGAAGTAAGTTTTACCTGCCTGTTATTCTACTCTTTGGATCTGGCTTGACAGATTGGTGGATTTTTACAACGCAGCGCCCACTGCTTTTGCGGCCCCAGGCTCTTATCTTCCTCATCTCCCATTTTTATATTCGCTTCAGATCAAAATCGTACCGATAACCTTCTAACATTCTGTAGTACCCTGGCCCGGATGCTTCCCAAGCTTACAAAGACGCATTCGTTCTTCCCGGATGGCAACAATCTCTCTTGACTGGAATTCTCTCGTGCGGTACATTCTTTGGTGCCATCATCTCTGGCGATATTGCCGATCGTATTGGTCGTCGATGGACCATCATCGTTGGCTGTCTTACGTTCAGCGTTGGCTGTATCATGGAGACTGCGTCCACTGGACTTGCTCTAATGGTCGTGGGCCGCCTCATCGCTGGTGCCGGTGTTGGCTTCATCTCTGCCATCAGTAATCCCCCCAAATGACTCTCATTTTTTTATCGTCTGCTAACGTGGCATTTTCACAGTCATTCTTTACATGTCTGAAATTGCCCCCAAGAAAGTCCGTGGTGCTTTGGTCTCAGGATACCAATTTTGTATTACTATTGGAATCTTGATGGCTAATTGCGTTGTGTACGCCACACAAAATCGAGATGACACCGGTTCATACAGAATTCCTGTTGCAGTGCAATTTTTGTGGGCCTTGATTCTCGGCGTGGGCTTATTCTTCCTCCCAGAATCCCCACGTTATTTCGTCAAGAAGGGAAAACTCGACGAGGCTGCGAAGGCGCTTTGTAATGTTCGGGGTCAACCTCTTGACTCTGAATACATTCAAGATGAACTGGCTGAAATCATTGCCAATCACGAATACGAACTATCTGTGGTTCCAGAGACCAGCTACATCGCTTCATGGACGAACTGCTTCAAAGGTGGACTTGGGGGAGCAAACAGCAACCTTCGAAGAACTCTTCTTGGTATCGGGCTCCAGATGATGCAACAACTTACTGGGATTAATTTCATTTTCTACTACGGAGTTGTATTTTTCAAGAGCTTGAACACCATCAGCAACCCCTTCTTGATCAGCTTGATCACTACTTTGGTTAACGTTCTCTCTACCCCACTGTCATTCTATATCGTGGAGAGATTTGGTCGTCGCAACTTGCTCATCTTCGGTGGAACTGGAATGGTCATTTCGCAGTACATTGTCGGCATTGTGGGTGTGACCGTAGGTCAAGACAAAGGGCCAGCCACAAATAAGTCTGCAGTCTCTGCAATGATCGCCTTCATCTGCCTGAATATCACCTTCTTCGCCACTACCTGGGGTCCTTGCGCTTGGGTCGTCATTGGAGAAGTCTTTCCGTTGCCAATTCGCTCGCGTGGAGTGGCGCTTTCTACCGCTTCCAACTGGTTTTGGAATTGCATCATCGCTATCATCACCCCGTACCTCGTCGACAAGAAGTACGCAAATCTTTCTTCAAAGATCTTCTTCATGTGGGGTTCTCTCTGCATCATCTCTGTTATCTTCGCATACTTCCTTGTGCCTGAGACGAAGGGCCTGTCTCTCGAGCAGGTTGACCGTATGCTGGAGGAAGTTTCTCCAAGGAAGTCTCGCAGCTGGGTACCTCACTCGACTTTCGCAAACGAGATGGGCTTGGTTGAGAAGGAACACAGCTCTACCGATGAGACAGAGGTTGTGGCGCAACACGTTACCCCTAATAAAGACCTTGTTTAGGTTAGTCTTGGTTAGCGAGGGTAGAGGAGGATGCTTCAGTTCTGGAGCTGTGGAAAGATATATAATCTAGAGGTAGGAAGATATACACTGCGTAGATTCGATAAATATACCCAGCAATGATACAACTTGTTAATAATCACTTGTTCAGTCTTCAAAAGTGACGATCTTCAAGACCAGCGAAGAGAATTGAACCTTCCTGGCCTCTTTCTGTGGTATTTACGCATGTTTTACACTGCATCAGCTATTTTATCACATCATTGTCAACCATATCTGGAAATAAAACAGCCGTCCTTGTTTTGTATTACTCAAGGTATCCCGGATTATTTTCGGTAATTTAAAACTCAAAAGGCGCTGCCGTGAATGTGCTCGTAGGACAATATCTTTAAACTCTATCTACAATCAGCGTCTAATGGAATTGACGCAGTATAGACCTCTAAGGTACTCCAAACGCCGCGCCTTTCTGAGGTTGCCACTCGCTAAACCACCCCTATACCAAAAAGGAAAGAACAAAACACTCCCCACAACACTCCCCACAACCACCCCCCCCCCCGAAAGAGTTTGAACTCGCGCAGGCAAACTCGTGTATGAAAGCTCTCCTTCGGGCTTGAGAAAAAGCATTCCAGATAACACCCACTTGAAATTGATGGAGATCAAGGCTTCAAAAGAGCGCGCTGAGCATCGATTTTTGAAATTGTTGAGAGCTTCAGAAGTGGGAGCTAACTTGATGAATGTGCTACCAATTGAGTGAGAGTTTTTGCGAGGATGCAGCAGATCTACGTGCGGTACTTTGCGTACTGTGACAATGATTTGCAGCAGAACTTGGCCGCTTGACCGGAACTGTGCTCGAGGTTTGCATCGACGCTCGCACTTGCAGTTATTCAGACTAATCTGATCATCCGTTATCTATGAGCAAGCGCTCCATTGCCACTTCCTTTAAATCCAGAATAAACTGATGTACCATGATCTAGCTACGAGCTTTGAGGGCTCTGGTTGTGGTTGGCTCAGAACTCGAACATGGACCGAAAGTGCTCGTGGGCTAGGACATCAATCTGTCAAATTTTCGATCGACGCTTTCTTTGTGTATCATCCATGTGGAAAATAACATGCTAGTATTTGGGGGTATCTGAGTTCGATATCTTAAGAAGAAAAGTGAGTAAGCGTATGTGAGCGTACGTGTCCTACTCGTTGGACCCATCATCAGATAATCATCTTTCTTGTCCACTGTTCATGATTTCTTAGATTCATCTTTTCTACATATGCCCTTAACAGTGGCTGCAGTCACTTCGCCCAGCAGCCTTTTGTTTTGCTGACGGCTGACACCCGCCGGACTCCTTTATTCTTCGTAGTCACAGCCTATAAGGATAGGTGCTGATCGCAATCGTTAAATTGTCCCAATATGGCCCGAGCTATTCTCCCAGACAAGAAAATCCAAATCACAAGGCCGAAAATGGGAAATGAGACTTTGTCCCAGATAAATAGGAAGTCAAGATCCAGACCGTGGTCGTATATACGAAGAGTACCTCATCGTCGATGGTGGCCATAAAAACTAGACTGAGTATTGGTACATGTCTTTTTCGGTTCGGTGAAGATGCTAGTCGCGTCCTTCTCCTCCAAGCCATTGTTGTAGAGACTACTTTTGGAAGCATCAAGATAAACCTCGTTGCATATTCTCTGCTCTGATGATACTTCCAGAAAAACCCGGGTGATTCTTCTTGAGCTACCATATTTGATTTATCAACGACGCTTAAAACATCAAAGTCCTCCAATATCACTGCCGCGAGACTCGCAACAGGCACAAATGAAAGTTACTGCCCTTGGTATCTTGGCCAGTGATCATTGTATCCTTCAAGACTTTTTGCAACTTGAATGGAGATCATGTGAATACCCCTCGGAAAAGTTCCTCTGGCATTATTGGTCCGATAATCAGCCTATTCCGTGTACTCAATCGTGATAAAGATAGAGTCACACCGAAACAGACTGGGGGTCATTTGATTGGGCCCCTCTTGTGGTCTGATTCTCAGCCCATCCCACCTAGTCAATAAGAATGAAGATTGAATTGAGTCAAACTTTGTATTCATTTGTGTAACGGGTCGAGAATATAAATGATGCCTCCTCTGCCTTTTAGAATCAGTCGAAAACTTTCAACATGGAATGTAGCAAGATAAAACGAGAATAAATAGCTCTACACTCTTTTCTCAAGACCCCAGAATGAACGTGTAAGTCATTTTCGAAAGACATCCATCTCGACGTACCCAAATGATGATAAACCCTCACTCGCCGAGATCTGGCTGGGAGTCAATTGCTTAAGGACTCCTATGCAATAGAATAAAACAGAGGTTTCTGATTCAATATTCGCCGCTCCCCGTTTTCTGAACCGAGATGAAAGTGTCCATGGGCTAATGGCGTGGAAACGAGATAGGGACCTCGCCCTGCTAAGCGGGGTAAACCCACGTACAGTACAGTACTGTACTGTAATGCAGCATCCCGCTTCTTTTGACTCATTGAATCCAACGGCACACGCTTCTCCAACAAGGAAGTTGAAACCCCAAATTTACCCACTCGGGCGAATAAGGAACCGATTCTTACTTTTCGGCTGTACAGTAAACGCCAAACAACAAGCGGCACTGTTGCTAAATCTCCCACGCTGAGTGGGACGGTCGAAATCTGCAATGATCAGTGCTGCTTTCTTTGTCCACTGCAAGCGCAAGACGAAGAAGGCGGCACGAAACATCTTGATCTGGCAAGGACGATGTCGAGGTATTGCGATTGGAAAATTAAACCGGTGGCGTCCAAGGTTAGACGTGACAGCTAGAGAACAAAAGCTTAGCTTACGCACGAGGCACAATAAAATAGGAACTAAGTATCGAAACGTCTTGGCGTGCAGAAAAGTGGGATATTCGTCCCAATGAGGGAATATTTGGGACCACGTGATACTCTTAATAATGGGACTCAGATTGTGGCCCCTATATCTTTTTTTCCAAGTATTGTATAAGAATGATATTTCTATAGGTAAACAAGATCTATTCCGGCCCCTAGGTGGCTCAAAAAGTGTGTTGTATTAACTGCAATTAAGCGGACCATACCGTCCCTTCAAGAACTCCCCCTCAAGTTCAAGGACTATTGTATCAGGGCCACTCAGGATTAGGTAGCTGTAGCTGTAGGAGACACCCCCGAAGTAGGATAAGCGCTTGTTGATGGATCCAACCCAATATCGTGTATTCCCAAATGCGGAATAGCGCCAGCTTTCCATGTTTCCTAGAGCTTCACAGCCTCAACGAAGATCATGATCGCAATGATAGTACGAATAGGGCATGAATTGGGTATGAAAGAATAATATATAATGAAATCAAGATCCTCCACTGCCTCTTCATTTGCAATTCAGTGAACTCCCCAAGCTTTTATAAAGATGGCAAGACAAGATTATAACTTGAGCCCTACGGCCGCTCGTCTCGACGCTGCCCCTTCATACGAAGAAATTCAAAGAAATGCTCCTATAAGATCTACTTCAACAATGCCTTCCCCGTCATCGCCTATCGTCCAATCACGAGCTCAATCCACCTTCAAGCCAATAGTCATTCCTCGTAGGTCCAAAATCATTCCGTTTGCTCTCAAATCACTACCAACACCCCGAAAAAACATCGAAGTCGTGTCGTGGGGCTTTCTTCTCGCCCTTCAGTCGCACCTACAGCCCCAATCTAGAGTCCCTGGGTATTTCGATGAATAACTTCCTCTTTTTCGTAGACGGCCTCAACAAAGCCTTCTTCTCCAATCCCGCCTTCCAGATAACCACTCATATTGGCAACATAATGTCAGTGGTGCTTTTCCACGTATGTAATCCCTGGACCATGTATTCCCTCATTCATACTTTTCGCGAGTTGTCTGAACACCTTTCGATCAAGCAAAGCTAATTCTGGGAACTCGCAGCCAGTAATGTAGGCAGGTATGGGCCTCAAAACTGCGTCTGGACTCGTTTCTGCGGCGACGAGTTGGACCCGCGCCAGAGCGTATGTGAAGGCGGCAAACGAAGAAATCTTCTTACCGCAGGGGCTGAGATGCAAGATGCTGAAGACACAGAAAATGATGGTGGCTGTCGGTCATGGGGACATGATCCTTCAGCTGCCGCCATTAGATAGGCTCGATCAGCGCGACGTGCAGATCGGAGGTAAAGACGACCCGAGGATGAGAAGAGTCAAGCTTTAGGTGACCTCGTAGCGTCTTTAACGTTTCAGGGACTACCTGCTCCTGAGACCCTTGAGAACTGGTGGAAAAGGATGGGAATGAAACAAGCCCAGAGGCAGGATGCCAAACAGCAAAGGAAATTGATGACGAGAAGACTGAAAAGCTTTGAAGAATACGAGGACAAGATAGAGAATGCAGGGGAGGAGACTAGGAGAGGTAAAAGGAAGATCGAGGAGGCTGAGAGAGAGATGGCAAAAGAAATCGCGAAAGCTGAGAGGAGATTGAGTAAAAAAGCTGGAGACCCTGAAAGGAGGGCCAAGATTGAGGAAGACTTGCGACACGAGCTAAGGAAGATCGACAAAGATGTGATCAAGAAGATATACTGTATTGTTATAAACAAGGATGGCAGGTCGAGCCAGGAAGGAATGGAGGATGATGTGGAGGTCGATACAGAGGAAGAGGACGACGAGAACGGCCCAGAGCCAAAGCGAGACAGTTGACTGCTCAGTTAGACTCCATTGTATATTACATCTATTCCATAGACGCACGATGAAACGCTATACTTGTTATCAAGGCCCAGTCTGTCCAAAGTGACTCACAGGGCTCTATCACTCGGTAGCCGCGTGGAGCTGATACTTCCAAAATTGTCGGGTATATGGGGAAGAGAGTCTTCTGGAAGTTCTCAACCGCGTACATTGGACGTCTACTCGTAAGTCTGGAGAGCTCGCCGCAACTGCGACGCGAAGAAACCAGCCTTTAACCATGACATATGTCAACCCACGCAAAAACGCTTTTTGACTCATACCAAACGCAATAACTCCTACCTCCCAATGCAACCATAACAGGAATTGCCTCGTAACATCGTAGGATCAATCGCTGTCCTCGCCGTTATCCAGGGCTTCGTCTTCCGCTTCTCTATCCTCTGCCTCCTCTAATTGTTCTTCGGCCTCAAGACGCTCTTCACCTTCATCGTCTTCATCTTCATCTTCGTCTGGAGGGTTGTCATCATCATCACCATCCTCGTCTGCCGTGTGGTCGCCCATATGATCTCCTTCCTGCGTGTCACCCGTATCCATTTCCGGAGCAGTGCCGATATTGTCATCCAGCCTGGATTTCTTAGACGGAGGTGGCCCATCTCTGCCCAATTGACTCTCGCCTTCCCCTAATTCATCGTTACCATCTTGTCCTTCCCCGGCTTGTGTGCTCTCCGCCTTGTCTGCGACTTTTTTGCGGTAGTTTGTTCGTTTGTCGTTCTGTATCTCGGTGTATTCTAGAAATAGTCAACATCAAAGAGTTTTTGCAGCGAAACGCAATCCTCACTTGCAAGCTCTGCCTCAAGCCGATCCTGCCATTCTACTGGGAACTCGAGATCTTTCAAAGCATTCAGCACGTCTCTAGATGCCAGGGTTTTCCTGTTCTCCCGGTGCGCAAGGTCGTTTCCACTGGGCGTCTCCAATTAGTACAATGTCCCTCAATGGCGGAAGAATTGTAGTGGAGGGCCATAGCATATAATAGAGGGGTTCATGCATACTGCGAAGCTAAATAGTTCACAAAGACAGTGGCGCTTTTCGTCATGGCTAACATCGCATTGCCCTGAATTTGCGTATTTGGGGGTAGAACGCCCTTCGCCAGCCTCGTTACTATGCTTTTAGGAAGATTGAGATCCTATCAATTCAATCAATATCCGTTACTCGCGTCGGCGCATGCGCCAGGCATGAGCGACAAGAAATGCGGTGTCTACCGCGACTTACCTCGATATTGACACCTTCCCGGATGGGCAGGTCTTTGGAAGGAGTCCCTTCATCACCCGTCGTAGGTTTGGGTACTTCAACAACCTTTTTGGGGGGCATTTTTGAGGCCGGGTAAAGAGGATAGAGGTGGATTGATTGTACTGTAGTGTTTCGCTGGTGTAAGCTTCTGGAAGTGGGGCGGTGAATCTCGACGCGATGTAAAAGCGCGACGGGTCACGCGTGTCCATTTTGTAGATAATCTGTAATTTGACATCAATTACAACCAAAGCTTTAATTACATGGAAAAAAGTTCTGGGCTAGTTCGAAGCCAAATGGGTCAAATACTATGGACTTAGAGTCATTTTTAGAGTAATTTCTTATGACAATGTAAAGTATCGGTGGGCGCTGAAAAGGGGGCACGAAAAGTTTATAAGCGAGAATACTGTAGAGGAAACCCGTACAAAATACGGAGTCAATAGCCCGAGGGGATGGTATGAAATGGATGCGAATCATCTATTGCATGTAAAATACTCAGGTACTCGATGCAATCGATCATTGGTAGAGATTTGATTTCGTGTTTTACATTGCTGCGATCTCTCTTGTCTTAAAATACAAGTAAACAGCAAGCCACGAATCTGATGTACATCCCAATCCGTGTATCGGAGAGTCATCAGCCCATGTGATGCCCTATCTGGGTATCGCTAACGCCGGGGCCCTATGCGCGAAGCGCCTATATATAGAAGAAGAAAGTATCACCCTCTAGGTTGCCTCTCATCTGGATTCGTCGAAGGTCGTGTGAATCTTGTTCCAGGATGCGATGGTATTCCGGCTGGGCTGTTGCCGGAATTGCTCATCTCTCATCAAGCATTCATAATAAATAGCTTTCACGCCAATCTCCTGCCATGTTCTTTCTCCTCCGAATCCCACAGTCGTGGTCGTGATTTTGGTCTTGGGGAAAGGCCGCCAGCTGATAGTCCATCGAATATGGACGTCCCAGGAGAATCACTGTTGTGATCTAAATCCCTTAACTCCCTTCCAACATTATCATCCTCTGGATCAAACCAAGTTGGGCTTCTTTCCTTGGCTTTCAACTCCATGCTCGACTCCTTGAAGCTCCACATGCTTTTTGCACTTAAACTACTCCTCCTGCTCTTCGTTCTGGTATGACCAGGGGGAGCTTTCGATAGACGAGAGCTCTGTCGTTTAATTGGCGGTATGAAAGCATCGGCTCCTGGTACGGTTTCATCAGTAAGACCTGCTCTGGAGTTAGGCGCCTTGGCCAAGAAAGAAGGTGTGTCGGGTATCGTTGATGCAGTATGAGATATTGCGGGCTGTATAACTGTAGGGGACGGTGCCCACGTCCATCCAGGAGATTGTGCCAATCCAATTGTGTTTGCATCATGTATCGTTGGGGGATGAGTGGGGTTTGGAATTGGTTGCTTTTGCTCCTGAACGGTGCCACGCCAGGAGGCAATTTCTTCGTCGTTGATCGGAGATGCTCCTCTATGCGCGAATGGCGATTGCCCTCTGCGATATCGAAAGGCAAGAAAGACAGCGCTCAAGATCAGAAGAAGACCAACAAGACCCAACACTGATGATAAGATAATTATCAGGTTCCTGTGGCTGATTCCCGAATCTGACCTGGCTGGGGACGACATTGCTACGGAAGAAGGAACGGAGCTCGAAATTGAGGTACTCCCGATATACCCATTTGTAATAGCTCTGGTGGGTATTGTTGAAGTTGATATTGCTGGCACTTGGGATAGCTCAGAGGAGCTCGCACTTGAATAAGGAATATATGAGACGGTCGTAGTGCGTGTTATAGGAATCGTCGTTGGTTGAACTTGTGAAGATGAAGGGCTCGCTGAGGAGAAGGCTGTTCGAGCGGTATTCGAAGTCTCAGATATTAAAGCAGAGTTCGAATTTTGAGGAGTAGCTGGATTCGGCGGATCAACGCCCTTCCTGGAACCTAGAGCTGGACGGACACCCGGACCAAGCCCATTTACTGGACCAGCGTCTGCACCTGCACCTGCACCTCCAGCAACGAAAGCACCTGGCTGAGCACTGGTGAGAAACCCTAAGCTAAGCAGACATACAATGTTTGCTAAGTGGTTGCTCCTCATGTCTAAGTAAGACTTATTGTAAGGTGTGACAGTAAGTACTATGAAGAAAGACGTCTAGATAGAGGAGCTTAATTCATAGCTGTGAAGGTTGCGGGCCACCTGCGGTGGCGGAATCTTTGAATGAAATGAAGGAGATTGAGTGATGAAAAGAAAGTTAATTGGGAAGAATGGGGATGATAAAATACTCGGTGGCCAAGTGATCCATAGATCAACTTGGGGCACTGAGAGACAACAATCGAGGACGCACGACGTGCAAGGCACAAATCTGGAGATGCGGCTTCTATTATAAGAGTTGAGAAGCACGGCTTGAATCGAGCCGGGCTGCAGTGTGGGCAGGGATAGCTGTATCCCACCTCCACCAGAAAGATAGCTGCATTTTGGATGGGGTCCGTGGGATCTTGTGGCAGCATGCGAGGGTGTGCAATCACCATGAATCGAACCTGGCTCACGTCCGTGTACGGTTGCGGACCAAATTGCTGAACCTTGGAGCGGAGGTTGAGTAACTTGAGTGCCTAGCCTTTCATTCGAACGGATGTTTCGACGGCCCTTGATCACATCGTGGCATATCCTAATGCCTCTCGGGGACTATCAGCGAGAGCCAATGGCAGGCGGCCATGTAATGGCAACCCTTGTGGCCCTGCTACCCCACCGCCCCTGACGTTTCGGCAGAGGCTTGAGCGTAAAGGTACAGATGGCCGTCCTTCTCGTCAATTTCCTTGTTCATCTGATCCGGCTGTGACAGAGCGTGCAGAAGCCAGCAAGGAAGAGATTATTAGACTAACAGCCTGGTGAAAGGTCTTCTGTACCGTAATGAAATAATGTCCGGCCAGCCAGCGACCTGTCATTCGTAGACTGGTGAGAACCAGAGGTCCAGAGAGGGCGAGGGGAATTTGAAATTATCCACGCTAGAACGGCCCATGGAAAAAAGGGGGGTCGGTTCCTGACTCTGGCGAGCGGTGAACAATCAAGCAATCTTATCGTGCCACACCTTATCCGCCACAAAACGCTTTCAGTCGTAGGGTTGGCGGGTGACCATCTGGAGCTGACTCTTGAGAAGAGCTTCGAGGGCTTTAGTTGGCTCTGTTTCCCAGGTTCCTACTTCCTGGACGGGTCTGATTGCTGAGCAGCCCCTAGACCCGGACCTGGACCTGGACCTGGACGGAGCAGAAGTAGTGAAGTTATCGAGGGGCATGGCTAGTTTCAAAGCCCCAAGGTGAGCAGGTTTAAACGTTTGGATGGGGCCTGCAGTGTCATTGCTCATTGGCGGCGAGGGAAAACCCACCATGATCTACGACGGGGCCGCGGCGGATGGGCTTCGGCAAACATTCCTCAAGACTCAACAACGGGCATTAGTACAGGTATTTACTCCTGGGCGTTCACCAGATTCTCAATTTCCTGAGCCTCACTTGAAACAACCTTTACAAATGATTGTCTTGGAGATTTCTTATTTCTAATTTCTCATTGAAGTCATCACAAACACTGACTTACCTTACGTGGCTATCCTGCTGGCAGACAGCAGTACAGACTGTACAGTAGTAACCGTACATCTGAGATGTAAAACATATCAAGTACGAGTCACGAATCTGATCGGTTGCGCCTGCCCATGAAAAGCACCAGCCAACTCTTGTCAATCTCAATCTCGATATGATGCTCTCTATGATCTACCGATATCCGTCCCTTCCAACACAGACCTTAAACGTTTCTGGTCACACTTGCGAATCGACTGAATCGCTGTTCCACAGCTGTCTGTCAATGCGCGTCATTTCGAAGCGTACAAACTTGGTGCTGGGAAGAACAACTAACATCGGGCTACTGGGAGTATTGAAGCTTCTATGGGTACGCGGTTCCTGCCAGAATGAAAGCTTTACAGTAGGAAGTGGACGAGCATGGCCTCAAATCCATCAAATCATCTATCAGCCATATCTTAGCCTCGTCTGAATCAGGACAGTCTCCGTTGCGAATGACTAGACGTAGCAAATCAAACTAAAGATGGGTAACAAATTCTAAAAAACTAGGTGCACTGCACCATCTCAGCCCTCAGCCTTCAAGGCGTAGATACGAATGTGAGATCCGTTCCGTTCCATTGCCGTTTTTTGTTCCTGGACCGATATCAGGTCGCACACGATACATTATGCCACCCAAAACATTTGGCCATCATTATCATCATCTAAGCTTATTCGGCTTCCCCTGATTTTTCATGCAGTACCTGCCGAAAAGTGCCTACTGACCTATCTACTCGGCGAAACCTTGATCATAGCAGACTGCCAAGTTTTAACTCCCCGACGAGCGGCGCATTTTGAGATTTCTTCACAGCCAGCATTTACAAGGTAATAGCATGGCACTTTGGCGTTTGAGGACCCTCCACTCCGCTTGTTTTTTGACAAGATGGCGCGATAGGCGAATCTCCACCGCGCCCTGGAGAGGTGGATCATATTCCAATCGTAGTGGAAAATCATGGTGGTGTGGTTTGAAGGCGAAACGCGAGACAGGCGAACACCATCAAAATCTGGTGCTTAATCCTCCCGTGCTGACGAGAGACAAAGATATGCGAGCCTTTTCCCAGGCCGCCTGAACAACGCACACATCAGTGATCCTGTTAAAAATCTCAACTCATGAGACGCTTTACAGATAGATGGCTGCCCGGTGCCCAATGCCTGCTGAACCCGGAGCCGCCTCATACTTCGTCAGCACTTCGTAAAGAGCTCCAACTAGTACTGTACATGTGGCAATGTCTCGATGCCCCTTGAGGGGCTTTCATGCCATCCCGCAGAGATTCACACCGGGCTTCCTTCACTCTCGTTCTCCGAACGCGTTTCTCCCCTCGTACAGCAGCTTCAACTTTAGAACCTATGGAAACTTGGAAACTTGGATGCATACGATTCATACAACAACTTACAAATTACTAAAAGCCCCTGAACACCGAGCCGCGTCTGTACCTGCCCCCAACTAGCCCACTTGCCCAGTACTGATTCTTCCCACCAATCGTAACATCCAGATGGTGCGTATATCTCTGGCATTTATTTCACCGCCAGTTCTGCATGCGTCTGCATACTTCGTACATCCTTCACCATCCCTACAAGCCCTTCCCATCCCCTCTTCTGTGGCACAGAGCGAAGCATCCGTGCCCCCAAAATTATTATCTTTGGAAAACCTCTGTGCAACAATGTACAGGAAACATGCCCATCCCGCATTCCACCCTGTTCCTGCTTCTGTGGGGTCCACGTTCTCACCGCATTATCCACTGATGACTCGCATCTAGTGACAGCCCTCCCGCAGCGGGGCTCTCGTTCCGTGCACCTCACGACACCACCGAATCATGACTCGTACCTATATTTAAACTACCCCTCCCGTACCTACATACACATACACATACACATACAGGCACAAGCCGAACCCGACTGCGAAGAAGACAATTTTAGAAATAAACGCACTTTGCCGCAAGCTTAATTCTTTAAACTTAGAAAAAGCCTCCTCATTGCGTCGCGATCAGATCGAATCCAGCAATTCGGCTGACATGTTGGGACCGTGCGCTGCCGAAATGTTTGGAGGAGATCTTCGGATCGCTGGAGCTCCGTGCTCAGACTAGGTGTTTGAAACTATCGTATACTCTATTCTATGCTTGAAGCCGAAAGACGAGATGGCAGCTTTGGTCAAGCCCGTGTCATCCCAATTGTGGTTGTTGAACTCTATTTCGAGATGAGAGGAATAGAAGGCACAATTTAAGAAACCCCGCCGCATCAATACTTTGGCGCTCGTGAGTTGCTCTCAGGGCGAGCTTCCTAAAAGAGTTCCCGATGGCGACTTCCATCCACAAGCTTCACGCATTGAGAGGCAGCGGATCGTCCTGAAACGCTATACAGTTGATCATATGGGGTTGTCTTCGCCGCTGATTTGAAATCAAAACGACACAAGAAAGGAATAATGAGAATTTGTATGTTCATCCATTTCATTATTGTTATTGTTAGATGTTATTTACAAATCCACCAGCCCCCATTGAGAACCACTCCGCATCTCTTTTACCACGACCCGTGATTCCTTCTCCTCTTGCGTGTCAAGAGCGGGAGTCGTTGAATCAGCCCTTGACGTACGTAGTCTGTGTGTGCGGGATCAAGTTTCATCCCCCTTCGCTCTGGGCATCCTTGTTATGGTAACGAATGATCCCATAGTCCGAGTCCTGGAGAAGAGTTATCGGGCAGAATAGTTCAAATCCATTACTCCTTAACTCATCGCTGAGACAGCTCCGAATACTCCGAACACTCCTTTGCCGTATTGCCGCGAATAACACCATGGTATGTTCAACGCTCAAGCAACTTGTGAAGACCCTGACAAATGTACACAGAAAACAAGTATTATTTAACACTGCCTCATCCTAGGCTGTTTCGAGAGCCAGAATGGGATGAGCCATTATCGCTTGGAGTTCCTGGCTCGATTGAAACCTGAGATTTGATCGCTAAGATCCATTCATGTTGAAGCAGCTCCGCTGCCGAAGCACGGAGCTTCGGATCTCGTACGAAACATCTCTTGAGGAAGTCGATTCCTTGTGGGCTGAGTTGATCAAGCGATGGCAGTTGTGGCGGGTTACCTTGAGCGATGTTGTACATTATGGCCCATTCGTTGTCAAGAGATGCCCATGGCCGTCGGCCAGTGGCCATCTCAAGTACTACACAACCGAGAGACCAAACATCGACAGCACCTGCGCGTCCCGGATTTTCACCCTTGATGACCTCAGGAGACATATACATTGGAGTGCCTGTCATAGATTTGGCTTTTCCGCCTTTCTCGGCAGCAATCAGAGTCTTGCCCTGGCGAGCTATGACCTTCGCTGCACCAAAGTCAACATATTTGATCACACCGTTATGGTTGAGGAGAATATCTAGGGGATGTTAGTTTTTGAAACAAGAATACGGTGGTAGGTAGCGTCTTACTCTCGGGTTTGATGTCGCGATGCACAATGCCACTCTCATGTAGGTACCCGAGACCTTCGAGCAGCTGTAACGCGTATACCATAATGACCTGTTCGTCCTCAATCCGACCATGCTCCAAAAGCCCAGCCAATGAACCGCCCGAACAGATTTCCATGAAAATATAAACCTTATCCCGGTGAACTTCAATGCCGTGATATGACACAACATTTGGATGATCGAGGACCTCTAGAACATTCATCTCGTCCCTAATCTGACCAGCAATAGTTGGAATTAAGGTAGGATCCTGCAAGCGAATCTCCTTGACAGCCATCAACTGTCCAGAATCTAGATTGATAGCAGCGTAAACAGATCCAAATGTACCTCCACCAATGAACTGTCCTTGCTGCCACCTCATGTTCACATTCGAGGCAGAGGACGAAAGATAGGTGAGTGATCGGTCTGCTTCGTTCGATTCCTCCAAAACGCGGCCAAGAGCTTGCCTCTCTGCTTCCTTTTGCTTTCGAGTATCATCGAGGTATATGAGCTGTTCGAGTCTTTGCTCAAGGACATATCTTGCAGATTCCTCGTCATTCATCATTCGGCTCATGTCCATCTTGCGGAATTGTCCTGCCAGCGCCTCCATGCGTTGCTTTTCAGCCTGAGCTGCTAGTGTCGACCTTGCGCCCATGATATCAAAATGCGAAATTAATAGCGACATACAGCCGGCAACCTTTGCACGAAGCCTTGAATATTCCTCGTCGCCAAGCGCCAGAATGTGTTGACCTTGAGTCATGAGCATCGCAAATTCAAGTGCCTGTACAGCCCATCTGAAAGTTTTTCGATCAGTAGCAATACAATCGTCGCATATGAAGCTGACCCAGTCCAAGGCGAGTTTGGTGAGTTTTAAATTGTTCATTTGCTTGCGGTTTCGGTCCATATACAGCAAAGATCGTTGACCAAATTCGGTTGCGAACACAAAACAAGTTTGAATCAGCTCATGGCAATCCAATCCCTGGGTTTGTTTCCGAACGATCTCAACGCTGTCCATGATGAGTCCGGACAACTTGTAGACGACTCTTTTTATTTCAGTCAACTTGTTGTTGACTTTCTTCAGATTGGATCTTTGCTCCACCACCATGTCCAAATGCATGTCAACAGAATCCAAAAATGTTAACCGGGCGTTTTGGAGTCGTGCTTGAGAGCCGTCCGCAACTAAACGAAGGTTGCCCTTCTTCACGTCAGTAGTTGTCTCTGGGATACTCAGCTCGACTCGTTGGCCACCCCAGGGTATTTTTGTTTCTGGACAAAGAACCAAGATGTATGGATTTGTAGGGTCTTCCGGGGTGTCATCGGAATGATAACATGTCCCAAGAATTGACTCGATGTCTTTGGGGCGATTCCAAAGAGAAGGAGAAGCAAGCAGGCACACACCGTCGTGTTCGATGCTTGCTGTGTAGATTTGAAAATGGCCCGTTTCAATGAGATTCTCGTAGAGATTTGGCAACGGAACTTGATTCATAGAAATGCTGAAATCACTAGCATTCTCGAAGCGGTCACTCAGCACCCTCGAGAAACGCTGCAGCATACGCTGACGGACACGAACCGAGTCCAAGCTTTGCTTGTATCGCTTGGTCATTTCGGCTGCAGTTTCCCTTGGCTTCCTTTGCAAATCTCGCTCAAAGGTTTGGCTCAGTCTGTTGAATGCCTTGTATGTCAGCGAGCTGAATTGCTCAGCAACTTCAACATCACCTCCTTGTAGATGACGCCCTATCTCATTGGAGAATTCCCATTCTTGTTCCAGAACCTCTGCTTCCTTGAAGGTATTTCTATTGCTTCCAAGCTTGAAATTCAACAACTTGAAGTAGAACTTCAACGCATCCAGCACCACCTGATCGAAGGATTCATCGATACACGGCGGGAGATCCCACCCAGGCTCAGGTTCTGAAATGGTATTGTACTCTGACTTGATTCGTATGGCGAGTTTTAACAGAATCTGGAATTGGGAGATCATCTGCTCTTGCATCATAGCATTGTGTTGTGCCGACTCCTTCATCTTCCTCGCGAATTGAAGTCGTACCTTGATGATTTCTTCAATTAGGCGGGAGGGAAAATTGATAAGGGTGAGTAGTTCCTCAATGTATGGCGGAAGATGTCGTTTCTGGAAGGATTCCGAGTTATGAATCAGTGTTTCTTTGGCTTTCTTGATAACCTTAGACACCCCAATTAGAATGCTCTTATCTCCTTGCAGAGATTTCAGACCATCCTCCTTCAAGAGCCTGTCAATAAAGGAGGAATCATCCGATAGGCCATTCCCCAATGGTGACCGGTCTTTCGCTTTGTTGAAGTCCAATTCGGCATTTCCTACCCAGCTTTGCAAAATCCCTAACTCGGTATTGATGAGTTCAGTTGTGTTATGCCATGAAATAACAGCATCGTAAGTGGCGTGATATTGTGGGGAAGCCGCAACCTTGTTGGTCGTCTCCAAAGCAGTTCGGGTGGGATAGAGGCCTTCGCACTTCTCAATCTTCGCAACAACATCTCGGACCTGATCTATAGCGGCCTTTCCGGCGTCACTCTCTCCTTGCACCTCAAATCTAACGATGTCATCCAGGAGAGTATCGAGTGTGGCCCGGGTGTCCTCTATTATTCGCCGCTGTGCTGCCAACGTTCTTCCGCATATTTTGGATCGGATTCCGAGCCAAATCTCGGCATGAAGATTCTCCCCTTGCTTATCAGAAGCCCCAATCAATCGTTTCTTCTCTTGCCTCACAACATCCCCCGTCAACACTGATGCCAACATGCCATGCCATTCAAGCCTTTCTCGTTTGGACGGGTCCTGGAGATCTTCTGCACTAGGTTGGATATCATCGTTACCGTAAAAAAGTAACGTCTCCTGATCGTAAGGATCATTCTCGTAGGGCGTTTCCGAAGGAGAGTCGTCTTCGGTATCAGATCCTGTTCCATAGCCAACGCTCGGCGTAAACGGCTCGTCAAAGTACTCCAGAGGCTGGTCTTGTCGTAGCCGTTGTACATAAGCTTTCTCTTGTGCCCTATACGAAGCGTTGGGGTCTTGTCTGAATCGCGATGTCGACCCAGATCGATTCCGGTCAGTTGCTGACATGTAAGGTGGTTGTGGGGGTCGGCGAGCTGGAGCATATGTGCTCGATGGCGTTCGAGCAGGTGCTGTTGGCCGTTGAGGTCTGGATGTTGCGCCATTCAGTGGTGTGGCACTGGGGGAGAAAGGTGTCTCAACCCTCCCGTAACTTCCGTTCGTATCTCCACTTCCTCTATGCAAGCGCATGCTGGATGTCATACTGTTTATTTGCGGTCGAGTATCGATGACAGAGAGAGTCGCAGCGTGTGCCGGCGCCCTCGTATCAAATCCTTGTGCTTGGAGGTGTTCAGAGTCTTGAGAGTCCCCTGACGAGGCAGATCTCTCGGAATCGCTTGTCTGGACATGAGGACGCGCCATGACCCTCGGCGATTTGAGGGAATTGAGGGTGTCGTCCTCTTCCCCGTTGGAGAATCGTACAGAACGCGGCGAGATGTCAACGCTCATGGCCGAGGGAAGAATTTGTCGATGTCCGCGCCCAAGGTAATTTACATTTAGCGTCGATAGCCGTGCATCCTTGCTTGGGCTGAAGGGAACAGGGGCCAAATAGTCTGCTGCCTTCGATACTAGAGTTGTGAATATGACAGGAAAGTGATATTGAATACCTCCAAGGCCGATGTTGGTTGGAATGGGTGGCCTGGGTATACGGATGGCAGCAGATCAATTGTGGTGCTCTGGGGATGCACTACGGCCTCGATGTTCGATATTCGAATCTTTAATTCGTCGATCTTCAGATTTCGGAGTTAAGAGAACGCGCTACGAGTGATGGTTCAATGTCGGGGCTGCATCCGAAGTGTGGCTTGTGACTCTCGACCAGACTACTTGGTGTTTGTTGCTGCCAAAAAGACTTGACTTAAGGTATTTCCCGGAGCGGCGGCATGAGGTTATTAATGTTTAGTATTTACTACTATCTAGCTATCTCTTCGCTCTGCATTCACCTCCACAAAAGTACGCGTAGAAATCGCCACAGGGACTTGGGAGCTGTGGCGTGGCAATTTGACACGGACCTCCTCGCAAAGCTAGGGGCCAATGAATTTCTTCATGCTCCCGCAAACCCTGGACATCTTGAACAAGGCTTTAAATTTTGACTAGGAAGCTGTGCAAAAATCAAGGAACATCCTCCCTCGCGAGTTCTGAACAAGCAACTTGAATTCGTGGCAGACGGACACTCGAGAAATAGAATAGTACCAATCGAAGGGCGTGCATCGTTGCGACAGTAGTTCTACGAGATCTCAATAGCGGGGTACCTATAGGTACCGTCAAGACTGGAATCAAAGACCATTCAGTACTTGGGTATCTTCATTCCTGTGAAAATTTTTTGAATCACAGTTAGACAGACTATATCAAACGATCATTCTTCAGTTGCGTGAGTGAATTTGCAAATGAGGATGACTGGCCCACCCTCTATGAGCATGTACAGTATCCCACACCAACTTTGCTTGAGATATCAGAGGAAGCATCTACTACCATTATCCTTTACTGGACCTTTGCTTCTCCCCCTTTTCCTATTTTTGACCTTATGATTCATCTTGGATGAGGCTGCAAAAGTTTGCCTGCTTTGGAGCCGCTCAAAGTGGGTCCTTCAGCCTTGTCGCGCTTTCCCTGTCAGTGTACTTACTCACGCGAAACCCAAACTTCCATTGCCGGTCAACACCAACGGCACGCCAGCAGCTTTTACCGGAACTGAGGCCTTGTGCGGAATATAAAGGCCTCATGACAAGTTTATCAATATTTCATTGCTATGTTAGGTCAAGATGAGGTACCGGGCTCCGACGCGTCCGCCAAAACTTTGACGCGCTCTTGTATCCTCACTCCAGCATCAGACAACTCTCTTAATCTCAGCGATGGCATGTCTTCTGGATCGAGAAAACGGAAGCGCGATGGGAACACGATGGAAGATCTGCTCAAAGACAGTTTTGCAGTCAAGGTCAGTACATTGAAGATCCATTGAGCGCCTGAGCTCATAATATCGCAGCCCTATCCTTCCACCGTTTCCGTCAAGCCTCGAAGTCTTCAGCCACTCGTACTGTTATCACGAGCAGATTTGCCGCTAGCGTCTTTAGATTTGATATCCTCTTCAAATACATTGCCCCAATCACGACTGTTCGAGGCCCACGTCAAAATACTCGAATTGGAAGAGCGCATGGGAAGTCAACCGATGGTATTGATAGCGAGACTCGATGATGGTCGAACTCTTTACGCCGTGGAGCGCGAAGATCGCGGTCTATACGTACTGTGCAAGCTAGGATCCTGGGTAGATCTACGACAACTGAGGGAGGCTGCTGTGGTGTCGAAGCAAGAGTTACCTAAGACTTTAGAGAGAAATAGTTCAGTACGGCAAGAAAGTACGACTGTGCCTCTCACAACCCCAGAAGCCAGCAAATACAGCAAGAAGAAACGACTTGCCATTGAAGCTATTCAGTCCTTGGTGAAGCGTCCCTCGACTAGTCTATTAACGGATTCCCAGCCAGCTACAACTGAACCAGAGCCGATAGTTGATTCACAACCAGTTGAGGTAATAGTTGAACAGCCTCCGGTCGATGATCCTGCTCCGCCGACTGCGGCAGAAATATTTGAAAATGTTCGAACACAATATCTAGAAGCCCTGTATCTCTCAAAGGTGAGCATGACTCCGATTCCTCGCGGACTCAATTAATTGTCTAGGCTTCTCTTGCATATTTCGCCAAGGGGCCCCTTTCGCGAGCACGAGCGGCATTCCACCTCGATTTTGACTCTAACCTGGATTTGAATGACTATATTGCATTTTTGGAGAGCTTGGTGTTGTCCGCCACCGTTATCGACAAAAAGTTTCGTGATGGGGTACCGGAATGTATTTCTCTGATAGATATCCAGGATCACAGTGCGGAGGAGGCTAAAGAGGCCACCTCCAGACCTAAAAAACGAAAAATTATGAAAAAGATGAAACCAGGCAAGAGCGGTCTTTACTCAACAGAAGATGCATTGATTCGACGATGGTGGTCCAGTCATGACGACGAAGCAGAATCTGGAGCACCCGGTACGTCTAAGGACGAAACTACCAAAGGTCGAATTTCCAACTTACGGATTCGGGAAACCCAACTTCAGATGATAGTTATCCTGGAGGTACTAGCTTTGAAACCTCTAGCAACAGGCTCGGGGGATGTTGGTGATGGACTTCCTTCTGCTCTTCCCATGGGTGACGAAGTGGAAGGAAAACAGAAAAATCCTAAATCCAAAAAGTCGGACCAACTGACGGTGCTCATTGATGTCCATATTGATAGACTGTGCATTTGGCAGTCCATTCAGCTGGAGTCAACAAAGGCCCCTGGAGAGTCTCAAACTGCTCCGAGAGGGCTCGGGAGTTCGGCAGATTCTATCGGAAATGGAGATAACGTACTCAGAGATTTCTGCATCGAAGTGATTGGGCCTTTGTACGTGTATACCATTTCAGACAAGGGGAGCCACTAACATTTGCAGTTTTGCGTCTCGTCTGCCAGATCGCTGTGCAGCTATCAACCGCAAATTAGGGGGCCCAATTGCAATATCGCCTCCAAAGCCACGGCTGTCCAAGTCATCGAGCTTCTCCGGACCCTCCCGTCCGGGTGCAGCTACCAAACGTCCAGTTCCAGCAAAACCACGCCGCAGCTTGCAAAGGGTATTGACGGAGAATCGAGAGGGCCGGAGTGTGTCCCGAGGTCCGGAACGAGCAATTTCCTTGATGAGATCTGCTACCATGCCAGCTGCTCCAGGACTGAAAAGAGAAACCAGCGAGGCACCGTCACTTTCCGGAATTCCTTTCGCAGAGTCACAGCCGTTGGCGGCGAATCGAGGCGGGGTTTTAAACTCAAAACGATTCTCTCAGCGAGAAGTAGACTTGGGCAGCCTCGCGCCTGATCTAAATGCAAAAGCAAAGAAAAAGGCCATAATAGATGCAGAGCTAAAGGAAGCTATATCAGGAATAAAGAAGCCTAATCGTGAGTTGGCGGGAAAGGCATTGGTTGAGACCGCCGAGAAAAGGTCGGCATCGGCGTCGCATTCCCGAAGTAAGTTCAAAGGACGTGCTATGACACGAGTACTGATATTTTGTAGAATCGAAGAAACCTACCAGAAACCCAATTTTTGAAGGGGTGCAAATCTCGGCGACGCCTAAAATCAATCGCTCAACGAACATTTTTGCCCAGTCCAAGTCTCTGGTGTTTTCTGGATACGACGACGAGGCAGAAGTCCACGCTGCCCCTTCATCGAGCTTCTCGATCGTACCGCAATCTGTTTCTCGGCATTCCCGAGAGAATCCACAAACCAAAAACCCTTTATTTTCGACAGTTCAAGCAACACCAAGTCGCAAGACTGTATCGAGGTCATCAAAGCTAAAAGGCGGTTTCCTAGCTGTCAGCAATTCTGAACTGCCAAGCTTTCCCCCTTCGTCCCCACTACATGTTCGACGATCTAGTGCAAAGTTGTTTGCTGTGCCAGATTCGGCAGCAAAAGTTCCGATCACTTCTTGGGTGTCTCAAGGGGTTCAAGAGACGCCGGTTAAAAAGAGATCAGATGTTCCACCGCACAGTCATCCCGAGCCAGCTTCAGATGGGAACAAAGAAAACGTGGAAGTAACAAAAAGTACAACTACAGAAGACGGGTCAAAAATGGGCGGCGTAGGCCAAGAAGTGTCCATTTACACATCGCTAGGATGGGATGATGATATTGATGAATTGGCATGATAATGATTTTCAAGGAACTGGGTATACGCATAGCGTGGCATGGAGTCTGTTGGAGTTGATGATTGGAAACGAATTGGCTGTAATAATTGCATTTGAGCATAGCGACGGTGCATCATACATGGGCTTTTTTGGGAGAGAATAGCATTTGCATAGAGGCTATAAGAAGCCCATCATCATCAATACAAAGAATCATTCAGAATAATGTCTCCTAAATTCGAATTCCTTATTTTTGAATTTCTTCGTCGCTTTCACGTGCATGGAGTTGACGATTCCACTAGCGCGTCCTTCCCCAGATCTTCCCGAGACATTTCCATGAATTTGTTCTCACATAGAACAAGAACACGCAAACTAGCCTCAGACTTCCAACCCTCCTCTTTCGTCCATACACCATCACACTTCTTACTCCATCCAGAATAAACGCGAACAAAATCCAGCCCCATTAAAGCGACGCTGCGTCTAGCCATCCCAGCGCGTCAGCGCAAAGCACATTTCAGACACGACAGCCAAGATGGAAGTATTACAAGGTACGTTTTGCTCTGTTTCTAGGTGGTAAATGTGCAGAAGCTTAAAGAATATAGAGCTCGCATACCAAGCCCTCCACCTCTATCACCAAGTAGACCCCTACTTAACCCCTCTCCGCACCAGCATCTCCACCATATCCGCGGAAGCGCAGCCGCTCCTCCTCCCCATCCTCAACCGCGCCGCAGTCTTCGCGCAAGAATCACCGGCGCTCATATCCGTTGGCGTGCTGCTGCTTTTTCTGCTTATAGCAGTGCAGATATTAAGTTTCGCGAAGAGGATCTTGATGTGGTGGTTCAGACTGGCGGTGTGGATTGTTTTCTATGGGCTGTTTGCGGTGTTGCTTGCGGTGGTGTGGAAGAGGGGTGTTGGCAGAACGGTGGAGGATTTGGCGGCGTGGGGACAGCATTTGGGAGAGTTTTGGTGGGATGAGTATAGGAAGTGGGAGGGGTATCAGAATCGGGCTGCGGCTAGAGGAACGAAGATGACCGGCACAAGGGCAGGGAATTCGTGGCGATGATAAGAGAGTAATGATAGATGTTGGGATGCGCCTTTGAGTGACCTTAATCGCACAGAGACGGCTGTATATTGCTTTGGAGGGGGCGTTTGGGGCTATTGAGCGGATTGGCTTGCATAGGGCATATCACGGTTATGGAGTCTTGGGCATGAGGGTTAGGCAATATGCGGAGGGCATGAGTCTGGATATCATAATTCATGAATAACGCCGACGCTATGCTTTTGTAATCTTTCCCTGGTTTCGAAACCCAACTCCCACAAGTACCCTCTCTTTACATATCTGGTTCCTCAAAATCCATATCTTCATCCACAAGTTCTTTGGGTTCCTGTGCTTCGTGGAACTGAATCGCATCATCGATGTAGCTCAAAATACTTCCTACACTGTCTTCATCCTGCACATCCAGCTGAAGATAGGAGACCATACTGAAGCTATCGATCAAGCCGGCAACAGCCTTGTTCAGCCGTTTGAAGCTCTTCCCTCTCATAAGCGTTTGAGTTTCTCCAGGGCCACCTTTTCCGTCATCTTCATCACCTTCTTCTACCAATTCGTCATCTAATAGTGTCGTATCGGGATCCAAAAACCGCTTCAACTCCCTCTTGGCGATTTGCCCTTTTACCAGATCCATCTTGGAAAGTATATTGACATGCGGCACCTCCAGCATAATCATAGCACTCATGGCGCTGAGTGTGCCGGAAAAGAATTTCGCTCTGTCCACCACAAATGTTGCTTCCAGCAGGTAGGCAGCGCAAAGGTTGATATCCAGAGCTCCGGTCTTCGTCAGATGCTTCACCAGCGCAGGTAATATCGGAATGTGAGTATAGAGCTCGATCTGCCCCGGCATGTCGATTATAATGAGATACTCTTCGGTAAGGGGATCCAGAGCTTCGCCTAGCCAGTTGAGATTCTCGAGGAGGAACTCGAAGCAGTATATGAGTCCTCCATTGGGGCCCAAGCCCATTTCTTCCATCACATCTTCAAGAGAGATGAGGTCTTTGATATCGAGGTCAGGCTCGTGTGTGAAGTCTTCGGCAGCGGGATCGAGGTTGACATAGAAACAGGAGCGGCGGTTGTTTTGGAGGTGGGTTATGAGGGCTGAGCAGAAGGTGGACTGTACAGTTTTGTTAGAGTCATCATAATCGCAGCTATAGATCAAAGCATATTTACTTTGCCTGCCCCAGCAGGGCCCATGACCAGAACTCCGAATTTGCTCATATTGTTGACAAGCTCGACAAGTATTGACCGTGTCGGGGTTGCGCGGGGTCGCGTGGGGCAATAAAAAATGACAATCGCAAATTCTCAATCCTTCACAAGGCTCGGAAGGCTTTGGGCCCACGTTCGGTCTCCGAGTCAAGCAAGGCTGAAGAACTGAGGCCCACCGAATCCCGCGATTGGCCAGCACACGTGGGCAGAAAGAAGGCTTTCTATTCAATAACGCCTGAGTAATAATTGACTCACATCAAAATTTCGATTGCGTGATGCAATTCTGCACCTTTCTGTGCTCACGGCGGTGAGGGAGGGGCTCGCTGCGGGGCTTTTTATTCGACGTTGGTGGTGCGAGAATAATGCGAGGGGCCCAGCAAATCTGAAGCGGCCTAGCGGGGTTCTTGGGGCTGGTCAGTGCCCTGAAGGGAACTTGATCGAATCGCATCCTCCCTTGCTGCTGCAACTTACTTTTCAACCTCACTCCGCTAACTAAAACCCTCACCCTCACCCTCAACCAACAAAACACTTTGCCCTCTTCTCCTCATAACACTTTACCCCTCCACATCAATTCCATATTTCTTATACCTTTGCTCTCCTTCCTCCTCTCCTAAACCCCTCTTTGCATCACAGCCATGGCAGCACAAACCAATGGCAATGGCATCAAGCCCCACCACAACCAGGGCAATTTTCTGTTCACCGTAAGATGCCCCTCCTCGCACAGATATACGTGTTCTGACCACATTTTCTTCAGTCCGAGTCTGTAGGAGAAGGACACCCAGACAAGATTGCTGATCAAGTTTCCGATGCTGTTCTCGATGCCTGCTTGGCTGAGGACCCGCTGTCCAAGGTTGCTTGCGAGACTGCCACCAAGACCGGGATGATTATGGTCTTCGGTGAGATCACCACCAAGGCCCGCCTCGACTACCAAAAAGTCATCCGAAATGCCATCAAGGACATTGGATACGACGACTCCGCCAAGGGCTTTGACTACAAGACTTGCAACGTTTTGGTTGCCATCGAGGAGCAATCCCCCGATATTGCCCAAGGTCTCCACTACGACCAGGCCCTCGAGCAACTCGGTGCTGGCGACCAGGGTATAATGTTCGGATATGCCACCGATGAGACCCCAGAGTTGTTCCCATTAACTCTTCAATTGGCCCACAAGCTCAACGCTGAGATGTCTGCATCCCGCCGAAATGGAAGCTTGCCATGGCTCAGACCCGATACCAAGACCCAAGTCACCATCGAGTACAAGCACGACAACGGCGCCGTTATCCCACTCAGAGTAGACACCGTCGTTGTCTCCGCCCAACACAGCGAGGACATCACCACTGAACAATTGCGAAAGGAGATCAAGGAGAAGATCATCCAGAAGGTCATCCCCGCCAAGTACTTGGATGACAAGACCATCTACCACGTATGTCAAGATTCTATTTTCATCTTTATCCTGTTTAACATATTGTCAGATTCAACCCTCTGGACTGTTCATCATCGGTGGACCCCAAGGAGATGCTGGTCTCACTGGCCGAAAGATCATCGTCGATACATACGGTGGATGGGGAGCTCACGGTGGTGGTGCTTTCTCCGGCAAGGACTACTCCAAGGTCGACAGATCAGCCGCATATGTTGCTCGATGGATCGCCAAGTCCCTGGTTCATGCTAAGCTCTCAAGACGTGCGCTTGTCCAACTCTCATACGCCATTGGTGTCGCCGAACCATTGTCCATCTTCGTGGAGACCTATGGTACCTCCGATAAGTCCTCTGACGAATTGGTCGAAATCATCCGAGCCAACTTTGACCTGAGACCTGGTGTTATTGTCAAGGAACTTGACTTAGCCAAGCCAATCTTCCTTGCGACCGCCAAGAACGGTCACTTCACAAACCAGAACTTCAGCTGGGAGAAGCCCAAGACCCTGAAGTTCTAATGAGTAACTCTGGATATATTTTTTCTTTATTCTCTTACAGCAACTACAACTGCGCTGCGTTGCTTTTTCGTTGTAATTCAACATAGACGGCGAATGGGCATGGATGGTCTCAACAACCTTAGCGTGGCGTTTTTCAATATGTGGAACATTTAACGGTTCACCGGTTTGCGTTGTATTTCGGAATGGGGAAAAAAGCTGGTTCAACATAGACCGCAATATGGGTATGCATGGTCTCAACGACCTTGGCGTGGAGTTTTTTCGATTATGAGACATTTGCATCAAAGATGCACTGCATATGATTAGTGTTGTTGCCCTGGTGGGCAGAAAAGTCTAGCTCAACATAGACAGTAGAGGCAGGGATCACAATATACCATCCTGTATGATCGATATATACATATATACGGTCACAAATCCCTTCGGTCTTAAATTGCCGTTACTGCCCAGCTTATGTGACTCCCTTGACTTCCACCGCCTCAGTACTTCCGTAAGCAATACCTGCCACGGAAAATTAAAGGCGCTGATGCTTGGTCGCGACTTCCTTCATATGAATAAGCCAAAGAGTCTGTTTTTTCCCCCGTCAGAGTTGCCCCAAAATCCAGTTCCTCGATCTTTTCCGTTCAAGTATCTACAGATATTGTCTCTCCAGCCATGAAGCTGAGGATAGCAACATTGCATTCAGGGCAACGCAAATTGCTACCTCCACTATTCCCTGCTCAAAGTTCGTGGAGTGCCAGGTCACTCGCTGACAAAGGTCAATTCACCACAAGCTCAGCTGAAGCACTACATATGAGATTGGATTGTAACCTCTTATCCATGTGTCTCTGCTGAAACCTCAATTATAACCAGTCGAATTCTGATCTGATAGCGGGTATCGACGTGACCCAGACCCAAACGAAGCAGACTTGAAAATCTAGCGATGATTCGGCGATTTACTTGACCGCCATAAGTGGCCATTCTCGAGAAAGGCCGATTTCGCGTGCAAGAACTATCGGGATCACTATCCATGTAGTTGAGCAAAGGTGTGGATTTAGATCATAACAATTATACTACAAAGCTATGGGATGCAAGAAATGTAAGAGGATATTCATCGCGGAAACCAGCCTTATTTCCGTCACAGAGACTGGCTTTCTGGACCCGTAAAATACAGGAGATTGGTCAACACTCGTGAGCTACACCTTACAGAAGGAATAGAGAGGAAAATATTTTCTAGACGTCAAATGCTAAAGCCTAAAGGTCAGAGAATCATAGTCAGATAGAAGCTCGTCAAAAAATTGATATCGCCGACCCGACAACTAGTCACCCAACCAGTTAAAGAGCTTAGATCTTATGTAGACTCTAGCTACTTAAGCTTGTTTATGTGTGCCGGAAGCCTTGTATTGTGATTACACAACGAGAAGAGGCTTACAACGCAACTGTGTCACGAACATGGTCCATTGTCTAGGGTTTTCAACAGCACACGCAATCCCTTAGCAACAATATCTCAAATGACCCTCCAACTCCGGCAGCTGTTAAAAATTTCCTGGCCAGTGTGAAAAGCCCTGTCTGGTCCACGATGGACAAGCCCATCAATCGGTGCAGACGTTGTATCGATCACGCCCAATTTTCACACAGCCAAAGAGATTGCCTTGCAGACTTACTTACTGATCTCCAGTCCAAGCAGAGAAGCGAACAAGACTCATATGGTACTAGCCGTTCGGAAGTGTTTAAGTCAGAAAAAGGTCAGTGTTGACTATTTCGGAGAAGTTCCTCTCCTTCCCGTCGGAACATAAGGCGGCAATTGTCATCTTGGGAGATTCTCCGAAGAGGAAATCGCCTGGAGCAACGCTATCTAGGCACAACGTAGAACATTCAACCTTACTACATATCTGGTGCTAGTCCTGCCGTAGCTGTCGAGCGCGGTATCTTTGCCTCACCTTTAGATACTCTTGACTCCGAAGGACGAGGACCAGTGGCTCAGTAATGGAATATTGACGACCCATGGCTTAGGATGTACGCTGCAAAGTCTTCAACTAAAACGTCGCGACAGACAAAATTTTCAAGTCAGTCTCACACCGTACTTCAAACCAAACTCACACACAAGACCACACTTGGTTCATGTCTTCTTGCAATTTATCACTTGAAATAGAGTCATGTCCGCGGTTGCCAAAACCCTACTCATTCACTGGAGCTCAAGTCCTGTTCTTCAACTTCTTGCTACCGGTCATTCAGTCAGATCCGAGATGACATTCTTGTACCCGACATTCAACCGGAAGTGTTGAACTGAGGTACGACTCCGTCAATGCTGTTTTCAAAAACTCAATAGCAATGATTCAATACCAAATGGTCATCAAATTTTCAAAGTATGGATCTAATGGCCTTGGGGATTTGATGAGAGTCTTGATTGGTAAGAGCATGGAGTCAGGCACACCATTTGACGAGTCGAACGAGATAATACATGTGGAATGCGCTGCCATATCTGCTGAAGCGGAGACTCTGGATCTTTCGAGTGGTGAAACTTCAGTAAGCGACTGTGCTCAACTGTCCGATAAGGAGAGAGATGGGCTTTCTCTAGTGAAGAGGTAAAGTGGAAAGATGAGATATCAATATTGCAAAGCAAGGTTCCAAAGCTGTATATTGCATTGTTGAGACTTCAACATGTAATAGTAAGAATGAAGTCTTTGATGGAAAATGAGGTTCGCCCCCCCTCGAGGACTTCGCTTGGAATTCAGGAAGTGAGGGACTTAATTGACTCCGGGGGGGGGGGGAAATAAGGGATGATGCTAGCTAGCCTCTGTTCATCAATGTAATTAAATTTCCGACACCGCGCCATCAACCTTCCGTTGAAATCGAAAGTGGTTCGTGGCGGGAGGCGCGATTGCCGAAAACTCTAGTCCATATGACCAATTATCTGCGCAAGGGAAATTTGATATAGGATAGGGAAGGAGCACTCGCCACTTGGTCTTTGCGATGCCGGGCTCGGTAGATGAGATCGCGGGATAAGATGAGATGAGGCGGGAAGCGAGTATATTTGGGGTATTATGAGCTAGGAGGTGATCAGGGAAGTAGGAAGTGGGAAAATCGTTCGATGCCAACTTTGGCAGAAGTGAAGCTGTTGGTAACTTGGTAAACAACTTGCTCAAGACCTTGTTGTCTACTCCGGGGAGTCAACGGTCTGCGTAATGCTAGCTCGGCATCTGGAAGCGATCTAAACTGCTAGGCAGGTCCCTTGAAGATCGGGACTACTTGCCAGATCAAACCTCGCGATGTTGATAAGGGGATTCAAAGACCAGAGATTTGAATATCAAGTTGCGGCTAGCTCGATACCAGCCAGTAGTTGGTGGTTGGCGAAGGGAGTGTGGGGGAATTGAAGCCATGATGAACGGCTGGCCTGTGTAACAAAGCTTAGAGCAGCGAAAAGCACAGAGAACTTGGAGGTCGGTGTCGGTGTCTGCTTTCAGGGGCAAATTACAGACGAAATTTAGGTTCCTATGCTGTTATGCGACAGCCACCAAACGGCCCGAGTTCTCTTTCCTCACGATGGGAGTGAAATACGATGGGGATAGAAGTCCGTAAAGCGTTACACCGACTTCTTCGGCAGGAATTCATGAATCTTGATGGGCATGGGCTATCGGTGATTTTGGTGTGGGGCGCGAAGATCGTAGGAGGCTGACATCGACATGCTGAGAGAGTTCTCCCCTGAATAAGCGAGATATAGAATTTGGGCAACATGCCTGGGACTGGCTCAAAGTATGTCCGATAGGCTTTTTACTATTGGTATTGGTACCGTCACGACTGAAGGCCTGGATTCCAAGCAAGAAGCAAAAAGCAGGAGTTGTTGAAGATTTATGTTTCGGAGGTTTCGTGAGTGGCTTTCATGGCATTCCAAGTTGGGACAGGCGCAATCTCGGCGCACAACCGTGCAGAGGTGTCGCTGAAGCTTCACTCTTTTCGGTCCAGCAGGGGCCGAAGCGGCGATTAATTTTACAGTGGATACGGGACCGATTTGAGAGGGCACGCCCTGTCGCGCCATGGACCGTTCTCTCGAGTAAAATCAAAGTCAAAAATGCCGATGTATTAAAATTAGAAGCTGCAGCGTGATCGCATCCTCCGTACATACACTTGTACTCACTACTACTGAGTACGGTACGAGTGTCAACTTATATTTTGTATCGCTTTCGATGTCGCAAAGCGCGGCTACGGAGAAACGAGTGGCGGCCGTTGCAAAGTCTCAGTGTTGTGCATGTTGTGCAACTTGTGCTGCAGGTACGGTCGCATCTACTGGAAGCATGCGAGAATGTTTCTCCGTGGCACCAGGCGGCCAGGTGAGCAGGGGGATTGAGCATGTGGCAGCGGTGTGCGGTGTGGAAGCACAGAAACAGAAATATGCTTCAGGGTTTTCTTAGCAAGGCCCGTGCAACAGCGTGCTGACCGGGAAAATGGCTGGGGAGGCTGAAGATGAACACTGAACACTGAACACTGAACATTGAACAGTTCAGGGATGACAAGAAGGATCACAGGATTTCCAGGATGGATGATAAGGATTGAAGCTTAGATCTGTGCAGCGAAAGAGGAAGCGATTGTCGTGCGGCGATTGCAATTTGATGCTACAAGTAGAAGTACGAAGTACGAAGTACATATGAAGGCGTGGCGCAACGAGCAGCGATGATTTGGGGAGAGTTGGAAATGAGGTTCATGATACGAAATACTTCAAAGTAACTTGGGTGATGGCACTGGTGATCCGGCATCTATGTAGCATAGCGCAGCGAGTCAACGACGGGATCTCGCAAAGTCCGCAGAGGCGGACTGCCACTAGATCGGTTGGTGGGTAAATGGCGGCGTACCTGAAGTGGTGGGCGGTGGTGATTGGCTGGGTACCTGAAATGGCTGCGAACTGCAGTAGTGGAAGGTGGAAGGTGGCATTTCTGCGCGTGGGGCGTGTTGCTGGTGCTGTTGCTGTTGCTGTTTCTGTTTCTGTGACCTCTTCCTCCTGGTCGAGCACGAGAACTGCATCAACTACTTGTATTAACGACGCATGCTGTAGCTGTAGCAACTATTCCAAGAGACATAGACATACTCTGCAGAGTACCTGTACAATAGATTCAAACACGGTTTCTTATTCTAGGTATTCTAGGTATTCTAGGTATTCTTCCTCTGATTCTCCCCTGCCGCCGTTTCCCAGTGCTAGGCTAAATGAAGCACCACCGCGTCTGGCCCCTTTCCCTTTCCCTTACCCTTACCCTTACCCTTCACCTTCACTCCCACCCTCGCACCCTCGCACCCTCGCACCAGCCCTTCCCCAATACCGCTTCGCTGCTTTGCCCTGGCCCACTCATCTTCCCGGCGCGTACACAGTATGGCTTAGCAGCAGTAGACACACGGACACGGACACGGTAGGGGTAGGGGCCGTCGTAGGCCATCTGCACACCCAAATCCAGAATAGCCCTCTGCTCGGAACCTCCTAGCCCCCTCGTTCCTGGCGTGCCCCTGCCCAGCGGCTTGCCGAAAGAGGGAAGGCGCAAAGGATCCACCCCCTTTTGGTCCCTTTTCGCTGCAATTTGGGCTGCTCTATCGTAAAGTAGTATTGCGACTCGGATCTCCCAAGGCCCATTTGGCCCATTTGGCCCATTTTGCCCACACGCAAGCCGACAATCCAACACAACCATTCAGGCTTGACTCTTTCCAGCATCCTCTCGAATTGCACATCTTTGTCTGCTACCAATGTCTTGTCTTGGTGCCGGTCCCTGACTGAAAACATGGCGTCTGTTCATCACCCAAGCGATCGAGCAAACTTCAACCCCTCTGTTGAACCTGTTCCTACATCTGACACTCCTGACGCTTCAGAACCATCTGATCTCATCCATCCTGCGGGAACACGCCCAGCCAGCTCCATCTCCAGCGCCAGCTCAGCCCAGCAAGGCCAAAGGAACAATAGACCTCGAATCCCTTCGTTGTCCATCCGATCTCGTGGCCTTTCCTCGTCATCAGCGACCTCCTCGTCGCCAGTCCGTAGGAAACCCTTACCGTCAACAGCCTCTCCTTTAGCAACGAGGTTCTCCTCTGGTGAACACCTTGCTGCCACGCTCGAACTGCCGGAGCAGACCTTCTCGCGGCCATACTCGGTGGACAGCCCTACCCTCCACGAGTTCCCTCCCACGGCTAGACTCCCTGCAGACTTTGCTGCACGCAGCTTCTCACGGTATATACACCCCCTTCTTGTTTGAAACTTTTTTGAAACAAAGGTTCTGGGCTGATGTGATTGTACAGACCTTCAAACAAACCCGTTGCGAGAACACCGTCCGAGCCACCTTCACCCACAGACGTCACAAACTTCAACCCAATCCGCAGCTCAAGCCTCGTGCTTCCCTCCGAAACCCGTTCCCCAGGTGCCGCGCTGGCAAAACATGCCAGATTAGCCAGCGAGTCGGCCCTCACGTCTGCATCAGAATCAGTCGGCCCATGGTATAGTGATTCAAGCTCCACTAGCTACTCGCGTTCGACTATGTCCATTTTCTCATCCAAACCTACACCTCCACACGTCCTAACGACATCACCTAATGCGATATCACGAAGCTTCTCTCACGACTCAAACGACTCAAATACTACCGTTCAAAAACAACCCAAGTCCCCAAGTGGATCTAAACTCCAAACTTTCTTTGGTTGGGGAGGAGCTACATCCCCAGCATCTTCTACAACCAGCTTTTCCGAAAAGTCTTTCTCTCCGATACCTTCGCCCCAGTCACCTGAGCGTAGCCTGTCTGTCACTGATGCCTCCAAGACGACGGCTACAAAGAGTGTACCTACAGCCATCGATGTCCCAAAGGCCAATGCCGAGGCAGGAAGCTATTTCGGATCATATCTTCAGGTACCGTTATCAACGCCCACGACACCAGTACAGGTCGAAGAGATGGAGAAAGAGTTGAAAGAGATAAGCTCGGAGCTTGCCTCCTCCATCCGACGAGAGATGGACTTGGAGGATCTTGTCGACCGACTGCAAGCCGAGGCACAAAACCCCTCAGGCCCTGGCAAGCGTACGAGCGACTACTTCTCTGATTCCGGAACCAGCTCTGTCAAATACGGGGAGCCAGACTCGAGGCAGGATGAGTTGGACCGGATGATCCGGAAAACCGAGCAAGAAAAGGCTCAGATGAGGTTGGAGCTTACCGACAAAGTCCAAGACGAACGTTCAAGACGCAAGCAGCTCGAATCCCAAATCCGACTGCTTGAAGAGAAGGCGTCACAGGTCAGCAGACTGCCAATTAACGTCAACACCCTAACTAATAGTTTTGGACAGGTCGACCTGGTCTCAATAAACTCGCTTGATACAAACGGTCGTTTAAGGGACTTGGAAGCCACCTGTGAAGATCTTCGACGCCGGCTGGCCGAGGAGCGTCAAGTCAAAGATAACTTCGAAGACCTCTTGACTGCGCTCAAGGGTGAGCTCCAAAGCTCACACAATGAACGAGACAATCTTCGAGATGAGATCGTCCCCCAGTTGCGAGCTCGTGTAGAGGGTCTTGAAGCACAAGCTGCTCAACATGAAAAGCTTAATTACGAGCAATCAAAGATGCAACAAGAACTGCAAACTCTCAGGAACGAAAATACGACACTGGTTAATGCTCAAAGGATGCAGATGGACATGCATCAACAAATGAAGAAATTTAATACTATTACAGAGGAAGCTGGACCGCCAGGATCTCGGTCATCCATTGGATTGGGGCGATCAAATTCCGTTGCAGCTTCGAGATCACGACCACCATCACTCACGAGATCTACATCAGTTAAGACTACCGAGTCCAGAGAAGCATTGGCCGAGCGCGTCAAGGATATTGAGCTCCAGCGAGATTCCCTGCACCGGGCGCTGAAGAGCTTGCTCGAACGTCAAGAACACCAAAATCGTGAGAACCAGAAGAAGATTCGACAGTTGGAAATGGAGCGCGATCGAGCATTGTCGAATTCGCCCAGACGAATTGGATATGACAAGGAGGTCGCAAATCTACGGGAAGAAATCAACACTCTCCGTCGCCGGGCAGATGATGCTATAGAACAGAAATGGCAATGCGAGAAGGGTCTCAGCGGGTTGAAGATGGATCTTGATCGAGCCGAGCAGGAGATTGGATCATTGCGAAGTCTGTTGAGAGAAAATGATATCCTTATCCCCATTGGAGGCCGACCAGCCAGCGGAACAAGACCTGGCAGTGGTATCCTGTCCTCGGATTCTCTTGAGCGTGCATATAGGGATTTACAGAAGGCCTATGCAGAGTCATTGGAAAGGGTTAAGAACCTGGAAATGTCGGGCCCCAAGGATGAGGAGACTGAAAAGGCTATGAGACAGCTTGAGCAGAGTCTAGCTGATGCTATTTCCGAGCGAGACTTTGCTAAACAGCAAGCCGATTCACTCCGGGAGCAAACCGACTCCCTAAGAGGATCTGAGAAGAGTCACGTGGGTGAAGAGCTTGCTTTGGCAGACGAACTCCGCAGTTCTGCCATCCGAGTTGAGGAATTAGCCGCACAAGTTCGTCAACAACTTGCTTCAAATAGCACTTTACGTCAACGTCTTGCTGAAACCATTGAGCGTGGCGAGAAAGAGCAAAAGACCAATGCTCAGAAGATCATGTTCATGCAAAGCAAACTCAAGTCTCTAGAGGATCAACTGATGGCGGCTCAACAAGCATCCGAAGAGAAGATCTCGAAGCATGAGGACGAGATTCGAGGCCTCAAGGAAAGCCACAACATCCAACTCCAACGCATGAAAGAAGGACTCCGCTCCCCCCGTACTTTCGGACCAAAGTCCCCTATCTCCCCACTGTTTGCCAACTCGGCCAAGGCTCCTAAGATCATGTCTACCAGTTCGGGCAAAGCAATGACCGTATCTGAAGACTCACAGATGAGCTTCCTCAAACAACGAGTTTCGGACCTCGAAGGTGCACTTGCGGAAGCGGACAGAGAAATGGAGGAGGTTGTGGGACGGATGAACGTTGCCCAGATCGAAGTCATGGAGCTCCAGAACGAACGCGAAGAAGCGGTCCGCGAGACGAAGCGGCTGCAACGAATGATTGAAGACGAGAAAATTCGAGCTTTTGAGGGTAGATTTGCTACTCTCGCATCCTGAATAAGCGAACGAAATAACGAAGACGATATATAATCTTTAAATTGCATTGCGACTTTAGCGGGAGTCGACTCATTATTTATGAGTATCAATAATTGCTAGTGTTTCTCCCATTTGGGCCTTGCATTTCTTCTACTGGGACAGAAGAACCAAAAACTCGGAGTTTTGAATGTTGAGCATTTACATTTGGATGGGTATCATTGGGTCTTGGCTGGCATGCCTTGGGTGGCCGACTGTCTTTTATTTTCGCCCACTGAGGCTGGTGTACGAGTTGATGGATACTCATACGTATATTAGTATGGTATTTGGTATTGTTTGTTCTGTTTTAGTGTAATTATAAAGATACCTGGCGGAGTAGTAAGAGAAGGCGTATATACTAGGGGATGAACGGATGATGAGAATACAGAATACCTTTCAAACATCTGTTTGACTTCATTTGCATTTCTGTGATTTGTTGCTGCTGCCTTGGTAAGAGTGCATTTCATTCTGCGCCTTGAGTCGATTTCCTAATTTCAGCAATTTTGCGGCAAGTGCTGCCAGTCCGCCCATCCATTTCATCAACCCACTGCTGTTCCTTGAAGGCCAAACCCCATGAAGATAAACATCGGATTTGCAAGACATCATGGAGGCAAGTGCGGTCCAGTGTACCCAGCCAGATAGATCAGCTCTCCCCCTCAAACTCGCCCGGCATAACTCTACCTTTGCAGCATGAAGCTATCGCACCTTGAAATTCCCTCAACAGCATATCATCAACCCTGCCATAGAGAACTGAAATCCTCGCTCCAGCCTACATTTTGCTATTCTCAAGCACACCAAGCGTCTTTCCCGTGCTCAGTAAAATCCAAGGTAGATTGTTGAGCGTTCGTGATGCTGAATCCGACCCCCTGATATGGCTGAATAGGCATCTTCTGAATGCACTTTGTATTAGTCCCACCAGTATTTGTATGCTCTATCAAGTTCTCAAACATGGGAGATGAAGCTAGGATATGGCATCACGAGTGTAGGTTTGAGTCTTAAGCTTCAGGAATGGCTGTCTGCTTCTTGGAATGTGAGCTGTCAACAAGAGAGAAGTGGCTTCGCATACGCTGGGTGACTTCAACTGTATCGCTCTCGCCTTGGGTCCAGAGTTTGGATCGGAATACGCAGATGCAGTTGTGGCCCTTTCCGGAATCAGAAAGTCGTTCGAAGAAAGGGGAAAGCGCTGCCATTAATGAATGTAAGTTGCGGCGGTGTTCGTGGTACGTTTCGCCGGAGATCAAGTTGAAAAAGGAGGAAAGTGCGACACCTGATGCGTGGATATTTTGGAGGTTGAGAGCCAGCTGACTTGGCCTTGTGCAGAAGAAGAGTAAGTAGAGCAAGCTACGTATATACGGGACAGTGACTCCGTGAGTTGGGAGGGAATCGGGTCCTGTAACAAGGCCGTTGAGATATGGCAACGTGTGATCTTGTATATTATAAAATAAATGAGGCTTTCGAAGGGAATGAGCTATGCCCAATGTGGAGAGCTTCCGCGACTCACTACTCTATTCTCCTTGCCCCTTGTGGTACTATCCTCCTTTTTGGAAAGAAGCAGGAAGAGAAATGTAAGAGGTTAGCAAAACTAGAGGGAATGATAGCGAAAAACCCGGAAGGTCACAAAGCACTGAAAGCAGCAGAGTCCCTTTAAAGTACATAGACCCAAGCAAGCGCTCCAAGCTGAGTACGGGCAAGTCTTGAGAGGTAGTTGCATTCTGCTTGTGAATGGGACTCGGTGTGACATCCATACTTCCGACCCAGCTTGCACTCCAAGGGGGAACGATCTTTCTCATCCAATAGATTGAGCGCTCCATTACCCGTTTCGTCTTGTAATCAACCTTTTGCTTTGCAGTCCCGTTCGAACGCAATGTCAACCAAGTAGCCCAACAAAACTTTATCAAACAGATTGGTATGGCCGGTAAGAAGCAGTCGCTAGAATGGCCCAAAGCTTCCCCATATTCGAAATACCTGTCACGGGACATCGTTAGCAAGTACATGATGTGTCACAAGCTGTGTTGTTTTAATTAGACATCTCATATGAGTTCATCGCAAGCCCCAGCACACAGCCGAAACCTTCCACCATGATCATTGCTTGGAAGAACAGGTTAATTTCAATATCTACTACTAAAATGGGAAATTTGGCTGGTCTGCAGAGTCTGGCGCGTGATGCTCATAAAAATATAAGGAGAATATTCGACTTCTGTTGTAAGTCGGACTGCCAAATAGCGAAATATTGCATGAACTTGCGCTTACAGCAAGAAGCTTTGTTGCAGTTCGAACGGTTAAAAAGAAAAGAAAGCACAATCCATATTGCCTTTCGGACTCTCAGAATGGAGAAAAAGCTTGGACCTTTTGGCTGCGACTTGCAACGAAAGCCATCTCTAGGAAACTTAGCGCACATCTTCGCTCGATTCAGTATTGGATTAGCATATGGCAGGGCCAACAATTGCTCCTCCTGTCTGAAAAAAAACCGGATGCGGAGGCCCATCTTGAACTCCAAGTAATGGCCGGCGCTTGTAGATGAGCCTCTTGAACCTGCTGAGGAAATGAGTGGGACGAAAGTTCTCTTCGTCCACCAGGAAAGAAGCGTCTTAACTTTGTGACTGAACTTTTGCAGTAAAGACGTCTTCCTCGGGTGAAGAGTGAGAGGTTTTAAGGCTCAAGGCTATCAGGTCCGGCAGACATTTGATCCCTAGGTATCAATTGGTTCACTTGGTCCATATGACTCGGTAATGTTAACTGTCGGATGTTCTTCTGCCTGAGTGCCTATCTGAGGTGCTGAGACATCAATGGAATGTTGTAGCTGGCGAAAGACAATCATAGGATGGATTTCGAAGCACTTATTTCACCTCGCTGGTTACAGTAAGTTTGCCAAGCGAATCGAAGGTCAGATTGATGGGAAAATCTCGACCCAGAAGCGTGGTCTGGACACAGCATAATTTAGATACGATAAGCTTCGCAAATGAACAAGACGGGAGACATAAAATACAAAGTCGTGGTGTGCCGCTGCGTGGGGTATTCTCGACACCATTCGGCACGTACCGAGCGGCAAGATATCAAGAGCCAATAATGCGGAGCAACGCTACTCGCTGAATCAATGCTTGCAGAAATATGCAATAGTGCAACGTTGGGACGATTTGGTCCTCCAGATGCCTGTTTAGGGGTGCAGATTTGCAGAACTCGGGATGCATGTAGGCGCGTTTTGCGATACTGTACTTTCAGGGACCACTCTGCGGCTGGCCCTGACTGCAGATTCTAAGAGAACTACAACTGGGTGTCTTCCAAAAGTGGCAACAATTTCCATGCAGTAGATGGTGGGGGAATGTGTGGGGTACATTGCCTGCCAGCCCCTTCTTGATACTGAAACGCATGAGATTCTCAGAGGAAGGCCAATCCTCTTTAGAGTCTACCGTGTTTCTAATATTCCTGTCTTTTGAGAGAACAGTAAACAAGAACACAAGGCGTAGCATGGCTTCCTCCCGCGGAGGTCGTACAGTACAGTTATGCTAAGAGTATGATCCGGACTGGCGTGTCCCCTCCGAACAAGGCTGGACTCTTCTACACAACTTGACTCTCGCTAGGCAGACTCTGACTCCAGAGACATGGGCTATTATTGCACAGGAGCATTTGAGCAATGATTTGAGGGTGAGCATTTCAAGACAAGTTTTCGTGGGGAGTGAAACATTTGTGATATGCATCCGGGCGCTCCATGCATATCAACGCATGTCATTGGAGTATCATCAGTCGAACCTACACGCTTGTGTAGGAGCCCTATTCAAATTGTCATTTCTTTGCAAGAGTAGTGGGATCTGAGCTCTGAGTCGTCGCTGGTTTGGTCTTTTCTTATCTTTGACGAGTTTCGGTGGCTTGAGCCAAGCAAGCCACAAGTGCTCTCCACTAGTTTTCATAACGCCATGCGATCCACATGGCCAAACGCCCGATTCTTTGGAAGCATTTGACGTTAAAAGCGCTAGGCAGAAGAGCCATTCAAGACACATGGTTCTCAGTAGGGCGCGAGGAAAGCTTGGTTTAACGATCATAGTTGTCATGAGAGCAAGATGATATCGTTTGATAGGAGCCGAGAAGTCTCCGTCGCGGCCTCCATTATTGACGCGCAAGATAGGAAGGAACGGCATGAAGATTCGGGAAGTTGCGGGAGGAAGGGGGGAAACTTACGCCAGTCCAGCGATTTCGAATCTCGAATAATGTCTCAAATGGCGTGGAAGATTGATTGAAAGATGCCTGACGGACTTCATCTTCGAGTGGTGAAAACAAACATATAAATGTTTAAATATAAAACAGCCTCTGTGCTGTGACGCTGCGGGGTTTTTTCCGGATGAAATAGCCGTTCAGCTGCCAGAAATAAGACGCGCATGCGCGCAGACACGCCAAGATAATAGTTCGTGTCTGCGATGGAACTACAGTACAGATTCCACTTTCCAACAAGGCATTATTCTCGAGCCCAACATGATGATGGTGATATGTCGCCGAGATCGTCGTCTTGACAGCGGAGACGACTTTAGCACGACAAATTACTAGCAGATATCCGCGCGGTGGACCAAAAAGGGCAACTAATCATGGCCAGTTTTGAAAGTTCCACTCGGCGTGAGACAATCAGACACGATATTATTCGAGATTCACTATATACTTCAAAATGTCTCCTGGGCTGTAGATATCGTAAAGGTCCTCAGCTCCTGGTGTAATGATGCTGAAGTTACTCGTTAGTGACAGCCTAGAAAGCCCGCGTGGTCTACTAGTTCAGGGACCAAGCTTTCGGAGAGGACGCTGAGTGGGCCAAGACGGGCGAACAGACGGCGTGCTAGAGCCTAGAGAGAGTACCAGTGACAGCCTCGTGCTAAGAGACTCGTACGACGCGGCGGAAATGCCCACATCGTGTTCTCCGCGTGCAAATACTTCGTATGAATAATGTCTGGCTGAGTATAGTGGGTAATACAGTACCGCAGCCAATAAATCCTACTGGGCCAGCATTCGTTCCTTTTCACACAGCTGCACCTGCGGTGCAATGATGGAACGATGATTCATTCTATTGCCAACGGTGTCGCACAACAGCGTTCAGAGAGGAAGGTCACCATCAGACGGACATTTATAGTCTTCGTGTTTCAAGTCTTACTTCGAAGTACTTGTCCTCTTTTTCGGCATCACAGCTCAGCTCAGCTCAGCTCAGCTCAGCTCAACAATAAACCCGCTGAGAAGTGAAGAATCGGCCTCGGTCGGCACGGCAAGGCAAGGCATGATTTCCGAAGCTCGACAGGAGTTGCACAAGACAAGACCTGTTAAGACCTGTTAAGACACGTTCTCGTTCTCGTTCTCGTTCTCGCTTCCGGACTCTTGGCATCTGCCAGAGATAAAGATAGGGAGCAAATGGAAAGTCGTAAGCAATTCGTGGGGTCTGGCAGCAGCCAATCACAGCGTTGTCCGTTTTCCCTTATCTATGGCGCCCTTTGTTGCCCTCTTACTTCTAGAAGTACCTCCTAGAAATGCGGGCCATACCTATGTATTCGCCCAGGAGGCGCAAGGGACTAGCCGCGAATGGTGTTGGACCCTGTCCTGACTCCTGTATCTGTACCCCTGTCCCTGTCCATCTCACATGCATGGAACAGGCATGGCATGGCATCCCGCTAGACAAGGCTCCAGAAGCAGCATTTGTTTTTTGTCTGGGCCTCAGTTCCTCAGCAATGTGCCAATGATAGCAAATAATAGCAACCAAATCATATCAAATCAAATTAGCGGACGAGCTAGAAGTAGAAGTACTTCGTAGAACGCGCGACACCTTCGAGGAAGACTCCTCGATTTGTAGATGGCCCCGAGGGCGTAGATTAGTAGCCATAATAGCCATCCGATAGCACCTGCACCTGCACCTGCACCTGCACCGACAGATATCGACCCATTTTGAATGCTGGAATACATAAACTGTACATCTCCCTGTCCCTCGCTGAATTCCTTCCCTCCCCTCCCGGTCCCGTTTCATTCCGTTGCGTCGACTAATCAGCAGTAGAACACGAACGCGGTGAATCACTTCATCTGCCTGGATATCTGCAACAGCCACCGTCCTCGTTGCTTTTTCCTCTCCTCAAACCTCCACGGCTCCCCCCCCCACAAGACATCCCGGCATCCAACTTCACTCCAAAACCCAAGACCTCAAGCGGACCCACGTCCAACGGACAGGGCTGCTACGAAGACTTGGCCCGCATACATAAAATTGGACCTTGGCCTTTTTAATACTTGAAGACCCCCCCTCTCTCCTCGACCACTGCCTCAAGCCTCTCGCCAAGAGCCTTCCTCCCCATCTGCGCGTTTTCACCCTCTACACTCCTTCTGGCGCTCCTCAAAATATCATTTGCACTTCTTAAGTGAATTGCACTTCTTTCGCCATTTAAATCTCCGATTTCTCCCGATTTAATTCTTCTTGCAACAACAACACCACAATTTGCTCGCAGTGGGCACACGATCAAGATGGCTACCCTCGAAGGAATCGATCTCGAAAAGCTCAACTACACCATCAAGGTCCCTTACAATGGAACTGGTATGACAGGAGGCGACTCTTTGAGCAATGATCTCAACATTTGGTACGATGTAAGGCACTCCAACGACGGCGATCCTCAACACGTACGAAGGCGCACAGAGCTGACTTAGTCACAACATTAGGCCGGTGATATCGCATGGATGATCACAGCTACAGCGCTTGTGCTGCTCATGATTCCAGGTGTCGGGTGAGTGCAGAGATCAACGTGTCGAATGTGCGACAGAAGCTGACTGGCTCTGGTAGTTTCTTCTACTCTGGCCTGGCCCGGAGAAAGTCCGCCCTGTCCCTCATCTGGCTCTCTATCATGGCCACAGCCGTAGTCTCCTTCCAATGGTTCTTCTGGGGTTACTCACTCGCCTTCTCCCACACCGCCGGCAAGTATATTGGTGATCTTGAGAATATTGGCTTCCGAAATGTCCTTGGTGCTCCGTCCGTCGGATCTTCCAAGATCCCCGATCTGATGTTCGCCGTATACCAGGGCATGTTCGCGGCCATCACTGTTGCACTCGCCGTGGGAGCGGTGGCAGAGCGTGGTAGAATGCTTCCCTCTGTTGTTTTCATGTTTGTCTGGACTACGATCATCTACGACCCAATTGCATGCTGGACATGGAATCCTAAGGGTTGGGTTTTCAAAATGGGAGGACTTGATTTCGCTGGTGGAACTCCAGTGCATATTTCGTCTGGTTGTGCGGCTCTCGCATACTCTGTCATGTTGGGCAAGCGTCGTGGCCACGGTACTCACGAGTAAGTAACCCCTTAGTTTGTGGTTTCTCCAACAGGGAGGAAACCTCGTGTTTCCCAAATTTCCAAAAATAAACTTCAATCGCAAGGAGCCAAAAAGTACTGACTGAGAAACCAGATTGAACTACCGCCCACACAACGTGACACACATTGTCATTGGTACCGTCTTCCTCTGGGTTGGATGGTTTGGTTTCAATGCTGGTTCAGCTTTGGCTGCCAACCTCCGCGCTGTCATGGCCGCAGTTGTCACCAACCTCGCAGCTTGTGTCGGAGGTATCACCTGGTGTGTCCTTGATTACCGTCTCGAGCGCAAGTGGTCGACCGTTGGATTCTGCTCTGGTGTCATTGCCGGTCTCGTCGCCATTACTCCCGGCTCTGGATATGTCCCGGCCTGGGCTGCTGTTATATATGGAGTTGTTGGAGCCGCAGGCGCCAACTACGCCACCAAGCTCAAGTTCCTCCTCGGGATCGACGACGCGTTGGATATCTTCGCTGAGCACGCCGTTGGTGGTTTCATCGGCAACATCCTCACGGCATTCTTCGCCGCTGATTACATAGCGAAATTGGACGGCTTCTCCAGCATCGATGGTGGATGGCTCAACCATCACTGGGTCCAACTCGGCTACCAACTTGCCGATTCCATTTCCGGAGGTGTCTACTCGTTCGGTGGCACCTGCCTCATCTTATTCGTTATGAACCTGATTCCCGGTCTCTCTCTCCGCGCCACCGAAGAAGCAGAGATCCTCGGTATCGACGATGCTGAGATTGGCGAGTTCGCATACGACTATGTTGAGCTGACCCGCGAAGTGCTTAACGATGTGTCCGACAATGAGAGCAAGTTTTCCTCATCCCACCCACCCGCCGAGCTCAACATCCATGAGAAGTTGGCTACCTCGACATCGCGGGAGCACGCCCCTTCCCATGACATCGAGACGCAATAAATAATCTCATCCATGAATCGATACCTTATGCATACCGGCGTCTAAGTCTGTGTCCCTATGTGTTAAACCAGCATGTGGCGGCCATCTAGAGTCCCGTGTCCTTTCAAAAAATGATTTGACAGGCTATGGAGCGTTTGATCTGGATGTCTTTTTTGGCACGCATACTAGGGTGTCTGCATTTGTTTGATAGTTTTCTGCGTGGACATGCTCAGTTGAATTGAATGGAATGATAAATACCACTTTGCGTTTAAGACAACCTCATGTGTCCTGCTCTCCGTTTTTCTTTCTTTCTTGCGTATGTCGTTTGTTGTATAATTGCTTAGAAGGATAGGGGGGATATATTTGGGCGGGCTGGATGGGCTGGCAGGCGTGACTGTAAGTAGACTGCGGTGGATGGGGTTGATAGTAATGGATGATGTGGAATAACCTCTGCTGTCTTGTGATGGATCCATGTGACTACAAAATGACGAGGCACCAGTCAATGGTTTGGGGATTTCATAAGTATAAACATCTTGAATTCCATAGACGCCAACTCGATCGGCTCTGCATCAGCAGGAAGGGCATCTCTTCCAAGAACGCTATCATAAGCACCCCATCAATTTCTGCCGCATTGATTGCTTATAAGCCAAATAATGTCTCACATCAAATGGGTGATTGTATAGGACATTCAGGAGTGACTTGGACTCAATCTGCGTTCATGTAGCAATGGCTTATACTGTCCAAGTAAGACTGGGAAAGGGTGATTCTTGCAGCCTTTTGATACTTTTTGTAAGCCAATTTCTGAGGCGGGAGATTTCTATCTTGTACCGTTGAATGCGGTGGTTCTGCAAGCAATAATGGATTATTGCAAGATCGACAGGTGATTCTAGCAACGAATACCAAGGATCATCTTCATGTGCGGGTTATATTAATAGCCATTGTATGCTAAACACGAGGTATGATAATGCGATTTGCAGCTCCCATCCTAAGATTTTCCTCACAAAGAAAAGGCCTTGTACGTCTTATTAGAAGTAACCCCATTGGGAAATCCGAGAGCCTTTCCACTCGGCAGAGGCAGCCAGCCCTCAAATCCCGATCGATGCCAACGACAATAGAATTTAGGGTTGCAATCCAAAATTCTAGATGTTGAACTATACCTCTTCCTATCCCACAGGACTTCGCTTTTCAGTTTTCCAACTCCGACACTATACAATTTTCCACCTGCACCCATGAAAGTAAGATGCACAAGATGAACTTCAAGCAACCGTCTCGCCAGGGGCCAGTGTGTCCCAATACCCACCACAAAAGCATCGTCTCTGCTGCATGACCATCCACTGCAACGCCCTCCGCTCCGTCAACACGTCTTCCATAACAGCCCCGCACCGAGTACACCTCCTCCACCTTTGAGCCTGCCTCCCTGCCTCCCCTTTAGATGGATTTCTCAACCAGGCTTTCCGGAAACAATCCATGGTGCTATCCAAAGCTTTCCTCCGCGCAACGCTAACGGGATCCTCGTCTACTTCCAGTAGGTTGAAATCAGCGAAAAAGAGTCTTGCGGGCTCAATCTCGCCACGTACGCCTTCCAAAAGGCCTTCTGTGCGAAACAACTCGACTATCACGGATTTGAAGGCCTCGGGGAAAGGTCCACAGAAGAGCATCTTAATTTCCAGTGTATTGCGAGCTTTTTCCGCTTCTTTAGTGCCGGATAATGGAGGGTTATTATTTATATATGAGGTTTTGATGAGGGATGTGAGGGAGGAGAGGAGTGTCTCGATGGTTTTAACGCGAATGATTGTGTTGCTTGTTAGGGTTGCAATCTGCATGTATGCGGCTCGTAATTCTGAGGTTATTGAGTTGTTAGGCTGAGGCGTATTGGCGTTGGGACCAGCATGCACAATAGCTTTGCGGGCAATGTAATCGAGGTGTGTGAGGCGCCGGCATATTGCTGTTAAGAATCCGCGAGTCGGAGAGGATAGTAAGAGATGTAGCGAGACGTTGTTTGTAGTTTTAAGGTGTGCGACTAATTCAGGTAACGAGAAGCCATCGGCTTTGGTGAGGTCCATGGAAGGGGGTGTTGAGGTCTGGAGAGTGAGAAGAGTATCTGTCAACCAGGCCATGATATCGAGGACCCAGCGAACGGAGCCTGCAAGAGCGTTGATCACCTCTGAGGGAGTATCAGTAATGAGTTAGACTCGATGCGGAGGACAGCTCACCTGGGTCTTCTAGCGGCGATGTCTTATCGTTGTTATTGGGCCCCCCGGGTACATTCAGATTTGCGGCCATTGTCACAAGCACTACAATGTTCCGCAATTGGAGTACCAGCCAAGCAAACTTCCCGGAAAAGGTTCGAGGGTTGAATTCTCCTTGGAATCCAAGGGAGTTCTGAATGCTGAGGCACAATTGGATAGTTGTGTTCCTGATTAACACATCGTAATGCTGCTCTTCTGAATAATCTACATGTGCTTTGAGGATACGAGACAATTCGATCAACCAGTCGTAAGCAAAATCTGTCAATGTCAGTAATCATTGACTTCGAACAGTAGGGAAAGACGAAGATTGCGCACTTAGCTTTACATATTTGTGAGCTGTGGCTATCAAATCATCATAAAGAACGTTTCTCATGACTGCGGTAGAGCAAGATAAAGCCAGAGCTGCTACTACTGCCGCATATTGGGCTAGCTCAAGTTAGCTCAATTCTCAATCAGTCCATATGAGAGCCTACGATCTTCCATGCTAGAACCAATATCACCTAAATGATACTCCAGTTGCTTCCATTTGACCTTGCCATCGTTTCGAATCTGCACAACAGAGCAGTAGCTTGGTGACAAAGCGACCTGGAGACCTGCGAAAATCAGCATTGAGAGATTGATAACTTGGGCGGTGAGTCTACATGGCTCATCTTCTGTATATGCGAAGCCGATCTGAGATAAGTGCCAAACCCGACTTAGGTCATGATCCGTGAATGTCTCGGCCATCGTAGTACGGTCTCGATAATCGACCGAGCTATCACTGTACGCAAAGAAAATGACCTTGCCAAGGTTCATGGGATGCATTGCCACCACAATCTTATTCACAGTGAAGCTGTCCAGCTTTTTTAGAAAGACATTGCTCTAAAGCATGTTAGTGTCGATTGAAAACGAGATGGCTGGTCATACTCACTCCCGGTTGAGATCCAACACTGTTTCTTCGTGAACTCAATTGTTCGAACGCTGGATGGATACTCTGGGGCTTCTCCCGAATTTCCCATCTATCTACGGTCGAATGAACATCTTGATTGTAATGCGTTGTAGAGACCGGCAGATGAGAACGAATTGCTACGATCGTAGCTGGAGTTATGCGGCCAGAAGCGTCTCCACAAGAAGGCAGGAATTCCAAATGAGTTAACTGGGTCATGGATGACTCCATATTTGAAGCATTCAAAGTGTCACCAGGTGCATCGTGAAGCCAGCTCGTCACAGCAAGATGCCGAGTTTTAATGCTTGGATTTAAATGCATCGCAGCTGGGGGCATCTTGTCATTCGCTTTTGCCGCTCCCCAGTCCACTAACGCGCGGACGGTCCGAAGTTGTTTCGATGTGGTCGCAAAGGTAATCAGAAGAGTACTGGCTGGGGTCACCTCATTAACACAGTATATGCGGAATCGGGACGAAGTCTAAATGCTTACTCTTGTCGGGACAAATCGCCGCATGGGTTATCAAATCGTCCGACGAAACGATACTTTCCAATTCTGTACTTGTTTCACAGTACTTGCCATTATTTTGGGGCCATAAGACTCGTAGTATGCCATTTGCAGTGACGCACACGAATGCGGATTTGGTGTGACTCGGGTGACATGGTCCAAACACAGGAGCCTGTGATGCCTCATACCGATAAGTGGTACCGTCTTTGACAGCAGGACCATTCAAGAATACCTGCATGATAAATCAAATAGGTTTCTCAACAGCAGGGGAATTGCGCACTTACTGGACGGTTCGGAGGATAGGGCGCCATATTTAGCCAGTAGCATCCGACAACACCTGACAAATCATCGGCTGGATCTAACTGACAACTTCTATGTAGCGTAGGCTTATTCAGGGATGAGAAAATACTCAAGACAGTCACTCGTCCTGCGCAATCGACGACTGCTAGCTCCGAACCTGTTGGGCTCCAGCTTAGATGCTTCAGGGGGCCACCATCCAAAGTCGTAGTGAAAGAAGGTGTAATGGTCGGCTCACTCAAGCCCCAACTGCCATTTTCGGGGTGACATCGAAGATTTCTCAACTCGAGAGCAGCACCATTCGAGGTAATCGTTGCTACACAACCCCAATTTGACCAAGCAAGTGTCCTGTCGAACGATGAGAAAAGCGAAGTAAGCGATCGAGCAACTTACTGGCAGCAGCCGCCCCCCCGCAACTCATCGATCCTCTGATAGAGTTCTTTTGACGGTGGACGAGTGGGTAGCGAGAGCCCCCCTCCGTCAGGGCCGAAGAGGTCTTCCATGTCCATCTCATCGTCCATCTTATGCTGGCTTTCGCCGTGAAGCTTCCCAGAAGGTACACAAATTTCCTCCAGATCTATAAAATGTAAAGGGACTTCATGCAACTGATTGAATGTCGAATGAGTAGTATCCAAGAATAAACTAGCTGGGAAAATAATACTTGAGCGGCAGTGAATATCGATAGCAATGAAAGACGTCTTGGACAGGCTCTTGCAGCCTCGTGAAATGCGCCCGCGCCTGTGCCTCGATGACAAGGATAGTGCGGGAACTAGCCGGAATGGGTCATGGCATTTTTCAGTCCACCCAGCAACACAAAGAACCGGGGAAGGCAGGCTCCTGATGGACCAAAAAAGCGGCGTTGGATATTGGGGGGTTAAATGCCCCAGGCTGGATGAGACATTCTAAAATACGTTGTACATCGTGAGAATTATTATATCGCTTTTAATTGTCCTATACTAAGTGGGGCATTGGCAAGGAGATAGCGAATCTTGAAAGTTTCTGAGTGTTACCTAGGTATTCAACTCTGGTTGTCTGAGGTATTCAAAATTAGTGCCGCTTTTTTTTTTTTCAGTCCACCGCGAGGCAGGATGAAACAATGAAAAATTGTGAATGATATTCAAAGAGAGTCAATGAGGTTGAAGAATTTAAAAAGAATAGCATAGAATAGATCTTCTATCTATAT
>Ga0247778_1000182_pt1 | contig 109462 bp, 113 predicted proteins | sample UWRJL049202B5_FD_179939 | JGI IMG/M metagenome (GOLD analysis project Ga0247778, IMG submission 179939) | Plant litter microbial communities from Arlington Agricultural Research Station in Wisconsin, United States - UWRJ-L049-202B-5 | ecosystem: Environmental > Terrestrial > Plant litter >... | reverse complement strand
CTCGCCTTGGGAGGGACTTCGAAGTACGGCAGCCCACCTCCATGCGCAAAGCCTGCAGCTGAAACGATGATAAATCTGTCGTGCTTGGCGAGGGGCTCATCTCACCAATCCCATATCGCCCGCAAACGCCACCGTAAGGATATTTCCCCCAATGCAGACTGTACACGTGCTAGTTGCATTAAATTAGTCGCTTTTCACTGTCGCAGATTAAGCCGTGCGCTCACAGTAGCCTGCATGCAACTGTCCTCGACTCAAAGTCGTTCGTCACAAAAACCTTCGCGACGCGTTCAGAAGGTGCTCATCAAACTGCACGAACAAGATATCTGGTACTGGAATATGGCAGAAGTTATCGGGCATCCTGTAGACGTGGTGTCGGATGAGGACGATGAGTTTTATGAGGACGAAGATTTCTCCGAGTCGGAGGAAGACGATGCCGAGTTTGGCACTCACGATCTCAGCAAGCGCTTTCGCTCCGCCACCATTGATATGGAATGCAAACAAACCGAATTCCAGAAGCCTGAAATTCTATATGACTTTCTTTACAAGTTTCGAGACATCTCTGGTCTCGCCGCCGAGGACACGGGCGATACTTTATTACACACTGCAGTCGAGTTGGCTGGAAACAACGCTGATGTTAGGTCAGCCAACATGCGGCCTCTCATACAGAGCCTCCTGAAGGATCATCCACATCTATTGAAGACATTAAACATAAGACATCAATCCCCACTTTACATGGCTATCGCGAGCAAGAAATGGATGCTGGTCGAGGCAATGATTGAAGCAGGCCATTCTGATCCACAGTTGCGAGCCGCGCTGGAAGAAGCCCTCGAAACACCCTGTATTGAGGAAGAGAAGGCGTGTTTGAATGTCGCCTTTGAACGAGATCTCCGCGCAAAGACCATTGAAAAGCTCATCGGATTTGCCGGGGACAAAGCCTTTGCTTTGCAAGATGCCAAGGGCATGACGCCTCTGCACTATGCCCTTGAATACAGTCAGTGCACTGATGCGAGAGTTCAACTTATTGGCCATTTTATCGAGCGGGACATTCGTCTATTTGGAAAGCAGACTGAAACATTCCTCGACCTGGTGGATGTAAGAGGAAATTCCGTATACCAGCATCATCTGAAGACGTTGGAGAAGTTTGTAGAGCGCTCCAAGCAACCATTACTCTCATCTCCTGGAGAGAAGCTACGAGACACCAAGCGAGACCCGAAGCTGAGAAGTACAAAAGAGGGGGAGATGAGAAAAATTGATCAATCCCTAGATCAGAAAGAACACAAAAGGGAACGTGTCAATCATTCGAGAAAGATTGCTAGTGGAGGTAAAGAGAAAGATGTCTCTACTCCCGAACTTCAGGATCTACATGGGAAAGGAGCAACTAGTAATGCGAAGAAGACAGTGAAGATGCTATTACCAGGACCTGGAGACGCAGATGCCGAGCAGACAACACACAGAGGAAAGAACTCGAAACTCATTCTCAACAGACTCAAGGTACACTATTTGCGGACTAGAGACACTAAAAGGGCAGTGACATTCCTTTATGGCAGAAACCTTGATGGTAAGTAGAACCCCCGCCTATGCATTGTATTCGCCTGACGGAGGAACCAGATATTCAAATTTCATTCGAATATCACGGACTTCCTCTAGAGATTGACGAGCACGTCTTTGAGACGGCATTTGGTGCGATGAAATTCGACGAAGTACTACAATATGTTTCATTTCCCGCCGTGAAGGTGATCCGCACAGGGCGAAAGTCACTCAGTATACCAGGCAATGGGCAGGGGCGTCGAGACATGGAGTTCTTCTTCAAGTGGCTACACATGAAAGGTGTTCGTCATATCATTGATGTCCATGTAGAAGACCTAGAGGTACCCGGTCATAGTGACGAGACAATCTCTTCTTTATTGGAAATGTTCATAGTCAACAAAATTGACTGGCAAAGATTGGACTTAGACCCAATGACACTGATCAGAATGGGGATGGGTGGCGGCTCAGACCGTGTTCAAGAAGTTACGCCGTATTGGAGCGGCAATAATGCAGTCTTAAGGGCTTGGAGCGAAGAAGAGGGCTTGCCCATGCTCTCACCAAATCTGGCAAAGATATGCATTCACGTCCCTGGACCTGACGAGGCAAGTCAATTCCTCCCTCCATATGTGTCAAGCATAACTGACGATCGGTCTGCAGGCGCTTGACTCTATGTATTGGATGGAATCAAATCTTCAGTTCTTCCGATATCGACTGCGTAGCAACGTGAAAGAGACCGACCACATTGTCGCAGCGCAAGATGATGAGGGCGCACTATCGCAACGGAGGCCAGATAGTCCCCAGACTCACAGGGAGGTAGACATTCGTATTGTGCGCGCTTCTGGCAAAGGACGAACCACGAAAGAGTTTGACCCTTCTAAGGGAACTTCAACGGCAAAAGACATAGTTGCTGCGCATCGATGATTGGATTCAGTGGACGAATACGCCTCCCTTCTTGCTGATCTTTGGTCCAAAGCAAGACAAATATCAGCCGACAGATTAGCAGACAACACGCCGAATCTAGTCAATGACGACATTGTGATTGCACTGATAGACGATGGAGTTGACGTGATGAGTCCTGCGATATCGGGAAAGATAACAGGTGGTTGGTCTTTTGATAATGGAAACCCATGGTATATCTCAAAATCTGGACATGGCACAATTATGGCGGGTATGATTGTTAGAGTGTGTCCAATGGCCAAGATCTATCCCATCTGTCTCGGATTTGAATCAGATGGAAGCAAAAAGATCGACGTTTGGTCAGCCATTGCGGTAAGCGCCCACCTCTGCAATCCGAGACTCCAACAACTTACTCAGCTTCTAGGCTATCGAGGCAGCTATCGACAAGAAGGTGACAATCATCTCAATTTCTTGGACCATAAATGCCTCGGAAATGAGCGGCCGGGAAAGGAAAATGATGGAGAGGGTGCTCCAACATGCATGCGATGCGCAAGTTCTCTTGTTCTGCTCCTCTCCTGATCAGGAAACTCAGGCTCGCTCTGATGCCGAATTTTATCCATTTGATGCTTGTCGTCCAAGAAATTTCTTTCGAATTGGTGCAGCTGCCAACGATGGAAGACCTTTCGAGTGGATTGCCTCACCTGAGGATGTGGATTTCTTCTTCCCAGGCGCTGAAGTGGTCGAACATCATGACAACAACAGTAACCCTCAATATGGTATTGAGGAGACTAAGCTCCAATCAGTAACGGGATCCAGTGTACCCACAGCTCTTGGGGCCGGCCTTGCGGCTACAATTCTCTACAGTTTAAAGACCGCAGCATTGGCTGGCACTACGTCTGCAGGGATGGCAGATGAACCCGTTTCATCGCACGATACACGCAAGATTATGGGTCCCGAAAGTATGAGAAATGCTTTCGAGAACCTGGGTTCTGCAACGGACGGTCGATTCATCAAGATCTGTAAAAAGTTCGAGCCCGCCATCAAGGTTTTGCAGAATCCCTCGAAATCGACCCAGGATAAGTTTGAGATTATAAGTTTGCTTTGTCGAATAATGCTTAAGGAGAATTAATTTTAGACAGCCAAGATTAATCCGTATCACTCTGGAAGCGAGTCGCGGGGAAGTCTTTATGGCTGAATAATTATGGCTCTCTGTACAAGAATTTGGAAAGAGTAAGGAAATATCATACTATGACTCGTGGGTCTAATTCCTAAGTTTTGTAATGAAATAATGGAAAGCAGATAATGTTTTGTAGACCTTGTTCGGACGAAAAGGGGCACGAGAATGTTCACATTCACAGTCCAAGTTTCACCTCATCAAGTGTCATGTGTCTCTATAACTTTGTCATAAATTCTATTTAGAAACTTCGCGGCACAAAAATAGAGCATGCCGTTTGATGTTTGCTTTTAAAGTCTTTCACGAGCAACCCAGCCATCCCGAAGTGGTAGCTAAGAAACCCATTTTGGTTGCACAAGACCAAGCTGACCTTTGATCAAGTTCGCCGAAAACCCATCGAGCACATCGAACCCAGTGCTGTCAAGGTTTACAATGTCATCAGGAATGAGAGTGTCATTCTTGCGAACAGAGTTGAGATACTCTAGTTGCTCAGGAGTCAAGATAGTCTCGACTTCTTTCACAGTACTGTTGAATTTCTCAGTTGAAACAGCACCTGCATCACTGACAGCAAGTTGGCGCATTTTTTCGAGAAGAGCTTCCTTTCCTTGCGTATCATTTGACGCGAGTGCACCCATACAGAAGTTGAGTGTACGCATGACTTCCTCCTTTGAGAGATCAGTCTTCACGTCCACGGATCCTTGGATAACTGCAGGTAGAAGAGACAACAATTAGCATAGGCTCACGACTGAAGATGAGGGCAATAGAATGGATCACTTACTTGGACGGAAATGCTGGAAAGCCCTGTCGAAGGATTTCTCGTCGTAATCGGCAACCACGGGCTCGTCTCCCTCTAGGATTTGTTTGAGAGCGCTGGAGACTACAATCAAGAAACGAGTGTAGGATGCAGCCACCTTCTTGGAGTGCCATGTGGCTGCTGACATTTCCGGCAACTGGCCTTTGATAGAAGCGCAGATGGTGGTAGCGGCCGAGAGACCAGCATTGAGAGCAAGATGAACGCCGGATGAGAAAAAGGGGTCGACGAAACAGCCAGCATCACCAGCGATACGGACATAAGGGCTCGCATACGCCGGTGCATTGTAAGACCAATCTGATGCTGACTTGATGTCGGTAACAAGCGTAGCGGCACTAAGAAGCTCGTTCATGCCCTTGTTGTTCTTGAGGGTGTTAAGATAGATTGTTTTGCCGTCCGATCCAGTGTCACGTTTCAGTTGTGTCAACACTTGATTATTTCGTACTACACCAACAGAGACTTGACCGTTGTGCAATGGAATATACCAAGACCAACCACTACCGTCGTGGAGGGATTCGAAGTAAGGATATCCTTCCTGCTCAGTGCCTATCCCATATTCGCCACCATTGGTCCAGTATCCCCAGTTGGCAACACTCTGAAGCTGCTCGCCGGAATTCATTATCCGATTCTTCAAGTATTTGGTGCTCATGAGTCCTTGACGGCCACTAGCATCCACGAGGTAATCGAAGTTCACGACACCTGTAGCGCCATCCTTACTTTTCCAGGTGGCTGATGTTGGACGGCCAGGGTCCGGGATCTCGCAATCAGGATCAGTGCTTCGAGGAAGACCAGAGGGTGTGAACTCCAGTGAGTTCACCTTAAAACCGTCGAAAATATGGGCGCCGCTTTCACCAGCGTGGCGGAATATAATTTCGTCAGATTCAGAGCGGACGACGTTATAGGCATATCCTTGCGGTCCTCCAGCGGCAACGAAATTGGTAGCTAATATTGGGGTCAGCAATAATCTTTCTATTGAGTGAAAGGGAACAAACATCCTGGTGGCTTGGAGTTAAGCTTGAAAGTGGCACCTTTCTTTAGTATCAAAAGTCAGTAACCTTACTCGTATATTTTTCGTCACATCTTACCTTGATCCTGAACCCATGAGAGTCGAACTTCTCATCGCAGCCGATGAAGCGCATGAAGTGCCTTATTGAAGGCAGCATACTCTCGCCCACATGATAACTATGTCAAAGTCAGTCATTTTTGGTATGCTCTAAGACCCAGCAAGTCAACGACATTTACGTACCGAGGAAACTTCTCAGCCTCGAGAAGAACAGTATCGATCCCCTCACGAGCAAGGGCACAGGCACAGTATGAGCCTGCGGGACCGCCACCGACCACGAGAACGGTACATTTTTTAGGTGGTAAAGATGCCATTTTCAAATGCTTTGGTAGACTACAAGGAAGAGTAAAATATTGAAGTGTTCTGTCACAAAACGTGCGCAGGTGTACTGAAAAGCTTGGATATCTGGATAAGCTGAGGTCTTATCTATCTCCGTTCAATCGTGAGACTCGCTGATATGCTGCGCCCTCCCCTGTATATTTCCCTGTATATTCTGTATATTCATCCATCAGGTTCAAAGCCTAGAGAAGCCAAGTCTTAGTCGTTCCATGAGCGGGAGAAGATAAGCTAGTATATCCACGGCGCGTAGCGGCGTAACAGTGGGGCTACTAATTTAGTGGATGTTACAAAAACATGGGGCGTTAGCGTACCCGGAGCTTTTTTGACTTACTAGCTCCTGCCGTAACGTCAGCAGATTAGCCGGTGCAGGATTACGGCACGGCCACGAGCGGAGTGCTTTGAGTGAAACCTTCCCGGCCCCGACGCAGCCATGAATGTCACACAAGCCCTGGGCGTCTCGTAGAAGGCTTAGATACGGAAGCCTACGAGTCAGCTCGCTTCAAACCCTGTAATACTTCCGCCGAATCTCTGCAGCCATGTCCAATATTCCATCAATGATATCGATATATGCGTCTGCAGTTGCACGATCTTTCGGTACTAGACGCCCCAAATTCTGCACGGGAAGATCGGTGACATTTGATTTGACATGACCGAAGGATTCACGGGAAGGCTTATCGGTGGCAATACGTATGTCTTCGGAAGCCCCGGCATAATCCATAAGCCCGGTCTAGGAGGGCAAAGCGTGCCTTTACTTGGCGCCTTCAAGCTCATTGAAGGGTTGGGTTTTGGACCCAAAATGCCAGCGCTTCGCTCATAGCTCGATTCGTAATAGATATGAACATGTTAATTGATAGGCCTAGCTATCGATGGTTCTCGTTTATCTCGTGTCAGACGCCAAGGGGAGTAATGCGAATACCATCAAAATTTGCCACGTACTAAGCCTAGACCACCGGCCTGTTTTACGAAAAATTGGAGACTTAGCTTGCTAGTCGAATAATTGCGCAATGCAGCCGTGCTTTTCTTCTCTTCTATGTTACTCTTTTTCATACTGTAATAATAATAAGCTTGATTGAAGGCGAGAATGTGAGCCTGTCACTCTAGATTTATGATGGAAAGTAGATAACCAGTCACTTAGACATGACATGACATTCAGTTAGAGACCTTGATCATTATATTGAATCATGATAAGATTGACGCTACTTTATAATATACAATGAAGATCGAAGTTAGCTTAAGAAATAGAAAGCAGTATTAAGAAACCAGAAGTATGCCAGAACAGTAGAACTGCAGTTGGTAATAATATGAACGTATAGAATTAAAACGCCAGCTCAACCTTTCCCAAATCGAAGATAACAACCAAAAGATTTTTCGAACGTGTCTATCGTGAGATAAATTCTAAAGGCCATTCTGAATCAGAATCTTAGAATCTATTGAGTCAATTTCGACTAGGGATAATTTGTCGGCAACGGATTGTTGAACGCGAACGCATTATTAGGATCCCATTTTTTCTTCAGTGCCGCTAGCCGTGGCAATTTCGACCCGTAGATAGTCTCGGCACTCTCATCCCCATGTGCGTAATTGACGTACACAGACAAACCCGAGTAGCCGGACGTGGCAGCGAAGTCCTTGCGGAGTTGGACACCTAGATCGTTTGATGGGCCTGCAACACTACTACCTGGTTGCCATGTAAGTTGCACAAGCCTAGGTACTAAGGTTAGCTCCGTAGTTTGATTCATGGCCTGAAAGGCCGGGGAGACACTCTTACAAATAGGTGACTGTCTCTCTCCACGGGTAAGCTGATGAACTATCTGCTATTTCTCTCACTTTTCCAGGTGGAAAGCTCTCGAGCGAAATAGAAACGCCTCGACCTTCGGGGTACTTGGCGTAGAAGTCTGCAAGCTTTTTAAATGACGAAATGCTGGTAGGTGCATTTAGGTTCTTCAGATTGGCGCTATAGACACTTCTGATTTGTTGAGGGGTACAGATAATCGAATCAAGGCCAAAGCTGGTTGCAGTATTCAGGAACTGCCATGGGACGCTGGTGAGATTGGTGAACGCTGGCTTGAGTTTTAGAATCGGAGCCATTGCAGCAAGAGCTTCTTCTTGAGGCCCAGCGTACGCCCAATTTGCTATAATTTCCGGCTTTTCATATGTTAGAACTTGTAGTTTGCGCCGGGGAATGACGTGATTGGAAGCAACTCACTTCATTACTAGATGCGTTGAAGATCACGTTACTGATCGCCGCTAGCTTGGCGTTTCCCTCTCCGTTGACCATCCCAGCTAGAGTATTGAAATAGGAGACGTTTTGGCTAGCCGGAAAGATCATGTCGATACTAGTAAAGAAACCTTTGTTGGTGAGAGGCTGAACCCTATAGGTTGCAGAGGTAATCACTCCAAAGTTGGCACCAGCTCCCCGAAGGCCCCAGAACAAGTCTGAGTTCGAGGTTGCGGATACTTGTATGACTTGACCTGCAGCAGTCACGACAGTTGCGGATATAAGAGCATCACTTAGTAAGCCGTACATTCCTTGGAGACGACCAAGTCCAGCTCCAATAGAGACTCCAACCATTCCAGGACAGGAGCAAGTTCCAGTTTCTGATACAGTGTCAGCTACAGAAAGGGATAGATAATTGTTTTTATCGTGAGCGTACGTATCTGGAAGCCAGCTGCGAACAATGGAGCAACGATGTCTGCAAATACAACGCCACCCCCAATTGTCATAGTTGCTGCTTTTTTGTCGATAGAGACAGTTTTCAGATGGCTGAGATCAATCGAGAGGCCATTGTCAAGACGACCCAGCGTTGTACCATAACCATGACGGCCTCCCGTCGCTAGGAATGGGACTTTAAGGGCCCTCGCGATATTGATCTGAGGAGTTTTAATTTCAACTGCATGAAGGATGACACCAGAGAGACTTACAGCGTTCGCGACATCTTGTTCATTTGCCACGGTGACAGATGCAGAATAAGTTGGTGGATCAAAAATTGTCCATCTTTCCGTTGCGGTTTCGAAATTTGGCGAGCCGGGAAAGGACAATATCACTTGTGGAGACCATTTGACACTTGGCTGAGTGAGAGAACCTTTCAAATCAGGCGATGGGGGAACTGCGACAGCATAGATACTACGGACGAGCAAAAAATAAAATAAAGTAAAAGTAATGTAGGACATCTTGCCGGACTTTGTGAGAGGGAGGGTGAAGTATGTGCTTCGCTATCGACGAAATGATCTTGCTCGAGTTTCCTCTGCAAACGGGACATGAGCTTTTATTTACAAGTTTTATTTTCTATCCCGCACTTCCACCCGTCCCAGAATTCTTTAGAATCTTCAACGCTTGCCTGACCGCAGCTGCAGCCGAGCTGGACGGGCTGAACGGGCTGTCACTGTGTCATTTGCTTTCCTTACCAACTGAGCATGGGATTCGTAGACACTCTGGCGGGAACGTTATCTCCGTGGGCATGACCAATCTAGAACTTGTAAGAGTATTAGTGCTGCCGGTCATCCGTGCAGGTAGTACTCCTTCAAATCAATACTTTCTATAATCGTCAAACGACGCTCCTTCTGGCCAGAAATGTTGGTTGTGTGCGCCACAAGTAAGGCTCATTCGCAATAGCCTCCGCGATGGTCAGCTCGTGTGAAACCTTGGGCCCCACTGGCGGACCCAAACTTAGGCCTGGGCGGAGCAAGGAAACGAAATCTTAAACCCTTAGCGGGATTAGGGGCATCGATGCGTGTAGCTGTTTGCATTGACATACAGCAGTGTTATTCGAGAAATCGCAATCAAATCAAACCAATGTAATCCTACACTAACAAAATTGTAGCAAGCATGATCTTACAAATGCCTGAGTAATGAATTTTGTCCCGCACTGGTGGGAAGACGCCTCACAGAAGCTAATATAGCCTACTTAGCAAGGTATAAATTGTATACGCGGGACGGAGACGCCTCAATCCTTTGAAAAAGACATGACAGACAGCGAACCTATCGGAGTGGGGGAACGCCTCTCCAACACACTGTGCCTCTCAGCCGGAGAGGTACTGTGCCTTAGCCCGGCCATCAAATATTTAGGCACATCGTATTAGAGATCTAAAGAGTTGTCCCGTGCGAAGTGGGACCAGATAAGACTCATGTAAGAAGGCGTTCCCATGTTCATTTTAAGGAATTCTGTCTCAGCCTCAATTTGTCGTGGCATGCTTGGAATAAGCATGGCATAAGCGTGAGCGTCTTGGCCTTTCCAGTGTATGTGAAATTGTGTCCTGGATTGCGTGGAATAAGCATGGAATAAACGTGGACGCCTTGCCCTGTCCAATGCATGTGAAATGTACCTGCTGCCTAAGCGAGCGGATCCCTGCCCGTCGATGGAACGGAGACTCGGCCTATGCTTGCGTGCGGCGGAGACGTAGCTTTTGTTCCTGACCCGATATCTCTTTTGAGAAAATTTACCCTGACGTAACCTTAAAGGATTGGCGGATTTTTCTAAATCGCCCTGAAAATTAATTGAATCGCCTTAGCAGGCCAGATTAGGAAGGACCCCCGCTGCACAACAACAACTCCCAAGAACTGCAGCCACGTGGTCTTTGAACCATGTTTATTAAAAAAGAATTCTTGGGAACAACCCCTGGATGAGCCCTAATCACGAACCCTAACCCTTCTAGCCTTGTCCTGAAGAATATGGCGGGACGTGTGGCAAATTGCGTCCAGAATGGGTTTAGTCAAGGCGATCTAGATGTCGTTTTCAAGGCGATGGAGCAGATGTCAAGGCTCGGTGAGCATTGGCACTGATGGCATCAATATTATCACGGCTGAGCCGAGGGGCTTTTTATTACCGATGAGTATGCCCTGTCTCCCTAGCGAATCGGAACAACCATCGAGGGGTCCCCCTCATGAGCGAGTACTACGAGCCTGGACGGTCGGATTTGTATAAAAGGTAGAGAGCAAACCATGAAACCTCTTCAGCATCCAGCCGTTCCCGAATACCATCACGGATCACACTCAAAGGCCCTCGCAACCATGACTAGACTCATCACCTTTGCAGCATTTGGTCTCACTCTTTTGAACTCATTGTCTGACGCTGCTCCCCAGCCATGCCTTGAAGGTCTTTGCAATTTCAGTCGCAGAGATTTATCAGTTCAGCAAGTTGGTAATGAGATAGGCCCTAAGCTTTGTCGAGGCTCCCTCGTTATCGGACCCGATGATCCACGTTTTGCCCAAAAGACGGCGAGATATCAAGCATATGAGCCACCGACTATCCAAGTCGTCGTTCAGCCTGCCTGTGAAGACGATATTCCAAAAATTGTAAACATCTCACTCCTACACCGGGGAAACACGATCGCTGACGCTTATCATAGATCAAATATGCAAACGCCAACAGCATCCCATTCCTGTCCGTCAACCAAGCTCATGGTTTGACTGCGACGTTGGGAAAATTCAAGGGTATGCAAATTAATATGGGGGGGTTGAGAGCCATCACTATCAAGCCTGGAGCAAAGACTGCTATCTTCCAGGGTGGAACCTACGATGGGCAAGTCATCGATTATCTCTGGGATAAAGGTTATGTTGCTAGTAAGTTGATGCCATACTTCCGAAGACACTTTATCAATCCAATAATCTAACCGGTTCTAGCTACCGGAAGCTGTGCCTGTGTCGGCATGCTTGGTCCAGGCCTCGGTGGTGGTCATGGTCGTTACCAAGGCTTCTATGGAATGATCAGTGACAATATTGTCAGTATGAACGTGGTTACAGCAGATGGCAAAGCTATCACTGTCTCTGATAAATCCAATCAAGATCTCCTCTGGGCTATGAAAGGTGCCGGCCACAATTTTGGTATTGTGACAAGCTTCGAGCTCAAGATCTACCCCCGCCTGGTCGACACGTGGTACTTCAGAAACTATGTTTGGAAGCAAGACAAGCTGGAGACTTTGTTCACCGAATTGAACAAGCTTCACAAGACTGGTCTCACGGTCAAAGAGCTTGCTGTCAACTACGGCCTTTACACGATGAATGCAACCATCAGCACAACTGAGGTAAGTTGCCACATTTACTTACGTCTCATTAAATCAAATCTAACGATACAAAGGCCCTAATTTGGTGGTCATTCGCCTATGCTGGGCCCGAAAAAGAGGCGAAAAAGTATTTCGATGTCTTCGACAAGATCCCGTCCGAATACCGCGAAGATGGGAATATCCCGTACACCCTGATTCCAGATGCAACTGGGACCGGAATGGATCAGCCTCTTTGCGGCAAAGGCTACGAGCACGTTCATACAACCACGTACCTCGACACATGGAACATTCCCACCCAGCGAAAGATATTCGATCTTTTCCAAAAGAAGGTGACTGAGCAGCCTTTGGTGGCGGGCTCTATCATCATGCTGGAGGATTACTCAACAGTTGGTGTGCGAGCCGTCGATTCGAAAACGTCTGCTTTCCCATGGCGCAACCATGGTCTTCTCACGTAGGTTGCTCCAAACTTAGTGATGACTCCGAGCTAATGAAATGTGATTTCAGTGTTCATGCTGTGAATTACCCACCCAATCCTTCTCTCGATGCATATGCCAATGAGTGGGTCAAAGAAAGTCTTGCCTTGTTCCAGCAGGGCTCTGGGATTGACGCAACATATGTCAACTATGCAGCCGGGATTGAGGACGTCAAGTCAATTTATGGAGCGTCTCTACCGAGACTTCAAGCTTTGAAGAAACAGTGGGATCCGACAGGAAAGTTCAACTACTACAACCCTGTAGGAGGTGCGTGAGAGTTGATTAGATGGTGCTCAAACCATGACAAAATTTCTTGGGACAAGGGGTTTAATTTTATGTAGTCGGTCTGATGTGTCAGTCTGATGTTGGCTGTTATAGAACAGACAATATGCTCTGAATTGTCTTAATACATCTCAGAGATTGCAGCTTAAACTGGCCACGAATAATATGTGAAGTCTCAATAACTCTGCGTTCCTACTCCAGTCTTCGAGTCACTTTTAAATAAGATTAATCATAATGCTATCGTTCTATTTTCCCATCGACCAATGGATGTCTAGCCTGTGCTCCTGCGTTGCGCTGCGCCCGCCAAGATTTCGCTTCATGGGTGGCCGGGGCGTCCCGAGCAGTGATTTGACCGATTTACAGTATCCCTGGAACCCAAATTACGAGGCATTTTCTTGCACTCTCGCTTATCGCAAATAGGACCACATGATTAGTCGAGTAGATTTTTCGTATTACACCGCCACACGTAGCATATACTTCAGTAAATGCTTCACTTGTTTACGCGAGAGTGCAAGGAAATACTTTATCGATGAGTTTGTACGGTAGAAGTTCTCATGCTTGCAACACATTGTCTATTTTGTATGAAAAGCTACGTCTAAATCCACGTCCATACTTTCGTATGCGGACAAATTCACTTAGAAGCGCCTCTGCCCACATATTCCTTTTCCAAAGACCCCAAATACCCCTCCATCTTCTGTCCGTTGACAACCACATCCTTGCAATCCAGTAGGACCCACATCATCCTCCCCGGCTCCGTTCCCCCACCACTAATGTTTCTCCACTTATGTGCCGTGGCCCGCTGCACACTGATGTCACCCTGTCGCATAATCTTCTTCTCGCCAGAGTCAAGGATCAGCTCGAAAGTACCATTGAGCACAACGCCGTAGTCAATAGAAACGGCGCGATGTAGAGGGGATTCGATTCCCGGTGCGAAATCAATCATGCGGACGATGGAGCCATTGTGGTAGTGGAGCGGCGGCTAACTTGTGTCAAATCATGTTTCTTTTGTTTTCAGTTGTAGAGAAGGGGCAACTTACTTCGTCTTTGGCAGCCTTCTCAATGTCCACATTCCCGTTCAGCTCGACTGGCGTCTCTTGAGTTGAATACAGAATATTCGCCACGGCTTGCTGCTCGCCCATCGTGCGGAAATGAGACCCGTGGTCCGATGATAGGAAAACAGATTTCCCTTCGGAGTTGTGCCCAGTAATGTGGCGAAAGATTTGGCGCAGGCCGGGAGCGGGGAATGAGTCGCAGTAACCGGCATTGGGTTGAACGAGTTCCTCGGTCTCAGTCGTTGTTGCGGTTTTAGTTGGCTCGGCTGCCATTGTTGCAGTCTGAGGTGGCTCAGTCATTGTTGCGGTTTGAGTTGGCTCAGTCATCGTTGCGGTTTGGGTTGGCTCAGTCATTGTTACGGTTTTAGAATAAGGATTATGAAGTACTGAGGTTTGGAGTGGTGGAGTTCCAATAGAGGGGAGAACTTTATAGAGATAACGTATGAGGAGAAATGGGTTAAATATTCTAGAGAAGGTCCCACATCCTGGAACGGCTTGTTCGTCAGTACTGACTAGTTATGCAGAACTCTTCTTCGAGACGCGATTGTATTCTACAATAAAGTCTCCCTCAGTTTGGTCGTAAAAGTGCAGCGTAACTTAGGCTGAATAGGTACACATCTTAGTAGTGTAAGTCTTATTACTAGTTTTGGCAAAAATGATGAAATTATATTTTCCTAGAGACTATTATTCAAAGTAGTTCCACCATCTAGGATAAAATTACAACCCGTTGCATAGCTCGACATCGGGCTGCAAAAAAACATGACTGCATCTGCAACTTCTTCAGCAACTGCAATGCGCCCCATGGGGACAGCTGCTTGGATCATGTTCCCAAGCCCAGGAATATCATCCATTGCTTTACGTATCATCGGAGTATCAACCCAAGACGGACAAACACTGTTGACACGAATCCCATAAGCGGCGTTATCGAGAGCTGTGAAACCAATCAGTATTACGTTGTAGAGCATGTGGAATCCTAGGCGTCATACCAGCGTTCTTGGTTATACCGATGACTGCATGCTTGGAAGCGGTGTACTGAACCATTTTGGGTGTAGCCACAAAACCGGAGGCGGACCCAATGTTTACGATGCTGCCACGCGTCGATCCACGCCCAGGGGCTTGGGGATCGACAGGGTCCGGATCCTGGGTCTTCATGATTGCTGACATGATGCGGGTCACGATAAAGGTGCCTGTCGTGTTGATCTTGAGCATCTTCTCGAATTCTTGGATATCAGCCTCAGCAATTTCACTCGCAATCTGCACTCCGACCTATGCGAAGCCAATTAGGTTAGTTTGAAGGAATCTATGGCATGCCATGCCGAGGCTGCAAAGCTTACCCCAGCGCTATTCACACAGTGGTCAATGCGTCCAAACGTGCTGACTGCATGGCGCATGGCAGTCCGGACGGAATCCTCCAGTGTAACATCAATGTGGATGCCTTGGGCAGTGAAGTCTGGGTTGGTGGCGATTGCTTGGCATTCTTGCACGACTTTCTGGGCAGATTCGGAATTAATGTCACCAAGAGTTAGGCTTCCGACTCCGTACTTGGCAAAGGCGAGGGCACAGCTACGCCCGATGCCGCTCGCTAGGATGCGATGGTCAATGAGAATATGCGCAACGGCAGGGACTTTGGGATACAAACCTCCAATTACAAAAGCGGACCCAGTGACATTCATCCTCTCGGTTGTTGTGCAGGGGGGTAGAAAGGAGGCGTGGCGATAAGGTAGTGGTAGTGACTATAGGAAAGATTCTGACAGACGCTCAAATTGCCAGCATTTATAGCTAGGTTATCTTAGGCTGACTGTACTCGTAAACATATGCAGGCACCTTTACAGGGTTGGCTCTGCAGCGCTACTCTACCTTTGGATGCTGCGGATACGACTGAGAATATATTCCTAGTGTCAGAATCCTACTAGCCGCCTACATGGCACCGCTACTAGTCTCCTGCATAGCATTGTGGTCGCCTGGAGCTTGAGAGCTGTGCCGTTACCTTTCCGCAAATAAATCCCCCTTGCCACCACGTGGAGAACCCTTGCCAGCCGCAGCGCAATGTACCGGTAAAAAATAAGATTTGTACGTTCTAGACATCGGCCCTAGCTCCTGAGCCGCAACTGATTCCATCGCTATTGGATGGCACTGGGAGGAGATGATAAGGATGCGGAAGGTTTCACAGCATTTGATGCAGGGACCTGTGTCGTGAGGCGGACTTATTTCCAAACTGGGATTAAGCATAGCTCAGATCGGATCGCACGTTAAGGTTCTCATCCCGGGTCCGTGTCCGTTGGGTCAAAAATACCGATTCCGGTGGCGCAAAAATGTGCCGAGCTGGACCCCTAAACTTATCTGACAGTTTACACAATTTTCCTAACACGGCCTGATGGACTCATGAATATTTTTTGCGCCCTTCATTCTCGGTAAGTTGCAGTTACGAGGCATCTTCTTGCCGTGTTGCATGCCAACGGACCGTTACGGACGGAGAGCCCGCCCCCGACATTGCTGACAGATTTTCAGTCAATTCGCAGACATAGCTCTTCATAGTTACTGCTTTTGTGTCGACGTCGTTTACTTCCCTCTCACCACTGAATTTTCACTAGCAAGCCAGCGCAACAATGACTCCCCCACTTTTCGATATCACGCCTGAGCAGAGAGCGTCACACCGCCAGCTCCTCAAACGGCAACTTTTCACAAACCCACCCGTATACACCATCAAGCAAGTCAATCTCTCCGGCAAGACTGCCATTGTCGACGGCTCCAACACTGGCATCGGTCTGGAGGTTGCTCGGCAACTTCTCGATGTCGGCGTCAGTAAACTCATTCTTGCTGTGCGTACCATTGGGAAAGGAGAGGAAGCCAAGCGAAGCCTCCTTGCTGGTCGAGCCGCCACAAAGCAGACCGTTGAAGTTTGGCCCTTAGATCTCTCAAGTTACGACTCGATCACTGCACTAGTCGAGCGCACTAAGACTCTGGATCGTCTGGACATTTTTGTTCACAATGCCGGTATTCAGAAGATGACAATGGACATAAATCTTACCACGGGCCATGAGGAGGTCGTTCAAGTCAACTATCTCGCCACTGTTCTCTTGACCATCCTCTTACTTCCGGTTCTCAAGTCCAAGAATTCACCCACGCAACCAGGCCGTCTGGTAATTACAGGTTCCGATGCATCCGCGATGGCCAAGTTCAACGAAAAAGATCAGGTTCCTCTTCTACCTGCTTTCAACAAGCCTGAGAACTTTGATCCGTCAGACCGATACTTCACTTCTAAGTTGCTAGGCCAATTCTTCCTCGTCGAGCTAGCTAAGCGTGTACCGCCGTCCGTCGCTGTCGTTAATACAGCAAGCCCCGGTCTATGCCATGGATCAGAGTTGAACAGGGAAGCTGAAGGCACCATGGTCGGATTCATCTTCGGCATCATCAAGCGTCTTCTAGGTCGGAGAACCGATGTTGGTGCTCGGAACATTACCGATGCAGCTATCAAGCATGGCGAGGAGTCCCACGGACAGTACTTGGAAGATGGAAAAATCCAGCCGTAAGTGTTCAATTGCAAGATCGTCTGTGGATTCTATTAACCGACTATATTCACAGATTTGCCCCCATTGTCTACAAGCCTCAAGGAGAGAAGATCGCGAGCCAGCTTTGGCAGGAAACAATGGATGATCTTGCGTTTGCAAATGTCGCTGATATTGTAAAGAGTTTAAGTGGCTAGAGACACCGAGATCACCAAATTTCGTGGTCCTATTAGGGTGGTGGGAAAGTGGGAATTTCTGCGCATATTGTTTATATCGTGCGGCTGGCTGAAGCTGATTTGGGACAGGAGACCGGACCGAGGCTATTTGGAAACGAATTTGTATATCAATAATCGCTGGCACCGTTTCTATTATTCAATCTTTATTTTCCAGATATAATTCACTAATTGGGCGATTATCGTATTTGCACCATTATTTTAATCATTTGATATTTGCCAGGCCTTTGTGAGTTGGAAATAAAGCGTGAAATCCAGACCACCCCTTTTTGGTGATGTACCCTGGTACAATATGCAAGAGTCAGACTAGTGGCAAATATTCACTCGGGACTATTTAGTAAGACGCATATAAGCATCTCCAATCCCCCGCAACGCCTGAAGTGTCCAGATATACTAATTGTTTTGTCTCCCACAATGGCAGAAAACTCGTCCAAATTTCGCGTGATAATTGTTGGCGCCGGCCCCGTGGGCCTCTACCTTGCCCATGCTCTCCAACGGGCATCAGTACCATTCATAGTCCTCGAGCAACAGTCCTCCGTCGCCACTTCCGGGGGTCAACTGATCTTTACGTGGCCCCAAACAGTGCGGCTTCTAGATCAGCTGGGTCTATATGAACAAGTGAAGGAGGTTGGCGTTCAGATCAGGGAGAAGAAAAGAATTCATGGCGGAGATGGACATATAATGACTTCTTCAAGATTTTGGCTAGATATGAAGGACAAGTACGTTTCCCCCTCGTTATTTCTCAGCTTGGAACAGTGTCAATATTGAACGCATAAATAGTCATTCGTATCCGTTCCTCCTCATGCCTCGTGGTAGCTTGATCAACATTCTATACACTTCGCTCTCGTCTGCCCAGAACCTCGTCAAGCTCAACTCCCATGTAACAAACATAACCCACAACGACCATGGTGTTTCTGTGCAGCTTTCCAACGGCACAGTCGAGCATGGCTCAATCGTCATCGGTGCCGACGGCGTTCACTCCGCAACCCGTGCCTCCATGCTCGCAGCCGCCTCTCGTGCGGGTGTCGAGACCAAGTATGATGAGAACGTCATGGTCGCAAACTTCCACGGAATCTTCGGGACAGCGAGCAACGAGAAGCTCAAGATGGAAGAAGGGGTGGTATTTGAGAGTCGTGGTGGAGGCGGAACTGTGATTCAAGCTGTTGCTACGCCCGACCTCATCTACTACGTAACGCTGAAATCTCTTGACCGTCCCAGCACTGATCGTATCAAGTACAGCAGGGAGGAAATGGAGGACTATGCGAGGGATATAGGGGATGTGATGGTAGCTCCTGAAATTCAGTTCCGAGAGCTGTGGCAGTCGGCTGATAAAAGCAAAGCGCGGAAATTGAACCAGGAAGAAGGCTTATTGAGGCACTGGAGTTGGGGAAGGACAGTGTTGGTGGGCGACAGTGTGTGTAAGACGACCTCTGTCAACGGTCTGGGCTTGACATGTGGGATCCATAGTGCTGTTGTACTGGCTAATGAGCTTTCTAAGCTTTCAGTCGAGAAAGAGGTGGGTCTTGATGAGATTGGGAGGGCGTTTGAGAGGTATCAAAAGGAGAGAGAAGGAGAGGCAAAGCAGGTGTGGAGTGATGGTCGGGATATTATCAGGAATGTTACGAGTAGAAGCTGGACCATGAGGTTCTGGGATGATTGGGTGTTGCCGTGGGTTGACATGGAGAAGTTTTGGGGAGGTAAGTTGGTCAGCTGGCTGTTCATTAGACACGGCCAGATCTTGCAATTTGTTCCTTTTGTGGGGGAGGCGGGGAATGTGGATTGGGTGAAAAAGCCAAATGTCAAGGGATTAAAGTTTGATTAAGAGATATTCGAAGAGAAAATTTTCATTGCCTGATTATAGAATGCTAGCATATTGCAGAATTTTGATAGAATGACCAACGACTTCTGGAATTTGGGCATAGTATTTAGCATTTTGCTTCCATACCGTCCGTATACCTACTCTAACGTGATGACAAGTGCGTCACGTTAGTAAAGTATCTGGCACTCGGGCTTGGTAAGTTTAGATTATTCCTGATTGCTAGCTGCGGTGGTCTATGAGGGGATTCCCATTCTTCCCCCCTTGTTCCTAATTAGGCTTGGTCTCCACGTGCTAATAGCTACCAACACATGCAGGGTCCTACCCAGGTAAAGAATCCCAAAATGAGGCTGAAGGTGTTTCCCATGAATTTTCAGGCGATCTTACTATTCTCGGGGGCACACATATCCCAACGGGGACTTTTGTTGCCAAGAATGCTCCGCTTCCGGTTCGGCTAAATTGATCTGACCTGCTTCCGTCCCGCGCCGAGACCCTCATCTTACTGTCTCTCATGCACTCTTACGGCCAAGTCTTTTCAAAGATAAGCATAGAACCCGGAACATTTATCCATTACATCATCTTCTAGAGAGAGGCGTGCCGCGCGTAACTGCCATGCAGCTCTCCTGCGCCTCGCTGCTCGTCCTCGCCTTACCTCTTACAGACATTATTTTATCCGCCAAGACCTCGCTGCACTATACTTCGTATATGCCGTGGACCCACGCACAACAACATATTGGCGGCCGCAACACTCTCTACAATAGGCAATCTCGAAGCATAAATTTAAGATCTTACCACCCAACTGAAAATTTGGCGAGACCACAATTATTGAATCTAAACTAGTTGACCACTGTGTGCCATCGTAGCGCGCTCCACTTCAGAGTTCTGGGCTGCATAGACAGGGGCTAGTCTAGCGCGATAACTACCTGTGTAACAAACGCTCTTACTGGCGACCACCTCATGTGTGGAGTGGATCATTGCTCAGCTTCGGCTACGTAACAGCCTCTGAAAATCTAGATCTTTCGTAAATTGGCCATTCATAAACCAGACAGCTTAGATACATAGAGAAACTAAAAGCAAGATAAGGATTAGAGTAAGGTGGTATGGCTTACACACGGCCAAAAGGGCTTAGTAACAATTCCGAAACAGAAATAAACATACTAAATACAATTTCTGTACCCGGTAATTAGCATATGTTCTTATTATTAATCACTCGGTGCAATTACAAACCCGACTAACAAGATTCCTCGGACATAACGAATGCTATCCTCTAGGATTAAACCATATGCAGCGGAGTGCCCGTTTCTTCACTTTATTGCTGGTTCTCATCCTACAACGCTCACCTTCTACTCTCATTTTACCGAGACATCACCGAGTCAACAAACGGCCCAAATTTATCATCATGACTGAGAATACTGTCATCTTCATTTCTGGAGTCAGCTCCGGTAAGTTCCTAGATGCTTGTCCACTTATCACTTGCTCAAGCTGACTAGATCTATCCAGGAATCGGAAAAGCGATGGTAGAATACTACCTCTCTAAGCCTTCCCACATTGTCATCGGTAGCGTCCGCAACCTCGGTGCTCCGGTTGTCTCTGAGCTTCAGTCTATCACGCCGGCAAGCGGCAGCACTCTCCTTCTCGTCCACATCGAGTCGGCCAATCCTTCTGACCCAGCAAAAGCACTGACCGAAATCGAAAAGGCCCACGTTGACCACATCGATATCGTATTCGCCAATGCCGGAGGTAGTCCCCCCGTCGTCGATATCGACCACGTTTCGCCTGAGGACTGTACCTACGCTTTTCAAACCAATGCACTTGGTCCATTGGTACTGTTCCAGACTCTGAAGCCACTGCTGCAGAAGAGCTCCAATCCGAAGTGGGCTAGTATCACTTCGATTAGTGGGTCGATTGGGACAATGGCGGGCATGGGTACTCATATCACACCGGCGTATGGTGCCGCGAAGGCTGCGCTGAACTGGTGGACTCAGTATGTTCACACTAGAGTCACTTCTGAGGCCGTATTAATGCCCTGATACAGTGCCATTCACCACACTCAGCCATGGCTTGTTACATTACTTCTCCATCCGGGGTAGGTTCCACTTCGGTTGACAATTGACCAATGATTCTAATGAGTGTTAGTCTCGTCCAAACTGGCCCTGGGAACTGGATTGCGCGTAAAGTTGGATTGGAGGAGGCGCCTACCACGATTGACGAAAGTGTCTCTGCACTGATTAAGAAAGTAAATTATCCCCAAGTTTATCATGATCATTCTCTGACACAATATATTTTAGGTTGAGGGAGCTACCCGTGACAATTTCTCTGGCAAATATATTGATGTTATTCAAGACAAGGAACTTCCTTGGTAGGAGAAATGACGAAAATAAATCAGTTGAATGTTTATATAACACTTATACTAAGAATCAAAGTGCAATTCAAAGCCATAACACATATTCCCAAAATAATAAGCAAGAGTGCCGTGATCTACATAATCGCCCAGTTTCTTTTTCTGTGATTTTAATGTGACTCGTGTTCAATATTTCACTCTTAAGCTTCAATTCTCTATATTACGTGATAATATTATTTCTTTAGATCTTTTCAATTTTCTTGTAATATATTATCCAAAGAATGATATAGGTCACCCATGTATAACATTCAATATACTTGTATGTAATAGCTTTATTATCATAGAAGGTGAATCCGTTTAGAGTTCCGTCCTTTTTCTTTGAGTAGTATCTACCCGTTCAATCCTACTCGTCCCCATCTCGGTCTCTTCGGAACTTCGGTCTCTTCGGCGCTTCGGCATTAGAGATAAGAGAACGGAAGGCTGTGTATCAGGCAAGAATTTACGTAGCTCAAAATGCGACGCTGTATCAAGCTGCGAGTACCGGATTTGTGTCTATCCGTCAATTAGGTGATGAACGCCCAAATACATGCCAAGTGCATACAACTAGGGTGGGCAAATCCTAACACGTCAACCTACGTAGACCCATGCAAATATTTCAAAAATGCTGCGATCCTAATGGCATTTATTAATTCTTGGCTTGTTTGAATATTGCTCTATATAGTTCGCCACAGTGATACGCCGGGGTAGTGGTGCCCCGCCATCGTGCGGCACGGGCACGGGCCAGTCAATATGACTTGTAGGGTGGAAATGACTAGTAAGAATAGATCGTGGGGTGTTAGTAGACTAGTAGTTTTGAAAGACCCTTGTGGGTCTCGGCAGTTTGCCGATTCTAGTAGCGGCTCGTACAGCTCGACGCTAATTCTCGCTTGTACAGAACTGGAACCAAAAGATACTGGCGCCAATGTTTCGTGCATATGCGGGCCGTTGAAGTGCGGCCCAGCGCTCGCAAGCGTTCCTGTGCCGAGGTTCCGGAATAATTCGCCAGCTCGTCAACCTTATTCCAGTGACGTGTAATCTTATTCAATTGGCTGCTCAGTCCGAAGCCACGTACCGTTGCTCCTGCGCCTGCTTGATCCAAGAGAGCTTCCGAGGTTCGAACCAAGGGTTGGTTAGGGGTCCTTCATCTCTTCCACTTTGCAGTTTGGCAGTTGTTGAGTTCTGAGATTTACTCTGGGTTGACTTCCCACCAAAATCAATATTTTTTTTTCACACAAATCTTTCATCTCACTGCTACCTAGAGAAATGGCTGCAAATACGCTGACCCCAAATGACCCCCGAGTGGAGCACAAATTCTCTACTGTTCAAGATGGTATCACGTATCATTACATGCTAGCAAAGCCTAAGGAAGAGCCAAAAGCTACAATTATGCTCCTTCATGGTTGGTAAGTAGAAGCTCATGCCGAATTCCCTAAGCCGTTGCATCTATAAGGTTTCTTACTCTTACAGGCCAGATTTGGGAATGGGCTGGCGCTTTCAAGTTCCCCATCTCCTCTCTCTAGGCCTCCAAGTAGTAATTCCAGACATGCTGGGCTACGGTCAAACCTCGTCCCCCACTTCGCCCTCCGAATATTCGATGAAGAATACAGCAAGTCACCTAGCACACATCATCCAGGAAGTCTCTGGTTCTCCCATCATACTAGGTGGTCATGACTGGGGGGCATTTCTTGCTTGGCGTGTCGCTCTGTACTTCCCTTCCCTCGTCCAGGGTATCTTTACGTTCTGCGTCCCCTTCTTCCCGCCTCGACCTACGGCAATCACGCTGGAACAGTTTGTCACCGAACTGCCCCAATTTCAATATCAATTGCAGCTTGCTGGACCTACTGCCGAGAAGGAAGCTGGGAAATCAGAGGCGGCGTTGAGGGGGTTTATATGCAGTATGTTTGGCGGAGTTACGCCTGAAGGACAACCAGGTTTTGAGATCGAGAGTGGGGTCATCATGGAGAGACTCGAAAGTATAACTTCTACGCCACTAATGACGCCGGAGATTGTGGACCATTATGGTATATTTACATTTATCCCCCTTTGCCGAACCTTTGCTCACAACCTTAGTCCAGGAATATTCTCGAAATGGCCTTAATGGGCCAATGAATTGGTACCGTACCATGGCTATAAATAGTGAAGAGGAGCTTCCTCTCGCTGAACAGATGTCTGGGTTCAAATTTCAGATGCCGGCCATGATTGTCATGGCGGGAAATGACCCGGCACTGATACCAGCTATGGCTGAGGGTCAGGAGGTGTTCTTTCCCAAAGGGCTAAAGAAGGAGGTTGTGCCAGGAGCGTCTCATTGGATCTTGACGCATTTTCCAGCAGAGACTAATGCGCATATTGAGGAGTTTGTGAAAAGTTTACTCGCAGAATAAGGTCTTTTAGTCAGGATATGAATAAAGTTCGGGACACTTCAAACATCCAAGCAACTAAAATAAATCAAGCAGTGGTATCTAGCACTAGCGTTAAATCATACCTTTTACGAGCTCAAATTGACTTACCATGTAAACAAAACATACATTCAAATTATGAACTGCCTAAGGTCTAATCAATTATTCAGGTTAGTAACGCTTGAAGACATTAAATTTATTACCCCAAACAATTTCTACATCACCTCCCCCCCAATGGTAAGAGATGGTCTGGTTCGTAGACCATTTGACCAGTAATCCACATGCAAAATTGTGTTTTTATTTATTTATTTTCTTTTTATTATCAAAACTCAACTTTTCAGTAAGCTAATTTTCAACAAGGTCACAGGCATTGTCTTGGAGTTTCACTTTATGAATGCAGCACATTGATAAAACTCTCATTTTAATTTGAATATCTTGATCAAGAATTTTACATACACAGTTCCAGCATTGATATCCTCCATCACAGGCTTTGAATACCTTCAAATCGCTTTACCGCCCTCTTTCTTAGCGTGAGCTTCTTGGAGCTTTCCAAATTTGAAGTCCGACCAAAATATGTAATCCTTTGGACTAATCAGCGATTTCCCTAACAGAATGCTCAAGACACTTACCCAGATAGTGCGAAAAGCGAATGTGTCCAGGAAGCGAATTATACTTGTCGCGCTTCCGGTCCAGAACCAGGCGGGAGGGGAGGACTTGAGACTTTGTGTCACAACATTCTCAGCGTATACAAAGCGGCTTGTTGTTTCTAGAGATTTCTGTAAATAAAGGTTCCTTCATGGGAAATGTTAACAGGAAGGCTAGGCATACTCGGGGTTCTTTGGACATGCTGTTTGAATTCTGCAGCGAGAGGTGAGAAGTAGGAGCCTGGTAAGCTAATTAGAATGTGACTGCTTTGGAAACTGATTAGACGTCGATACCTGCTGGTAGTTCTCGATTTTGATCGTTTTTCAAAATATTGGTTCCAATCTCCCCTGAGATGATCTTTCAAATAGTTTAGTGAAAACAAGGGAAGCTAGGGAGAATTTCATCTTACTACAAGCACTTTAACACTGCATATCACTTTAGCTCATGTGAAAAAAAAAACCACCTTAGGGGATACGATTGTGAAGTCTTACTTGAACGGGGCCATTTCAAGGCGGAGGGTGTTAGACCAATGTGTCAGGGCCGCTTTACTAGCATTGTACGAAGCTGTAGTTCATGTCAATAATAGTAAAAGGCTCAGAATCGTCGAATATGAATATGAGACTTACATCCATAGATGTATGGTACGATGCCACCAATGGAACTAATACTGACAACCGTTCCAGAGGCCTTGATCAACATACTATGGAAGTGGTGCACCATTCGCATAGGACCGAAAACATTGACATCAAACATCCGCTGCACGAATTTGACTTCGGTATCAATGGCAGTCATGGTGTAACCTGGGAATTTATTAGTTGCTTTGGAAATAACTTTTCGTTCGAATATCTCACATATACCACTGAATAGAACCAAGTCAGAATATAATTAATTGACACATAGATTTCTTAATCAACTCACGCATTATTGACCAAGATATCAAGATATCCGTGGGTGATATTGAGGAATTTCTCCTTGAAGGTGAGAATAGATTCATCTTTTGTCACATCTAACGGAAACCATTTTATATTCGCTTTGTCAAGATGTTGACTAGATTCTTGAGGAAGGAGAGTCGCAATGCAGTAGAATCCACGACGAGTGTACTCAAGCACAAGAGCTTCGCCAATACCACCTTCACCACACCTGAACAGTACGTTAGTTTGCGGTCAAGAACCTAAAGGTACATCTAAAACACTACCCGGTGATCAAGGCAAACTTCTGTCTTTCCGACATTGCAAGTACTTTTCTGGAAGGCGTGTTTGAAAAATGTGAGGGGAAAGATCTGGCACCTTGAGGGACTTGGACCATCTGTGTAAGTTCTCGACATCCTAGAGTCAAGTCGGGCAAATCCCGCGGATTCCTACAGCTTCACCGCTATTGCGCCCTGTAAGATAGCTATGTGCCGTGCTCCTGCGCCGATGCAGTAGAGAGGGTGCCTGCTTAATGCAGGGTCAACACCCGCCTGGAAAGAAAATACTACGCCGTAGTCATGCATCACTGCTGTGGAGAAAGATGAAGGAAGGCGGCATGCAATGCGAGGGTAGGGTCCAGAGGCCTGGGCTCGGGCGGGCTTGTCGGATTATCTACTAGTTCACGGCTGATAAACTTTATGTTGCATGCGTTATCTAAAGCCTGGGCCGGAGCGGAGGGTTGAAATTCATTGGGTATCGAGAGTGACATTCAATCCTTCATGCAAAGATGACTGCATTATACAGGGTGGTTCTTACGGCTCAAACAACAATTTATTTCTTTTATGCTGCTGGTACTTGGCAAATACGTATCATTGATGCGTTTACGGGGCTAGACGATCTTACATCATCCTTGTTGAGTGGATCGCACTCCGGAGGATTCACCCCACCCTAGTATGAGGCACATCATACTAGCTTATTTTATCACTTCTTGATTGGGATGATACTATTGTATCAGTGAAAATCCTCGCAAGCAGTCATTCCCTGGGATCCTGATCGGTGAGTTTACCGTTCTCAAATTGCAAGCGTCTGATTTGAGCATGTGAAAGTCGGTGCTGACCGATGGTATCCGTTTAGGGGACCACTACTAGTCTACTAGCACATACATTAAGAAAGAATGCTATGATCAAGATGCTTCACTCCGGTCCCTGCTCCGATCAGCCATAAGGCTTGGCAAAACAGACTTCTTCGGGGTAATTTTTACCAGATTCCGGAAATCCTTATCTGAAATTCGTGTTCAAAATTCCATGAAATCCTACTTCAAAGTTATATATCAGTCTCTCCAACTTCGAATACTCGGTTTTAACAGCACTCTATTGCTGACCATCTATCCCTCTCACATCACAATAATTTCAAGATGGCACCTGAGCTTATGGAAGACACCAATGGCTTTCATATAGATCATGAGCCCAATCGGACTAATGGAGTTAATGGATCCAATGGAGTCAACGGGTCCAATGGAGTTAATGGCTCCAATGGTGTCAACGGATCCAATGGAGTGAACGGCTTTGCCGGAAATAGAGCAGCTCATCTCGACGACTCCAATGGAATTAACAGCTCTGCATCAGACACAACTGATAGTTCAAGTCTTGAAGAAGATCCCATATGTGTTGTGGGAATGGGTAAGTACCTTAGAATGACTTGCGAGAATCACTTTGCTAACATTTTTAGCCTGTCGGTTACCGGGCGGTATTCGATGCCCCTCAGACCTCTGGGAATTTTTATCTCAGAATAAATCCGCCCAAGGTCGAGTACCTAAAGAACGATTTAATATCGAAGCATTTTACCATCCTGATGGCAGTCGAGCCGGAGTTATGGACGCAGATGGTGGATATTTCTTACAAGAGGATGTCCGCCAATTTGAAAGCAGTTTCTTCGGTATCAACAACATGGAGGCTACATACATGGATCCTCAACAGAGGAAACTGTTGGAAGTAGTCTTTGAATGTTTTGAAAGCGCAGGATTATCTATGGATCAAGTTTCTGGGACGAACACGGGAGTCTATGTCGGCAACTTTACGGTCGATTACTTGACCATGACAGCTCGAGATCCAGATTATATGCACCGGTATAATGCCACAGGATCTGGCACAGCAATCAGTAAGTTCCCATTCCATCCGAAGCTAAGAGAAAGCGACCATGCTTGAACTTGGTTCAAACAATGTCAAAATCATTCCATGGACCCGGAAACTGACGGTGGGCAGTGTCGAATCGAATCAGTCATGCCTTCAACCTTCATGGGCCCAGGTGCGTACGAACCTTTCAATGCGATTTAGGGTGCTAAAGTGCTTTAGTTATACAATCGACACCGCTTGTTCTTCTTCAATCTATTGTCTCCATAACGCGGTAAACGCAATCAAGAATGGAGAATGCGACTCAGCTATAGTTGGGGCTGCAAACTTGATCACCGCCCCCGAACAGCATCTCGGAACGATGAAAGGAGGTGTACTTTCGCCTACCTCCACCTGCCACACATTTGACGCTTCAGCTGACGGCTACGGGAGAGCCGAAGCTGTGAATGCTGTGTATCTGAAGCCCTTATCAGCTGCCCTCAGAGATGGAAACAAGGTATGGAGCGTTATTCGTGGAACAGCCATAAATTCGTAAGTCTAGTTACTTTCAAAGCCATTCATAAAGTGATTAATTGTTTTATAGGAACGGAAGAACTCCTGGAATCACTTTACCGAGTGCCAAGCTCCAAGAACAAGTCATACGGAAAGCATACAACGGTGCCGGCTTAAACTTCGACGACACAGATTACGTGGAGTGCCACGGGACTGGTACGGCGGTTGGAGATCCTATAGAAATTGACGGACTGCAGAACTGTTTTGGTGGTCGGAAATGGCCTTTGAAGATCGCATCAGTGAGTATTCGCGTTCTCACATATCTGAGCTTTTTGACCTGACTTTACAATCCAGGTGAAAGCAAACCTCGGGCATAGCGAAGCAGCTAGTGGTCTCACTTCATTGATCAAGGTAGCTCTAGCTTTAGACAGGGGCCAGATTCCACCGATGTGTGGCGTCAAGAATCTGAATCCCAAGAGTAAGCATTGGCTGAGACCCCTGAGGAACTAATACTGACCTCATAATTTCAGTTCATCTTGAAAAGGCAAACATGAATATTGCAACGGAAGTCGGAGAATGGCCTAGAGATGTCCGTCGAGCCAGCATAAACTCATTTGGGTATGGTGGTGCAAATGCTCATGCAATTGTCGAATCCCTCGACAGCTATCTGGGCAAGCCTCGCGAGACATCCCAAGTCAGGACCAAAGGCAAAGCTCAGGTAGTGGTGCTTCCGGTTTCAGCCGCTTCGAAGAAGTCGTTGGAGGCTCGCCTCAACCAGACCAAACAGATTATCCACCGCGGTGGCGCAGATACGACCAGAAGCCTCGCTTTCACAGTTGTCCAGAAATCCCTTAGTATGCGCAGCAAGGGATATCTCTTGGCTAAGATAAGAGCTGATGAGAGCTCTGAAATGGAGCAAGCCGATGCGTCTGAAGTTGTGGACGCAAAATCAGCGAACCTTCCATTCTCTTTCGTCTTCACTGGCCAAGGGGCACAATACCCGGAAATGGGCAAACAGCTACTCCAGAACAATGAGAGCTTTCTAAGCACAATTCGCGATCTCGACGTCATCTTGAAAGATCTGCCCAGCAAGATAGCTCCAACATGGACACTGGAGCAAACACTTCTGGATTCCCCGGAGACCAGCCAAATCAACCAGGCTACTCGCAGTCAGCCAATATGCACAGCCGTTCAGATCGGCCTTGTCAATATATTGAAAGGTTGGGGGGTAACACCCTCAAAAGTGATTGGACACTCGTCGGGCGAGATCGCAGCAGCCTATGCTGCCGGCCTAATTGACGCGAAAGAGGCCATGCTTGCAGCTTATTTCCGAGGTTATGCTGTCGGGAAGTTACAGTCTCGAGGAACTATGATGGCCGCTGGGATAGGCTCTGATCAAGCTGAGCAACTCATTGATGACCTAGGGGTGCGGGGCAAAGTCTGCGTGGCTTGTGTCAACTCTCCCGAGGGTGTTACGCTGAGTGGTTCAGAAGAAGGGATAGACACTCTCTTAGCAGAGCTGCAAAAGGACAAGCTGTTCGCCCGCAAGATCCAGACCGGTGGTAGAGCCTATCATTCGCATCTGGTAAAGGAGATTGGCCCGCTGTACGAAGGCCTTCTCGCACCCCACTTGGACGACAATCCAGCAGTCTTCAGCTCTGCCACCCAGATGTTCTCCACCGTGGGTTACGATAATGGAAGACTCTCACATCTTGGAAAGCAAGCAAGAAAAGCAAGATACTGGCGAGAAAATCTTGAGCATTCGGTTCAATTCGGTCCCGCCATGCAAGATCTCATCGGCTCCGGAAGAACTCATCTCATCGAAATCGGTCCTCATCCAGCTCTCAAGGGGCCTATTCAGCAGGTCCGGGCTTCGATCAAAGTCGACAAGGAGAGTTTGCCATACAGCTCTACCTTTGTCAGAGGTAAAGATGCCGATGTGTGTATCAAGAATCTCGCTGGGAGGCTTTACCTTCACGGTCATGCGTTGAAATGGGACAGGGTCAATGATTTGCCATTAAAAAATCAGGCTAGATTGCAAGACTTACAACCATATCCATGGGATTACTCGGCTGGGATTTTGTGGTCGGAGTCCCGAACTTCTGTGGAGCTGAGAAACCGACAACATGTGCGCCATGAGCTTCTCGGATCACCCCATGTCGCCGGCAGTGGCATAGACTGGAATTGGCGAAATATTCTGCAAGTCAAAGAGGCTCCTTGGCTACTAGACCACAAGCTCGAGTCTCAGATTGTTTTCCCGGCTGTTGGCTATCTCGCAATGGCCATGGAAGCTATCGCTCAAGTCAAGGGTCTCAAAAGCGCAGCAACAGCAAGGCCCCCTAAGACTGCGTTCGAATTCCGCAACGTGAGCATCAACACCGCTCTCGTGATCCAAGACGACAAAAATACGGTGGCAAAAGACATTGAACTGCACACAACTTTCTCAGAGCGAAAAATCTCTAATGCCAACAAGTCGACGGACTGGTGTGATTTCTCAATCTCATCGTGGGGATCCGGTCAAGCTACCCTTCATTGTTCGGGGAGTGTTCGTATCAGTGATGCAGTACCACTGAAAGCGTCAACTGAAGTCCAGAATACCGAGGGGTTTGAGACTTGGCCAATGAACCGTTGGTATAAGAAGCTTGCCGAAGAGGGGCTCTGCTTTGGGCCAGAGTTCCAATCTTTAACGAGCCTGACTACAGATGGGAGTCGTGTTCGATCTGAGGCTTTGTCCACCACGAATTTGATGACCAAGGTTGGAAAGGAAACAGCCACTGAATACTTTGTTCACCCGATCACTGTCGATGCTTGCTTGTAAGTTCCGCCCAGTGCAAGCCCCTTACCTCACAAGTGTTGGGATGTCTCATTAGATTTTTTTCATGTGGCAAGACTGACTCTGGATCCTTAAATCTAGGCAAGCAGGAATTATGGGTGGAACAGCCGGCAACCTGAGTACCCTCAAGGCCTTCCTCCCAGTTTTCATCTCCGAATGTCGAATTCAATCTCTCGAAAATGCCAGCAAAGAAGAAGCCACAATTCACACCAGAATGACCAAAACCGGCTTTGCAACCGAGAGAATCGACTGCACCCTTGCTGACAATTTAGGCAATGTAGTAGTAGACATGACCGATGTCCGTCTTTCACTCTACACCGGTAAGATGGAAGAAATTGAAACCGACGACGAACGGCACCCAACACTACGCGTCAACTGGAAACCCGATGTTCTGAGCCTGCGTCCGGGCTTCGAGCCACAGTTGGACAGATATATTGATACTTTTATCTCCCAACAACAGCCTGATTTGGTTGACAACGAGACACAAGTTGTCATTGGGGCACTACTTGATCTCATCGGTCACAGTAACCCGAGAATGCGAATTCTTGAACTTGGAGCAGACTGCGATTGCAAACCTACAAACTGGTTGTCTTTGCTCCACAAGGAAACAGCACTCCCACGGATTCAGTCATGGAATAGTGGGGTCTTGGGTGAGAATGGTGAGCTGACAGTGAGCAATGGCGCATCTGGTCCATTTGATGCAATTTTGATTAGCAAGGTCAGTTTGTCTCCCGCTTTGGTAACAATTCTAACACATACGCAGCTTTCCGAGTCAGAACAACTTTGGAAGCAGGCTCCTGAGAAGCTCCTTTCTCTTGTTGGCGAGAACGGTGTTATTGTGACCCGCAAGACCGACAGTGCTCTTTCCAACTTAGAAGCTGCTGGGTTTGGAGCTGTTCAGGTACGGAAGCAAACCCTCGTAGCAGTACGACAGCCAAAGACCCAGACACTTCAGGGCAAGGATGTATTGATCATTGTAAGTATATTTCTCTCGTACTCAGTCAGTTCTAACCCTTCTTTAGGTGAGCAATGATCCATCACCCGCAGCAGTGGAATTCGAAAAGTCTCTGTCCAGCTATGTGAAGCAGACAGCCGGTGCAGCTCAAGTCATCAGCGCCTCCATTACAGAGTTGGATCAAACTACAATCACATCAAAGATGGTCTGCATCTCCCTTCTGGAAATCGAGCGCGAATTTCTCGCCACGATGAGCGTTGAAGACATGAACCGATTGCGCACGTGTACAGACGTTACCACGGAGCTGTTATGGATCACTGGCGCTGGCATGCTGACTAGCCCTGATCCCAACCTCACTCTCTCCAATGGTCTTTCTCGATCTCTCATGCTTGAGCAGCCATCCCTTCGTTTCACTGTCTTTGATGTTGGATCTGTCGGCCTTTTGAACGACACGAAGGTGACCTTTGCGAACATGGAGAGAATCTTTACTGTGTATGAGGACGTCGATGATAAAGAGTTCATTCAGGTTGATGGTCTTCTGTACACCAGCCGCTTTGGACCAGATTTCGGAATCAATGCTGAGTTCAGACGACGCCTTGGAGGACAAGACCCCATTGAGAAGGAACCGCTTTCCAAGATTGGACCAGCGCAACTCAGCATCACCAAACCTGGTGTGACAGACTCAATACACTTCAAGCAAATCCGACAAGTTTCCACAGCCCCACCCTCAGGCTTCATTGATGTCGCTATCAAAGCCGTCAGTCTCAATGCCAAGGACATTTACACCATGAGTGGACATGTCGAGACCAAGACAGGAACCTGTGCCTTGGAGTTCTGTGGTATTGTGACGGCAGTTGGGCCCGAAACCGAAGACTTTGCCCTCGGAGACCGAGTAGTAGTCATGGCACCCAATTATTTTGGAACGACCGAGAGAGTCCCAGCATGGGCTGCGCAAAAGATGCTGCCAGAAGAAGAGGATAGTGTTCTATGCACAATCCCCATCGCTTACGCTACGGCCATCTACGCTTTGCTCGACCGAGGCCATCTCAGAGCAGGGGAATCCGTTCTCATTCACTCAGGTGCTGGTGCCGTTGGCACGGCAGCTATTACGCTGGCCACCCGGCTAGGAGCAACTGTGTATACCACTACCAGTTCTCAAGTCAAGCGAGACTACCTCCACAATGAGTTGGGCGTTCCTGCCGAGAATATCTTCAATTCTCGTGACGCTTCTTTCGTTGATGGCATCAAGGCAGCTACAAACGGCCGAGGTGTAGACATGGTGCTCAACTCGCTCATTGGGGACTTGATGCATGCAAGCTGGGATTGCTTGGCTAATTTCGGCCGTTTCATTGAGATCGGTAAACGCGAGCTAGTTGACGCTGGAAAGTTGCAGAGTAAGTCTACATCTTGGATAGGAGAGAGTGAAAGTAGCTAACACACCACCAGTGCACATGTTCCTGAAGAACACAACTTTCACGGCGTTTGATTTGGCCGAGTTGTATTATCACTCTGATCAATACTACCGCGACATCTGGATAAGGTTAGTCTTATAGTTATGTCATGGAAAGGAATTCAGCTTACATCAATAGATTGACCAAAGAGGCGCTCGAAATGTACCGCGCAGGCCATGCCAAGACAGGTCCAATTGCCAAATTCGACATTGCAGAGATTTCTCAAGCCTTCCGTCAATTCTCAGTCCGAGACAGAATTGGGAAAGTCGTCGTATCTCTGGAGAATTCTGAGAGTCGGGTTTCGGTTGCACCTTCAAAGTATCTCACAGTTCTCGATCCCGAAAAGGTATATCTCCTCATTGGCTGTCTCGGAGGCTTGGGTCGAAGTTTGAGTCGCTGGATGATGGCTCGAGGTGCACGCTACTTTGTGTTCGTCGGACGATCAGGCACAGACAGGTCCAGCGCAAAAGAGCTTGTCTCCCGTCTCGAGACAGAAGGTGCTCACGTTACGGTCACTCGAGGAGATGTCGGCGAAGCCTCTGATATCGTAGCGGCTGTCGAGGCCTGCAAAGCGACCGGAAAGCCCATCGGAGGAGTCATCCAAGCCGCAATGGGTCTCGAGGAAGCTCTCTTCACTCGCATGAGCCATAAGGGCTGGCACACAGGTATCCAGCCTAAATGGAAGGGAACGTGGAATTTGCACAATGCGCTGCAAGGAAATGATGAGGCCCTCGACTTCTTCCTCATGACCTCTTCGGTGTCTGGAAGTGTTGCAACTGCCACAGAGAGCAATTACTGTTCAGCCAACGGATTCCTTGATTCCTTTGCTCGATGGCGCCGTAGCCAGGGCAAGAAGGCTATTTCTGTCGGTCTTGGAATGATTTCTGAAGTCGGGTACCTGCACGAAAACCCAGAGATCGAAGCTCTTCTCTTGAGAAAGGGTATCCAGCCCTTGAAAGAAGATGAGATGTTGCAGGTCATTGATCTCTCACTTTCAGGAGCAGGTGGCGATTGCGAGAGTACTGGGAACGTGGACGGTGCACACATGTTGACCGGATTGGAACCGCTTGGGCTTCGATCCCTCATGGATCAAGGCTTTGATGTTTCAACCATTGGAAACATGCAGGACCCCCGCTCTGCGATTCTATCTTCAGCATTGTTGGGGACAGACAGCTCCGCTGATGCTGGTCCCGCACTTGAAGGCAATGCTCCCTCCTGGCTGAAAGAGGTCTCGACGGCCGCAGCCAAGTCTCTCGCCGCAGACAGAGATGCTCCAACACTTGCAGAGGCCGTCTTGAGAACCATCCGCAGACGATTCTCGAGTGCAATTCTCATGCCAGTGGACCAGATCGATGACACCAAGGCTTTGGCGCAGTTTGGTATGGATAGTATGATTGCGGCCGAGTACCGTACTTGGATGTGGGGTGCTTTGAAGGTTGATGTTCCTTTCCTTGATCTTTTGAGTAACCAGAAGTCTCTTAGCAGTCTCGCGGACTTCATCACGGAGAAGTTGTCGGAGAAGTGATCAAGTAGATTTCCTTTACTTTTTTTCGGAAGCTTGGGGGAGTTTTATATTCTAGATAGATGAAAGGTCAGCAGATGCTTCGCAGAGATTCAAAGAATGGCAAACGTTTTAAAGGCAATGAATACAGTCAGTAGTTAGAAATGAATATATTGTTTTCCTGGATGAACTTTAGTTTCTCGATGGTGATTTTTATATTTGTTGTGGGACTTGTCACTGCAAACTCATGGATTGGCCTTCCCCATAGATTTCTGTTTATCCCATGGAACAAGCAGGGCTTCAATTAAGATGGTCCATGAGTGCAATAGCATAGATACAAGTCAACCTTCTGGGAAATGAAGGCGAATGCTTGCTACGGAGAATACCCTATTCCAGATTCTCCCTCGGCAGCTTTATAATACCCCACAGATAGTTACGATCTCCACGGAGTCGTCCATAATTTGATGAAACATAAAGGTTGCCCATTCAAAGGGTTACTGCATGAATCTGCGGTCACAGACTGCTCAAGCTTTTAGTCGCCGCTTCAGTGTTCCAAACACTGAAATACCAGTTAAAGGTTCTTTTTATTTACTTTCACAATCGCTGGAATGGACTACATATAGTAAACATTTAGAGCCAAGAATAAATTACTTTCGGATACACTTCGTGGATAACAACAAGAGAGAGGTGACTATGGCCTACTTCATATCTTATTCTTAGCAATGAATGTAGAAAGATCTACAGTGGATAATTGAAGAGGTGGTGTCAAACACACAACTGCTGTCAAGTACAGCCTTACTGTGAATCCCGAGAGACATTGCATTTTACAACTGGGAGACAGACGCCTCGTGAGAAGAAGAAAAAGATTAATTGGATCATTTGCTTATATAAAAATAAATTCACCGAAATCCTTTCAAATCCTCCTAATGCTTCCTGTTTGTGAGAACTAAGCACTTGAACTCAAGAGATACAAAACAAGGTCTTCAAATACCCCTTATTTTCCATATCATTCACTTTTAGCAGCGGATTGCTCACGGGTCTTCGCTTTGAAAGTTGCAAGTCATTACGAAATTCAAGTAACTTCTCAAAGCCTTAGGCATCTTGGTGAGTATGGACGACAAGCTGCAGATTATGGGCGTCCCCTGGAAGGGTAGATGGAAGAATAAAAATTGGGCGGTAAAGAATTGGAGTTCAGTATTCAAATGTTCGCGTGAGTGTTTAAATTTGAGATGGGGGTCAGTGGGAAGTGAAGATTGTTATCAAGAACAACTCTACTGTCTAACGGTTTCACACCCTTAACGAACAGATATCTCACCTCTCCCCTGAGACGTCGCGGACTGTAATGGAGACATAACAAAATTATTACAAACGATATCCCTTGAACCCCTCGCCGCGAAAAGGTGTCTTGAACGCGATTTCAATCTGAAGCTTATGTTTTTCTTGAAATATGCTTATGAAGTTTGGATTTTATACTGCATGGTAGCACAAATATTTCCGGCATTCAATAGATCGCACTTGTGTAATCAGGTGGAGGTTGATTGTATTTGAAACCCCGGGAGCTGCTGCGGGATGGTCGTCAGTAAATCAAACGAGCACAAGTGGACGAAAGTATCTCTGGCGTGCCTCTTTTGGCTCTGGCTGAAGTACACCCAACATCAAATGAACGTCCTATCTTTCCACGGTCTGCCTCCGCCTGCACCAAGATCTGAAAACTTGAGATGAAACTTTGCTGTCACATGCAAAGCTACTGTCAAAATCCACTCGTACCATCCAACTCCTCAAGCCACTGCAACTGTCACTCTGACTGGGGAAAGTTGAATAAATATTTTAGCTCCAGATATAAAAAATAGAAGCAGATCTGCACACATCATTTCCATCCACTTCAACGGCATCGCAGCCGCGTGGAACTTATTACAAGGAACCTATGACAATGAAATACAGACTGCCTGACAATGTTCACTCCCACAACCAATCACTCTCCCCGCTACCTCTGAAATCAAATCCAATATATAAATCCCAGCTTTGCCCCCCCCCCCCCCCCCCCCAATTTTTATTATTCATATCCATCACGAGGAACCGCAGGAGTCCATAATAAGGGGATATAGATTGAAATAATTATGAATGCTTTCATGCTTCATGTTTGGGGGTTTGAAGAGTTCAGATCTTCAGGAGAAGGGGGAGTGGATGGGGGAGGTGAGTATTTGATGTCATAAGTGGATTTCGTGGCGGGAATATTGCTGCTGTCGTTTCAAAAGTTGCGAGAAAATACTTAAGGTTATGAGGTCCTGGAAAGACCAGCAGCTTCCTTTCGCTATTTCCTCATTCCGTTATCAGCGACACATCCTCATCATCCAATTGAGTGATACATCCGCATGAATCTTTTAGAAATCAATCGTCCGAAGGATTGATATTCGCAATCTCCAGTATGGAATGACCATTTTATAGTCCTGTGAAACCTTTCAGACCGTGAAGTAATAAGTGGGCATGAAAGAGGTAAAATGTGGATACGCAACTGTACATTCTATTCCATGCTCGCAAATATGCAAAATGTAAGGAAAAGTCTCTTCTATATGTTCCCCCGGGGTATATGCCCACCATCCATCTATCTATGATGCCTTTATGCCAGTTTTGTATATCCAACGCAAATCAATGCCTGCTATCCAACGCCAAAACGCAACCCAAAAAAACAAAATACCGTCCCCTTCGCTCTCCATCCATATCTTACACCCTTCCATCAAGTCATAAAATCATAAACCATAAAACCAAACTCTCAACAGCTCACTACAATTTCCCATGCCCCCTCAACTTCTCCACCGTCCCCTCCTTCTGCTTCAACAACTCATTCCCCACCACCGCCTCACTCGGCTCCCTCATCTCCCCCTCTCCCTCCTCCACCTTCTTTTCCTCACTCTCCACATCAATATCAGTACTCAACCACAACCAACCCTCTACACCTTCCCTCTTAAGTATCATCTCATCGTTATCCGTCGGTTCCGCGTTCGCGTCTTCCATCTCCATATCCGCATGGCTCGTCCGTCCCATTTCAATCCCACAATTCCTCAAAACCTGCGTAACAGCACGGACGTTAAGTCGTAGAATACGTTCCGGGTCTTCCACGGCCAAAAAGCGTTTCGTGAACCAAGGGAACAAGACGCCGAAATCAGATTGACTGAGATGCGCTGCACTTCTCGCATAATAGAAATTCGGCTCCTTGATTCCCTTTCCCTTGTAATCGAATGGTGCTTTTGAAGACGGGTCTGGGGACAGGAGACGTTTGGTAGCGGAGAGATGGATGGTCCAGTTGTAGAAAGCTTGGGATTCGATGCAGAGGAGGGAGGAGCCGCCTGGGGCTGAGGAAGAGGTGTAGGAGGGGAATGGGAGGTTCCAGAGCCAGCGGGTTGATTCGGCGCGGAGGGGGAGACACCAGGGGTCTAGGAGGATTACGGGAGAGTCGGTGGTTATTTGGGAGGTGAGAGGGGAGCGAGAGGAGGGTGTGAAGAGGGGCGTGTAGGAAGATGGTGCTTCGGCATTGCGGGGTGCGTAGAAGGTGGATTTGACAAGCTGTGTAGTCGTGCTTGCGCCAAAGGAATGGCCTGCAAAAGTGATCTTGCCCGGCCGATGGACGTCCATTTTTCCTTTCCACATGTCTAGATCCCTCGTGCTTGTATTCAGATTACTGAGCTTCTCTCCCAAATCCAATTTCAACAAACTGGCATGAACCAATCCCATTTCCCATAGGCGGATTCGCAATTGTGCGTTTCGTCCCTCTTCTACCTCAGGGCTCGGTGTATGGCTCAATCTGATATAATGGACTCGTTTCTTCGGGTTCTGCTTCGAGCTTTGTTTCTCATTCGAATCGGAAGAGGGAATTGAGGGTGTAGAACGAATGAAGGAGATAGGTGTACTGCCATCGCGATGTTCGGGACAGATTACGATCATGCCATGACTTGCGATGCTGCCTGTGATGTGCGAGTATGCATTGCGTGATCCGCCCAAGCCGTGCGAGAAGAGCGTTACAGGCCAGCGGCCTGTCGAACTAGGTGGTGTGAGGAGGGGCGCATTTTTGAGGGCGGGGATTTGGATGTAGTGGAGGAGACGGGGGAAGAAGCTGGTTTTGTTGTTAGATTCTGTTTTCCATCGCCGCAGGGGAAAGAGACGTACGAAATGAATTCCGATAGTGTATTGCCGGCCCCAAGAAATCGTGTGTAGGCAGCCACATGATCGCGCTGCGGACTGGGTATGAAGCTGACATTCTTGCCCTTGAAATCCGGATCGCAGGGATAGAAGATTCGGTATTGGACCGTGGTGATGCTGTCATCTGGGCTTGGAGATGGTGATTCGAGTTCAGAGACTGGCAATTCGATGTCGATTGTGCCAACGCTGTAGGGCCCTGTGTAGGCCGGAAAAGCCGGTATGGGGGAGAGGCGCGAAAGGTAAGATGCCATGTTGGGCGAACCAGGATCTGTGTTAATGTGCAGGTGTAAGATGGTGTTGTGGGCATACAGGGGCGTATCCAGACGTTTAAATAGAATGGCAAAGGGAAGCAAACAATTGAATGCGAGACGGGGGGTGAGACGAAGGAAAAAGTGAGATTGAAGAGTGAGATAAGAAATCAGGACCGGACAGAAAAGAAGTACCTCGGTGCTTCTCCTTGTGCGGAAAAGCGGTTTCAGCTTCATCCTGCTCGTTCATTCTGCTCGTGTGCCAGGGGTAAACTCTGCACGCGGCGTCATCTTTTTCTGCGCCGCCCCAATAGCCACATACAATTGGCCGCCCAGATGTTGGCTGTGGCGCAGGAACTAGAGCGCACAGAAAGAGAAATGTTCCTGCCGTCATCGTCGCATTTCGATCACCATGTAAACTTCGATCCAAAACATCTCTACAAACTATAAGAATGAGCACGAGACCTCCTCCTTGATTTTGGTAGCTTTGTCTTTATTTAATTGTTTTAACAGCGACATCATACTTTTCTATCATGTCATGGTCACACGATCTCATTCCCAGATCTACTCCACCGCGCATGCAGTGCACACCCGGAGCTTCCGCCGGCTCTATCCGCTGGGGAGAAACTAGCAAGGTCTAGATGCCGGAGCATGTGAAAACTGTGTAAGGCCTTAAAAATTTGCCAACTCAGAATCTGCTATTTTTATTTGATAATCATGTTCAATTTTTTTATTCCGTGATTTTTGCGACGCGTTTGAGATGTTGAAGATTCGTGTCTGGTATGGTGCCCAAGTTCAAATTTTGAAGCAGAAGACGACGCAAGCGAGTCGGGATTACGCCATATTGCGTCTATGCGGCTGAGAGAAGCCTGGGTCGAGGCAAATGCCTGCTTGAGGGTTAAATGGAATCGCGGAAAGCTTCGCAAGCTTCCGGCAACCTTCTTTGAAGGCTTTTTGGAGGGAGGCGAGTCAGGTAAAATCCCTCTTGTCTAAGAAATGAGGAGCATCAGTCTCGTTAGTACGTCGCAAACCCAACATGGTTTCGATTTCGAAGTCTAAAGAAAGTTTGTGCGGTCAATTACTTCGTTTATGCTTTGTTTCTGAACAGGAAATTGTATTTCACCTGAATAATGTCATTGTTCTCGTTCGCTGCTCACTGGGTTGAAGAAGGGGGTAAGGGATGGGTGCAAGCTACGAACTGTGATTAAATCTGCGGGATCATGATTCGAAGACAAATGGACAAATGGTATTAATTATGTTCCTAGAAACCCTGGAGTAAGGGGAGACCTCTGGGGCCTTTGACGTGCAGAACGAGCCCAATGGCCATCCATTCTATTCCCGATGAAACCACTCTATAAAATCTTTCTCGTTCAGAATATTTGCAAGCAATTTCTGGAAGCTTTAATTACAAACTTCGCGCCTAGGTAAAGACGTGACTAGGTACTGTACCTAGTACAGTTTGCAAGATCCCACATGTGATCTAGGTCACGTGTCACGCAAACATTCAGAGGTGGAACGGTCCAAACACTATTCATTCGCAGTCTCTTTGACGAAAATCAAGTGTAAATTGCTTCTCTAGCATGAAAGGACAGCATGAATGGTGGCTAATCAAGTGAAGCCTGTCTCTAGTAAGCTCTCGCACCAAACGCGTGCCTGAGGTTATAGTGGCGCTCTCGCTAAGTGCGCGCTGAAATTCAGGGGTCAGGGGCTTTAGCGATGTGATCGCAGGAGTTACCACCTTGGAAGTAAATCGAGAAGTGGCGGCACTCTTCACCTGCGAATTCAATTAGGACAGTGTCTTCTGTACACAGGGACTATCTATGAAATTAAAAAAAATTTCAATCTAGAGTACCCTAAGTCTTCATCAAGGGTCATCAAATGATCAAATTCATCAAGAAACAGACTTGACGGAACAATGAAATGGTTAAAAGCACCTTCTACATATTTAAAAACAGACTATATTCATTGAAAACAAACAATACGTCTCGAATTATAAAAGATATCATATCCCCTCCCACCATATCCACAAACCCCAGATCATCATGTCTAAACTTACCGATACCACTCTAACAATCCGCGCAAAAGCATCATTGGACTCCACCATGGATTCCGCAACACCCACCCCCAAAACATTCACCCGCTTCCCCCTCCTCCCCCCCGAACTCCGCCTCGCAATCTGGACCCTAGCCCGGCCCTCCCCACGTTTCCTCAAACTCTACTGCCGCACCTGCGGCACCCCGCACCACGACTGCATCCCGCTGCTCTGCGGCGCCCGACCCTCATCCCCCGGCCAAGGCCTGCATAACATCTACTCATCGGCCACCGTGCCCTCCCTCCTCCACGCATGCCCCGAAAGTCGCACCTTCGCACTGGAATGGTACAAGCTATCTTTCGGCAGCGAGGCGTACACCCCCAAAGTCTACTTCGACTGGGAGCGCGACGGGTTGTGGGATCATTGTGATGGGTCTCATCCCGGTGGAGGGGGCTGTAATCACGTTGGGAATATTGTGGATTTTTTGCAGGACGGGGATATAGAGGGCATGAGGAGGTTGTTGCTTGAGGGGCCTTGTGGGTTGAGGGCGGAGCCGTGGAGGCTTTCGTTTTATTGGTTGAATAATCTGCGGGATTTGTATTTGCTTGAGAGTGGGACGGGGGCGAATAGTCCTTTTTTTGTTGAGGAAGAGGATTTGGTGGTGAAGAGGGAGTCGTTTCCGTGGCAGGTGGGTAACCTTACGCTGATGGAGATGTATGATAGGTGGCGGGCGGCGGTTCCTTGTAAGTGGATCAATCCTGAGGTTCCTCCGGTGCTTAGGTATCGCGAGATTGAGAGAGTCACTGTTGGGCACGTAGAAGAGCTGCTGGATGATGGATGAATTTCCTCTGGTGGCGTCGTCTGAGATCTCATGAGCGGCAGGTCCCTTATCACGTCTGTATTCCAACACGGAAATCTGCCCAGGTGGGCATTAAAAATTAGAAACTTACAAAAAAGAAAACGTTATTATATCAAAAGTTCTATGGTTGTGCCGTCGATGTTCGTGAATGTAATATATTCAATATACTTCTCTTTGATGACTTTTTAATTCTGTAACCTTGCCAATCTGCACGGTGCAGAGGCAGAGCAGAAGGTGAATATTAGTGGTAGACGAAATATTCAATATAATCCAATTTTAATTGCACTCACACCCCAGATTGTAAAATTGCTATCCTATGCAAAAGCAAATCAATACCTTTGCCAAAATCTTGCAAGACAACTAGTTGTTAAACAAAGTCTTCGTACATATTCTGTAATCTGAAAAAATAGTCAAGAAACGAAATTATCCGATCTTTAATATAGTGAACTAAATATCCTCATATGTAATCATCCTTTCACCCCGCCATATCATCTCTCGGTTTTATAGTGACCTGCTACGAAGACTTAATATTGTTCTAGATTGAACAACTTTAAGTTCAGTAAAGTCTCCTTGAGTAGCCTGTCATTGCTTCTTGCTCTCCTTACGAAGTCCTCCCCAGTAGCTACTTTTGTGTTGTTTAATATTCGATAACATCTCGCTCTTTGAACAAAAATTCAGCATCCTGGAAAAATTAATATGAAACACGAACAGTAGAGTAGGTTTGGTAATATGAGTTAAATATGTATTTAGGTGCATATTCGTTATTAAGCCTTTGAAATTTCGGAATTGGAAAGTACAAGGCCATCTGCATTTCTTTTAGTTTGTGCTTGGTTTGTGATCAATATCGTCTTTCAGGTGAACAATGTCATTATTAGTTTGTTATCATTCACTGTTCACTGTTTACTATTCACAGGCTTAAGAAAGAAAAAAACAGGTAGTGAGGAAAAGATATTCATTGTTGTAAAATGCCCAGTACATAGTCTTTGAGTTACGAAACAAGCAACCTAATGGGACAAGCCAGCCCGGGTTTATCATTCTCCGAATAATGAAAGAACGCGCAGCTTGTATCTCTAGACCAGGCTAGATTATTTCTACCTCTACGAACGAAGTTAACCCGTTCCAATGTGCGGAATTCGTGTTTCGGTCCAATATTAATCCCACCCTGTAGCAATTTCGCCTTCCAGTCTACATACCACTTATCATAAGCCCCCCGCAAGCTTCTTCCCCACTGCCAGCAAAACGGCTCCTCGGAAAGAACCAGGTCCTTTTCTCCAAAGACATCACGTCTCCCTGCCGCAATACCCCGTCTGGTTCTTCCCCCCTGAATGAAGTATACATCCTTTAGACTAGGGATCCAAGGCGGCAAAAGCTCCCAATGTTGTTGTCGGCCTTGCCTCAAGTGGGGCAAATAGAGTGCTATCCGTTTGAGATTAGCCTCGTCCTCTTCCTGGAAATAAGCATAGAATGCATCATGCAAGCATCGACGCCCGTGGGTATGTACTCCGTTGCACTTCGTATACAAACCATCTCGTTCCCAGTCGAAGTACACTGCCGGAGGGATCCAGGCTAGTGCGTTTCCAAAGGATAACTTATACCACTTCAGAGCGACCTTCCTACTGTCACTACATGCGTGTAGGAGTGCTGGTACGGGTGCTCTGGAGCGCACATGATGAGTCTTGTTTGGGCAGAAGGCTCCGTTGGAGGGTAGCCAGTGCCGGGAGCAATGTATGCAATAAAGCTTTAGAAAGCGCGGATCTGGACGTGCTGCTTCCCAAATGTCTAGTTGGATCTCTGCCGGGAGCTTACAGAAGGGTGAGAAAGTTGTATGGGGTAGTGGTGGGTTACTAGAGACTACCTCGAGATTGGATGTTGTGTCTTCCGTGGTGGGTAGAGAGTCTTCGGAGAAGTAAGGTAAAGAGCCCCAAAGCTCTAACTTTGTAGAGTCCATCGTGCTATCTACGGTTGCTGGTTGTGTTGTTGGTGAAGATGATTCTGATAAGTTTGACATGATGTTCGGAGTTTCGAATTTGCAGATTGAACGACGAGATGCGTCAGCATTATATAAGATAATCCAGTTGTTTGTTTTCACAGAACAAAGAATTATTAGCTCAGAACATCACTACCCTATGGATTGTTCTATAAAACTTGTTACTTGACGTTGTTCGAGTCTAGGGGACCTGTGCGCAGAAATGGCGGTTGAGCTTCGTTTCCGCATCGCGATTCCAGAATTTAAATTTCGTATCGTCAATTCCCTGTCTCTGAATTCTCTTTATAATACATAGGACGTCGAAGACAAAAGCACTGAAGTTCATAACAAGATACTAGCTGAGGGTCATTGGCCACAGCAGAAAACAGTTGTTCTGTTCACGTGACACTGTTCCCCTTTTTAAGCGAGCAAATACTTGTTTTCGTTTCTGAACAATTAAAGAAGTCAAAGAGGTATCGCTTTTGTCTTCTGTCATGAGGAGACTGTCCACCTCCATTTCACTAGTGAGGAGCGGCAACATATCCGGTGTACGTAAAAGGCTCAGGCAGCAAACTGGACACGTTTGGTGCATAAAATGACCCATATTAAAACCAGCGATACCTGGGACTCTTTTTTGGGGGGCTTTTCGTAAAAACAAATAGATAACACATAACAGATGGGACTATTCAATCCGAGACCAAGAAATTTTACGTTGTTGGTTGTGAATCAGGGGGCGCAGCTGGCCGAGGACAGATCTCGCTTATCCTCCCCTCATATATGGACCTATCCGACCCAACTCCTGTAACCGGGCAACTACCCACCTCCCAAAGATATACCGGCAGCATGCCGAGCAGAACAGATGTCCTTTCTTTCATCGGATTTTCGGTAATGCTGATTTGTGGCATGGTATTTCATCAACAAAATGATAATCCTACACACCAAAAGCAGAGTATGAATGGGGAGAGCTCGGTGGAGACTTATGATCCTGGTAATAACTCCCTCTGCGTGATTGGAGTAGACTGAGGCTAATATCTTTCGAGTTGTCGCCATAGAGTTCGGTGATACCCTCTCTCGTGTTGGCATGTACATCAACAACACTTTTGAGCTGTTTACCGATGATCAAGGTCGCAATGTGACGCCGTCAGTTGTCGCATATACAGATCGGGGACTTGTGGTTGGATTCGACGCCATTGAGCGGGCTTCTGAGAATCCCAAAAACTTTATCTACGACATCAAGTGAGCTCAATGGCATCTTCGCCCCCTTTGGAAATTCTGACTGACCTCCTTCCTTAGACATTTGATCGGCAGGGAATGGTCAGCTCATGCAACTCAAGAGCACATCAAAACTTTAAACTACGATGTTGTCAAACAGGAGGAATCACCTCATTCTGATGTACGCGTCCGAATACAAAATAAAGGTGCGACGAAATTGATCCCGCCCGAAGATATCGCCGCAGCAATCTTTCAAAGGCTGAAAGCCATTGCGGAGGACCGCCTAAAGGAAACAGTCGTCAACGTAGTTATCACCGTGCCTTCTTACTTCAACGATAAGCAGCGAGAAGCAATCAAGGACGTAGCAAGTTTAGCAGGCCTAAATACTTTACGTTTGATGAAAGAGCCGAACGCCGCCTGTAGGGCTCATGGAATCGACGGTAAAGGGTTCCGCGATATGCACTTTGACAAGGACGACGAGGGCCTAATCATTGTCTATGATATTGGAGCACATCATTCAGAAGTTACACTCGAGTCCATCGACCGCGGTGTTTTCGAAAAGCTTTCCAGCGCCGGTGACGATGATTTCGGCGGGTATTATCTGGCAACGATAGGCACTACAAATCTACCACCAGACGTGTGGCAAATTCTAGCTGAGACACCTATCACTCTGGTGGAAAGGGTCCTCGAAACCGCTAAGGTCAAGAAGAATGAGATCGACGGAATCGTCATCACGGGCAACGTTACCCACACCGCTTACATCAAGCGCATCCTCGCGGAATATTTCCCGGAAAAGAAAGTCTATGACAATGTACCGCCAGATGAAGCTGTGATACGTGGCGCAGCTCTCGAGGGTCAGATATTAGCCGCCGAGGAGGAAACTTCTTGTTCAGGATGGATCTTGCCAGAGGTTCTTGAATTGTCACTCTGGGTTGAAACGAGTGAAGGTTTATTGACCAAGCTGATCCCAAGAAACACGGTTCTTCCTACACGCAAATCGCGCATATTTTCAACAGCCACAGACAATCAATCAAAAGCCGTGTTCCGAATCTATGAAGGCGAACGTCCGTTGGCGAATCAGAATCAGCTTTTGGGTGTCTTGGAGCACAATTGGATTCCGCTGGCGCCCAGAGGTGTACCTGAGATTGAAGTCTCGTTCGAGATTGATATGGAATGGCAATTGAAGATTGCTGCTGTCGAGAAGAACACCGGGATTACAAATAGTATGAATATTAATCTTAGATCACATGGATGGAGTTGGTACGAGCCGGGTCCATGTATTTTCGAAGCGGAGAAGAATTATGAAGCGGATATGAACAGGAGAGAGTTGACTATCAAGTCGGCTGTTGAGGGTGAGCCTAAGTTCGGAGTGATCACCGAGGATATTGATCGAGGTATTTGGTTTTAGTAATTGCCAGAGTGAACTCAAGTACGAACCATGTATTGGTCCTTTCTCCCTCAGCATTATTCGAAGCTGGTTCATTTTGATTAATTTTGCCTGTATGGTTCAATCATTCAGAACTAATTTCCTATCCAAACGAGTTTCCCTATGAATATTTACATGAAAATAAGATTTCGTTCAAGTCATAACAAGGGTGTAAAAATGCCTGACACCTGTTAGATGCCAGTTGTCTCCGGCAAGTCCGCGCTGATCTTCGTCCTTGCAACAGTCTTCAAAGTCATCACAGGGTCCTTGGCTTCCACAACAGGTGTTGGAATGGCCTCTGCTTCAGCAGGACTAGCAATCACAACCTCAACCCACATTCCACGTTTGACCATTCCTCTTCTCTCTTGAATATCAACCAAGTCGTCGTCATCGGTACTATTCTCCACTCTTCTCACAAAGTCCAATCCTCTTGCACTCACGATTGCAGTCGTTGTAGCATCAAGGTCGTCCATCGATTCATCAGCCGACGACTGACTGGCAGGTACACTCACACTCCACAGCGGTACTTTGCCTGATGTGACACTTGGCTCGGGTGCTTTGGCATAGTCCGTGACCGTGGCAGCAGCTCGAATGTTTGTCAGGTAATATGGATCATCAGTCAGGAGTGCAAATCCCGGATCATCAGGAACGATCATGCTAGGCCAGCAAGGATTCTTCTTCAGCCCATCCGGATCCCCCGCATCTGTAGGCAGGCCATCCCAATCCTTAATTTCAAACACTGGTTGCGGAACCTGAACCTGAACAGACGTCACCGTTGCTACTAAAGTCAGCTATGTCCTTGGAAAAAAGGAAGGAATGAAAGAAAGGGACAAACATACTAGTAATACCACTCGTAACACCCACACTCTCCACACTCGAAAGCGTAGAATGCAACTTCGAATTTTTCTTCCCATCCGCGTCCCTCGCTCCATTTCTTTCACAAAAAGTATGAAACATACTCCCCGCCCCGCCATTCTCAGGCCCCGGCAAGAACCTTACCATCTGGCCCAACTGATTTCTCTTCTTAGTTGGCCAGAAACTTCTCGGCGGCCATTCATCACGCTGACACACTCCTTCACCGGCAGCAACCCATCCCTCGATCCACTGCCAGTGATGTTGATTGCCCTTCGGCGTCGTGACCACATTGTTTCGCGATACGGTTGTAGACCAGACCTTGGTGGCCTTTCCAGGAGCCGAAGAGGCGGTTGCGCCACAGGTGAAGCGTACCATGTCTGGGTTGGAAGAGTATACAGACATGACGGAGCGGTAGTGGTAGCATGCTTGGGTCCATCTGGCGCTGCAAGTTACAGGTGGGGTTGTGAGGACGGAGATGGTGGAAGTCGTTATTGTGGTGTGCGTATGACCGTTTTCATCGCAGGAAAAATCTTCCGGGTTGATGGCTCGCTTGGGGAGTTGACAGGCCGGCGCCGAAGAAGATGAGAAAGCAGAAGTTGTGACTGTGAGGCTGCTGTTGCTCGTCTTGGAGTTGGTGGGAATGGAGCTGTTGGTACTTCCTAATCTAGAAGTGGTGCCGGTTTCTGATAGGCTGCTGCCGATTTTTGAGTGTGTGGAGATGGTGCTGGTGGTTCCCGATTTGGAGTTGGCGGTAGAGCTTGTCAGGCTGCTATCACTAGATGAGCTGCTGCTGGTCTTCGTATTGGCTGCGGTCTTGGTACTGGAGCTGGAATCTGTATTGGTGTTTGACTTGGTTTCCGGTACTGAAGAGGCAGTAAAGCTATTTGAACCTGACTTTGCAGTCTTGGAAGATTCAGATTCCGTGCCTGTTGAAGACGTAGAGCCAGACTTGCTTGTGGTACTATCCGTCGTTTGGCTGACAACCCCTGAGCTGGTGGTGGGCTCCTTGGTCAACTTCGAACCTGATTTGCTGGTGGTACTACTATCGGTATTCGCGGAAGATTTCGCAGTCCCTGAGCTACTCGCGGGCTGATTGGCTGATCTGGATCCTGAATCGGTGGTAGTTCTTTGCTGGGTTGCCGCCGTAGATGATTTGCCTACCCCTGAACTTGAGGGTTTCGGCTTTGGCGTCGGCGTACCATTGCCGCTTTTAGTATCGGTGGGCTTGTGGACGCTTGAAACATCGCTTTTGTCTTTCGTTGGGTTGGGTCTCAATGTTTTCGCTGGAGCAGATGTCGGGATCTCTTTAGGTGGAGATTTCGTTTTTGACGCTTTCGCTTTCGTCTTGGTTTTCTTCGGCGGCTTTGGCATTGGTGGCGCTCCTGATTGGGCGTTTTTTGCTCCAAATGCGAAGCACTTGTCGAAAAGTGGCCAAGACTTATCCAGGAGCTCCTGTTCCCACAAAGGGTTCGCTTCGTTGCCTGCTGTGGCCACTTGCACAGAGAGGTCAACCCCTGCATTTGCACTCACGTCTACACCCAGAGTCTGTTGCGTGTTACAAACTCCTCCACTATCAGCCATTGCAGTAAAGTCGGCTTCAATATATGGCATTCTCAGGTCTAGGCTGAGCTCGATGCCTTTTCCGAAAGCTTCAGCACTGAGTGAAATCGCCGGTTGGGCGTATATTGTTACCCCTCCCTGCACCTTGGCGCTGAGAGTGAACGGGATAGCAGTAAGAGCTGGATCCCATCCAGAGAACTTGCCACTCCCAAGGTGGAGTGCATCAATCTCAACAATAGCATTGTTGGAAAGGCCCATGCGAGCCCCAAAAGAGGCATCGACCTCCCCTGTCCATTCATCCATTGTGAAACCGACATCGACATCGAGGAAGGCTCCAATCTTAGCAAAGCTACCAACCTTGACTCCTTCAATTGGAATGGAGACAAGTGTCTTTTCCCATCGATACTCTTTAGCTAGTGTACCGGATGCCGACAGGCCTAGTTGAAGAAAGGCAGCAACGTCCTGAGGTGAAACTTTCATTGCTAAATGTGAGTCCGAAAACACGTTGACGTCTAAGTCAAAATCAACATTCAGTCTTCCGCTTGTTCCACAATTGGTACAGTCAACCGACAGCTCAACTCCATCAACTTCAGTTGTAAAAAGGTTTTTGTTGAAGTTACTTGAAAGACTCATGACAAAATCGGGATCATCCCTCCTTGCCAATACACTACTATTCAGCGGCGGGCGATATCCCATGTTGAAACTATATGTCTCGGCTACATCTTCCCACTCTTTCTGTTGCGCTTCGAGGAATACCGTAAAATTCGCGTCCACGAAACTTAAATCGTTGACGAGAAACGGCTGACGCTCTTGGTCAGGACCGCAGCCGTCATAATTGGCGATTAAAACGAATGTATTGTTGACCGCATCCGAAACCCAATTCCATGAGTTTCGGGCGGAAGTGAAGGACTCATTGGAATTGAATTGTATCATCATGCTCTTAGCATGGCAATCGACGGCGTTAAGCATGCCATTGAAGCGGTCCATGCTCAAGATGTAGGTAAATTCGTCTCGAAAATAAAGGGTAAGATTGGCGAAGATGAGACTGTCACCTCCTGTGAAGATAAATCAGCCTTAGTTTGCAAAACACAGATTGATTACTTACCGTGGCCTCCCCAATAGAAAGACTCATAGTCACGCAAGTCTAAGTCCGTTGTATCGGGGCTGGTAGTATTGGAGAAGCGTCTTGCAACTCTTGGCTCCTCGACAAAATGCTCGGATGACAGTGGCACTAGTTGAAGAGCGAGTGTATGGGATAAGAATATCCCCAGTGAAAGAATGATACGGCTCAACATTGCGTTCGGAGCAACTTTGAGCTATTTCAGCGAGAGGCTAAAAGCCGAGTGAAAAATGAATGAATAATACAGATTGAACGGAAAGAATGTAATAACTCAACGAACTCAAATGTTTACCATAGCAATGAACATGAAGCTCGGTTTTAGTGGGGCATCAACCTACTTGTACCCCTAATGATATGCGGCTGCAGGAGCATGAGACCGCCACGAGGCAGCCAACACGGCTCAAAATACTGAAATCACGGCACTGAGCCTCTCAGCGCACGCCACAAGGCTATTTCCAGGGGTAAAAGTAATGATCGGAGCATTTCCCCGACGATCTGGGGCCCGCCATAAGGCTGTATCACTTGTACCTGAGCTTGGCTCATTTCGCAGGAATCTATTTCCTACTCTGGATTGGCGGGGGACGCACAACATTATCCCCGGATTGGCTGACGGCGGGGGCGCAGGAAGCTTGGCAGCACAAAATTAGCGACGTTTCAGAGGATTTTGTGTAACGAGTATGCTGCCAAGAGCGTAGGATTCCGTGATGTTCAGCTGAGGTGAAATTTGGCTCGTAAGAGAGGAACGGAGTCGGGGGAATTGAGAGTATTTATTATTTCTATTATCATTATCGCTGGAAATTGACATTCTTTCAGACGAGCTTCGAATTGCAACAGGTTTGGGGTCCAGTGTCCGCTGTAGGGCAAGCGGCCGCTAAATTTTAGGTGCTACTTAAGCGAAAAGCCCGCTCGGTACATCGCCAGTTCAGCGTACTCTGGCTCGAGTTTTCTTGCCGTGAGCAATTGCAAAAATTAGTCAAAGATACATAACTTAATACATGTGGAAAGAAAAACTTGGACATTGAAATGCGCGCTAAGTACTACTGGTTATCGATGATGGTAGGTCTATACTGGCGGTTGTGTAATAAAGTGCTGTAAAAGGGGGTGTCTCTTGGCGATACTTAACCAAATAAGAATACCTGTACGTACCTACTCAGGTATTTATAGTTGTCCTTTTCTATTTAATGTTTAAATAAGCCAAAGGAATTCGCAGCTTTGGTGTTTTAGAGTTCGGCGGCTGGGTCAACTGTTTTGCAATGAGGACCCCTTTTCATTAGAAAGTCGTGGAGATTAAGTGCTTGATTTCGCTACCCTACCACAGTAGCATCTCAGTTTGAGTTTTTAGGCGAGCCATCTTTGTTGATCAATCCATCCATATACTTGTATTCATCTGACATGATCTTTGGCGTCACAACCTATTAGTTTCCGTATCACATCCATATACTTGCTCATAGGAATCGAGTTCTCGGTCTGCCACTTCAACACAGCCTCGAAATCAGTGGGATATGTGCTTGATTCAATATGGGTGCTGAATTGTGCTTGTCAGAATTGAAATCTAGATATATTTGAATGAAAAATGGACACATACAGGGCCTTGACGTTCGTTTGAGAAATCCATTACCAAACCTATCCCACTTAAGCACTAAATCATGCCATGTAGAGGCAATCAGTGCGACCAGGGTCAAATCAATACGACATTAAGTGCAACTGATAGTCGGTGAATGATCTTCAGACACGATGTTTGACCTGTCCGTCGCCCGTCATCTGACGGTTCAGAAAATGAAAGACCGTCCTCTGAGAACTGCTCTTCCTTTTCTCTGTCACTAGAGCTGTCGTCCCTGTAGTTTAATGCAGGCGTATATATTTGTTGCTTCGTGTTCTTCTTGAAGGAGAAATAGAGGCAATCCTTGATGAGGACATGTTGAATGACTGCGAGCACGGAGTGAGTCTGAGAGAATTGAAATTCTTTTGGGAGAGGTGACCTTCAAAAACGTCAGATAATTTGAAAGGTTAGGGCGCTGCTGCTTAAACTATTACGAGTCTTCCAGAATTACAGGGGCCGAGGAATCGGTGTAGCATCAAACAACGAAACCAGAAACTGTGGAGGTGAGGCATGGTCATGGAAATGGCGGCATGAACAGAATCGATAAATGATATTAGTTCATCGGAACCACCGGGCCCTCAGCTCATAAGTCGTGTCCAACGTCAACGAGACCATGCCTAAACAGTACCTCCGTACATGGTCAACGAGGCGGATAACGTCGCGTACCCCACCTACCCCTCACTAAGTACCACCAAAGAAGCTTGTCATGAACTGTGGCGCACCTACTCGGCCACTAAGGCTGCTAAGCTTTAACTAAAGCAGCTTGTCATTTAATGTAACGCTACAGTTGTACGTGAAGGTTTTTTTTAACTCGGTCACAAGAGATAAAACTGATACTTGCCCCGCCCAATGGACGTAGTTCACGCAAAACTACCCCTCCCTTATCAACATGTCTTGGCCCTCCTTCCTTAAAGAGCTTAATCTGATGTTCTTTCACGGCTGGAAACTCTGACGGAAAGTAAGAGTTGTGGCCACAGCTCACCGCCACCCCGAAGCGAGAATATTATTTTTTCAAAATTTTATAACCTTTTTAATTTCTTATAATTATAATTAAAATTAATATATATTATTAAAAAATATTAAAAACCAAATATATATATTATTTTATAAATAAATATTTGAATTATAATTTTATATTTATATAATTATAAATATTTTAATAAATACTTAATAAATATTAATTCTTTTTTAATTTATATATAATAATAAATAAAATTTTATTATATATTTCATCTTGAAATTAAAATATATATTACTATTACTAATATATTTTGCTTAAATTTTTGATTTAAATATTGATTTAAAATATTTATAATAATATAAATAATTAATAATTTAATCCAAAAATAATATATATAATATTTTAAAAAATCAATAATTATTAATTTTATATTAAAACTCGATATTTTATATTTTATATAAATATTCAAAATTCAAAATATATAAAATATATATTCAAAATATAATTAAATTAAAAAAAATCATTGTTTTTATTTAATATAATGTAAATTATATTAAAAGGAACTATAAACTTATTAAACAATTATAAAATTTTGAAAATATAGAAATTTTAATGTTCTCGCTTAGAGGCGGCGGCGAGCAGTGGCCGCTACTCTTACCTCCTGCCTCATAAAGTGAAAGCTTCCTCCCAATAATGTTCTACACCGCCGGCTAACAGCAAGAAAATGATTACTACTTGAAAGCTAATTGAAGTCAAATTCTGGGAACCAGTGGTGCGTGTTTGAACGCGAAAGAAAAGCATGGTAAGCGAACAAGAAGAACGAGCTGCCTATAAGTGATACACGTTGCCTTCCACTCTTCTCGGTCTGAAGTCTGATTCACTACTCCGCACATCAATCCCATTTTTTTTCGGTGATATTACGAGCAATAGCCCTGAATATGAGGGCTAATCTTGTACTTGCCATTGCGGCACCAGTCGCGTCTCCAGGCACCGGTAAGCTAATTACTGACCGCAGAAGGAATCTACTGACTGTGTCAGGCTTGGCAGCGAAGGAAGAGGGTATCTATTACTACTACGCCGAACCTCCTAAGAAAGAGGAGAAGCGCGAAGAAGGCATCTACTATTACTACGCAACCCCTAAAGAGGGTATCTATTACTACTACGCCGAACCTCCTAAGAAAGAGGAGAAGCGCGAAGAAGGCATCTACTATTACTACGCAACCCCTAATAATGAGGAAGAGAAGCGCTCGCCGCAGGACTTTGCTGACGATGCTGCGGTGGAGAAGGCATAAGGATCCGCTTTGGTGCCCATGAGTGCTTTCAATATGCATATAAAGTCTCTTATCAGCTCTGCCTTAGCCTTATTACGCAGAGTTAATGTGAATTCGCAGACTGTTGCAACATCACACATACTCACTTGAATATTCCCTACTCCTCAAATATCTCAAAATCGGCCGAGCTTGGAATAAAATATGTTATCCATAATGCGCGCCTTGACCATCAGTGAGTGCGCGATTGAGTTCCGGACCATTGTCGTGCACTTATTCTTTGACGTCAGTGCGAAATTCAGCAACCCCGCGATACCCCGCAATCCACCACGACCTAGAAGTAGGTAGTCAGACGAAAACTGGCCGGCTTCACTTTTAACGCGTTTAATCAGCATCACCGCTCTACCCAAGAGCTACCTAATATGACTTCTCCCTTTGCTCTTAGCTAGTACATGAAAAATCTAAGGTTGTGTCTTGGATTATACAAATTTATTGCAAAGTGTGAAGACGGGCAAAAGTAGCCTTGTGGCCAAGTTTACATCCCCATTTAAGTCTACATTATGGTATTTATCAAGTCATAGCACTTTTGTAAAGGAGCTATGACTTCCAGATAAAACAGTTCTTGGAAGCGCTCATTCTCAAGATCCAAAGTCCGGGTATCAAAATTGCACTTTAAACACCGCTCAATAGCTTTAAAATAAAATTCCTCCTTCTCACGGATACCTAGATCAATTTCGTCTGCCAATCGACTCACTTTCAGGAACTCAGTGAAGCCATGGGGCCAAGGATTGCCGGCTGGATCGAGATCGGTTGGGCTGTCTGGTATTGACTCGATCGGACGACCGAAATAGAGCTCCAGAAATATGACTGCAAGAGCAAACAAGGAAGGATTGCTCCATGGACGCAATCCTGCTGGTAACACGGACTGCGAGGTATCTTTGACAGTAACATCCGGTTTGCGAACGTAGAGGTCTTCGGCGAAAGATGTGTTGCCCCCTTTGATAAAGTAAATATCTTCTTTGCTCCAGGAGTTGTCGAGCCAATTGGTTTTACAGAGCTGTAGAACTGTAAATGCGAGAGTGACCGCTAGTTGATACCTCGCTTTCACTCCATAAATGTGGGCTTGGGTAGAAGAATCTTGCAGGACCTGCTTGAGAGATATTACTGTCCTTTGCTCGTCTTGGCAACTAGAGTAGATATGATGCCGACATTGATCATAATCAATGAATCCGATGCAGCTCGACTTCTGGGGTGCGAGTTTAAGTGCTTGGCATAGAGACGCAATCTGTGATGTATTTGAAGGTACCGGCTGGGGTGGAGGTAAGCCAGCAAGGGTAAAAGATACAGTGCCAGGAATACTATACAGTCAGTAAAATATATTGAATGATTTTTGGGCACGAGAAAATACTGACTGCGGGTCAAAAATTTCCGACGGTTGTACCTCAGCTTGCCTCCAAACCCAAGGTATCGTACCATCGTAGCACGAGTTAGGCGAATATGAAAATAAAACTACGAATCCATAAGAAATATCATCTTGCTGATTTGGTTTATTCTGAATCCTGAGTTGTAAATTAACAGTGTGGCCAGAAGCGCAAGCGCATTGCCACCGGATTGATTTAAACAGGCTGGCTGCGTAACGTCGAATCAAGGACCAAAATTTCGTATTGGCGCTTCGGTCACGCTCCCTCCTAGGGGCCTCAAGTTCGATGGCATCCCCGACAACTGACCCGATGGCACCGATGTCGCCCTTGATTTCTGTAATAGCGGCGGCGTACTCATCGCGATCGAAGCCGACCTTGATTGCCCTCCAGGTATCGGATGTCCTTTGGAGAAGGCGTCTTTTGGCTCCCATTCTTACAGATTTACTCCCACGTATCCATTTGGGCTTTTGAAGATTAGCATTTGCGAGCAAGCCAGAATTATATTGGCTTACCGTAAAATCAATTAGTTCTAATTTTTCCGAGAACTTATCTAGTCTCTTAAAGAGTCGGGCCATGAGTAGTTGATATTCGTCATAATCACGGCCTAGAAGCTTTTGTATTTGCTTGTCGAGAGCTGGGTCATTCCAACGTTGTCCGCTGGAGAATCTAAGAGTTCTTCCACTTCCTCCGGAGGGAGTTTCAATCGAGTCAACAGCTTTTCGCATCCCCGACGAAACCTCGAATTTTCGACTCTAAAATCAAGAACAAGATTTCCGATCAGGGCTTTATACCCAATCATGCTCTTTATAGTCTTGACGCCCTCGCCGTAGTGCTCCAGAGCAGAAATAAGGAGGGGTATAGCGCCAAGAACGGCACCAGCAATCTCGAAGCCCGACATTCTCTTGTCGGAAGCCGAACCACGCGTCGCGAACGGTGAACAACCGCGTTTCTGAGAGAGACTGGCCACTAGCTGGTCGCCAGTTTGACGAACATAGCCATGTTTCTTTGCCAGCCGAGGCTCGAATTTGAAAGACAAGATGAAATCGTGATAGGAAGCGAAGCTTGATTAATGTGCCGTAAGCTGTGCTAGGCTATTTCAGGCTCCAAGTTATAAACACGTGACATAATTCTGAGAAGCTGAAAACTTGCCCCACCCAATACTTGCTTCATAGTTCAACATCCCGTTCATGAAGCAAAAGCAGTACCGGTATGCGGATACGTCTGATACCTTAGGATTCACTAAAGTCTTTCAGATCTCTTCCGCCTCTTCCCACGACGACTAGCACGTCGTCGGGTAACCTCCGACACCTTTCATGCGCCATAGTGCAAATCCGACAGCACCGTGAATTATCTTGGACGCCTTAAAGTCTATTTGTGCCGGAACCCAGAATGATTCAAGTCTGACGATTGATCTGGATACGTTTAAGTCGTATGTCTCGGATAAAGAGCCATGGAAGATGGACAGCTGCCGCAATTGCGAAGAGCCATCATGGACAGCACAATTGCAGAGTTCCACCGTAGATGTTACTCCAGATTTGACCAACTTTTGCTGGCCATGAGGCAAGCGAGAAGCCTTTTTCAGGAACTTGTATCCGCTAATGAAGTTTCTGAGAAATTTGATCAATATAAATTGTGGGCTGGCAACGTTGGGGCAGGGCACGCCGGCCAAAACTATCGCATTTCTCTCGACTGCAGGTTGAGAGAAGCACCATTTTACAAGGAACAAATCTGTGAAATTTTAAGCCGGCTTGAAGAGACGGTAAGTCGGCCATTTATATTCTCAGTTTATTTTTTGTCCGAAGACGTTCAGCTCGATCAGGGGTGTATCAATCTTTCCAGCTCCGAAGTTTGATATATGGCTAACGATTACATCTAATATAGCTTGAAAGAAGTAAGTTTGTCTTTTAAGTCTTTGTTATTATCTAACCTAAACCCTTGCAGTCTTGTCTCTGGTCACTGGCACTTCGGAACCGTTCGAAGCCCAGAACGCATTTTTATCTGTCGATGCCGGCTCTCAATCTGGAATCAGTTCCTCTGACGACGATGACGACGATAGCTTCGATGATGAGAAATCACGTTTGCCTTCAGGTAATCAGGATTTTAGACAAAGGCTTGCTAGTGTACGTGCGACCGTTGCCAGTATAGAAACTTCTCCTGGTGTAAAAATACCTACGACAATTTCCGCTTCGAAATCTGGAGAACAGACTCGGAAGCCAATCGCAGAAGTACCGCAGCTTTTAGACACACTGAAATTTACAATTACTTGTTTGTACAGGATACCCCTTCGCCGCCCAGCAACGGTGGACCGTGCTAGTCACCTACCATCCTCCCATCTGGCTTATTTCGAACCATTTGACAAAGCATACGTTGACGAGAGATGTCCTGCGGCTAGCGGTGACTTGAAGCAGCGAATGCAAAAAGCCATTTCCCGCCGGCGAAGGATCTTAGAATACCGCGCCCATCACTACAAGACCATCAAGTCAAGCATTCCGACAAGTGATCCGTTCCAAAACCTTCGTCCAATCCCTGGCGTAATCAAGACAAACCAGGCTGGAAGAGCAGATCTGAGCGAAAGTCAAAGCAATAAACCAAGCGAAATTTCCAAGGCCACGACACTGAAACCCACCGATTTCCCCACATTTACTTCTGGGGCCATTCCGGAAGACAATGTGTCTGTTGCAGAATCAACACCCTCCACCAATCCGTCTTTGTGGACCGGCAACCAAAAGCTTTACGTGCCACCTCGTCCGAAAGCCTCCGAGGAAAACAGCCCCTTCCTTTGTCCCTACTGCTTCGTAGTTTGTAGGGTAAAAAGCGACAACGCATGGAAGTGAGTTGAGCTCGTCAAAATGCTATTTGGCGCTCCGGTATACTGATTAGCTGAACAAAGGCACCACATGTTAAGAGACCTTGAACCTTACATCTGCACTTTTGGAAATTGTAACAATAGTGATCGTTTGTTTGAGCACCGCGACGAATGGTACGAACATGAACTTCAGAATCATCGTATCGAATGGAGCTGTAACGTTGAGGGTCATGACTCATGCAAGGATCTCACAGTCTTTGTGCAACACCTGCGAGAACAACATCCTGAGCTTCACCACTTGGTCCTACAATCCCCGGACATGCTCAATAGATTCCAAAGACCTGCTCAGAATGACATAGAAACTTGTCCATTATGCTCGAAGCCAGCTCACAAACTTAAAAGTCATCTCTCTCGTCACATGGAGCAGATCGCCTTATATCTTCTGGGCGGAAATAACCAAGACGAATCGGATGAGGAGTCTCAGGCTTCTGATCACGCCATGAAAGTTGAATCAAGCGACGACGCATTTTCTGAAGAGGATTCTGTCACCGATGAAGTTGTCGAGCCGCCGGGTATCGTGGAAGGTATTGAAACAAGAGAAGTCGACGATATGGTGGAGGAATCGGCGATTCCAGATACAGCCTCAGAAGAATGGACAACTCCACTCAACCCTGTCGCGACTCTGAACTTAGCAGCTTCAGTTGTTTTGTTTTTGAATCTTGCGACCCGTGTTTTGTGGGCTCGTTTTGAAATCTTTAGTATTCCTTGGCTTCTATGGGGTAGAGTTCTAGAAAAACCTTTCCACCAACTACAAAGCGAGATGACAAGGCAAAACGACGTTAGATACCTGACGAAGCCTGAACGTATACTAGGAGAGACACGAAATTCGTGCATGAAATTGTGTGATGAACTCTTAACGGCATATAGTACCCGTGCTCCACCAACGAAGTTTCCATTTCATGCATCGGACTTTTTTCCAAAGGAAGAAGTCCAGCAATTTGTTACAAAACTTATGGCACTTAAGATTCTAATGAAAGATCAGGTCTTGTTGCCACTCAGGTATGTTTATAAATTTCTATTCATTCGTTATACCTCTAACAATGAGCGAAGCAAGGATGAAGGGCTGTTGCAGCGCCTCTCTGCACCCCATCATTCTGGAGTTTATTACAAGGACCTTGATGACAAAGGACATAAGCTCTTGGAAATTCTAAGCCGCGACACAACTGAATTCTTCATAAAGGGCCTGTCAGACCCTGAGCCAACTACCCATCCAACTCTAGGAAGACCAAGATCCGGAGACACAGCAGCCGGTTATGCTTTCCAGTACTCGAACTCCACCGGTCGGCGAAAAGCACTTCTCATTGGAATCAATTACTTTGGACAGAGAGGCCAACTAAGAGGGTGTATTCAAGACATAAAGAATATGGCCACATATTTGACAGAGTGTCATGGGTACCAGCAAGACGACATGGTTATTCTTACGGATGACCAGCAAAATCCATCGAGCCAGCCAACGAAGCAGAATATATTACGTGCGATGCATTGGCTAGTGAAAGATGCTCGACCCAACGACTCGCTCTTCTTTCATTACTCGGGTGAGCCTCATCTTTTGATATACGCAGTTTTCCTCAAATAACAATCGTGATATAGGTCACGGAGGCCAGACGAAAGATATCGACAACGATGAGGACGACGTATATAACGAAGCAATTTATCCTGTTGATTTCCGGCAGGCCGGACATATTGACGACGATGAGATGCACAGAATCATGATTCAGCCGCTTCAGCTTGGCGTGCGGTTGACATCAATATTCGATTCGATCCATTCTAGTGCTACGCTTGACGAGCCATATGTTTACTCCACGGATGGTATGATAAAGTAGGCAAATGTTTAAGAAGAGATGCAGTAACGGGTTCATGGGACTACTTTTTCAGACTCGAAACGAAAGGAGCTGCCGACGGCGCAAACAAAGGGCGCCTTGAGGGCCTCCGTCACAGCAACCCAAAAAATCCAAAGTTCGCTCAAAATCTTAAAATAACACGGTTTTCTGTCTGTCGATTGATAGAAAAGCATCCAACAAACAATTACCTCCGCTCGAAAGCACGGAAAGCTGAGCTTGCTTGTCTCACCACAGCATGTCTAATCGAGATGGTAGCTGTTTGGGAGGTGTTAGGAACCCAAGGGACATCTGCGGGAAGACTTTTCCTCATTGTGAATTATGTTACCAGGCACTCTGAAAAGAATAGGGACTGGGTTTTTCTGATGAATTAAACGCATTTCACAATTTGTGGTATCGCTTGAAGAGACAAAGTTCAAAAGCGAAGGGGAAAGAGCAAGGGGGTATGGACAGCTATGGGGGGGCAAGAACTACCCCATTCCTTCCCCAACAGCTCCCCAAAACACCGAAAACTTATCTGACACACCCAAAGCACCGCAAATTTTCTTCTTGGAACATTTTAAGATTGACTTGGAAATGCAGATCTTCAGACTTCTTGTCGCCTGCGCTTACCTTTTGGCTGTCGCCACAGGACAAAACAAGCTGAGAATCAGTAAGCTGCCTTGCCAAACCTTTCCTACTTCTACAATAGAGATCTGAACTCATCAATTTTGCTTGCAGTGCCTCTGGGCGACAGTATCACTGAGACTACTTGCTGGAGGACCCTGCTATGGGACAATCTTATCGCTGCGAGCGTGGCCGACAAGGTTGAGTTCGTGGGCACCATGACGGACAACATCCAAAATTGCATCGGAAAAACTGCAACCTGGGATCACCACCATGAAGGACACTCAGGATACCTTGCCATCGACATTGCAAACTATGATATGGTTGGCTGGCTTATCTCGGCGAGGCCTGATGTCGTCATGTTCATGCTCGGCACCAACGACGTTCTCCAAGGCCACAGCACTTCGGAGATATTGGCCGCGTACACAGAGATGGTCCAAGAGATGCGCGCAAGTAATCCAAGGATGAAGATACTAGTAAGTACCTGCGATTCACCTCTGAAATTTCGTCTCTAACATCCTGAGAGATCGATCTGGTCATTCCGCTTCCCTTCCTCAACGAGGAAATCGCGGCTCTAAACGCAGCTATTCCACCATGGGCTCGGTCGAAAAACTCCACTGCATCTCCAATCTACATCGCTGATTGCAACACCGATTTCCCAAGCACTGATCTAAGAGATGGTATCCATCCAAACGCGGCTGGTGACGAGATCATTTCCTCTCGATTGTACCTCATACTTCTACAAATCATCAACCAAACCACCCAAAGCTTGATCACAACACAGAAGGTTTTCTCTCAGCGTATAGGACTTAGTAAAGCTGAAGCTGACTATCTCGTTAGGGACTGTTAGTTGGTGTTGTGGATACACTTTTGGGGATCCTTGGTATATAAGTCGCATTGACAAGACTGCAACGAGCAGGGAATAATTTTGCTCAATCCGAGGGAGATCAGGAGCGCTTACCTTTAGCATACTTAAAAAAATTTCCAGATCGTTTATTTCAATATCTCGATCACCTTGCAAATGCTGTTCCGGAGGCGTTCTTACCAAAAAACTTGCAGTTCAGGCTCAAACATCTCTATTCGGGCTGCACCACGCAAGTCTTATCAATTATTCAACGCTCAATTCGAAACAGACTTACGTCCTCTTACAACGTAGAGTGGGTCCTCGTAACCTCCCAAGAAACCACCTTTGCCTTGCTTTAATATCACCTCTTCCACGTCTTCCCAGCCACCACTTGCCCAAAAATACGCACCGACCCATTTTCTGCGCTCCTCGTCGCTCATTCCCATCCATGGACCGATGACCTTGGTTGGAAAGCACCGATTGCTGAACGCCATGTGTGCCGTTCCTCCCGGCTTCAATACTCTTCTCGTTTCTTCAAACACCTTGATCGGCTTCACCAGGTAGTCCACGCTGACATTACACATCACCGTGTCCATACTCTCACTCTCGACATCTTTCAGCTCTGGATTGACGTTTAGATATTTGACGAAGTAGTTAGTCAGATGTGGGTTCCTCTCTAGCTCCTTCGCATTCATTCCGATTCCGATCATTACGCTTGGCTTCAGAGAGGTCGGTAGGTGTGACACCCAGCTGGAGCAGATATCCAACACGCTATGATTCGGTTTGATGATATCGGAGTAATAGGATTTGAGCGCGGAGATGGCACCGTCGTCGATGTGTTGAACGAATCGAGGTTGGGAATACCATTGCGCATCTGAGCTCTCATCGTGTCTCGTGAAGTCTGAAGGTTTATAGATTATTGTCGAGGGATATAGCGACCGAGGAAGCGGGGCAATTTTGAGTTTTGACGGGGCTGCGGATGAACCCATCGTGGAATTGAATCGAATCGGTAGAGAAGGTGCGATAGACAAAGTTCGAGTTCGGGTAGGCAGTCGTCGAAAAGAAAAATGCATCACCACGCAGCTTCCGAAAATATCATGTAATCTTAGAAAATATGTCGTTCACGATATAAATACGACGATGTTGGAATCTCGTTTGATCCGCGCAGGGTTACGAGTCTAGACGTCATTGAAGCTCGCGAAAGAAACGCTAGGGAGGGCCCAAGACAACCTCAATTTGGGATTGTTTTTCTTTTTCTTCCGTGATCATCCAAATGGCAGCTTTGTGGCATTGTTCTCATACTGAGTCTCATCGACGATCTTAGGATGCTCAGGGGTAACATTAAGATCCTTGTTTGGCGAAAGCTCAGTTACCTTTCCCATGGAATTTCCGTGGAGTTTCCGTCGGCATTTTTCAGCTACCCAATCGGGTTTTCCGGTCTTTTTTAATTGTTTCAAAATATTCGGTATTTTCGGTCGTAGCAAGGTGCGCCCGAGACCGGCGGACATCAAGATCCTGGCATGCGTTAAGGAATCTTATCTGATCATGCACAACCATCTAATCAGATGTTTCTTACCCAATCATGTTCTGCCAGAGACCCAGATTGCCTCCCATGGACCCAATGAAATGGAAATAGTGCCTTGCCCCTGATCGCTGAATTCCGGGGTCGGAAATTCTGCCTAGAATCCATCCACCTTTTAGACTTGCAAGTTCGCAAGTCCGCATTTCTCTGTCTGCAATCTTCTAGTAGAGCAGAGACATCAATATGTTTTCCGACAAACTGCGTTTCTTCGCCAAATTCCTTCCCGGTGTTCTCAAATTTGCTTCCACGCTCCTTCTCGAACGAATACAAGCATTTGCCCACCGTTTTACCTACAAAAGTCTCCCGTCGAGCCAAAATGTGGTGGTTATCGGTGGGTCCTTTGCTGGCGCCTGCCTTGCAAAGCGTTTTGCAGAGTCTCTCCCCACTGGCTACAAAGTGATTCTCATTGAGAAGAATTCTCACTTCAACTATACTTTCAACTTCCCTCGCTACTCGGTTGTTCAAAATCGCGAACAGAAAGCTTTCATTCCATACGATGGGCTCATGAAGAACGCCCCCGAAGGAATATTTGAGCAGATTCGGGATTTTGTTACTGGAATATCGGAAGGCGAAGTCGAACTAGCTTCAGGGAGATCCATCCCATTCGCCTATCTTGCCATTGCCAGCGGGGTCACGCAGTCTCCTCCAGCGAAGCTTTTGGCAAGTGAAAAGTTCGAAGCTTGTGCTGAACTTAAGACGCTTCAAACGAGGATCCGCGAAGCCAAGACAATTGCTATTGTGGGTGCTGGAGCTGTTGGGGTACAAATGGCTGGCGATATCAAGACATTCTACCCTAAAAAGAGTGTCAATTTGATCCATTCTAGACAGCAGCTGCTTTCAACCTTTGGACCAAAATTGCACGAGTATGTTATGGGGAAATTCAATGAAATGGGGGTCGAAGTCCGGCTAGGGGAGCGACCAAGGCTGCCGAGGTCACCAAGCTGGGGCCCAGTCAAGCTTGAATTTCGCGATGGAAGATCGGAGGATTTTGACTTGGTGGTAAAGCTTGCTTCTTGGAGACGAAAATGAAGTCACACTGATCATACATGTAGATCCCCTGCACTGGACAAACACCGAACTCTTCCATCCTCGAACAGGTTTGCCCGTCAGCAATTTCATCCAAGACTGGCCGAATTCTCGTCAAGCCCACCCTTCAGCTTCAAGTTGATTCAAAGTCGGAAACACAATTCAAAAACGTGTTCTCTCTTGGAGATGTTGCAGAAACTGGTGGGCCCAAAATGGCAAGAGCTGGCTTTGTTCAGGCTGGGATTGTGCAGAGAAACATATTAGCCCTCATCAACAGAGCGCCTTTGAAAGATTACAACCCAATATCAATAGAGGGGTTGTTGAAATTGAGTCTGGGGAAGGTATATTCTAAAATTTGACCTAGTATCATAGTATTTGGTGACTGACATTGAACCTTAGGACGATTATGTCATGTATGCCCAACATGAAGACGGCGATGACTTTTTCATTCCAGGGAAAAACAGCGACATAGATTTGGAGGTTTGGAAGGCTTGGAGCATGTTTGGAGCTGATATGAAAAGTGCCAATGTTTAAGGCACTGGATTGGACTAAAGGGGGGAGTGCATGACCAGGGTTTTCTACCGAGCCTCCTCTCTCTCTCTCTTAGAATGGAACTCTTGTGACTTTGACTACAGTTTTCCCTTCCAACCATCCTCACCAATCTTTAAAATTGGCCTCAAGTTCTCTCTTTGAACTCTTTCCCACAACCCTCCTTTTCCCTGCGCTCTACCCTTCTTGTCCTCAATGCGGAACCAATCTTCAGCACTCTTGATCCTGTTTGGATGAATCTCATCTAGCAATTTGAAATCTCGGTCGATTATGTTGTATTTCCACATGTTCCAGAAGCCAGTGAAATTGTCCCTCACAGACATCGTGCTCTTGTCTTCCGGATCCGCATTGTATCCAGCTGGGACCTTGCCAAAGGCTTTCGACCAATCCTGGTCCCAATACGTATCCAAATCGGTATCGATGTATCGGGCTGGGTGTCCCGTCACTTTCTCGAATGCAGCAGCAAGCTCAGTATATGTGATGGGGGCGATAGCGACTTCAAGATCTATGCCATTGCTGCGGGCTTGATTATCAAACAGCCAGCGAACGTAATAGCCGCAATCGTCAAGGGCGACATGTTGTACAGCTCCATCTCCAAGCGGGACGCGCCAAGTCACGACACCATTCTCAATCGTCGGCGTCATGATAGTCGCACCAGCTATTACCATATCGATGTAAGGGCCAGTGGTGAAGAGTGCAGCCCCCATTTTATCCCTGTTCTGTTGATTCTGGAGGAGAATCCACTCCCCGATCCGACCTTTTCCATCATAATGACCAGCGCGGAATTTCGAATCGTATCCACCTTTCTTCAAAGTGTAATCTAGATTTCCATAAACGAAGAATTTCACTCCTTCCTCGAGAGCTATCTCGTAGCTTCGAATGGCCCAGTAGATTTCGGTTTTCTCGCCGGTGTTGAATCCATCGATGTTGACGAATGCTCCATCACACCCCCCGAATCCGTTTCGGAGGATATCTTCGTCGGCAAAAGACCCCTCAAGAAGTTCAACATTACCGAGTGCGACAAGCGACTTTGAACGCTGCGAATTGACGTCACGAGTGAGGACCCGGCAATGGTACTTTTTGTCGCGCACCAGTGCTTCGATGACGGGTATTCCCTGAGCCCCGGTTCCGCCAATGATAAAGACATTGGACACGCTTTGGGAAGCCATTGATTTTATTTGGCAATTTCCTGAAGTAATATGACCAAGACAAGTTGTAGGACTTCTTACAAATCCTGAATGTATGCGGTTTGTATTCACAAATTCGTGCGTCTCATTCAAGCGTATATATTCCTACAACCATCGCACTGATTAATAAACAATGCGATTTTGCATCTCAGAGCAAGGTAGCTCGTAGCTCTGTGATCTGTATTCGCGATTCACTAATCCGGGCTGCGATCAGTAATCATCAATCACGGCAGGTAACCTCTAATGAGTAATCTTGGTTTAGACTTCGGTATACCAGGTTGCTACTAGAAAATGGATCAATTCTAGTAAACAGTCAATACTAATAAGTAGCTCGGAGATTTGCACCCAATGGATGGTTGTTGCGGCCGACTTCGACACTCAGCTCTCCTGACATATCAACAAACTTCAACCTAAAGATTTATCATCTCCCGAAATTCATCAAGGGAAGATCCTCCGATATATCTGAAACAACAAACAGTCATAAGGAAATCATACGAGTTGAGTAATTCCGGTCTTTACTCATTTGAAGCACGATATCTGCCAAGGCAGTCTGGTCGGCGGAAACAGGAAGAGCAAGGCCAGCCGGAATCAATGCGATAAACAGAGTAGAATTGGCCCTGTGTGATCGATCATGAGAAGACGCGCAGACGGCTCTGCTAAGTGGTAGCTTGGGAGCATTCTACCGAAGTAGGTATCCCAATGTGTTTAATTTGGACGTCTGCCCCACCTCACCTCTTCCAAGATGGGGACTTTCCAGATCGCAGTCCTAACGGATCGAACCATAAAATTTTCAAGCTTTCAAAAAGTGAGGCGGGGTCCTAATCGCACACACTATGTATACTAGTAGGATTGTGCACGTGGCAACTGGATTCTAGCGGCTGTGGTGTATGGTGTCAATTTCCGACGCTGAACAGTACAATTCAACAAATAATACGTCAGCGTATCGAGGAATTTAAACAAGCAGCTGGGCGCAAATAAAAGACAGAATAATTTCGTGTGGTGATAGTTGGAGACTGGTGGTGTACACTGACGAACAACCAATGGGAGATACATGCCCTAACACATATTTGCAGCCATCCTCAATGACCCCGAAACACAAACAAGCTTCAGATACCTACAGTACTCAATTTCCACTCATCCAATAGAAGCAGAACTCTCCACGAGTGCGCACGTGTGGCAAACGTCAAAAGTAATACGGCCCAATACAACACCAGCCTCGCCACAATCACTCGCGGGGTTAAGCGCTCTCAACCAATAACAGTCCCCCAAACTTGGAGTTTACCCCACCACGCAGATTGGCTTTTGTGGCGCACAATGCTGGCGTTATACTAGCACTTCTATTTGAGAACTTCAAGCCATCAATTTATTGAGGTCGATGCAGACGTTTTCGTTTTGCTGCCTGGATCTAGGTGTGCGAGGGGTATTTAAGGGAGGGAATGTCTCGACAACTGAAGTCATTGCTTCTTAGAATAATTTCAAACAACTTTCACGAAAGGTGTCAGAGAGATAAAAAGCAAAATGAAAGGCGTCCTCCTCGAAACCGCAAGCAGCGACTATGCTATCGTTGATAATCTCGAGAAACCCACGCCTGGCAAGAACCAGATACTGGTCAAGTCGCTCGTCGCTGGTTTGAATCCAGCGTATGTATATCAACTCTTCCTACTCATAAAGGCACAATGCTAATAACAGCGACAGTGAGAATTTCCAGAAAGGCGCCGGAATGTTGGTCGACTCATGGCCCATCGTCATTGGCTGCGATGGCTCAGGAACCGTTGAAGAAGTCGGAGAAGGCGTGACGAAGTTCAAAATCGGCGATGCTGCATTTGGGTGCACTAGACTTGGTGCACCTGGCCATGGGACCTTTCAAGAATACGTGAGCTACTTCCCAATAAAATATTGCAACATGCTAACGGCAACAGTTCTTGATGAACGAGCATCTTGCCTTCAAGAAACCTGCAAACGTTACCACTGAGCAAGCTGCGACCATCGGTGGCGGAGCCTTGGTACGTTGTAATTGAGTTCGCGTTATGTGGTAATTCATACTGACTTGGTGGATTAAGACGGCTTGTCTAGGGCTGTTCAGTGGAACGAAGATCAGTTTCCAGCCAAAGGCCTGTGACGACAAGTCTGAGTGGCTCCTTGTGATCGGGGCTGCTGGAGCTGTTGGGCAATACACCGTACAGGTAACTCGCACTACTTTGATCTGGAACTAGTTAACTAATGTTTGGCAGCTGGCCAAACTTTGTGGCTTCAAAGTCCTTGCATTTTGCTCGCCATCAAACAAGGAGTTGGCTCAAAGCATCGGAGCCGATGCTACCGTGAACCACAGAACCCCACTGGAGGAACAATTGAAAGAGATTGAAGCTATTACTGGCGGAAACTTCTCTCGGGTTTTCGATGCAAGTTCAATGGCGACAGAGACAGGAATGAAGGCACTCGCCAATATCAGCAAAAGTACCCCAAAGTACTTCACAACCACAAATGACTGGTAAGTAAACTGGATTCATTGATATCTCGTCCAGGCTGGGCAACTGTAGACTGACTTCATGCACCCAGGACGCCAATTGACTCGGTGGAGGGTATTGAAGTGTATACGATCGAATTAGGGCTCATCGGGAAATCAGGGAATGAGGAGACCGAAACCGTGAACAATGACATAGCCGGCTTCATTCCGAAACTGGAAGAATTGTTCGCGAGTGGGGCATTGAAGCCGATGGACTATGAGCAGATAGGCGAAATTGGCATTGAAAGCCTTCCTCCAGCTTTAGAGGCATTCACTACCCGAAAGAATGATGGAAAGAAAGTGGTCGTGAGGCTGTCGACGGACTAGAATCCATAGTCAGCGTCTATTAGACATGGAGTATTTTAGGTTTAATGCTTTACGGCTATGCTGTGCACGACGTGAATGAATATACTTCAAACAACGATGATCCGTGATGACGGGGAGAACTCCTTGAAGATAAATCACAAAGAAGGGTCAGGGATTATAGTAATTTATTCTTCAAGGCCACCATCGGAATAATATTCGAATTCCTTGGGCAACGGTGCCTCGTCCTCTACCTTTGAATCGTCGTCGACGATCAGGAACGGATTCTGCTTGGGTTGGACCGCACTTGCAGCCACAGGGGCGGGAGCAAGAGCAGCGGCTTGAGGCGCTGCTGGCAGACCACTCCTGATATTCTTGGTCATGAACGCAGCCCATTCCCAAGGTCGATCTCGATCTCCCGGTAGCGAATTGAAGTATTCCCAACCCATGACCCCGCCGAATCCAGGATACCTGTTCCTAAGAGTGATCAAGACCTCCTGCAGAATCTCAAAGGGAACCCAGCCGCTCCCATTCCCAGGATTTGTCACCATTCCAACTACAAGTTTGTCTGCGGGATATCCTCGCGCGACCATAAAATCGAATCCATCGGTCTTGCTGAGGTCTCCCCACCCACAGTAGAATTGTGTATTGTAGAACGCGATCTGCTTGCCGCGCATGACCTCTAATGCCTCGTAGCTGAAGCCACTTAAGTTGTGCTCTGGGTGATCTGACATGAGGGCAGCGGCGACTGGTGCCAATGTGATTATGAACCCTTCGCCGAAGTCACTCTTCAGTCTATCTATCAGCCGTATGATGCCCGCGAGGCTCATAGGCTCCTCGACGTCCAAGTCTAAACCATCAAGACCTCGTTCCCTTATCAGATCCCGCAGAGGGCAATAATATGCTTCGAATGTAGCTTCGTCGAGATCGAGTCGCGTAAAGGACCCTTTGCCTGCGCCGCCTAGCATTCCTAGGACTTTAATACCGGCAGCCTGGAGGATTCGAAGCTCGGCCCAGAGGGTAACGTATCGTGGATCGGAGGGGACATGATCATTCTAGGTAATTGTGAGCTTTGTTTGGGAATGGGGAGCTGGAGAATTATTACTAACGAGATTTATTTGTCCTGGCGGATCATTGAGATGAATTGCCGCCACGTTGACGTGAGTGACGGCAATATCGGACTGTGTTATGATAGGCAGAATTGAGCAGGACGTGCCATCCGGATGATGCTGGGTCTGGTAGTATATGACTATGCGCGGAGTAGGAGAAGAGGGTATCGGAGGCATTGAGAGCTGTTGGGGTTGTTGATGGAGAGGCAGTCGACGCAAGGCTGAGAGGTTGGGCTCGGCTGAATTGCCCCACCAAAGCTTTCTCACTTCCTCAATCTTCACCTCCCATTAACTTTTACCAACGCAATATTTCCAGCACCTCCGCAAATTATTGCAAGTTCCGAACCGCGACGTTCATTTCGATGCAATAATACTGAAGCTGGTGGACAAAATGTGATCGATTCTGGCTCGAACGAATATGCTATCAATAGATCTAGTTCTACTCTTGTCCCAGAATGGCAAATTGATGATGTTGATGATTATCATCGAAAAATCATACTATTCGACTCTATACAACTTGACATGTGGAGGTAAATTATCCAGTCCAGAATGATTTTAAAGCCATTCCAAAAGTAATACCTCGTCCGACCTTCCATTAACGCGTTAGAACTACTCAGCCTTTAGCCAATCATGGGAAGGCGCGTCGACACGCTTCCTTCTCATCTCTGCCGGCAATCAACATTTTATTAAATCGTCCGCGGCAGACATTTCATATAAAGATGTATTTCCCAATCCAGCTTTTAAAAGCCATTGCGAGCTTCAGCGCAATGCTGTTCCCTAGCCTCTTCACTCGATGGTTAACTACCACGTCGATATTCTCGTCACGTGCGGCGGACTCTCCAACCAAGTCCCTGCTACGTCTAAATGCTAAGAATAAGTTCCATATCGCAATATTCTCAGACTTGCATTATGGAGAAGAAGAGAATGGCTGGGGTATCGATCAAGATGTCAATTCTACACGGGTGATGAATAAAGTACTCTCATCTGAAACTCCCGATTTCGTCGTTATCAGTGCGGTCCCCTTTTTCCATCTCGAAGTTACGTTGCTAACAATTTTAGATGGCGATTTGATCACCGGAGAGAATACATTCCTCGAGAACTCGACCCATTATGTGGATGTTATTGCCTCCACTCTCGAGCAGCACAACACCCGGTGGGCCAGCACCTACGGAAACCACGACTCGCAGTTCAATCTTTCTCGTGAAGCACTCTTCACCAGAGAATCTAAACATGCCCTTTCTTACACCCAGCATTCTCCTTCAGGTGTCCCAGGAGTAACAAACTACTATATCCCAATCTACCACTCCAACTCAGACATCCCAGTAGTCATACTCTGGTTCTTCGATTCCCTAGGCGGTTTCGCATTCCAAACCCCACCCTCATCTTCAAACCTTCCGTATTACGTCGAGCCTTCCGTCGCAGCGTGGTTTCTTTCCGAGCAGAAGACTATTGAGGCGAAATGGGGGAAAGACCTGCCATCTCTAGCATTCGTGCATATCCCTCCCACCGCATTTCTGAAAGTGCAGCAGACGCTCCTTCCGAAAGCAGGACAGGAATCGCCCCATTTCCCAGGGTTGAATGATGATGTTCCTTTGGACGCAGAAGGAAATGGATCCCAAGATGCTGCATTCATGAATGCTCTGGCTGCTACCAAGGGGTTGCATTCAGTGTACTCGGGACACGACCACGGCGATGCTTGGTGTGGGAATTGGCCTAATTCCGCGACTGGTGGACCGCATTTGTGTTTTTGCAAACACACTGGGTATGGAGGGTATGGGAACTGGAATCGTGGGAGTAGGAACTTGATGTTGAGATTTGGGGAGAATGGGATGGAGGTTGAGACGTGGGTTAGAATGGAGAATGGGAACGTGGTACAAAGGGTTGATCTGAACTCGACCTATGGCGTTGATAAGTATCCGTTAGAGGATGGAGAATAAAATTAACACGCTTTTGCAATCTTCAATCAAGTGCGCGGCTCAAATTTGAAGATGAACTGAGTGCCATTCCTTCGACGAGGTAGAGATTTTCGCCGCCTGGCCATACTCAGTTAGCTACTCTGCTCATTTTGATGATGCTAAAACGGGAAATTAGAAGGCTCTGGAGCGTAGTCATTTAAATTTCTGGTATAGAAAAGTGGTCTTTTAGACGAAAGATTTGACTTTCGTGCCAATTTCTTTGCTCTCCGTAATCACTTCTTCGCCCTCAACATCGCCCGATACTTTTATTCCCAATTTCTCCGCCTCCTCCGACGTGAAAGTGCCAAAATAATCCGTATCATCAATCTCATCCAAACCCCCCGGCGGATCCACCTTGTTCAAAACCCAATAAACGAGGAAGCTGATCACGAATCCCAGTGGAAACGCCAAGTAATACAACTCCTGCAATGCACTCTTGACTTCAATTTTCGGATTGACGGCATTGATGAAGCCAGGCATCTGCGTTGCCCATCCTACGACCCAAGCGACGAAAGATCTGTAATTGAGGCCTTTGGAATAATAGTATATTCCAGCTTTATGCGGATCGTAGAGGTCTGAAAGTTTGATGCGTCGCTGGCAAATGAGCCAGTAGTGACATATCTGAATTCCGCACATGGGACCTAAGAAGACGGAGTAGGCAGACATGACGTTGATGAACGTCCCCGCACTGCTGAGCAGTTCCCATGGACACATCGCGATGGAGATAATGAGGCCGATATAGGCGCCGCGACGTATGTTGATGTATTCTGGAAACAAGCCAGAGAGATCCATACCAGTAGAGAAGGAATTGTCGATTGTGTTAATGGCGAGCTGGCAGACTACCAGTCCGACGCCAGCGAAGAATGCTGCTGCTCGTGTACCAGGTGAGTAGGAGTCGGTGAGCCATTGAAGAACGATGTCGGGTGGGTTCCAGATGGCTTCACCGTAAAGTGCTTGTGTGGCCGAGGAGGTGAGGCAGCCGAAGAGGGGCATGATGGTGCCGAAGCTTAGGATGGAGAACCATTGACCGAAGACTTGGTCCCCTGGAGTTCGGGCGAAGCGAGAGTAATCGGGTTGATTTGCTAGGACATTATTAGTCCTATACTTAATGAGGGAGGGAAACCCATACTTAATCCTACAGCAATTGATCCAATAACAGTTGTGACACCCTTCACAATTGCCCATCCCAGGTCAGACCCAGAAGATGCCGTTGCAGGAGCCGACAGAAGCGGACCTGCACCATGAGCCGCAGACAACGCCCATATCATGATAGCAACCAGGGTGACAAGTGAAATCGCATTCATTATGATGAACATCCTCTTAGTCTTATCCGGCGGAAGGTATAGCATCGGGATCGTGATCAAATTATAGACCACCCACCCAACAAACTGCTCCGTAGTCATGTTCGCACTCTCAGGGAGTGTGTTCTTCATATTGTGGAACGAAGGGAACATTGCTCCGAGAACAGCAGTGATGCACAGTCCACCGGTCCAACTCTGCACAGAGAACCAGACTAGACCCAGCAGAATGCGTTGGACGAGAGCGAGATACGAGCCGTACATTCCCCAGATCACTCGTGCGTAGACTGGGAATCCAATGTGCCATTCTGCACCAACGAAGCCATTAGAAATCGCAACGGCGGAGATGATGAGTTTGCCGATGATGGTTGCGATCACGGCTTGCCATACTGAGAGGCCGACGGCGACTAATGAGGATCCGACTTGCCAGTTGCTCAGACACTGAAGAGGATACCATTAGCATCTTTAGGAGTTTGAAGGGAACCGATTGAACACACAATTTGATTAATGGCCCAGAACGACACGAACGCCCACTTATCCCACTGTCGTCTCGATGGCGGCATGGGCCGAATGTCATCGTTGATCCATCGGGACGCATGCGTGTTTTTGGTTGTCGGTACTTGAAGAAATTCCGCGATCTTTGCGGTCTTCATGATGAAATCAAACAGTTAGAACTAGGATCCGCTACAATGGTAATACTGGCTGCACGAACAGTATATATCAGGAAAGCACTTGCCCCTCTTTATCTCCACACTCAAGCAAACCTTAGATAAGGGACCCCAGAGGTCTGGTACCCCATTTTGTAGGCCAATAAATGTAGTACCGATCGTCGATGATTCGTAGCACCTTGGACACTTGCCCTATCATTGACATTGGCCTATCGCTAGCTCGTAATATATTCTGGTGAAGGTTTGTCGTTGAGAAAAGCTAATTTCCGCTTCGGGTCCGGGTGTCAGCACAGCCTTAGCGAGGTCCACGTCCACCTCCCCCATTCTTGACCTCTTCCTATCAAGCATACTCTCTGTCAATTATCGTGATGATCAAGACAAGTAGCTGGCCGTGGCACGACAATTTCTGGGGCGTCGATCCTGGGTCGCCGCCTGATTGAACACACAAGCCGGGCGGGCCCTGAATACCACGTGTGAGGAGGAGCTGTCCAACCGAACCGCGACCTGTTTTTAATATCACTTCATTCCAGAGATTTCGACTTTTATCTCTGTTGTATTACCATCTCTTATTCTGATTGATCGTATACTGATACTTCTCGGCTCTCAATTGAATATCAACATGGGCAGCATTCACAAACGTCTCCGGATCGGCGTAGATGTGGGAGGGACAAACACGTGACCACATTTCCAAATTCTATGCTTGACTATGTTGCTGATTCCCTGTATAGTGATGCTGTAGTGCTTGATCCATCTCTTTCGGATACTCCAGATCGCGGTGTTCTTGCCTTTCACAAAACTCCCACTACTAGCCCCAATGTCACCGACGGCATCGAGGCAGCCGTCCAGAGCGTCCTCGAGCAATCGAAAATTGATAGAAGCAGTATTGCCTATCTCACAATTGGAACTACGCATTTCGTAAATGCTATTGTTGAGAATGACGCCCGAAGACTATCAAAGGTGGCTATCATTCGGCTTTCGAAGAGTTTTACGAAGCAAATCCCACCTTTCTCGGATTTTCCTCCGGCATTGAAGCAGATTATGAATGGCTACTACTGCTTTGTTTCTGGAGGTCAGTAAAACAACACGGGTCTTCTTCTTCTCTACTAATCGTAAATCTTAGGCCTGCATATTGATGGCTCAGAAGAAGCACCTGTTGTGGAGGATGAAGTGATTCAGCAATGCCAAGAGATCAAACGCCTCGGAATCGAAGCTATTGTAATCTCCGGTGTCTTTTCACCCATCGACGAGCATTTCAAACAGGAAGACACAGTGAGAAGTATCGTCCAGCGTGAGCTCCCTGGGGTCGATATCGTCTGCTCCTCCGAAGTCTCGAACATCGGATTTTTGGAGCGCGAAAACGCGTCGATTCTCAATGCTTCGATTCTCAAGTTCGCCCGCAAAACAATTAAGGGCTTCAGAGCTGCAATGAAAAGACTGGATCTGCACTGCGCTCTTTACCTGACTCAGAACGATGGAACTTTAATTGATGCGCCGTCGGCGGCGAGCTTGCCTATCAGGACATTCTCGTCAGGCCCGACAAATTCGATGAGAGGGGCAGCCTACCTTGGGCTGTCAGATTTCTCTCAAGGTGAAAAGAGAACTTCCACGATCGTTGTAGATGTTGGAGGTACGACCACGGTGAGTTTGAAATAAACTTCAGATTATGCGCCGTTCTGACTTGATAGGATGTTGGTGTTTTGCTTCCATCAGGATTCCCCCGACAAGCGTCTGCGTATGTGGAAGTGGCAGGCGTCAAAATCAACTTTTCTATGCCGCATGTAGAATCTATCGGACTTGGTGGAGGTTCAATCGTTCGGGTTGGCGACAGCGAGGTGACCGTTGGGCCGGATTCCGTGGGCCATTACTTGAGCACAAAAGCGAGAGTGTTTGGTGGAGACGTTCTGACCGCTACTGATATATCTGTGGCTGCTGGCCAGGACATTGGAACTAAAGATCTGGTCAAGGACGTATCTTTGAGAACTGTTACTTTAGCTGAGGCTAAAATAAAGGCGTTGGTGGAAAGGGTCGTTGACCAGATGAAAACATCGCCTGAGCCTTTGCCTGTCCTTCTAGTCGGAGGTGGATCCGTCATTGCACCGAAAATCATTGCTGGTGTGTCCGAGGTCATTCAACCGCCGTTTCATTCAGTAGCCAACGCTGTTGGTGCCGCTATTTCGAAGATTGGTGGAACGGTCGATATCATTCAGAATACAGCAGAACAAACGATTGCTCAGATCACTGAAAAGGCAAAACAAATGGCTGTGGACCGAGCCGTAGCAGCGGGTGCAAAGCGGGATACTGTTACCCTCGCAGAGGTGGATGCAATGCCATTGCAATACGTGGTGAATCAAGTGCGGGTCATCGCCAGAGCCGTCGGGGAGTTCTCATCAGATGCTTTCTACAGTGATGCTGCCGTCAACAACTTCTCCGCTGAAGACGATGACGAAATCTACTCTGAGGAGTCAGTCAAGCAATCACAAGCATCAATCATAGATCCTCGTCCTATCGTCGACGTTGATACTTATCGACCGAATGTTGTCAACAATCCCAAGACTGGGATCCCAGAATGGTTTATCACCGAAACAGATGTTGAATGGCTCGCTGAGGGCTGCTATGTCCTTGGATGCGCCGGCGGTGGAAGTCCTTTCTCCGAATACATCAAGCTTCGCGACATCCTCCGTGCTGGGCACACTATCCGAGTCATTGACTCGAGCTCTATGAAAGATTCCGATGTAATTTACTGGGGCGGACATATGGGCTCACCGGCAGTATCAAACGAGCGTCTCTCTGCTAACGAGACTGAAGAATCCATGCGCGAGCTCATGGAGTACCTCCGTCACGACTCTTTCGATGTAGCGATGAGTTTAGAAATTGGGGGTGCCAATGGTCTGCAGCCACTCCTTGTTGGCAGCAGCAAGCACTTCGACAGGCCCACGGTAGACGCAGATTGGATGGGCAGAGCATATCCAACTTATTGGCAAACCACGATCTGTGTATACGAACCTGGCCAGCTAGTTCCATGTGCCCTAGCAAGCGGTGATGGAAAGGCAATGATTATGACTAAAACGACAAACGACGAGATCGTGGACCGGGCATTGCGAGCAGCTTGCACCGAAATGGGGAGTCGAGTAGGAATGACCGCAAAACCAACTACGAAGAAGAAAGTTATTAAATATTCAGTCCTGAATACAGTCAGTCTCGCGTGGAGAATTGGGCGATGTATCGCGCGAGCCAAGAAACACAACACGAGCAGCACTGTAGCTGAACAGATCATTGATGAGGTCGGAGGGCCGGACTCAGCTAAAGTTCTATTCCGTGGCAAGATTATTGGTGTTGAGAGGAGGTTATGGAAAGGACACTCCTACGGCGAAATCACAATTCAGCAAGTTGCCGACGACGAACTCGAGTCCGCCTCCGCTTCCGGTTACAAGACCGTGGCAACAGGCGGTGTCTTGAAAATTCCCTTCAAGAACGAAAACATTTACGCCAAGCACGTGAAAGACGATGGAACGGAAGACATCGTTGCATGTGTACCAGATCTTATTGCCGTACTGGATACGCAAAGTGGCAAAGCTCTTGGTGTTCCAGAGTACCGCTATGGGGTGATGGTCACGGTGCTTGGAATCACCTGCAGTCCCCGCTGGAGCGATACTCCGAAGGGTCTGGAGATCGGTGGGCCAGCAGCCATGGGATACAAAGATGTTGTCTACAAACCACTTGGGAATTATGTCGAGCCGAAAAGTGTCGTGCTCGAGTATGCCCCACCGAAGTGAAGACCGACTTACATGGGGAGCCATGACTGTATGATATTTGGGCAAAGTAGGTATCAGAACGTTGATTTATATTGAGAGTGTTGTCACAAGGCCCAAGATCGTCATTGCACATCCATATGAGACATTCCTTGCCCCACTTCCATATATGTTTCCCGCAGGATTTCTTCTCCCCTTTCAATGTCAAAAGAACAGACGAATAAACACCTCAGCAGAAAAGAGACTCAAGAACCTGGTTGACGGTCTCCTCCACAGAGAGGGAGGAAGTATCCAGATCGTGCTGTCGGATTATGACACCTTTGATCTCTCCTTCGGCGAGGTGTACCAACGGATCCAACAACACATTCTCATCCCGAAGCGCCCTAAGAACATCCACATCGACCAACTTCGTCTTCCCACCATTCTCTCGCCCCCACCTTCTCTCCTCGCTGCACAGTCTATGTTCATTTGTCGTTTCATTGCAATGAATGTTGATGAGAATGCATGGGATATTTCGCGTCGCAGCGATGTCAGCATGCTCCCTGAAAGATTCGATATCCGCCTCGTTCGCCGCAAAGCATGCTGTCATCAAAATGACAACACCCTGATCGAGTTCCTTGAGTCTATCAAAAGCCTTCTTTTGCATCGTTTTTCTGAGTGCATAATGTTCGGGTATTCTGCCGGGTTCCTTGGCTTCTACCTGGTCGATGAGTATATGGTTGTCGACGAGGTGGGTGGATAATTTTGACTCTTCGAGGACTTAGAGACGTTTTGCGATGGTGAATTTACCAACACCAGGAAAGCCATTGAAGAGAAAGAGACAGGGCTCGATGGCTAGATACTGCGTGTGTACTTTGGATTCTGCGATTTGTTCTCGGTAAAAGATCGTGCTTTGATAAAAGACAGTTGACGGCGAGACTAAGGAGTACGAAGTAACCGACCAAGGACGTGAGTCACGCGTAGTGACAACGATAGGACGGACCGAGCCTTGAAAGTGTACAAAGCACTGAGACAATATGACGAACAAGTGCAACGGTGAATTTGTAGAATAAGCATGTTTGATTTTGTCTGAAGAAGCTAGGCTGTCTAACTCTGCATCAAGCTCCAACGACTGTGCGTTGCATGCCTAGTGATGGCTACCTATTAAGCATGCTGGAACTGAATCTATATCTAAAAAGCCACCTCCAAGCACTCAATTCGAATCTCTTATCCAAAATAAGACTTTTCCTGGTTGTCGCTGGTAGTTGGTTTGCTATAGAGAGGCTCGATCAGGCGTGAAATACCGTAAGACTCCGTCAGAGATTCAGTCTGCTCAGACAAAATCTTTTGCGCGGCATGGACGGAATTACAACCCAAAACAAGTCTGGCCGGCAATGACTTACCCTGGAAGGGCCCTTCGCCAACCAAAGCCTGCACGATGAGGTCAGCAGCATTCGCTGGATTCTCAGTCGAATTCGTAAGGGTTTCATTCGTGATGTCCTTTATGTGTTTCATATGTTCCCGGTATTCCTCCTGATCGGTCGCCACGTATGACATCTTCTCTGGTTTGAAAAGTTCCCTTTGGAAATCACCAGCCTCAATGACCGTAACCTTGATATCGAGAGGTTGCAATTCGTCCCGAACGCCTTGTGCGAGACCCGCGATGGCCCATTTGGATGCAACCCAGGCGGCAGTTGTCGGGTAACTGGCCCAGCCTTCAATAGCACCCATAAAAGCAATGATACCGCTCTTTTTGGGGCGCATGTAAGGTATGATGGCTTGCGTAACCGAGACCTGACCGAAAAAGTTGGTATTGAAGACGCCTCGGAAGTCTTGGGCACTATACTTTACTATCAGCATTCTGCTGTCCACCTTACACGAAGACCTAGGTAATAGGTTATATCAAGCATACCTGATTTCCTCGAACATCCCGAACAGAACCGTGCCAGGGCTGTGGACAAGGATATCTACCCTTTGATCATTCTTCAACACCTCATTGACCGCTTTCTTGATATCGGCATCTGGCTCCGAAAAGTCGAGAGCGACAATTTTTGCCCCAAAGAGTTGGAGATCGAGGATGCTGGACAGGTTGGAGGCAGTGGCGATTACTTTGTCACCGCGCTTGAGGGCTGCGAAAGCAATCTCCCGACCGAAACGACACGAGCAACCTGTAATGAACCAGACAGTCATGATTCCGGAGTGGTTGTATCTTTAGAAGTAGGGTTTATTGATTGCTGCTGGCAGGAGTAATTGTGGTGAAGTTGTGGTGCACGACGGAGGGTGGGAATTAAGTGCCGCAAGCGTTCTTGTAAACAAGAGGGTTTGGCCAAGGATTGCGAGAATCATGCTGGGAAAGAGACATCGACCTTAGCGGAGCAAGGACCGACAAGAGAACCGCTAAATTCGCGCCGAAAGATTATGCGGGAAAGAGCGTTGCGAATAATCATTTCGACCAACAAAGCCAAACTTTTTTCCGTGGAAGGAACCTTTAAAGTCCGCAGTAAACTTCAGACTGATTCGCTGAGCTTTCAAGTCTTATCTTGAATCCGTCGACCTATGGTATCCGATCAACAAGTAATGTTTAGCAAAGTAGACGGGATATTTTTGAAATTCTTGCAGGAGAGTCATGCGCTCACTTTGATTTCTTCAACTCCACCTGCTGCTGAATGAGAGTAACAGTATTCTTGTATTCTCTGAACTTGCTTCGTTCTCATTCCTGATTGCCCCCTTGAACCCCCTTTTCAATTTAAGCGAGATATTATTCAGCAAAACAGTCAGGATTGTCCACCGATCAGCATTCTTTTCAAGTGCGCCACAAGGACATGATCAGGATTATTCACCTGCTCTAATTTGACAGCCTTTTTGTATGTCATGATCCATCACTTTTTACTTCGTTTTGATAGAGCGAACCAGTGAGGTTCTTCTCGTGCGTCACGTGAATGACGGGATTGGTGGCAGATTTAACGTTTTTGAATTGCTTGGGGCATAATCTTGAGCATAACCTTGAAGACTCTATCGATTGGCTGTGGAGAAACTGTTTGAACATGACAACTGTAGCAAATGAATCACTTAAGAATTGAACCATTCTTCTCATCCAAGCACAAGCCAGATGAAGAAATGACGCCGAGGCTTTGTTGCTCCAGGAACGTCAGATGTCTAAATCACGATCATAAGAACCTCAAGCTAACGGTGAAGAGTCGAATGCCGTCCAGATTTTAGGGGGGCATCATGCCCAATCTTGCCAAGCGGGAGGCTCCACACTGCCTAAGATCACCATAAACCATCCCAAAAGTAAAATATTCGGCGGGGAGCCGAGGAGCTTGCAAAAAGCTTGTATATTCCTATATGACGAGAAGAAGACAACCTCTTGTCATGTATTTAATCATCTTCTGCCCTCCTTTCTGCGTATCTGTACAATTCTATGATTTCAAAGATGCAGTTCTCGAGCTGTTCCTCTGGCATTGCAGCCGCGATGGCTCTCACCACATTCTGTGACTCCGTTCTTGCTCAGATACCTATTGTTTCGATGTTCCCGGTAACAACTCAAACATCCTTCCCATCGCCAGAATGCACACAAGGCCCATCAAGCACGGAGTCTTTTTCAGTGAACTACAACGTAAGCAGCTTCATTCCCCCGGTGTAGATGCCCCAATATTAAGAATATCATCAGTTCGAAAGCGTAGAGCGCGGCGACTCAATCATAGCGACAACAGAAATCGGCGTCTACAACCTCTTAAACTTCAAGTCCATAAACTTCGTCGACACCGACCCCGACTTTGACGGCAACCACCTCGGTCTGGCGCCGTACACTTACCCGAACGTCGCGACCTTCTCCCCAGGAACAGAAATCATTGATAACTTGCTCGCACCAAACGTCTCCACAATCACTGCCAATTACATCGAATCCACCATCAGTTCTTTCACGCCCAAGTCCTTCTGGTACGGTTGCGTCTACCCATTCCCGTACACTGCAGGCTCATTACCCGTGACTTGCAACATCACTGCGACTGGTTTTGATAGGAGCGGGAAGCTTGTTACTGAGCAGGCGTTTGAGTTCAAGGCCAATGGAAGCGTTGTTCAAGATCAGAATTACGGGACGTTCAAGGGATTTGATAATGTGTATTCGGTGGCTTTGGGCGTGGCGCCAATAACGGCAGCTGCGTTGGTCGACAATTTTATTGCAAAATTGGAGCAAGAGGAGTGCGCTGTTTACTATAAAGGAAGCTACTAGGATGGCCGCGCCAAAATTGGAAGGATGTAAGAGCATTCAAAATTGACAAAATATGTTTAATTGGAAAGAGTTATTGGAGTCTCTCGGCGCAGAGAGTATTCTATGGCAAAATACATATTGAAGAGGAAGCCGCATTCCGGAGTAAAAGCAAGTCGCCACCAGCCCCAAACAGAACCAACCACAAAATATCCTTTAATGTTGTCATCAAACTTCCTTTCTCTCTGTGCTTAGCGCCAGTCTCTGCATCAAACTCCAAATCACAGTCCCAATTCCTTCTTTCCCTCCAAAGCATCAGCACTCCATTTCCCAACCCGTCCCTCCATCTCCAACAATTTCTCCCTCACCCCAACTTGCTCCTCAATTCCCTTCTTCCACTCCCTACCCACCCTTGTCTCCCCCTCAACCATCCCTTGCAACTGCATATTCCGCCATCCACAGCCTTTCACACTCCATAAATCCATCCTGGCCTCCTCAATCTTCCCATCAAGCTTTGACTGCGACTTCTTTCCCACATCGTCACCCAACTCACCCTTCCTCTTCTCCAAAAATTTAACTCTTTCCCTATTCTTCTTCAACTGTTCAGCATACAACTTCTTAAATCTCTCACAAGTTCTCAGCTTCTCTCCTCTAGTAGCTAATCTCCAACCCCCATCTCCCAACACCACACCAGTCCCGGTCCCGAGCTCCAAATCCTTAGCATGCTTCTCGCGGGTTTCTTGGTCCCTGAGGATATTCTGTTGTCGCAGGACCGTCATGTTCGTCGAGCCTGGAATTTGGATTTGGCGGGGGACGAGTCGGGCATGGCCGTGGCTTACTTTGAGGTCTTTGACCCAGAAGAGTGTGAAGTCGATGTTGTGGGTTGATGACCATGCTACAGCAGCGGGATCATTGTGTGATTTCCATTTGGTTGTGAAGCGGTCTTCAGGTGGAGGGGACGGGGTTGGGGTTGTGGTTGGAGATGTGGCATCGGCCATGATTGTGAGGCGGGGAATTTGATTCTGGGATTGAGGGTCTGAATTTGAAAGGATTCAGAAGTAGGGGAGAAGCATGGAATATAAGTAGTCTCACTGAGAAGAGATGTTGTTTGTCATTTAGGTATGAAACATCCCAGAAGCCTTTCAGACAGCGAAGTCAAGCCGAGCTGCATGACTTTCCGGGCACCTGCCTCTAGCACGGACAACACATCATAGAAAACAGTGAGACACGCATCCTTTGATAATGCTGTGATGAAACTGAGGCAGGACTATATGAAAGGGACTGATCGATGTCAACACATGCAAACAATGACTCTTTGAAATCTGACCAACCAAGTTCGGTGGTATGTCTTCCAGCGACTTCATCAAAATTACAAACAAAATTGCCATATTGACCTTTTTTGGCAGACTGATGTTGCCAAGCAAATGCTCTAAAATATGCAAGCTCGCGAATAGTCAAGGGTAGATGCATTTTTAAAACAATGACGGCGAAAGGCATCTGTTTGCTTACGGAAAATGTGTTACACATGGTTGCTTGGAAGGAGGAGCTTGTTAGCCTCAAGGCTGGCTCCATATGTAACGATTGAGAATGGAAACAGCCCAAGGAGCAAATTTTAAACTGGGAGACCTGCTTGAAAGGCTTGTGGTGCTAACAGAGATTCACGACCCATTCCAGCAACCAGACCAAGTACTGTCGAAATAGAAGTTTACATCCCAGAGCCTCAGGGCCTGACGAATATGGGGGACGAGAGAAATATTTCAAAATCCCGGGAAATATTTATCACAAATCAATTATCAATAAATCCCTTCATTGAAAACGAACCAGGATTCTCGCGTTTCCTAATTAGAATATTGAGATAAAATTATTCTCATCCACTGCTATTTCACATCATTAAATGTCATAAGAAAAGAGAAACTCCATCAGATTCCACCAGACGAGTCTGGCAACACGTTAAGTGGTTCGAACTATCTTGAAAACATGGGAAAATAATCAACGAGAAATTGTGATAATACGACGTGTTGTGCAAATGCAACTTCAGATCATGGTGATATTCTCTCAGATGGACTCAGCTAGTCCAATAGGCTTGCCAACCCCTATAACAGCATTAGCTCGAGGTTTTTCCTTCAATTTATCAATTTCTAAATCAAACCTTAGTGCCCTTTGCGTCCGCAACTTGATCATTACCTTCGTGCTTGGACAATGAAAGTTCAGCGAGAGTCACTTTGTCTCTCTGTCGTCGTTGGATGTGCTGGTCCAATCATTAACATAAATCTAACCAACAACTCTAGGTTTGTGTCACCTCCTCAATTGATTGTTTGACAACGTAGTGATAGATCACGATGTCTTTGTCTTGGTCGAGTCGATCAATTCTACCAGCTGCCTGAGCCTCGACCATTGGGTTCCAATGGGGCTCAAGTAAGTGGGCCCTTGATGCCATCGCGAGATTCAGCCTTTCAATTTGTGCCATTGATTAGCTTCTGCAAATTTGAAAGGATCGACCGGGCCAACATACCCTGTTGAACCACTTGCGTATGTCAACAGCAACACTTTAATGTTTGGATCTCTTTTGAATTCCAAAAGAACTGATCCACGTTTCTCAAGTGTCAAGCTACCATCCATTTTTAAAACTCGGATATTATGCGCTCCAAGTGCAGTCTCGACAGAATCTAGAGTCTTACCCCAGTGCGAAAATACAAGACTGGGGCGGTGAGGTCGAGGATTTCAGTTTGAATCTCATTACATGGGTGGAAAAGCTTACCTTTTGATGGGCTCACCACTCTCCAAGTTTGATTGCAAATCAATTTCGATCAGTTTATCAATTAGGCACTGGATTTTTGACGAGACTGTAGTTTCCAAGTTTCCGGTCGGTGCATCTATTTTGGTTTCACCTAAAAGGCTTTCCAAGGTGACTGCATTTCCTTTGGCAACTGTGGATATAATTGGCTCTTGACATATACAACACTGTGCAGGAAGCACAGAACTTGATTCGCAGTCAGTCGCTGTTTTTTCCTCCAGTCTACATTCCGTGCAAATTTCATGCCCGCACGTCCTGTGCTCTTGGGAGGTAAGTTTTGGAGGGACTGTGAAGCAGTCCCCACATCTATCGCAAGAGAGAGGCCCAGAAGGATCCCTCGCAGTCTGGTTTGGTGAAGGGGTACTGGTTGGTCTGCCGTGGCTACACAGTTGGCGAAGGTACAATATACACAAAAGTAGAGCGTGTGACTGAGAAGCCTTCGAACTGAGGCTTAAATGACGCACCCGATCTCGAATCGAAATATAATGCCGACGTTCACTTGGAGTAAGGTTAACGTCCATGACCACTTTTTCTCTGCTGATGGAACCACTCGCATTCTTTGTTCGTCGTAAGGCGATGGTTTGGAATGCGAGACGAAGATTTGTAACAGCCGCACTGTCTTGTCGACCCAAAGGTTCCAGGACATATTTTCGAGCATTGACATAGTTCTCGAGAGGGTGGAATCGCAGAAACTGTGTTAATGAAAATAAATCCTCTAGTTTGTTCTGCACTGGAGTCCCTGTCAAGCACCACCGTCTTTCTGCTACGAGTTCTTCAATAGCATGGAAGACTCTCGTCGATTTGTTCCGAATATAGTGTGCTATTTGTTGGATTTTGTGTCAGCACCGTATATTTTCCATGTTACCTTTAGGAAGTCTACAATACCTTCATCAAGGACGACCCGGAACCACGATATGTGCCTTAAGGTCTCTGATGAAGAAGACACCGTTTCAAAGGTCGTTAGCACGATATCAGCTTCCGCTAATTGGTCGAGCATTGCGTTTCTCCTCGGCCCGTGATACAAAAGAACTTTGATGCTGCCGGAAACAGTATGTCTAATTGGTCAGCCTACTTCACGTTTCGGGCCAAGAGAGGCGTACTCCTTCAGCTGCATCTGCCACCCGTACAACGCTACAACAACGGTTACCATTGTAAAACGTTTCATTTCATGACGACATACTTGATTTTGGAGCCACAAGGAGCGTGGCTCGCGCCGCAAGTCTTGCGTCACGTTCCGAACTATAACTGCAGTTGCTTTCTCCGAAAATTCGAGCTTCCCCTAATGTGTGGCAGATAAGTGAAATGAGTGTGAGCGACTTGCCCATTCCCATCTCATCTGCCAATATCCCGCCCCGGCACTTCAGTGTCATTCTAGCTTGTTTTATTTGTGTTATTCTGTGTTTAAACCTTTAAATACAGTTTAGCGGTCTCTTGCTTGCTATTTCAGTGGATAAAAGCACTCACAAAACACGTAAGCCATGATACTCGGGGATCCACATAGAATTCTCTTCGGTACTGGAGCGTTCAAGTTCTCGGGTCAGCATGAACTGTAGTCCAGCGAGCTGATGGCTAGTTTCTGGTCTTAGTCCAATGTTTGGTCTAGTTTCATCAATCGGCGTCCATATACTCACGTCTTTAAGCGTGTGCAGATACTGGAGCTTTGTAAGAGGGTATCTGGGACTTTGACTGTCGCAGATTGGGCCAGCAACAAATTAATGTCGTTGACGGTGTTCATTCTCTTTTTACCCTGATGTTCCAAAAATATCGGCGTGTTTGTTGAAGGCCATGATAAAACATGAGGATTGCAATATTTAAAGTCTTCGTTGAAGAAGGAAGGCTCCTGCAAGTAAGATCCAGTATTCGATAAGGCTGAACCAACTTCTTCTAATTTCACAGCATCGCCGTAGATGTTTATGCTGATCGTGTAGATCTTAGAAAGCTGTGGCTTAGCCATGGAATTTTGAGAATCTTTCCAGTAGAGGTAAGGCTCAAAGGTAATACTAGGGTCAACTACCATCATGTTTTTCAAGTTTTTGGCAGTATTTATGTCCAAAACACCAAGTTCGTTGTTTGTTGTTGGAATAAGGACTGAAATTCCGTCAACCCTAAATCGCAATTGTAACATGACTTTCCTATCGACGTGGATTAAAGGGTTTGGGGTATTTTTGGAGGCCGGAAAGAGGGACATATTTGCAAGTAGCTGAAATACCAGTTAGAACGCAAGAAAGAATGGACAAGAAGCAAAGTTCAGAGAGGGGGCTTACCATTCCTAAGCAATACGTGACGCCAGTACGGATAGTTCTTGGATGCTCGGTTGGCTGCGTAGGATCTATACTGTGGATAGGTTTTGCTGGTTGTCTTTCCGAGGACGAGATCGATGCGTTATCGTCCCTGAAAAGTCCAACAGAAGCCCCCTCCATCTCAAGAACCTGACATGGGACATCATCGGTATCAGCTATACCTTTGCAGGAATCTCTTTCCTTCGCCAGCCGAGACACCGGAGAAGCCGAGTCAGTTGGCAGCCCCAGAGATCTCCTAAATTGATACAGCCTTGACTTGGCCTCGTACTGATCGGGTGACATGCTCGGAGCTACTTGATTGGAGGTCAGTCCATTCCCTATGCATTGCCTTTTGACAGACATGACGAAGACAAGGACTGCGATCTTCTGCGATCCCCTGCCCCTGGATTCCAATATAGTATTTGTATGAACGAAAGGGGCGAGAAGCTCGTGGATGTCCTGCTGCAAGGCTCTGCTGAGCCACCGCCTTGAAATTCAGTGGTCAAACAAGCGAGTTCGGTACTATACTGTACGATAGTGCTCACAAGCCACGTACTCCACTTCTGATGTTGCCGTACAACAAACTTCGGGGCTCAGTCGCACAGCCTGATATCTAGCTCTGCACTGCCACTTGGCAAAATTGAGCACTGCACTTCGGAATTCGTCTCAGATATAATTCATTGCATCCGTCTGAGCTAATGACCTCATGCTGATGGGGTTATGGCTCCTACCGGTCAACTTCCCCTCCCAGCCTCGTTCACTTCAAGCCTCGCGGATTTCCAAACAAGGCTTACAGCCGAGCAGATTGAAGAATTTCAGTTCGCGACATTTCAAAGCCTTCAAGAAGCAATCAACAATATCCAGAAGGAGCAAGCACACAAAAATTCTTTTCGGAATCTCAATAAAATTCGGCCCTTTCTCAATGGACTTTCACAATATTCAAAGGTCATTGAATTGTTCATAAACATGGAGCCTCTTCTGGCGGCTATCTGGGTGGGTTCTGCGAATTCGGGATGATCTGCACATATTTCTAATCATATGCTAGGGGCCGATCAAATTCTGTCTTCAAGTGCGGAACTCAATAGATAGTGGATGCTTTCAATGCTAACGGTACAGGTTGCGTCCAATTTGAATCAAGCATTCGACACTCTGCTCGATGCTTACGAAAAAATTGGTTCTGCTCTCCCAATCATAAAGGCCATTGACACTCTCTTTTATACTCGGCCACCTGTACAACAAGTCTTAGTCAACGTCTTTGAGGATATCCTAACATTCCATAAGCGGGCCATAGTGTTCTTCAGCAAAAAAAGTAAGCAGGCTGATTGTTCAAAGACTTTGGATTGACAGCATATTCTGACATATTGATAGCATGGAAACTAACCTTCCGTATGACGTTACATACCTTTCCAGATTTATTCGGAGACGTGCTGAAAAATCTGGAACGTTCGAGGAACCTTCTGATGCAGTCGGCGAGTATAGCTCACTTTGAAGAGGCCCAAGAAGCCCGAATTCACTTCACAAAAGAGTTTGAGGGCCAAGCAAAGAGATACAAGCAGGAGCAGCGAGTTTCGGTTGTTGAGTGGCTATCAGCAGACCAAACAAAGCACGCAAACATCGATGCACATACGGAGCTACAGCGGGTGCGGGCCGCAAACCCGCTTACTACTCAGTGGCTTTTTAATACAAGTGCGATGAGAAGTTGGATGCGAAAGAGCGACGTTCCAAGGCCTGTCTTCTGGCTCAGTGGAATTCCCGGCGCAGGTGGTATATTCCGGTCCATTTCTTTGTGAATACTAAGATTGAAGGCAGGAAAAACCGTTCTCTTCAGTTCCGTTGTCGACAAGATTCCCACTCTACTTCCTGAAGCTCAAGCAGTCTACTTCTATTGCAAGTGCAATGACGATCGACGAAGGACATTTGAAGCCGTGATTCGAACTTTGATAGTCGGAATATTAGATTTGAGTCCCTCGTGTCTCGACTACTTGCACGAGAAGATGATTGCAAGTAGCGAGCGTCACTTGAAGTCTGAGATCCTGCTCCAAGACTTGTTTGAAGAGCTCTGCACGCACCATGACCTTCTGTTCATATGCATAGATGGGCTTGACGAATGTGAGCCAAACGAAAGGGCCTCGCTGTTGTCTTTGTTAGGAAGGGTTACGAAAACTTCAGGCACTGATCAGAGTGTCCGCTTCTTTGTGACAAGCCGGAAAGAGACTGATATTGAACGATCATTAAGTTCAGTAATGCGACTGAATATTAAGCCTCAACATGTGGAACACGACATAGGACTGTATATTAGAGGTCAAACAGCTAGACTTCGTTGCAGATTTCGCTTTGGACTCGGGGAAGAACAGAGCATTCGTGAGAAGTTGACCAAAAAGCCGCAAGGTAAGTCACCTAGACTCAAAAATGTCTGTACTAATTGCAAAGATAGGGATGTTTCTTTTAGCTCGTCTGATAACAGATAATCTGCTTGCCCAAGACAATCGAGCAGACTTTGACGAGGAAATGGACAGCAAAGTCTTGCCTGATGGTATTGACCAAGCGTAGGTGAAAATGATCTTACAATTGTAGAGAGAGCTAATTACATGGAGTTACAATCGAATTATGGTTCGACTGTCCAAACACAGATCGGAAAAAAGTCGACGACGTGCCAAGTTCATATTGGAAATTATTGCCAGCGCCACTCGTGCCCTTCGAAGTCACGAGATACAGGGCGCTCTTTCCATTCGACTAGATGATCATTCAATTGATTTTGCACGTCGACGGGCAGTCGATCCACTCAACGATATTTGCGGCCCTATAATTGAGATACACGCAAATGGAGTCGTAGATATGATCCACCCAACTGCAAAAAGGTAGGTCTCATATGACTGATAACCGGGTAATTAATGATCTGAATTTTATAGCTATTTACTGCAACACCACAGTGGTTACTTCATCGACGCTCACCGCGCAAATCTCACAATGACGAGGCTTTGCGTTGCCTACCTCACATTTTCAAGTTTCGATCCCGCGCTCTCGGATATAAACGTCCAGGAGCATACAAAAACCGGTTGTTACTCTTTTCAGGATTATGCCACATGCAACTGGATCCATCATATGGAGGCGGCAATGGGATCCTTACCCAACTTTGCCAAAGATGAGAGGACGGCATTGGAAACTTCGTATAATTTGCTACGAAGACAGCATGTCCAGCGCGGTAATGTCGATTTCGTCCCTCCGGAATTCCTTCAATTTCCCAAACACCAGGCCCAAGTAGTCAGTGAATTGAGGGAATGTAGAGAGCTCTACGACATTGAGTCTATTTTCGAGAAATCCTCAAACAATGGTAAGGCCTTGTAATACATCCTTTTATAAACGACTGAAAGCTTATACGGTCATAGGGCACGTTCCTTATCTATTATACCAGATCGGAAGAGCTCGACAGGCGATCGAGGAATTTTCGGCAGTGCAATCGTCTATCGGCGATGAGCTCTTCACCAGCGCCTACGGGACCTCGGTCTACAAATGTCCAAAATTGAGATGTTCTCATTTCGACGACGGATTCGGTACAAAGAGCTTAAGAGACGCCCACTACCAACGGCATGAGCGACCTTTTAAATGCGAATATGAAGACTGCGATTATTCAGCCATTGGCTTCGCATCAAAAGCCATACTGACCCAGCATACCCGCCTGTGCCATAGTGCACCATCTGCTCAACCAATGTTTCCAAAGATCAGTCGATGCCCAATTGACCGGGCTCTCAGAGACGCCATCGGTAAAGACGACGCTCTTGCAGTTCGGACTCTTGCCATGGAGCTATTGGACCTAGAGGATGCTCCAACCGGATTTTTGATACAAGCTATTCAAGCTGGAAGGAGGAAGAGCGCCCAAATTCTCATGGAAGTCCTTGGAGAAACCGATGAAATGAACCACCGAGACAGTCATGGTGGGAGTACAGCATTGCACATCCTTGTGGAGAAAAATGATGAAGAACTTGTCTCCGCTTTACTCAATACATGCGTAGCCATTAACGTCAAAAGAAAAAGCCTGAGATATATTTTTTCCACACCACTACAGATTGCCGTCTCCGCAGGCTTAGTTTCGATTGTACGAATTCTACTCGAGCACAAGCAGGCAAAAGCTATGCTGATCGAGAGCAAAGCATCATCCAACGGGGCTTCGATTTTAAGCTGGGCAGTGCAGGTTGGAAATAGCGAAATCCTCGAGTTACTTCTTTGCAAAGGCTGGGAAATCTATGAGAATGGCATCGATATAATGAGTGCTTTGAATACGCTAGTTTATATGATGAAAACCGCGGACAGATTGGAAGTGAATAAGAAACTGCTAGGGATCCTTCTGGTTTGGGGCCGAGTCCTCAAAATCGAAGCGCAATATCCACAACCATATAGACAATGGGTACTTCCAAAAGTTGACGACATGATTCCGGTGTTCATGGGAGAAGTCAACATCGAAGAGGCTTGGGAGTCATCTAAGAAGATGTGCGAGGAAAGAATCCAAGAGGCCATTCTCGAAGGCGATATTCCCAAAACACGGCTCCTGTTGAAAGCCACCGGCGTTCATTACATCTCAAGTAAGCATGGAACGGTATTGGCAATAGCTGCATTATATGGCATGATCGATATCGTTCGAAAGCTCATCGAGGACGGAGAAGATATTCACGAGACCATGAATAATGGGAATAGTGCATTGGAAAATGCGGCAGCAGGAGGGTCAATACCAATTGTACAACTGCTTCTTGAAAATGGAGCAAACGTCAATGAAGAAACAAAGGATCTTAGTGACGGAACAGCTCTCCAGTGCGCTGCTGCGAATGGGCATGAGACCATGGTGCAACTTCTCCTTGGTGCCGGTGCAAAGATAGAGATGCATGGGACCGGTGGTCGTAACAAGGAGACCGCCCTTGTAAGAGCCACAAATTCACTGGTCGAAGCTGTAGTGCTCCTGCTTCTTGAACATGGAGCTGATCTATCCGCTAAAAGCGATCTCGGAGAAAGCGTCCTGCATTTAGCCGCGAGAAGGGGGCATCAGAAGCTGGCCCTTCAGCTAATACTCTCTGGGGCCGCCGTTGACGAGCTTACACCAAGTCGCGAAACGGTTCTGATGATCGCTGCGGAAAACGGACTAGAAGTATTGACAAGAGTACTTCTCGAGCATGATATTGTGAAGCAACAAATTAATTTGGAGGGCGAAGGTTGGATCGACGCAGATGGCTATGATAGTTCGGGCTCAGCACTTCTCAGAGCTGCATCAAATGGTCACCCAAAAGTGGTAAAGTTGCTCCTCGAGGCGGGAGCTGGGCCCGATCATGCGAATTTATGGGTGCAGACGCCATTGCAAGTCGCGGAACATAACGGACACGGTAGCATTGTTATGCTGCTGCGTTCATACGGAGCTACTTCATGATACGACTGATGGCGCCTTGAATAAAGCTGCAGCTGCGTTGTCGTCACCTCCAGCCTCCTTGGTCTAGCAATCAGTACCTTTCTGGGCAGCATCTCGGCCCGACCCGTCCACTGGCGCTGTTCCTGCCGGGCGGTTTCTTAACTTCGGCGCTGTTCTAGTTGTCTCCGCATTTCCCGAAACACACGCCCGGACTTGTCTGCACCTCAAATTTAGGAAACTAAATAAGGAAATTGACGGAAGAAAAGGTTTTTCACGTCTATGTTTCCTTGCCTAAGAGGGGTGCCAGCGCTACTAATACCGTGGAAATATGGAGCGAGACTAAAAGCTAAAGGAGCAATCTTAGCAGCAACATGAATTCGTCGGGTTGAAATTGCTATGACGAGCTAGGGGCTGAGAAGAAAGCGCGTATTGGAGAGGTTGAAGCGCTGTAAAGTGCCGACTTACAAGTCACGTATACAGTTGATTGATTGAGTGGAGTTGGTATTCCGTCCCAGTTTACATGAGCAGAAAAGTTGCCAGAATCTAAGAGTCTGACTTCAAGTACTCAAGCCATGGTTTCCCCGCAGCGATTCAACGCGCCCAGTATCTTTTCTTTCAAGTCTCATCTTGTATTTATAGCCGTTGAAAATCGGTGCGAGTATAGTAAGCAATGAGAATGAAATTATAATGAAATTCGTATGCGTAAACAACTAAAACTGTCCCGCAGTGATCATATCTCCAACCATTTGCCGTGACAACTCCTCAATAGCCCCCTTACAAGCCATATACCCATTCTCCTCCGCCAATTTCATGGCCTTCTGACATATCTTATCATCAAAACAACACCGGTTTAAATTCCAAAGAAAATAAATCATCTCAATGCGACCGTTCTCCGCCGCTCCCTCGAGTGGCCATCGACCATTAATAGGGGCCGGTGGAGCATCGGGGTCTGCTCCACTTTCTAACAGTCTGGCCGCAATTGTGCAATTTCCCCGAATGGCGGCAAGTTGGAAAGCTGTTGCTCCGCCACGCTGCGCTGGCTTTGCATTCGGATTGGCCTCTTTGTCCAAAAGTAGATTTACGATGTCCAGGCTGTTGACCTCTACCGCTTGCTGTAGGGGCGTTCGCTTCAATCCTATTTTGGTATCCAGATTGACATCGGCCCCGTTCTGGATGAGAATCTCAACCAATCCTTTGCTTCCTGATTGAATCGCTTGCAGGAGGGCTGTATGCTTGACGTTAGGCTTGAGATCAGTGTCGTGGAAAACAATGCTGTTGGGATCGCAACCGCGGTTGAGAAGGCTCTTTATGACCTCGAGGTCGGTGTAGTGACCCCTCTGAACAGCTTTGATGGCTTTGCCGAGCGGCGTCTGTTTACCGGATTCAGAAAAGCTTTTGGTATCGACACACCCCATTTCGAGGAGGGCGTTCACCGTCGCAAGTCCAGCTTGACCACTTCGAATTGCTTCGATCAAAACTTCAGTCCCAAAGCCAGGTATGACGTGATTGGCCTTTCTCGAAGACATATATTCGCGGATCAGTTTGGGGCATTTTGCTAAACATGTGGCTAAAACATATTCGTTGCTAGGATCTGCGCCCCGTGCTATAAGCTGGTCGACCAGTTCAGTATTGCCTTCATTCAATCCAATCTTGAGGAAGCGGTTGATGGTATTAATATCGAATAATCCACGATCGATATAAGAAAGTAGTTGCGCCGTATCTACCGAATCGTGGATCGTTTGCAAATTTTGATATCCCCTAGACGCAGCTGGAAACGCGAAAATAAGGTCTTCGATGATCTCTGGGTTTCCCCATTCAAAGGCCAATTCGATAATAGTAGTTGCTTCATCTTTGTATATAAAATGACTCCAATAGTCTTCGCTCTGGAAATCTGCTTCCAGGATCGCCCTGACCATGCTGCTATTCCTGCGAGCCACAGCTAAAAACAGGGAGGGTAGAGACCCTTGGTTGACATCAGCCCCAGCAGCAAGTAGAATGTTGAAAATATCCTCGCGATCTTCTTCAATAGAGCATTTTAATGCTGAGGTCAGATGAGAGGGCGTAGGGAAAGGGCATATGTCCAAAAGTTTCTGAACACGCACGACGTCACCAATTTCAGATGCTGCAGTAATCGCATGCTCAAAGCGTCCTCCATCGCAAATGAGCTGAAGAGTGCCCTTCCTCTCAATTTCGAGAATATACTGCTCATTCTTGGCTCTGATGGCTTCCGCATATGATGTGGTATAGGGTTTATCCTCGTACGACCGGTCCCATGACCAGCCATTCCCAACGATGGTATGTGCAGGTGCAATCAAGTCAGGCTCCAAAGAGAGGATACACTCGATCATATCGGGATTACCAGATCGGAACGCGGCAGTGATGGCTCTATGTGGGGTTTTAGAGCCTGAGTAGAGCAGAAGCAGTTTGACGAGTTCCAAGCGTCTGCATCTTGCAGCTTGTATCAAAGCCCAGTCAAGATCTTCCTCGTAGTCTTTTTTGCAGTTTCGGCATCTTGTACGCTCACAAGCCACTATCAAATGTTTGGCAGCTTGCACACCTTGCAAGTCATCAAGTTCTATAGCAATACCACTTACAAACCCTTCGCGAATGAATGACGCATGGTCGGAGTCAGATACTCTGGTGATCAGAAGGTAAGCCAGGGGCTGCGAATTGGGAAGCTCAAATGCACGCTTAGCAACTGCTAGATCCACTTTAGCACCACTATCCAGTAGTATCTTGCTGATATTCGTAGTGGTGGTTGTGACGCTTTTAAACTTGCTGAACCGGTTGATTGAACCAATAAGTCTTCCAAGCGCCCCTATTTCCCAGGAATTGGATTGGTACGTCTTATTCACGTCGGCTTTTGCTTTGAGCAACAACTGTACTATCCCGAGATCATGAAGACTTGCGGCTCTCTCGATGGGTGTATACTTCTGACCATTGACGTTACAAATGGCCGAGTTAACGTCAATTGAAGGGATAGTCAACAGGAATTTAAGGGCGTCCTCGTCTTGGGCTTCAATCGCGGCCCGAAAAAGATTTTCCGCCAATGCTTTCCCGAAGTGTGTATGACTTGTTTTCAGCAGTAGGCGGATATTTGCACATCGGTGCAAGCACTGGAATACGCATTGAATAGGGATGCCTTCGAGACCCGAAAATCCATTGGCGGTCGAAAACAACAGGACTTCCATAAGTCTGGCTTGGAGCATCTCTTCGTCTGACATCAGACTCTCTCTGCTGTTGTACATTCTTTGAGTGCCATTCTCGGGTAGTTGGCTCCCGAGGGATGACAAAAGATGTGCTACATTTGGTGATTCTTGGTGATCGAGATCTTCGGTATTGTGGACCAAGCATGAGTTGATGTCTTCTTGAAAGCGTCGAAATGAGTGCCGAATAGCAGCAGAGTGGGCACCACCAAAGCTGAGAGATCGGCCTACAGTGTTATTGCCTGATCGCACGTTAGCTTGGGTACTAGATCACATTGATTCTTTATGTATGGCCTGGAGCAGAAAAGCTGTAAAGTACTCAAAATTGGAGAGTTCCACGTACTTAGAGATTCTACATCCCTCAAGAAGGCTTGGAACGGTGACACAACCACAATGCTTGAAAGACTGGTGGGAAAGAGACTTGAAGCTAGAGGTAGGAGGAATGGACTTGGAGGCCTTGACCAGTTTTGGGAGGGTATTGATGCCCATGAGGGCGACCAGACGTTGTTCCCAATGAAGCTAGACGTTTCCACTTGCGGTGTTGGATGCATCGATGGATTAAGCTGCGAAACACCGAAGAAATTCGACTCAAAGGTCTCAAAGACAGTGTCTTCGGGAATTTCTTGAAAATCGAGAGTATTCCATGGGTCTGGATAGGATCCAATTGCCCTATCGATTTCGAAAACATCAACATCCGCATGCATTCTATCATGTGACTCCTGCTGGACGGCTGGACTAGATTCTCGGCCATCGATAATCGATTCTTCTTGTGAAGAGGGTTGTGTATGAGATTCGTCTTGCGTTTGGCGGGCAGATTCACTGGAAACGGAATAAGAAATCCAACTCCCATCAATGCCTCGAACTTGGAGCGAAATGTTCCGCAAGTTGGGCAAGCCTCCTTATCGTATAATGTCAGCAATCATCCCGCATTCTATGGCTATGTCTAAGGAATACCTTGTGCCGTTCTGTCAGAGTTCCTATACTTTCCTTTCTTGTAGGTACGCCTTGCCCTCTGAACTTTGTGGTCCTTGATATCGACTTGTTCGCCAAAGATGAGTATTCTGTTTTCTTGGCGTTGGAAGTCTGGTTGATCGATAATATTGAATGCAGCAGCCCATTCTGCGCTAGAAACATTCTTGCGAGATTCCCAGACACGAAACTGTGCTTCATACTGTGAGATGCTACGGAGTTCTATGTCAATTGGGACACTCGTCGACACGAGGGGTCTCATACCTTGCATCGAAACTGTGATGAATCCTCATATTATTTCTTAAACTCTTGAGAGTATAATCTTTGTGGCGCCGCAGATTTAAAATTGTACCCTTATGCTTCTCCCAATCATTTGGAGAGATGCGTTGTGTTTGTGAAGCCATGGCAGAAACTTTGGGAATGGTTTGATAATGCCGAGGAACAATAGATAGATTGAATAATAAAATCGGGAATTCTAAGCAATACTAGAATGTTTCAAATATCGCGCAGATCCATAGAAGAGGGATTGTCGAATTTCAGCCTGCGAGTCCAGCCTCGTTTTCACATGTCCTCACCAGGTGGGCAGCTCAGGTTTAATATTCTGATGGAAGTCGGAATCTTGCCTTACCTATATACTGGGGAAAACGATCCTTGCTCTTCTGCCAGCAGACAGATTCTGCCTCCAGGTTTGAGCACATCAGGTTTCGTCGCCAGATTCTGTCGTCGGTTTGAGAGCCTGACTCCAGGTTTCGTCGCCAGGTTTTGTCGTAAGGCTGACTGACCCCAGCCCAGGTTCTGTCTTCAGGTTCCCGTCGGGCGTTCATGCAGCTAGATAACTCCAACCGAGCCAATGGACAAGCTGAACCTTGTGAAGGGTGCCATCCCTTCGGCTTCGGCATAGGATTTTTGAGGGAGTGGACATGGACATGGTGCTGAGGGGGTAGGGCGGGAAAGAGACATCCCATCCCGATGGCCACTCGCAAGACTACTGTCGCTCAGATTATGACAGAAGAGCAAATACCGTGTAGGTGGGAGGGAATTAAATGAAAATCATTTGATAAAATTTTAAAGAAGGTTCGGAGGCTCGTCCGATGAAGTAGGTACATCCGCAACTAGCGTCCACTACCACGAGGCTGTCAGAAGCTGCGAGGTGCGGTCACGGCAGGCGCGAATATGAGGACTATCTCTGCATTGTGCACAATCTATCAATCGCCCCATGGATATCAAAAAAAGAAAATACATCTCGCAAATAAGAGATACTCCGCAAACTCCACTTTTGTGCCCCAAAACGCCCTTCAATAGCAATCTCCCCACTTTATCTCACCAACTTATTCCCACTTCTTGGCCTCCATTCCATCCGGCGGGGTGGTCTCAAACTTCTTGCTGGCAACCTCACCCCAAGACGTACTGAGCGCAGTGCCGTTACTCTCCTGGTAACTCTTCATCATGGCACGTCTCGTATCGGGGTCAGCGTCCTTGTAGAGCTTCTGGAAGAAACTGGCCATAGGGTCACTGCCATCTTCCTCGTCCTCTTCGTTGAGGATCTTGTCCCAGTTCTTCTTGCCGGATGTTGGCTTGGGGGCATCGACGACCTCGTTGGTGGCTTGGGTGCCGTTGCTCTCTTCAAGGGGTTCGAGGTTTTTGATTTCGGTAACGTCGATGGTTGGTTGGAGGTTTTCCTTGAGTTTTGGGTCTTCTGCTTTGGTGGTTTGTTGGGGTGCTGATGAGGTTGCGGCGGTGGAGTAGACTTCGGCCCACTTAAGGCCTGGGACTAGCTTGACGAGGACTATCTCAACTTTGTGGGGTGTGATTCTGAAGGAAGACTTTTGGGCGTCAATCTTCTCGTGAAGTGGGACGGCGTTGTATTCATAGTCGGAGCCGGATGCGGGAACTGGAAATTTAACTTTGAGCTGGTGGGGAGTTAGTAACTATTACCGAGACAGAGTGGGCGGAGTACTTACCTGACTCTCCTCCAATGTGACTGAAGCATGCTCCTTGGGAATTCCTTTGCACAGGATCTCAATTGTGACATTCGTGTTGGTCTGATACCACTCGACACGAATCTTGTCAATCGTCGTACCAGCCGGCTTCGCAATAGCAGCTAGAGTAGGAGCAGGAGCTTCCTTAGCCTTAGTCGCAGGTGCAGCAGCAGCACTGGTACCATTACGAACAGATTCCTTGCCCTTCGATTCCTTCTCATCAACATCCTCCTTCTCAACCGCAGGCGGCTTCTCAACACAAGTAACCCTATTACACTCCGCCTCCTCCCCCCCCGCCTTCTCATAATCCGCCCTAACCTTCGCCTGCCAAATCGTCAAACCCTTCTCCTTCTCATTATACTTATGCGTCCAATTCAAGCACATGCGCGCGTTGCCAAACTGGCCGAGACCATGGTAGGCAACCGCGCGGCGGAAGTGGGACGTAGCGATGAGCTCGCGACGACCGCGCTGTGTTGCGGAGTAGTGCGCGGCGTTGGCGTCTTTGAGAGCTTGGGAGTGGTTACCGGTGCGTTGATATGCGGTGGAGCGTTGGATGAGCCAGAGGGGGGAGATGGTGCTGGAGTCTTTGGAGGTGCTCGTGATGGCTGCGGTGAGGTGGGTGATTGCGGCGGGGTAATCGTTGGCTTCGAGGGCCTTTTGGCCTCGAGTTGCTTCGGAAGACATGATGTCTGGTGTGATATGACTTTTATGGTGACTTGTAAATGTGTTTGCAGTATCAAATCCGATCTTTTGGGATTGTGGGAATATGTTGTAAGAAAGTTGTAAATTTACGAACGTTCGAGAACCTCAGCCTCGTCACTTTTCTGCCGTTCACCGCCATTGGAGCTTGGGCCACCCTGGTTCCAATATTCACCTCCCCTCAGTCTACTTTACTACACACGGACGGAGAGAATGCATTAACTTATTACCATTATTGATATTAACACACCGTTTCACTATAACCTCGAGTCCTCCTTCAAATCATAGCAAAGCAATATCCCCATACCGTTTCGCAAACATCCCCAGCGCCTTCATCGGAAATATGAACTTATAGTTCGGGTATGAAATCATGCAACTCTTATTAAACACCCCCTCAATAGCCTCCTGCAACCACTCCCCATTCGGCTGCTGCCTGCTCATAATAAGCTTGAGAGCCTTCTCGATAGGAGCTCGATCCGGGTAATGTGCTTCCAGCAAACCAATACAAGCCCAAGCTGTCATGACGACTTGGGAACCGCTTGGGTGCTCGGTGTAGACTCCTAGTTCGCAGGACTGGCACTTGTTAGCTATGACAAGCGAAAAAGGGGAGGAGACTTACTCGATAGCCCTCGGACCACCCTCCGTCTTCTCGTTGCTTCGAGATGAAGAAATCGCAACCCTTGCGAACGTGTTCACTGTTCTCATATGTCTCACCAATACTGGCAAGACTTTCGAGGGCAAACATGCCAGCGTACGTGAAGCAAATTCCCCAGCTACCATACCAGCTACCGTCGGGATATTGTGCCTTTCGGATGTAGTTGATTGCTCGTTCTTTGAAGGCTTTGATCTCTGATGGTCGGTATTCTGGATAGTACTTTGTGAACAGAGAGAGCGCTGTCACGACTGCAGTTGTGCATTCCGGATAGTCATATTCAATCATGATTCGACCAAAGACCTCGGCAGCGTTCAGCATCTCCAACCTTTCTGAGCCCCGTGTGGGTTCGTATGATGCACATCCGCCAGATTTGTTTTGATAAGTGAGAAGGGTATCGATAGCATCAAAGATTCGCTGATCCTCGAAGAGTTTTGGGTATCCCGGGGTCCTCTGAAGAAGCAAGACCGCTTTTAGAGCCTCCGAAATACAATCGCTCACTGCGTATCCCTGATCCTTGTTGCTGAAGCCCCAACCTCCTTTGCGCTGCTGTCTATAGCAAATAGCTTGATCGTCGACGTTTTCTCGAAACTGCTGGTCCTCCAGGAATTCCAGAGCCTTTGTCAGCATTGGCTTCCATTTTGGATCTTCTGCCAGGCCAGCATCCATGACAGTTTGAATCAAGAAGGCCGTGTCCCAACACTGGACTCCATTCGTTCCATTCATCAACATGCCTTCCTCCTTGACCCACAAGAAATCAGCCATGCGCTCTCTATGCCGTTGCACAGAGTACGCCTTTGGACCTTCCTTGATATAACATGCTATGAAGTTCAACGGTCCATTGACAGGTCCAAGATTCGCGAAATCTGTATTTTTGTCTTCCATCTGAATCAGTTTGAACGACCAATCTTCGGCTTGTTTTTTGAGCGAATTCGGTCTGAAATAAGGGTAAACATTCGCAAGAACCCAAAACGCCGTCTTCAACAACCAGGTCTTCGGATGATAATTATCCTTTTCACAGATAGTATTCCGGTTAGCCTCCCAGTTGATCGTCGAATAAGACTCCGTAAACAGCTCTTGACGCAATTGCAGAACGGTTGGTGTAATCTTGCCAGTCCATCGTTGTGACCATATGAAGCCCATAGGACAGAAGACCTGTCGCATATGAATCCACCACCTCCATGGAGCGAAGGGCACCCAATCAGGGAGAAGCCAGAACTCTGGCGGCACGGGATTCACAATCTCCCATTGGCAGACTCCAAGCACACTGAGCCAGAATTTTGCCCAGTGCGGTGCCCGAGTCGCACCGCCCATCTTGTGTAGAGTCCCCCTTGCCTTGATCATACGCTCGTCCTCTTCGCTCACGCCAAGTAGGCGGAGGGCTGTGTAGTTCATTGACGTCCCAAATACAGTACTTTCACCTTCGATATGTAATCCCCAGCCTCCATCATCGGGATGGGCGCGTGCGAATAGGTAGTTTTTCATTTCTGTAGCAATGTGATCGGGGATTGGGGTCTCGGTGACGGCCCAGGTGACGACGAGACCAGGGAGGAGAAACATTGGGCCTCCATATTCGCAGCCCCAATTCCCTGGCGGCAGTTGCAGATGTTCGAAGAATTCGAGGCCATTCTTCACGGTATCGAGGGGCGTTTTCGCAGGTGGGAGGTCGGGAAGGTTCTTTGGAAAGTCAGAAGATTTCAGTGGGAGGAAAGAGGATTATTACCAATGGGAGACCCAGGAAGTATTTATCTGCGTGCGATTGAGGCCATTCCTTCACGTCTTCATCGTCTTCGAGATAGTGCCATGTGTGTCTGCCAGCTTCGTCGAGCATGCGCCATCGAGTGTAGTCTGTCCGTTCCTGGAGCTTGGGTCGTTTAAGGGTTGAAGAGTCATTGGTTTCCAAATCAATTGATCTCTTCTCACCGAGCTTCGAGTAGCTGCTCCCAGAGCTGGTGACATTTGCTTTTCCCATCGTTTGCAGGTCAACGAGGGTATCGCGATTGTTTTCGAAGCTGAACTTGGAGGGGACGGGAAGTCGTCGGTGATGCTCGGACTTTTGTTTTCTTGTTTGGCAGGGGGTGACGCGGGACGAGCCGGGGGGGCTGCCGGGCCCGGGGTTTCCCTGCATTCAGGGGTCTTCAACATCTATCATCTCCATATCGAGATGATATTTGTTCATCCCGGGAATCGGGCTTTCCCATATTCATTCATGTCTTACAATCTTACCATGGATCTCGATCTCCTCTCTGGAATCCTCGCAGAACCTAACCCATCTCATCAGAGACAATTACTTCCAAACTTACCAAACAGCTTATTAACCTATCAAAATGCCGCGTCTAGTCATCCAAACCCCACATCTGGCCCGATTACTCGCAACTCGCCAGGCGCCGTAATCTCCAAGATTGAAGACATATTCGAAGCCATGACGGATTGCATTCTGGACGAAAAGAAAGAGCTTGTGATTCAATTGAAGACTAGGGATAGGAAGACATCAAGGTCGGACGAAACAGAAGCTACCAAGACGAGGAAGAAGTCAGAAAACAGAACGATTAGGTTTCCTAGCAAGTCGCCACAGGAAGCCTGGAAGTTTAGTAGGTTTGAATTACGGACTGGTACTTCGATGGGGGCTTATTTCGATTCAGCTGCCTTACTACGGATCCTGGAGCTTTCTCACGAAGCGCTTGTGACTGGTATTGTTACAACGAAAAGGTTTCCTTTTTTCTTGCTCGATTTTTTCACCTTTATTTCATCTGGTCTTTTTGTCTCTCCCCACCAAAGAGTGAAATTCGTCCTCCTGGTCCTCCACCAATTGCCAATGACAATCTGCTGATGCTTAGACAGAGATATTTACTACCGCGACCCAGAACTGTTTATGAAACAAGCAGTTGTCGATCGGTATGTTGACGATATTGCCTACACCTTGGGAGTGGAGCGTGATGCACTGAATGTGGTAGGTTGTCATTCGCCCTTCTTGAATACCATTTATTGATTTCACCTCCCAGGTTGCTGCTGCAAAAGGTCTCGTGACTGGCTCGTTCACCATCATCAGAAGAGACAAGTCCGTAGTTGACTATTCCGCCGAGCCAGAAGGCATCTTAATTCCGAACACCAAAGAGATCAAGGAGATTCAGCTTGATGATGTCCGATGGATCTTGGTCATCGAGAAAGAAGTGTGTATCTTCTCTCCTTTTTAGTTGATGGATCATGGCTAACAAATCCAGGCAACTTTCCGTACATTAGCCACGAACCAGTACTGGAAAGATTCCTTAGCTGGAAAAGGAATACTCATTACCGTACCGTCTCCTATCTTCTTCCTTTCACCCAAGCTAATACTCGCCCAGGCGAAAGGCTACCCCGATATTCAAACCCGCCAATTCCTCCGCCACCTCTCCACTCACTATCCCGAGCTCCCCATCCTCTGCCTCGTAGACTTCGACCCCGACGGCATCGGCATAATGTCAACTTATAAACATGGCTCGATGGCTCTCGCCCACGAATCTGCCACCTTGGCCGTTCCATCCATCCAATGGCTCGGCGTACGAAGCTGTGACTTCCTGCAAGAAGAGGATGCCCAGGGCTTGTTGAAGTTGACGGCGAGAGATAGGAGGATTGCTGTAAAGATGTTGGAGAAAGATGTGGAAGAGGAGTGGAGGAGGGAATTGCAGATTATGTTGATGGTTAATGTCAAGGCCGAGATACAGGTGTTAGGGAATGGGGAGAAGTTGGGTGAGTGGCTTGATGGGAAGCTGAGAAGTGCTGTGGAGATGGAGTGAGGGGATATACTTGCGTATTTGCCTACCATGTGTTGCTGATATTGGCTTTGTAAATCATGTTCCTTTGAACTGGCTTTGCCACAAGCTCTGAAATATACCAATCAAATAGACCTCTCCAGTATAGTCTCCGTGGGTTAAAAGCATAGGAGCGATAACAAAAGATCCTATTTTGTAATATCAAAGCTCGCTCAACTCCAAGCTCGACCCTTAAATAACAGCCTCCAAACGCCTAGCACCAATATATGCACCTCCCTTCTCCACCCTATCATTACCATCGTCCCCCTCCATCACTTCCCCCTAAAGCCCAAGCATCCGACGACACCCTTCCCTCACACGTCTCTCATACTCAGGCCTCTGCTCCCTCCACATCTTCGCAGCCTCCACATTCGCCGGACTCTCATCATTCGGCTCCGCCAGCATACTCATAACGCTAATCAATATCTTCTCTACGCTTTGTATCGGTGACCAGCGCTCGGATGCGTGCTCGTAGTGGTTTGGGTCGTCGCCTGGTGGGTGGAGGATCGAGATGCAGACTAGACCGCTTGGATATACTGTTCTCTTATTAGCAAACGCACTTCAACAACATACTCCAATCTCTGATTCCAATCCCAAGTTTGTAATAATATGAAATGGTAAGACAAAGTGATTTGTAATAAACACAAACCTACCATTCGGATGCCACACCTCCCCCAAAAACCTCATACTCGGCGGCGCCAACGGATAATCCTTCGGAAACTTCAACTCAGCCGGGAACACGCCGCCCTCAAACGGCGTCCCCTCTGGTCCCTGGATCAGCGCTTCCCAGTACAGCAGGTCGTCTTCGGAGACGGGGCCGGCGGTGATGCCTTCGGGCGGGTTGTTGGTTAGGGCGCGGTATTCTTGGAGGAGGCGCCGTTGGGCTGTTGTTGATGCCATTGTTGGAGGTTGTGACTTGTAGAGGGTTGAAGGGGTGAAAGTGAGGAGAGATGTATGGAAAGTGGTGGTTGGGAGGACAAGATATTGTTAATCGGAGGTGGGGTTTCTCCGGGCGCCGTTGACCCCACTTGATTTTCAATACCCCTCCATCACGTTGATCTTGTCCCAATCAAAGTTCACTTCACCGTTTCATGTATCAACTTTATTTCCTGTACATATAAAGCTTCTCTCAATTCCACCACCCCAATTCCCTTCCCCCCTTTTCCCCAGACTTCTCAAATCCCAACTTCAACAATCAACCCAAGCACGAAATGCCAGACCCCCAACCCCTCCGCATAGGTTTCGTCCCCGAACACTTCTCCACCCCCCTGCACTTCGCCCAAAAACACTTCGGTCTCACAGCAACGCTTATCCCCTTCCCCTCGGGGACAGGCCACATGATAACATCCCTTCGCTCAGGAGAAATAGATATCGGGATCGGCCTTACAGAGGGATGGGTAGCTGGATTAGGGAAGGAAGATGTTGAGGGTGATGGGGGGTATCGTATAGTTGGGACTTATGTTGAGACACCTCTTTGTAAGACTTTCTCTTTCCCTTTCACCATCTTGCTTTTGAATTCCAAAACTGGAGGAATGCAGAAGAGGATAAGTTTGGGAGAGTTGTGCTAATGCCAATGCAAACAGGTTGGGCGATCTCCACAGGTTCTAAAAGAGAATCCATCAACAGCATCACAGACCTAAAATCCCACAACCGCGTCGGAGTCTCCCGCATCGGCAGCGGCAGCTACGTAATGTCCTTCGTCCTCGCAGACCAACAAGGCTGGCTCTCCCCTTCTAGCCCACCACCCTTCGAATTTCTACCCCTCCAAACTTTCGAAAAATTACGAAATGGCGTAAACGACAGCACGGCCGATTTCTTCATGTGGGAACACTTCACCTCAAAACGCTATTACGATAGTGGGGAGATTAAGAGGATAGGAGAAATTTACACTCCCTGGCCGAGTTGGCAGATCGTTGCTTCGACGAAGATTGGGGAGGGGAGGGGGGATAGTAGGGTGGAAGAACTGTTTCAGAAATTGGATCAGGGGATTAGGTATTTTGAGGGCAATGTGGAGGAGAGTGTTAAGTATATTAGTACGAGTCTTGATTATAGTGAGGAGGATGCTAGGGAGTGGTTGAAGACGGTGAGGTTTGCGAAGGGCACGAGGGGGGTTGATGGGGAGGTGGTGGAGAAGACTGTGGGTGTGTTGAGGAAGGCGGGGGTAATTACTGGGGAGGGGGGATTGGGGGTGGAGGAGATGGTGGGCGTTAAGAGGAGTTGAATATAAATGATGTGTACGAGTTAATGAAGCGAATTGAAAATTGGGGTTCTATTGTACACCTACAGCTACATGTTTTCATCTCTCCAAGTAGGTATGGTACTTAGAACTCAATCTTCCAATCCTCCCCAATAGCGACCTTAGGATTCCGCACCACAGCCCACGAAGCCTTATTCCCCTCCTCAGCGTGGAACTCCAGACCGGCGTCCTTACCACCAGCTTTAACACTGCTCTTACCCGCCCACTCCTTCGGCGCACCTACAACAACGACTCTCTCCACACCCACATTCTTCATCGTTTTCAGGTACTTATCGGTCAACTTGCCCTTCGTGCCGATATTGCTGCTACTCAGCACACCATCCTTGAAGTCAAATGAACGGTGAATATAAGCACCCTGCTGATAATCAAATGTCTCCCCATCATCGACATACAATTCTCCAGTAGCGGTACCAGCTTTGTTGAGCACGAGGACGAGGGTATAAGGATCCCATTTCATCAATCCACTGCTTCGTCTCGGGCGATCTTTGCGAGGAATGATATGTCCACCTTGCATCAACAGCGGAATTTTCTCCAGCGGTGCTTGAACCGTCTTGATTCCCTTCCCTTGGTACTTCTCGAAATCAAAGTAATCGTAGTACGGCTCGTCATCTGGGAGGTAGATATCTACAGACGTGGCGCCCTCAGTGACGACTGGTTTGGCGAGGAGACCTGTGCTGCCAACGAAGAACTGGTCGTCAATTGCAAAGCCGTGCTCATCGCCTGGGTACATGTAGTAGTGTGGGCGCAGAATGGGTGTTCCGTCTACGGAGGCCTCGTGGAAGGCTGTGTACCAGGCTGGCAGGAGTGCGTAGCGGAGACGAAGGGCTTGGGTAATGATTCCCGTGTAAGGGTCGCCAGCGAGATAGGGTTCACGACGACGGGTGTCGATGTGAGCGTGTCCGCGGAAGAAGGGGTAAAACGCGCCGGCTTGGTACCAACGGGTGAGCAGGTCCTTCTCCGGGTTACCGAAGAAACCACCGACGTCAGCACCAGCGAAGGGGAAGCCGGCGATACCGTTGTTGATAATCATGGGGAAGCCGGCGGCGAGATGGTCCCAGTTTGCTTGGTTGTCGCCGGTCCACATTGCGCCCATGCGCTGACTGCCGGCGTAGAAAGAACGAGTCAGGACGAACGGGCGGCGGATTTCGCCTTTCTTACGTTCAAGCATTGCTTGATAGGTCGCATTGACGAAGGTTAGACCATTGATATTGTGAAGGTCCCGATGTTCCCAGTTCTGGTAGTGAAGGTTGTCTTTTGGCATGGTGGTCTCTGGTCCATTGAAGACCGAGGGCTCGTTCATGTCGTTCCAGATGAATACGTTGGGCAGAGATTTGAAGACATCATACTTAAAGAGACCAATCCACCATTTGATTGCAGCTGGGTTGAAGCAATCGACCCAATGGGAAGATCCTGGCCAACACCATCCCTCGTAGATATTTCCATCCTTGTTGTGGACGGCCAAGTCTTTATCCTTGAGTTCCTTGACAACTTGGTACCCTTCCTTGTTCTTGATATGAGGATCAATGATAGCCACAAGCTTTCGGTCGGACTTGTCGAGTTGTTCCAGCATTCCAATAGGGTTGGGGAAACTTAGAGGATCCCATGTGAAGTATTGCTTGTCATCAGTGTACTCAATATCAAGCCAAATCACATCATATGGAATTTGGTGCTTCGACATCTTCCGATCGACATCCTTCACATCCTCATCAGAATTGTAGTTCCATCGGCACTGGTGATAAGCGATGGCAAATTCCTGTGGCAGTTGAGTGTAACCAGTGAGCTCTCCGTATGCTTTCGTAATATCCTTAGGAGTGGGCCCAAGGAAGACGAAAACATCAATCAAACCACTTTCAGAGAACCAATGGGTCTTAGTATCGGTAGCAGACCCAATGCCGAGACTCAATGGGTTGTGTGCCTCCTTCTGCTTGATGATATCAATCCAGGTCTCAGCACCATTCATCCAGAACACACCAACTGTGGAGTCCTTGCGATGGGCGTGCATGAAAGGAATGGATCCATAAAGAGTCATGGGGCTGTCCATGATGTACTCAAACACATCTGCATTATAAAGTCGGTAAGGATCGGTGTGGGCGTTGTTGCCTCCGCGAGTTTCCTTCAATGACAACGGTCCAGCGTGTTCTGGAATACCAAAGACATGCTCATAACCAGGGAAAGTAATATCTAAGGAGACACTCTCGGGTCCCTTAGGCTTCGAGTCTGTTTGGCCTCCAAAGCTCTCGTCCCACCAGGTACTTTCGTCTTCACCAGCTGGAACCTCAGGAGCTGGAGTCTCCTCCTCACCCTCCTTCTTCTCTGGCTCGGGCTTGTCAATTTTTGGTCGCCAGTGTTCCACGTTCAACAGACCGCGGTCATTGAACTTGATTTGAGTGGCATCATCTCTCTTGAAATCAATTGCAAAGGGAGCAAATGTGATCACGGCCGCGAACTTCCCGTCTGGGCCATATGTCACAGTAGTCTTCGCAGCCTCTCTCGACTCGGATGCAGTCTTGCTGAGACCCAGACCTCCAACAATCGCCCAATCCTGCACCTCGTTGTATCGTTCTTTTCGCGCAATACTGTTGTGTCGAAGCTCGATCTCCCCTTTCTGGCGCTTCTCCTCATCAATCGTCACTCTCGCAGACCCAGACTCGAGAAAAGAAATGGTGATTGGTAACCGGACCGTCTCGCCATTGTCGTTGATAGTTTTAAGGATTGTGCCCTGCAATTGTCCATTTTTCCAGCTCAAGGATTCTGGGGTGAGCGCAAAGGGGGCTTTCCAGGATTGTGTATTCGCTGCATTGTCCGCATATGCTCGATTTCTTTTGCAGAATCCCGCTTGATCACAGGTCTTGAAGTTTTCGTATTTAACAGATACTGCATAGAATTTTAGAATGGCATTGTTGTTGTGGGATTCATTCAGGGGCTTTGCTTACCGGCAGGTGTAAATAGAGTACATAACGCTGATACAAATACAAAAAGAGCCGTCCATTGCGAGGACGGCATCGAAGAAACACGCATAGCTGAAGAACGCAGTTCGATGTGAGTTTCAAAAGTGGACAGAGGGGATCGGACTGTCCAGCAATTGCTGTTGAGCAGAGTGAGAGAAGAAGAAACAGGAGCGGCGTGAAGGCATTCCAAGCTGTCCTGAAGTCCCCCCTGTCATCCTTGGCAGTAGGTAAGTCTTGGCACGTGCCTGGACGCTTAGGCTTCCAACGCCACTAAGTCCCCGCCCCACCAAGTCAAATTTTGGAGGGGTAAAACTCGATATTTGTGAGACTCGATGAACAACGAACATCATCCACAAAACGATCCTCCCATTTACAAACACTTGAGCCCCAAGACTCAAGGTTTCTTACGAGCTTCACAACAACAGAGAGAAGAACACGCACGACTCAACGACAACACCATGTCTAACGAGCAGACGTATGTTGTTTCCCCTCGTTTTGGCCCAGCCCGAGATTCTGGCGGTGTAGCTAATTTTGTTGACAGCTTCATTGCTATCAAGCCTGATGGCGTCCAGGTATGGAGATGAATTTTGGGTTTAATAATGAGAATAGAGAACTGATATTTTGTTCAGCGTGGACTCATTGGCCCCATCA
>Ga0247778_1000181_pt1 | contig 109596 bp, 102 predicted proteins | sample UWRJL049202B5_FD_179939 | JGI IMG/M metagenome (GOLD analysis project Ga0247778, IMG submission 179939) | Plant litter microbial communities from Arlington Agricultural Research Station in Wisconsin, United States - UWRJ-L049-202B-5 | ecosystem: Environmental > Terrestrial > Plant litter >... | reverse complement strand
TCCCCGCCCCCCCCCGCGTCCACCCCCCCTTTTCCACACGTGATCACTTCCATCCGATCTACCTTGCAGCTTCCGCATCCCGGCCCTTCATGCTCCGAGCTATATCTAGTACTTACAGAGTCCCAACCTCCCCTTCCGGATTTCTCCTTTAACCTCTTACAAATACTTACAAATACTTACCAGACGCGCAAGCCGCGTCCACGGAGGCACAGCATTACCAATGCTCGCACCTCCCCAACATGGCAAGATAGCATTCCCGTCCTCCATTCCCGGTACCGCACCGCCAAGTAACACAAATTCAAAAAAGCAAGCACTGCCCTAGTTTAGTTCTGCCAGTGAACCCTTCTCAGTTACAACCAGCTTCCAAAACGGTAGCAAGTAGCAAGTAAACCCGCATGCCCCGCAGTTGCCCTTCATCCCCAATTCAGCCGGGAAGCTCGCTTCTCGTCTTCGCGCTTTTAGCCATCTACGGCCTTCTTTCCCATACCTCAAATCCTCGATTCTGGGCCTTTGCCAGGCGATGGTACACGACAGGTATGCAAAAGAGTGGAGAGGAGGGTGGGATTTTCATCTTTGGCTTCATGCTTAGGATGCATTGACGACAACGCACCCCAGATCACGAGCTCTCGCGGGGTCTTATTTCCTCCTTGAAGGTGGGGGAGAAGGGTAAGGCTGAAGTGAAATGAAGGGAGGGCGTACTCCTTGGTTGAAACGTTTGGACCTCGGAAAGAGGGCGGTTAAAAGTACCGTTTCTCCGAAGAGCCTGGACTTTTTCTTTCACATCAGGTTCCCGAGGTTGGGCCAAAGTTCTCATTGTGTTGCTTGTGCTCTCTCTATTTGGTGCTACCTGGGGACACCCCATTTCGTATCAAACGCCTTGTTTACAATAATTTAATATGCCTTTAAGCAGTATCGATCGTGACACTAACACTCCGTTGCTCCGCTCCGCCTAGCATTAGAAAAGCTCAAAAATATGTTGGACATAACCCGGTGAGACGCCGTACTACAATAATATTTCTCGCAGTGAGATATGATCCTTGCGGCTAAAAATCAATCCCTTCTATGTGGTGCTATGCATGCGGTTAATTGAGGAAATTTTCAAAATAGAGTTTCGCCTTGTTTTGGCTTTCAGAATAATGGAGGGTATATTCAAACTGATGGTGTGGTGAGGTCGTAGTACTAGTGATGATTCGAGCTTTTGCGTGTATATTCTACCGAATCTCTGGAAAGGTGGTGGGGCATTTGATGGGGTATCGTGACGTTATCAGACGTGTCGTTGGTGTGTTGTATATCGTGGCATTATGCGTGGTAGCGTGAGGTGGATTTGGGGAGCTGATCTCATTTAGAGAAATCCGGATTCGGCCAAGACCCTATTATCCCACCAACTGTGTAAGCACATTTCTTTCCCGCGGGCAACGGTCTTTAAAAGCTTGCAAGTGTGTTTCAATTCCCTCCACGGCTCTTCTTATAGGATGAAGTGGCCATAGGGTGATGTTGGCTGCAGTCTAACATACCTCACTATCTTTTCATCCTCTCTCTCACGTGGCTCTACCGTCAAACTCTTCTCATACATCTCATGCACATCCCCGGCTGCTTGCATATTGCTCAATATATACTCCTGCAGCTCTGGTACGGGCTGCAAGGGGTAAGGCACATTTTGGTACTGCTGGATGTCACGAATAACTTCAGCTGTCTTGGCACGTTTGGCGAAGTTGATTAGCGCCGATTTCTTGATGATAGATGGAATACCATCTTCGATGAATGTGAGATCCGTAAGGTAAACGCCTAAATTACATGAGATTTAGTCGGAGGAAAGGTAGAAGGAACGTACCAAAGAAGGGAATACATGGGGGGTTTGCGAGATGCAAACTCTCTCGGTATTCGCCAAAGTTCTTCGTGCTACCCATCAGGCGGCGCATAGTTTCGAGAACAGTGAGGGTTTTCTGCGGCACTTGATCCCATGTCCGCTTCAAGCGATGTATGGGGGCTGTGCCCAGAGCAGAGATGATTGACGTGAGGGTCGAAAAGTTGTTGAGTTGCCGACATTTCTGCATATTATTAGAGGCTAGACATACTAGAGATGGACATTGACTTACATCAGCTACTTGAACAAAATGTTTGATGACGACTACACGTTTCTTCACATCTTGTTGAGTCAAGATCATCTCAGCAACCCAGTTCGTCAACTGGTTGGAATGTAGAATGAGGGCCTTGACGTTTGGTGCTGGTTCTGGATCATTCTCTCCGACCTTCTTTTGCCAGGTCTTATTAAGACACTCTGTCGGTTTGATTTTGCCGTAGAGTTTTGATTCAACAATTGTCAACTGGCGTGCAAATTCAGTCACATCAATGTCTAGGAACTTGAGTTTCTTCATGTTTTTAGGCATGATGGGCTGGGGTGTGGATTGACTTAACGTCAAGACCAGGCGCTTTGCTGTTGGATCCTGCCCACGTAATCGCTGTTCCAAAACTGTCATCAATGGGCCAGATCCAGGAGTTTCGGTTGTCTTGACGGTGTCCCGAGCAAAAGTATAGACATCTCGTATCAGAGATTTCGTGTCATCACTTTGATCTTCCATCCAGAAACTGTCAAACCAACTCTTCAAAATATTGACAACTCTGAACCTGATAGGTTTTTGCTTGCGGTCTCTCCATATCTCGTAGTCCGAGTGAGCCATTCCTTCAGGTGGCTGGATTTGGAAACGTTTTACCAAAAACTCGAAAAGCTCTCGAGCACTTGTGAAAGACCGATATGTTAAGAGGAATGTGTTGTTGAAATTCGAGTCCAGCTTGTCATGCCGGGTCAATTGTTCGACCAATGCTAATAACGTTCCACCCTTCAACTGAGGGGGTTGAACCTTCGTGTCGTATGAGATGTCCTCCTCATGGTCGAGCTTAAGACAGTCAGGGGTTTCATCTTGCTGTGGATCTCTGCGAATAGGTTCTTCTCCAAAGAATTTTCTGACTTTCGAATTCTCGCCCTTACGATAGTTTGCAGTTGGGTCTCCTTCGGAATATGACTGTGACTGAGAAATACCAGCTAATGCTGGCCTTAGTACGGGATTCATTCGAGAATCAGTCCGTTGGTGAGGACGCTCGTAAGCCATGCTCTCCACTCTCCTTGGATCTCGCTGGCGGCTATCTTCACGAGGTGGTGGCGCGCGGCTCTCTTGTTGCTGCAATGCCATCTGCACTTGCTCGCCCAATAGTTGGAGCGAGAAACCAATATGCGATGAATTGGTCTCGAGTTGTTTTGCACAATGTCGAACGTAGTTGAGTCGCCCCTCTAGCGACTCCCCGCGCACTTCGGCCCATTCATCCCCCAATGGCCCAGCCACGGCTTGGCATCCCAGTATTAAATCCGATATGTTATCGTACAGGCTCTGCTTATATGCCGCAAAATCGACCAATTGGGGATTCTGGAAGCTATTCCCAAGCGACGATAAATTGATCGACTCGACGGCAGAAACCCAAGGCTTGAACATTTCCAAGACTTTTCGGGCGGCTGAACAGACATTATTTCCAATGAGCTCGTGCCTATAAGGAGAGACAATTTTCTCAGCGACAACAAGGTGCTCCTCCAGTTTCCGTATACTCGAGATGAGCATACGCTTCAGATCATCAAGCCTTTCCATCAAGTTGGCATCTAGGGTAGCTGAAGGCTCGACAAGAGCCTCGTCTTCATCCAAGAAATTGGATGTTAATGGATCTCGGGAGCCGAGGCCATTATTTTGCCAACTGCCACCAGTGGTACTCCCAATAACGAACCCAGGTAAGAGTCGAGGGATATCTTCCCCTCGTTGCTGTCTTGCTACTTCAACATAGCTGAACACCCCCTGCAGAACACCATCTGCTTCTTGAAGACACTTCTGGTAGGATTCTGCATTGGGCCAGTCCGCCGCGGCGATATGAGAAGAAATTACCAATTTAGAAAATTTTGACATCATGTCCTGAAATGTGGATACAGTGCCTTGTTCGTGGATATAATGGATGGTTGCCCCGAATGATTGTCCGTCGTGCCAGATCCAGCGGCGAGCAACAAGCGGAGGTGGTCCGAAATGTCTTCAGCCCGGCGCACATATTCCGATCTTTCATTATTATTTATGGCTTCTCTGTACCGATCAACCGCCCTTTTCATATTCGCTACGAGTCTATTCCACGTCAGGGGTGCAGCTGAGCCATCATCGAAGAATGACCGGGGCAATGTTGCAGCATGTGGCGGGCCGAGCGAGGGGTTCGTAAATGAGGTTGTCGAAGGACCCATGATCGGCATGGAGGTTACCATGGACAAACTCGGGTTGGTGAAGGGGTCAGCCCGAGATCGCTGTGGTGGAGAGGCTCCATTGATCGAATCCATCGAGGTTGCTGGAGATACGCCATCGGAGACAAAAGAACGCCGCTTTCGAGGCTATGTTAAGGTCAGTATTGTAAAGAGCGTAACGTTTTGAAGTCTTACCAGAGAGCTCCTGGACGCCATCATGAGAGACTCTCCCTCCAACTCCGAAGCAGAATTTCCCTCAGACTCATCGTCATCTTCTTGCATATAGCCTCGTGCCATCATTTCTGGTGGAGGTCTCGTTTTCTCCGGAATATTTACATTCATGCGGTTTCGCGGTCCGTTTTCAGTCGCAGATGATGGTGATTCAAGTGGAAGCTCCATACTGCTCTCGCCAGTCTCCGTGTTGAAATAGAACAGCCTTCCATCTGGAGTAGCTTGCGGTATCCAAAAATCGGCTCTCGTCCGTTCGTTATTGCTTGTCCCTTCAATGGGTAGTTGCGTAATCTCGTCCCGTTCCGAGTCTCCTTCCTCCTCGTATTCGTAGTCTTCCCCCTCGTCGTCATCCTCATCCTCATCGTCTGTGTGCTCTCTCGATCCATTCTGCGGGCCATCCAGAGCCTCGTCCGGATTTGCAATCACTTGACAATAGTTACTCGGGAACCAGCCTCGCACCCCATTAATAACGCCATCCCACCAACCGCTCTCGAGCTGCGTGATGACTTCTATAACATCTCCCTCGTGAAAGCTCAAGCTCGTCCTATCGTCGGCCTCGTAGTCGTAAAGCGCCCGCACGTACCTCTGCGGCTGCGGCGCGTTGCCTAGCAATCCGTTCATCACCGGCGGAGATCTGCGCCTGACGGCACTCTGGGATCTCTGCGCGGCTGAGAAATTCTCGTTGTTGGATGAAGTAAAGTGTGCTTGTGATCGAACCGGCGATGAAGTGTGCAGCGGACGCTGTCCGTTGTACTGTACCACAGAGTCGGCGGTTTGCCTGCTTTCGGTAGAATATTTGGAGAATGATTGGGTATTCTGCTGCTCAGGAAAAATGCCGTTACTGCGGATTGTCATAAGCATCGTGGAAATATGTTGACGACGGCAGGCCGGATCAATTCATCATCAGTCAGAGTCGGCGTCGCAGCATGAGGGAAGGAATCCTTTTTGTCGCGCAGGCTTGGTCGGTGTCGTGTTCTGTCGAGTCGAGGAGTATACAGTACTGTAGTCGATCGGATGCGGTTCGTCAAAAGGCTGGCCGGTCTGGTATGGACTGATGAGATGCTGGTATGCTGGTATGCTGGGTTGGTACTGTATCGTCGCGTGCAGTGATGCAGTGTCTCGCTGGAGGGATAAAGCAAGCAGCAGCCTCTGCTATATTGGGACGAACTTGGGAATTTCGAATTTCGAATTTCGCAGATATTGCGACGTGAGTGGTTGCCAGTGGCCGGCGAGGGCGACGGCGAGATGTATTGGGCGGTTAATTGCCAGAGGCCTGTCGATTCGCTGGATGGGCAGAGAGGGAAAGGGTGTGTGAGGTTCGGTGGATCTGCGTTTAAAGTGTCTGACAGAAAGACAGGCCAGGCGGAGCCAGGAGCCAGGAGCCAGGAGCCAGCTGCCAGACTAATACCGCAGATATAGGAATAGCAACGGGAATAGTAACGGAATGGGAATGCTCATAAGCCCTGAATAACGAGCGGTGCGATGCAGGAGAAAGGACACCACAGCGCAGTAGCAAATAGCAAATATCAGATTGCCCCTGCGATGAGATAAGATGAGATGAGATGAAATGAGGATGAGGTTGTTATCGATATCGATATGGGCTCGAGGCGGGGATTTCGTAAATTATGATTGTTTTCGAGGCCCGCGCTGACTCGTGATCCAAGCTGCCGTAGGGATTTGCGATATTTTGGAGTATCGAGTTCTCTTTTCCTCTTCTGCTTCTTCTTCTTCTTCTTCTTCTTCTTCTGTCTCACTCTCTGGCAATGCCAATGGCGGCTTACTCAATTCCGCCTTACAAATCGATCTCGAGCTCCTCTCGTCGTCTTTGAGGCACAGAAAAGAACAGGAGATACAGTATCACCGACTGCACCACTTCCATGCAGAAAAAGCAACGGCGTATCGATAGAGGAATGAAGGGCAGATGCGAGCGATGCCCCGCGGTTCTAGCGGGTTATTGACATGAGCGCCCACGTTTGCGCGCAAAGGTACTGGATACTGGAATTGCCGACCTCCCCAAGTCCCAACCTAGTAATTGGTGCTGAGTCTACTGACCGAGACTACTTGCTCGTAATCATTAATGTCCTACATATCCTACACATGCCCTACCATGCGTTCTATAAATGACCTCCAATACAGATGTGTGCAACTACAAAGTATACGCAGCTGAAATTCTTCGGGGTCCTAGTGGTCTCAGTTGACCAAGCTGAGCTGCTAAGTCTCCAAAAGTTGCTGTTTCCGGAGATGTCCAAGATATACCTACATAGGAAAGTCTGCAGCAAGTCGGTCATCATGTAGGTAGTCTTGCGGATGTCTGTCTCACTACACCCACACAAGATTTGGTCTTCTCCAACCACAGCCCAGTCCCCCAGATTGGAGGAGAACCTGGGAGTGTCTTGGATTCGAAAAGAACCCAATCAACTTGGTACAGAAACTCGTCACAGGGCGACCTCCAGTTACCTTATGTACTGTACTGTACCAGTCATGGATCGAGTCTCGCCGACTTTCTATATCGGTGGGATGGGGCGACGTTTTCAATCCAGCCACAAGTCTGCTGCTTGCATGTCAAGCGCAGATGGCATGCAGCCCTCGGGGAATTGTTGCTACTAATATCTCAAGACAGATGCGAAAGAGGCCGCTCAGATGCGGCCACTGTTTGAAGAACATTCTTCGGACGAGTGAGCGTCTGCGATCTCGTCTGGGGAATAAGTGAGGGGTCTCCTTCCCTCCACATTCTTTGATAAGCACCCTCCACAATCCTCGATAGCATGGCTTTCACGCATCTCCGACCCTACTCTGCCTAATTGCCTACATGCACTCCGCCCCGAGCAGAGCTCGATTTGCTGGGAGACGCCAGCTCGTGTAGATATCCCGGCGGTACTCATGTACAGCTTTGGATAAGGAAGACCTCTTCGTCATACCAGGTGTCAAAGAGCCACGGGTATCCTCTGTCCGTGATTAGATCTAGAAGTTGCCTACTACATATACACCGAAGATGATTCCTTCCCTCCTATAAGAACAACACAAACCTGCGCCCGGACAAGGACAAGAGGAAGTGACTGCATAAATGCCTCGTGATATCCAAACGAACCTTCAGGGAAAAAAGGGGTAGCATATAATCACGTGATATAACCCCTTTTTGAAAAAGGCCCTGGATGAAGCATCTCAACTTTGTTTCCAGATCTCCCTGTCCAGTCCTGGATCTCTCGTGGTATGGCTTACAGGAAACATGTTATACAGATGTCAGCTGCAACTGTGCCCCTGAACAAGCGGGCGCACCCGTTCGGGAGGATTTGAAGGAGGTGCCTCACGTATGCATCTCTCGGACCGATAACTCGTGGCCGTCGGGGTTCTATTTCGGCCACCAATATTGAGTTGCAGCGCAGTGCAGGAGTTCGTACAGTACCAAAAGATGACATCTACGAAGTAAGATCGCTCCAATCTTTTGCGCCCCCAATGCTAAAGAATCCCGTCAGCTCAAAAACACCCCTCGACCCCACCTTGTAACTGACGCTTATCCACCACTTCTTTTTTATCTGACTGAGAAACAGAATCCCAAGAGATAACTCATCATCCCACTCAAACGGTTACCGGCAGGTTGAGAGACCCGCCATCCGCTCGTGACCGTTACCTATTCTCGTCCGAAGCAGCCAACCTCCCGCGCGGGATGTCGAACGCTACGAGAGGAAATACAAAGCTAAGGCTTTAGAAACATCGATAAGCAAGGTACCGCTGTGGCGCTGCGAAAAATGTCTTTGATGGTATTGATAACGAAGCGGTATGTGTAACGTAAATGTCGATTTCTGTAGAACTTTCGGAATGGGGATTTTCGAAAGTCACGGCCGGGGCATGGAGATTCGGAGAGAAGGATTCTGATGAACCTGCCTCTTTTGAGGCGTGGGTACCGGGGTACATATATTTGGAGATAAGGAATTGGATTATTGGACTTTCTGTGCGAAAAGGGAAGTTAGAAAGACGCGCAAGTAATCACTTCCTACCGTGACGACAATCGCCATTAATTAGGTTCCAACGCCTTGGATCAAACAATGATGTTTTGCAGCTCTAGGGGTACATACGCGTGCGTTCAGGGGCTGCTGCCCCTCTTCTGGACCGCGGGGGCGCGTCTCGAAATCCTAAGAGGCTTACATGCTCAACGTCGATGTGTTTGCATACATCGATCTCAAATCCTTTACAGATGCGGGTGTTGGACGGAAAGATGACGGCAGCGGTGCGGCGGTGAGGTCAATTGAAGGACTAGATCAAAGAATACTCACCGACTTCACGATACGAAGTACGATAGCACACCGACCGTCATGCACCGTTTTGCTGGTAGCGAAGATTTGCAAGGCATGGCCCGCCCCTAAAGCCCCCATTCAAGCTCCCATCAATCGTCCCAACTGCCGCAGCCTATGAGATACTCAAATGCAGCCTTGATTTACTCTTCACGTCGTGATTGCAATTATTGCCCTACCACAGACCAGACTGAAAGCATACCCTAAAGGCTCGCGGATGGGATTCCCGGCGGGAGCCGGGAAGACGAATGTGATAGGGACCCGGCTGGCCGTTTGCTGGATTCCCAGGGTTAGGTTGGACATGTCTTAAAGTTTTGAAGTGTTAATTGGATAGCGCTTGTTCCGAGAAATGGAGCTCGGAACTGAAATCCTGGATCCCCTCGGATTATTATTATTTCTATGGACTTTTGGAAAAGTAGCTCGTGTGTCTCAGATGAGAAGAGTTGTGGGCTTTGGTCAGCGGGTTTGACCCTATCAACGGACCAAGAAGGACCGCTGTCTCGGGGAAGCCTCAAAGCGGGATGGGATGAAGTTGTCGGCGTGAGGGCTGAAAGGGGTTAAATACCAGATGGGGGTCAGAATTCCGATGGAAGCAGGTTGCAGGCTTCTATGAGGGGCAAAGAACATTAAACGGTGAGCCCTACATGTATGTGCCGGACAGCAGTCTTTGTTTTTTCCCTTGACCGACAAATTGATACTCAAAAGCCTCTTTGTACACGTGCAATTGCTTGCCTGAAAGTTGCTTTTGAAGAGTCATTTCGATATCAATGCGGTGTTTGCTTTCGAGGCCCTCGAGGCCTCCCTCCCTCATTTCGATCCATTCAATGCCCCGCCTCTGGCCCTGCCCGCCCGCCTTGACGGTGAAAAAACTTTCGTGTTTCCGGGATGCTCATATAAAACCCATAAAAGCTTCACCTCATCTGGAACAATCGCAAGGTTGAAGCCGGGATTAAAGGTTTAATGGGTTCCGGGGAAGGCTTCCTAGTTCTTAAGCTAAGTAGGTTCCCATGCGACGGTGGAGACAGCGGGTCCTTGTGCCTGGCATTCGTCTGCGTTTAGCGGCGAGGATCGAGGAGAGCTTTTGATGAGTCGTCGACTCTTTTGGGTGGATTTGGTAAATTTTGAGTTTTGGGAATTTAAAGTAGAACCCGAAGAAGAAAAGGAGACACAAAGCAGCGAGATGTATGATGCTAAGTACAATTTCACGACTTCGAGGGGTGTTTTTGTGATGCAAAGGTACGTGTCACGCGTCTCAGAGGACACATTTGTTCCTGTGTTTCTTGGGCAAAAGCAGCGAGCCTATCCTCGGAGTGGATGATGAACTGCATGTATGCATCAAAATATTAATGCAAATGCGGTGCTCGAGCGGTGAGGTACAAAGGCGTAAGCAAGATCTGATCTGGCTTCCTGAGTCAGGCCCAAGAAAGCAACGCATTGTTGTGAGCAGGACGGGTCGAACAATGCATGACCCCTCACTTTGAGATTTCACATGACACGGTCGTGAGGAGAGGAGGCGATCCTCGGCGGCAGCCGCTGTGATTTTCACGGGAGCTCGGGGAGGGGTAGAATACAGTAGCTTGAAATAGCCCTAGAAAGTCGACTTCTTGAACGAGAGAAGCAAAAGGCGGCCTTTCGATAGCCAGAATGTGCCTGCATGTTCTTTTGAGATGGAAAATGCGAACCGATTCAGGGTACGGGCCAGATGCACAAGATTTGATGAGATGATACGCAAGAGGCTTGCTTCTTCGACCCTTGTGTTTCCTTTTTGCTCTCTTTAGCGAAAATGAGAGGTCCAAAGGATGTAGTGTTTGCATGTTCCTTGCAGCGTAATATTGGTCGTGCTTTGAGGGACGTATTACTTGTATGAGGCATCCAGGTACCACGCACCCCTCTTTGCCCCCCATCTCTTGCCGTCAGAAGCACGACGCGTTCGCGAGAGGATGCCGTGGGGTCAATGAAGGCCGTAACCAGTCGTTCCTGTCATGCTGATGTGCTGCGTTGTCATCCACAGCCTCACTCGAGGACTCGGTCGCAAATTTGTGCCTGTTCATATAGAGTGCTATTATTCGTAGTGAAGTGCATCACGTCCGAACCCACTCATAACTTCTGCATGTCAGAAAGCAAATATAACCTCATATCGGTGATTCCAGCAATATCTGGCGCGTTTTTAAATGCTGGGCCTCGCGTAACACTTCAGATGGAAACAGCCCGCTCGCGCTCGCGGTGTCGATCCAGGGGTCGTAGGGATCTCTGCGATCTTCAGTCTACTACAATAATATTGCTAGAAGGTATCGTGAGTTTCGTGAGCTTCGACAGGTGAGGTGTTCAGGGCCCACAGTGGGACGGTCGGGCTGCGTTCTCAGCGTCCGTGGCACGTACAGTAGTAGGGCCAGTAGACTGAGTAGAGGCACAGTAGCTCGACGGAATTGCCGGCGGAGTGGTACTCTTACTGAGCTTACAGAATAACGTCGCGCAACAAGTTGGAGAAATCAATGGAGATTCTGCGTCTGGTGCTTCAGCTCAGATTGCTCAGTATAACCCGGAAGCGCTGCATCGCTGTCACTATCACTGACTCCAGCACCACTCGGTGCCCCTAACTGCGAAGGGCTGCTGTGATTTGGAGGCTTCTCGGACACCCGAACCAGTGACCCACCATCCGACCCAGGTTGTCTGGGTTGTTGACCAAAATACACCTCGCCGCCGCTTTACTCGCAAGGAACCTGGCTACCTTGGAAGCGGACGTGGATGCTGGTGGAAGATGATCCTCGTCCAAGCCAACAGCAGAACCAGCCCCGCCTCTCCTTTTTCTTCGTGTGTGTGCCTCCCTAGCGCTGCTGCACTGTAGCCACCCCCCTCAGAGGCCAATCTCCCTGGCCATCCCACTAGAATTCCCAAGCACTCGCCTCGTCTAGTCCGCTGCCACCAGCAGCTTTCTCCCACTCCCTCATACATCCCTTCTCGTGTCCCTCATTCTTTCGTTTCCCCTCTCTTCATCCATCTCCACCCCTCATCCAACAAACAGTCACCTAGGACTCTAATCTCAATCGCATCGTCGACTCGACTTCGACTTCGACGTGCTTTCACTCTCTGGCGACGCACATTCCGCCACTTAATATACCCGACTCCTCACTCGACGAGCGCGACCCCATTCTCGCCTCGAGAATCCCGTCGCGAACAGGCAAACTGCCACCCTTATACCAGAACCATATACCTATGACAACGAGACCACAACAACAAATGCCCAGCACGCTCAGAAACATCTTCGCACTTTAAGCCTTACGCCCATCGCTCGCGAGCCAGACGTTGTTCAACCATCGCTCTGTGAAGGAGGACAGTCGTACACAGCCAGGCCCCACCCGAAGCTTCCAAGATGCCCGCCGCCAATACACTCGTACTGCCGACGGCTTCGTCGTCCATGAGGAAATCGTCGATCGCGCCAGAGGTGAGTCGTTGATAGATTCCCCTCCTTTCGCCCCCCTCAGAACGCCAAAAAGCTGACGCCAAAACCCACAGAAAAAGTACAAGTGCCAGTTCTGTAATCGAGCATTCAGCAGGAGTGAACACAGGTCGAGACATGAGAGATCACGTAAGTGTAGAATTTCTGTATATTTGGAGGCGATAATGGCGGAGGTGTTGATGGTTTTGATGATGTTGATCGATGGCTGCTTCTGCTTCCCCTCTTTCTCCGGGTCGCGTGCGACAGGCCAACAAAATAATTCTTTCGCATCGCATCGCATTGCATCTCCCATCTCTGCATCACAACAAACACCAAATTTACGTATATAATATGTATAGTACCACTGCTAACACACCCTCGCAGACACCAAGGAGCGCCCTTTCAAATGCATGAAGTGTAGAAGTACCTTCGTGCGACGAGATCTACTCCTTCGCCATGATCGCACCGTCCACGCCAAAGACGGCGGCATCCCGCTTCACAGCGACGTGAAGCGTCGAGCAGGCCCCAAGACCAGCTCCATGTCCGGCCCCTCCAAGTCGGCCATTCCCATCGACACGTCCGCGCTCGAGCAAATCGAGGCGAGCAGCGATGGCATGGTCGATCTCGAGACGGCGGCGATGTTGATGACCGACCTCCACCACAAAGCCACGGCGGCAATGCGGAATGCAGGCGTCGGCCCGTATGAGAATAGACCTGGAATGGCTTTCTCTCACAACGGTACGCCGCTCATGGAGCCTTCTGTTACCTATCCCTCGGGTGCCATCTCGCTCCCGCAGGTGCAGTGGGATTCCTTCATGCCACAGGCTGTCACGGAGCCCAAGTCGCACTCCATCACCTCCAACGCCTCCGGATCTCAGGAGTCACAGACGTCTTTCAACAGTGTGAGCACGATGCAGCCCCATCCAAACCAGCTGCCGCCCATCAACAAATCTGCTTCCAACTACAATGGACTTGTGCCCGCTTTACAGTCGATGATCGCCTCGCTACCCCCCTCAGGAGCCGCCACCCCAAGCCAACAATCACCGGTCCAACCCCGTAGCGGGGAATTGTCTCCAAAGGCCCCCCAAGTCTTGACCGATGATGAGCGCAATATCATCCTGGACAATATCCGCAGCAACGACAGCGAGCATGCAATCCCCGAGAGCTTCCGTCTGCCCAACTTGACTTCGCTGAACAGGTACCTATCGACGTACTTCACCTTGTTCCACCACCACTTGCCGTTCTTGCACCCAGCATCCTTCAAGCCAACTCAGGTATCGTCACCACTTTTGCTTGCTGTGCTTTCAATTGGCGCGTTGTATGCCTTTGATCAAGACCAAGCATACGTCCTCCACATTGGTTCCAAGGTGCTCGTCAACCAGTTCTTGCAAAACAAGGAGAACTTCAGCTCGCGAAAGTGTCCCCTCTGGACAATGCAAAGCTCACTGCTCAACATGATCTTTGCTAGCTGGAGTGGGGATCCAAAGGGCTTAGAATGGGCGTGCTCAATCAAGAGTCTACTCGCCAACATGGTCGCTGGTAATCGTTACGAGCTCAAGCTTCGCACCGAAGCTCGCGAGGGTGCTCTACCTACACGCGCTGAGTGGGTCGAGGATGAAGGCTGCCGTCGTACTTATTACGCCGTCTACATCTTCTTTGGACTCTTGACCTTGACGTACAACCACACGCCTGCCATCAGTTTCAATGAGTTTGAAGACCTTCAACTCCCTTCAACTGAAGCAATGTGGAATCTTACTGTCCTTGACGAGTCCACCTGGTCTGAGCAGCTCAAGGCCTCGCAAGCCGCTTCATTCATGGAAGCGCATGACAATCTTTTCCAGGGCGAATCGTTACGCTACAGTGCTTTTGCTACTCGTGTCATGATCAACGCTCTATTCCTTGAAGTTTGGTACCACAAGCGCAGCCCAGAGGCGCTCCAGGATGTTGTTACGGAATACAAATTGCGCCTGGCCTTGGAGACTTGGGAGAAATCACTCGAGCTTTGTGAGCCAGAGACGGTATCCGTACCCCTCAGTGCGCCTCACAAAGGCCATCCTCTGATCTTCAACGCTATGGCTATGTTCCGCAATGCTCGTGCTCGTTTAGAAGTCGACCTGAAATCTATCCAAGAGGCATTGAGATACCATGACTCTTACGAAGTAGCTGCTGCCATGTCGAACGCAAGAGACAAGGTCAAGCGATCAAGTGAGATGATCAAGGTCATTCAAGAGTGCTTCAACTGCATAGAGACAGCTGCTGTACAAGGCATTCGCTGGGTTGCACGAACCTCCGCTACCAACTGGAGTGTCGAGCATCCTCTTTGCGGCTTGGACCTCATGGTCATCCTCAGCTTGTGGCTGTATCGCCTGGAACATGACGATGAGCCCGCAACTGAGGAGGAAACGGTCATGTATAACAAGGTCCGGGCTCTCTTCGACGATGATTCTGTTGAGATCTATGACAACCACCTTAGCTCGACAGTTGCTCGTCTATGGGGCAGTATGCTTGATGAAGTGGTAGTCTGGGGGTAAGTCTTTCTTGTAGTACGTCTGAAAACCTATACTAACCTGTCACAGAATCACAAAGCTCATGGGCGATTCCTTCCGACTCCACTCTCAAGCCCTTGTCGGTTACGAGGACGACATTGAAGCTTCCGAAGTCTCCACACCCTCGATGATCTCTCAGGGTGCGGATGACAATGAGGACAGCGTGTACTAAGACTGCAAATATTCGCTTTAACGATTCCATGATTTCTTTTGTCCATCTCCTTTACATAGACTTTGATATCCCACTCCATCTCCTTACTCTCCTTGCGAAAATGCAGTGTTTCCTTCGTCATCGTGCATATAGCGTTTACAGGCAATTGGGGCATCTCTTTTTCCTAAAGGTCATGGGCAACAATACGGGGCTGGTCTGGTCGGTCTGGTTGGCTTGGCTTGGCTGGGCAAATACTGGGCTCTCTCTCTCTTTTCCTCTCATATACCATCACACTCTGCGCTTCAAAGCGCCTAATCTCTCGCGTACACACAAGAACTCTTGGCTGGCCCACCCGTTGTGTTGTTTCTGCCCTGTCCTATTAGTAGCTGTCGCATTTTTTGTTGTTCGGCTGCGCTCTGGCTCTGGCATCATATTACCTATTTTAACACCTCTTGTACTCCTCTCATCAGATCATCCTCAGATACCTTGTTCGATATACAGCCTGCTTATTTGTTTCGTTCTTACTGCTCGCGTTTCATTACCACGCGAAATCATCTCTGATTCGTTCTTGTATCTATGTATTCACTTTGTGGGGGAAAATGGCGAGATTGAATGGTCGATGGGAGCCAGAAAAGGAGATACGGCTGGTGGGCTTGCAGGGTAGGAGGGAAGGCTGCTCGCCTGCTTGTACAGATAGCAACATATCAAATTATTTGCATCTCCACGCATCGTTCTCATATTGTGCACTGTAATGTGACACCAATCCAGTATAATATTCGAAGTCAGCCCCCGGAGAAGTCATAACTACTCACTATGAATCCTGTACCGACCAAACTCAGCCCATATTCGCCTCTATTGTACAGCTCGTTCATCCCTTCTCCTGTACCCCCTGGATTTGGCTGCACTGAACGGCATCTTGCATACGCTAAACACCCAAGCCCGTTAGATCACCCGAAAACCCATAAATAGCAGCACCACAAAGCTTCTCATCGTTTCATCTCATCTGAAAACGTCAACCGACAACTTCTCCTGAAGCCAAGTCATCACGGAAAAGCCGGACAGCACGGAGCATTCTTTGTCGCTTGTTGTGCATGGAGCCATGACTCGGAAAATTGCGAACTATTTCGCTGTGGTTCACAGAGGCTTTTTTTTTTCTTTCGAATTTTGATATTGGGGCGGCGCCAAGCCAGGGGGTTGAGCCCAAATCATGCGGACTCATGTGCTTGCATGAGACCTAGTCTTGACGTTGATGTTGATCGAGTAGTCTCGACCTTTGGCTTTGAGTTTAGGGGTGCTGCCTAACGACCTGGCTGCTTTTGTAGTTCACTTTGTGATGACATTTGCGGAAAGGGGTTAAGCGGTGGTGTTGTGAATAGGGGTGACTTGTGCCATACTTTCTGGGCTGGCATCTCTCTTTTTGCTTTCTTTCTACATTGCCTCTCCGTCGCTGAAACATTTAATTTAGGTTCGGAGGGCTAAGCCTAGTTTATTTCTTCGATATGCGCCTGCAAGTTCTCTGTATTTTTAATTCAAGAAGCGTTTTGGTGTGGACGTGATGAGAGATATCTTTCTGGGCTGCTAGTTTCGTGGGATTTGCTCATTTTCCCAAAGAAAATATCTAATAGGAGGTCATAATTGAGCCAAAGAAATCTAGGGCCTCGGATTAAATCAAAGTGAAATTTCTGCTATCTGGCAGCAGGATCCTTTTGTGGTCAGTGGAGTCTTAGAAGTGATGAACCTTCGATTTCTGCCGTCTTGTAACCTGGTTTCCTCAATCTCAAATCGCATACATCTGCTTTCGGTTCCCCGTTTGTACAAATTAAGCATTCCTCACTTCCACCCCCATGGTGCTCGGAACTACTTTCAAGTCCGTAACAACTCGTGGTCTGGTCAGGTACTATTTTTAGAACCGGATAGAACAGCGAGGTATGTCGAAACATCTAATAGTGTGTACTTAAAACAACAGAGTGTTTTATAAAGGGTGGAACTACTCTAGATTAACATCAGTCGGTGTATTCTTTGAATTGAATGTGGAAGTTCCTAAATACCCTGTTTGTTTCCTACAAGCACTTGTGGCTTTGCTATTTTGCATTTCACAAGTTGCCTGGTTGCTTGTGTTCAGATAGGCAACTGTTCCATTATCACTCCTTTCCACGTCGACCTGCATGCCACCTTCCCCTGAGAGTCACGACATGTCACCATGCCACACCTGCGTTCTTCTTTTCATGGATATCTTGAACGCCTGCAGCAATACTTCAAGAATTATTTCTCAGATTGTTACTCGAGCGGTGCATGATCCTGGCATAAGCGTAGGCATACCAGTGAGAGTCATCGGTCTTGGAAGGTCAAAACTCACCAATTTGGAAAGCGGGTGTATCGTTCCCACTGAAAAGACTACTTAGGCAATAGTAAATCGCACCTGCATTCGCTATAAATCTTTCCGCCCTCTGAGAACCAAGGAATCAGAGGGTACGGCGGCTGGACTTGCTACCGACGTTTCGCCCAATTCACCGTGAAGAGGCGATCCCATAAGTCATTCTGGTGATTCAGCTACAGTACGAGTGCTTGGAACACGCCCATGAGTAGCACCACCGGATGATCTAGGCGCCTTGTGCAACATCTTACCTTGGGGCCTCTGGTAAAAATGCTTCTTTTCCTTTTCCTCGTCGGCTTCTTGGCTGCGCCATCCGCGGCGGATTGTGAGTGTGGCTACACGGCTGCCATCGGAGCGCCTGATATGCAGACATCAACCTTCCTCTTCACCGACATCATCGAGAGCGATTTTCTCCACATCAAGAACGTCTCGCTGGATACCGACTGGAGGCGCCAGAGTTTTGCAGTCACTCCAGAAGCAGGGCGTGGCCCCTATGGTATGTGCAATCATCTGCTGCAGCTCCCGATCAGCCCTTCCAGACGCTGGTAATGTTAATTTTCACTGATAATACCCGCACACTATTAAGAACTTACTAATGCTTGTCTTTCCAGGTATGAATTATACCATCGATAATGTCATTTCAAATCCCATAACTGATGCCAACATATGGACGGGCCCCGGCATGCTGGGCGGTGATCCCGGCCTACATCTCACTGTGGATGGTGGTATTCCTAGGGATGGCTACGTTAAGGTCGCGCAACTGGACTCATCTCGGAATGATCTGCTTTGGGGTTCATATCGAGCATCGATGAAGTTGACCCTTACGCCGGGAACTTGTGCTGCCTTTTTCTGGGTAAGTTTATAAATTCCTTGTTCAAAGCAAACTCGGACAACTCATTTTCACCTCATGCTCACACTATTCTAGTACTTCAATGACAGTCAGGAAATCGATATGGAGTTTTTGTCTTCTAATTTCAACAGTAACAACGACACCTACCCAGTAAACCTTGTGCTCCAGTCTGATGAATCTGTTCAAAACGGTTTCAACGCCGCTGGCTCGGGAGACTACCAAGTTGTCAACCTTCCTTTCAATCCAACCACGGGATATCATGAGTACCGAATCGATTTCATCCCGGGAAATATCATCTTCTATGCTGATGGCCACAAATTGGCTACCATGAATACGTCTGCAGTGCCAACACAGCCGGGACACCTCATTTTGACGAATTGGAGTAACGGAAACAACCTTTGGTCTTATGGGCCGCCTCCAGAAGATTCAGTGATATCTGTGGCATACGTTAAAGCATATTTCAACTCGTCTCTCGAAAAACGCCAATCTGACTGGCAAAAGCGTTGCAAGGGTATCGCTTCACCTGGTGCCACTTGCGTAATTCCGGACCAGAAGGCTCTACCGGACCCAAGTATTTCATCGCCTTCAAGCAATGACAGTATCACGATTCCGTATTTCTTCAGCGACCAAAAGAACATGACTATCAACCAAACGGTCTATCATAAGAGTGAGGCCACTTTAAATGTGTCGGACACGATCCAGCATACCGTCCTGATGCTGGTTACCCTTTCTGTCGGAGTTGCTGTTTTACTCTGAGGAGAACCGTTACTAGGTTGTGATAGAAGCTCTTTCTGTGTCGATATATTATTGCTTGTTGGGATGGTAGTCAATGGCAGGTGAAGAGTTTGCTCTGAGTCTATCTAAAGGCACAGGTCGGGAATTTATTTTTTGCTATGCATGGAGGCCTGGAGTTTTGGGGAAATTCAAGTGCATGCATTTGTTTGATTCTCATTTGCAATGTGGGAGCTTTACACCTAGACTACAATGGTCCCGGCAATTATGATAATCACCTTTGTCTGTAAATTATTGCGGAAAGGCTAGCAAACATAGTACTAGAAGAAGGACTGAACTGCGTGCTTCAGCAGCAAATAGATACCACCAAAATACATCATCATGAACCATCGCTCCTTCCTCTGGAAGAGCCACATTCAAGTGTCACTCACCTCCGGTGAAGTTTCAAGCCAGAGTTCTCCGCTCCTTCCTCACCTGAACAATGCTGTTACACACTCCCCTCAAGATTCGTTCCTTGAACTTGCATCACCATCAACACTACACCATTCGCTCGCTTTCAATTCCATACATTAATCTATAACATCACCATCGTCAATATCCTACTTGCAAATATCAACTAACAACATGGCTACTTTCCCGAGAAAGGATACTCGGCCTAGTCGTCCCAGTCCACTGCGTAATGTGTCCAGCCAAAACACACCGGGAGATGCAACGCCAAATCCCAGTACTCGAAACATTCCAAGCATTCGAGGCCGTAGAAGGCGTAGAGGGCGTGGAGGCGGTCATGCAAGCAGCGCTGATGGTCATCGCGCAAGAACAGGATCGCTCGGAACTGGTGCATCGCGAGGTTTGGCCAATTCAAAACACCAAGAAAGAAAGGAGCCAGCCACTGGTGCATCAGACCTCGACTTGCGGCCAAAACGTACTTTGTCCAATCCAGATCGACCTAAATCTACAACACCGGACTTGGAGACTGCAGATAGGCGAGGGCAGCTTGATGCAAGTAGCCTTTCTATTGCAGAACAAAATGCGATTGAGGCGCTGCAAAGTCTTAGAGCTGGCCCACTTGTGGATTCTCATCTGCCGGTAGACGAATCATCTCCATTGAGGCAGGAAGACACGCCGCAAGAGCCTCAAACTGCGCTTGCCAGCGAAACGAGAAGAAAGAGCGACCTTGTTCACTGACACCTTCCGACGACGGCAAACCGTCGCAGCCCGCGGATTCCCATCCACGCATTGACGAGCCCGATTCAAACAAAGGAAGAAAATTTCTAGTTCGGACAAAAGAGGTCCCTTCTTTTCCATCTCCACCGCCAGAAAACAGCCAACCTCCCCCGACCACGCAATTTCATTTAGAGATAATTCTAGAGTTGCTTGATAATGCCCCCGAATCAATCGCTCGAGTAGGAGCACGGGAGAGGGCGAAATCAGACACAGCAATGGATACTGAAACAGAAGCAAGGATGAAGGAACGATCGCTATCACGAGTGCACTATCTTTCTCTAGATCCTCCACGCCCAGTCTTCGACAACTTGACACTGGCGCCTCGAGACGCCACAAATGCGTATATTGTAAACGGCGGGCCGCTAATCCATCGAAAACTTCTCTGTCACTTCTCTCCCTATTACAATGAGCTCCTCCCCAAACAGGCCGCTAGGGAGGTCAAGTCTTACTCTGACAGCAGCCAGCTCCTGTTTGCACAAGGAAACGAGGAGGCAACAGAAGAAGTGAAAGAGCAGATGAAGTGGATGCAGAACTTGTTATCGACGTAATACCAAAGGTATCTCTGCCGCGACAAGCAAAACGCACCAGCAAAGAGGCTGTAAATGCATTCATCGAATGGTGCTACCACTTCAGGCAATCCGACTTCCCGGCCCAGGGCACAAATATCAATGGAAAAACGCTTTTAAGTCTCTGGATCCTCGCGGGCCATCTACGCGTGCCATCTTGTCAAAATGACTGCATCGTAGCAATCGAGAGGGAACGGCAAAAGCAGCGCAGGGCCCAGATAGGTGAGCTCGAATGGGTGTGGCAAAATACGCAGGAATACCCCAGCGCCACATGCGGACTGCGGAACCTGTTGATTGATCAGGGCAGCTTGGCTCTAGGCCAGGACGGGTTCTCAGACGTTGAGAAGGCAGATGGTGGTGATTTCCCTGATAAGCTTTCTAAACCGGCGTTGGTGGAGATGGTCAAGAGGAGGGGGAGGAACATCTCCGACAGGGCGAGGGACCAGGCGAGGAATAAGGCGTGGAAGCCCGACTTTGAGTACACGAGGGGGGATTATTGGGTCAAGGAGTGAGATAGATAGGCGTCTGAGGAGTATTGTTTGGTGAACTGTTGGGGCTATCCCTTACAAGGTGTTTAATACTAAAGCGAATTCTTGACCGGCCGAAAGGACATAGCGGTAACAGCGATTATACGTAGCTCATAGCATTCTATTATATTTATAAAAAAGACAGTAGAATAAAGCGATTGGAGAGCCTCACACAAATTACAATGATTGACATAGACCAAGGGTGAATTTGAAGGCAACACCGACTCGGCGCATTTGGATTGATCCGCTCGGAACTCGGGGGCGAGGCTGAGAACAGCCAGACTTCCTCATTCAAGCTTCTCCTACAGAATTGAAACAGGTTCAAATCGAATTCGAGGTATTGCTTCACCCGGACCCTGATGAGACAACCCGGCTTTCACCCTGATCTGGACAAGTTTAAGCGGAATAGACGACGGCGCCTCGTTGGCTCGTGCGGGGTGAGACGAAGAGATTGTAATAGGAGATCTCGCTCGAGAAAATGGGTATAGCATATATAGAGATAGATTGTAGTCGTATTGTAATTTCTAGATGTCGCGTTGCAAAAGGAGCAGGAAATTTTTTCTTCAAATGTACGCATAGCACGGCGGAAGCACAACACGCGGACAAAGAAGAAATACCGATTTCAAAAATATATTATTATCTTATTTCGCCCGCCTCCTATCTGAGGCTCAGATTCGTTTGTATACAAGCAAAGCACCCACCAACACCGCGCGATGATGCTTTCATTTCCCCCAAAAAAGACCAGACCAGACACCGATCCTACAACCCTGTTCTTTCAACAAGCGTACAATATCCATACATACTCGCACAAATATTGTACAAACGAAAGAGGAGCATCGCCAGCCGTTCACCGTAAATACAAAAGAGAAAGGTATACAAGTCATGAGATAAAGAGGAACATCACCACCTAGACGCAGGCGCGGGTCTCGAGCCACCCCTGACATGCTGGCTGCGTTCCCAGCCCCAGTTCTTGCTCTTCCCGCTATCGAAGCCGCCTTTGAATTTATTTCCTAACAGCTCGCTGATTGATGGTTGTTCCATTAGGACGGGATGTGCTTGGTAAGGCTGGATATCGCCTCGCTTATTGGAAGTAGAGACGCGTTTCGGTTTCGGTGGCGCGGGAGGTTTCTGCTCTTTGATTATCTCGCGGAGCTCTTTGTCATCGGCTGTGATTTGGGCTTTGAGGAAGGAGAGGGAGGTGTTTGAGGAGAGGGTTTCCATGACTGGTACACGAGGGACGTAGGGTATGTTGTCTAGAGCTGGGGGGTTGGTGGGAGTTATGGCGGGGTCGAGGAGGGCATTAGATTTGGTGAGAAGGGTTGTTATGTCGAGGGATTCGCCGTGGGGGATTTTGGAGTGGTGAGAGGGTGTGATGCAGTCCATGTCTACTTCTTTGCGGAGCACGTGGTCGATATCTACTGCGGAGAAGTAGGCACAGGCTTGTGGGAGATCGTTGATGCCTACTTGCTGGGAGAACATCGCTCGGGTCCAGACGTTGGAGATCTGGAGGGCCATGGCGGCGCGGTATTTGTCTTCGTCTTTGACGAGGTAGCGGATTTCGTCGTGGACGGTGATGGCGAGGCGAGCTGAGATATTGAAGCGACGGATTAAGTAGTCCATGGCGATTATGATTAGATGGAGATAGTCGACGCCGGAAGATTGGATTGCCCAGTTGATCCGAGAAGTCATAAAGCCACCTTGACTGACGAATCGACTCATCAAAGCTTCTGTGATACCTGCTCCTAGTACTGGTGTGCGAGGACGCTCCTGTTCTGCAAACTCTTCGAGCTTGTTGAAAACAAAGCTCTCTGTTCCACCGCGCCAGAATGATCGCTTGTGAAGCGTCTTTCTGTTTGTCTTCACACCTTTCGTGGCTCGATAAAGATTCGAAGCTACTTTGGTCGTTTCTGCTTCTGAGAGACTCGGGTTGAATTGACGAAGCAAGGTCGAAGCAAACTTGAGACCGGCTCCGTAGATACGCCCATAATTGAACACCTTGGCATCGTTTCTTGTGATTCCAAGAATGCCAGCAGTTCGAGAATGCAAGTCCGTACCAGCCGCCTTGGTTCCCTCTAAGGTCATGAAACCAACCGCATTGCCTCCATGGATTTTGAATTGGGCATCGCCAACAAGACTTGCAATCCACAGCTCCTCAGAATCCACATCTGCACCAACAAAGCAGTAACCAGGTGGTGCCCTGACCATAGACTTGAGCTCCGATCCAACACGATTAGCTTTGGCGTTACTGGCAGTAAGCCAGGTGTTCTCCACAGCTCGTCGAGTGACAGTGCCCATAGGAATAACCTGAGGTAAGATGTAACCCGTCTCTGAATCCGACTTCTTTTCCGAACCCTTAGCCCCGTCGCTCTCGTAAACGACCATCTGGGACATAATCCGGTCTCTTGCACTAATCCAATACGAACAAGAGGCGTTCATTTCAAGAGCTTCCTTCGCATAAGCGAATTCAGAAGACAGAATGCCCTTCTCAAAGTAGGCCATATAGCTCTTTGCCATCGGATTTGCACAACGAGCAGTTGGTCCATCCTTATGAGGCAATTTGAAGTAAACGCTGCTTCTATCGTCCTTAAGAGCCATATCCTTTTCTTCAAAGGCAGTGCACTCTTGCATTTGCTTCTCGTTGTACTTGTGGGCTTCTGCAACTGGTACTTTGAAAGTCCAGCCGTACTTGTCAGACCAAACCAAAGGATGGCCATCCCAGGCCAATCGTAGAAGTAGAGGCGCAATTCGAGTCCGAACAGTCAATCCAATCGGTCCGTCCTTTTTCATGAAAAGATCCTTATACCATTGCGGCATTCCTGGCATCTTTTGTCTTGCAGCTGGCCGAGGAGGGTCATTTTTCTTCTTTCCTTTGACCATTTTGATGTCTTGGCCAGACCAATCTAGTTGCTGAAGCCATGGATCATTACTCCATTTATCTGCATCTCCTTTGATATCCAACGCTTTCTCAGTCAGCGAGATTAGCCTTTCCTGCACCGCGTCTGACAACTTGTGATAAGTCGCCTCGGCATTGGCAATATATGACTCCCATGACTTATCGACGGGAAGAATGACTGATGACAGATGGCGTAGAGCTGCGAAGCTAACAGGATGAGGACATGTTTCCAGAAAGTTCGGAAACACAATCTTGTACACTCGGTGTGTGACATTAACGTCTGCCGCGCAATAATCCAGAAGTTCGTCCAGTTTCTCCCGCACGCCAGCCCGGTCTAATTCTCCGAACTGGTCCCTTTGCGCTTTGTCGATTGTAATATCCAGATGGAATTTGGCAACATCCCGCAATGAGTTGACAGAGCTTCTCCCAACCCACAACTCCTCTTCTTCTTCGGTAAGAGCTTTGTTTCCCAGCAAGGCCGATAATTCTGCATTGTCAGTCTCAGTCGCGATCTTGTCCCTTAATTCTCTGTTCTTTCTATGCTTCATCCAGGTAGGTCTCTGGCGAGAGCACATCCCATTAACGGCAACATGTAAAGACATTGTATCTAGGAAGTTGTTCTTCGACTGTTTCAAATCGTATTCTTCAGAAATCCGTGCCCGATCATAACCAATGTTGTGCCCCACAATGATCCGAGCTTGATTTGGGTCTCCAAGAGGTATAAGGTGGCGGTCGTTCTTGCTCTCTCCAAGCAACCATGGCGATAGCCATGCATACCAGTGTGTAGGACTAACAGCACATGCCATGACAGCAAAAGAACTCTCCTTCCACATTACTTCCGTATCGAAACACAGCATCTCCTCTTCCGGCGCATCCACAGCTTCTGTTCGGCCGTCTCCATAATATTTCGTCCATCCACTTCGTCGTACCCATTTTCGCGGCTTTGGAGGGGGGTTCGCTCTTGTAAATTGCTTTGCTTGTGATAGAAAAGGCTCTGCGGCGTCGACTCCGAGCTTGTAGAAGTGTTCATCAAGGGTTCGGCCTTGTAGTTCGGGAAGGTCAAATGAGATCGGTGGTGTATCGTCTGTATTCTTCCCTAATAACTCATGCCGACGCAGGTGATCTTTTGAGAGGTCTACTAGTTCTTTTGGGGGTGGTATACAGCTATCGGGGAAAATTTGCGAGTAGACATGGCTACTTAGTTGCTGAACCCCTATTTCATTGAACCTAGCCTTTGAATTTTCTAGACAGTGTTAGAATATATTCTGGATGTAAGGATCCTTCAATTGCTTACTAGAGAGCGATCCAGAATCGACTGCGCCCGATTCTGCCGGCGCAACGGCCTCAGTGGCGTAATATCTCCATCGTGGTATGACTTGCGAAGTCTCTTGACGACGATGCGCGCGATGCTTTGCAAGCCGAACGAAGCCTGCACAGGGCCTGCTCGAACGACCAGCGCGGACTGAAAGAAGCATGCTATGGGTGACAGGACTTTGTTAGAGCATGATACTGTCGCGGGACCATTCTTTGCGGTAATGCGCGGGGGAGGTTGGGAATAGTGAGGATGAGGACTAAGGACCTGGTGGACCGAGGAGAGGTACATCCGAGTCGCGATATTACAGTATGGAGTGAGCGAGTCAAATTCACTAAATTCAGCCACTAGGACTTGGAACTCGCGATTTTTACGCCACTCCTCCCCTGACAATCGATAATCGATAAGCCATGAGCCCTGAAAGGGGCCAGACGCCGACAGAGTGATGTATTCCATGACATGGATCTCTCTGTTATGTCCGTCACCACCACCATCAAAACAACCACCAGAACGTCTCTCTTCCCCTCAGCTGCCTTTTCTTTTGTCCATGTGCGCCGTCCCAGGCATTTTTATAAGAATCTAATCGCCATAATCACTCGCATTTCCATTTCCATTTCCATTTCCATTTCTGCTTACATGTAGCTGGCAAGCTGGCAAGCTGGCAATGTCCTCAAACCACAATTCGCCCGTTCTTTATTCGCCCTACTCGCCGCCCGAACCAAACTCACTCTCGCCATGGAGTCAGTCTGCAGCACAATTTGGCAGCGAGAACAGCGGCTATGATTCCCTCACTCTCCCACCCATAAATCCAGATGCGGACGACAACTACGGCGAGCTTCCTTCCTTCATCAACGACTTCGCGCTGCCCCGTCTGCAAGACCCGTTCCTGCCCGAAGCGTCGACAGCATCGCGCGCTCAAGACGACGGCGAGCAGGCGCCACCTGCCTCAAACCAACAGACGCGAGCAGCACCGCGACAGCGACCTCTGTTCCCCCAGTACGGATTTGGTGAATTCGAGTCGCCAGATCCATTCGACGGGGATTTCGACGATTTAGCGAATTTTGTTGAAGCCTTAGACAGAGCTGCGTCGCCGCCTGCAGAGATGCCTAGTCAACGAACAACAACTCGACGCTCCAGCATTGTCGACCTGACATCATCGCCACCAGATATGAGAATGGCTACGACGAGGAAACGCAAAGCAGAGGAGGACGCGGCGGCGGGGCAGGCACGGGCGTCGAAGAAAACCGCTCGAGCAGCTAAGAGCGGGGAGGCAAGCACTTCGAGTTCTAGGCGGCAGAGTCTGGGTGATGTGGAAGTGGTCGATCTGGCGGACGTGGAAAACGAAAGTCAATACAAAGATCTGGCGGCGAAGCAGCAGGCGGAGTTGATCAAGAAGCAAAATGAAGATGAGGCGCGGAGACCTGTCAAGCTGGCGGCGTTTCAATGTATAATATGCATGGACAACCCCACGGATTTGACAGTCACACATTGTGGTATGTATTTGTCTTGTGGTTTTGAGAGATCATATCTAACTTTATAGGCCATTTATTCTGCTCCGAATGTTTACATCAGGCACTTCACGCCGGCGACAAGAAATCTTGCCCCGTTTGCAGAACACCGATCAGCACAACGTTGGGGAAAAACCACAAGCCTCCAAAAAACGGAGTCTTCCCACTAGAGATGAAGCTGCTTACGGCGAATCGGAAAGGAAAGGCTGTTGCGAGGTAGCGAAGATTGTGGGAAGGCATTACATGGCGTATGGATTGGGCTGGCTGCATAATTTGGCGTGAAACTCGAGCATGATACCAGATAGAATTAGCTTGGAAGGCGTTCTCCAGAACAACGCTGGGCTGTTGATATGGGATGAAGAAATTGAATGATGACATTGCTTGCTTTGCAATACAATATATCTTCTGACGAGCCGTTTCATTTCTTTCCTATTTCTGTCTTGGTATCGAAACATACATCTCTTAACTGACTCCCAAAGTATTCCTCCGACCCCTATCACCTTTCGGATCCCTCCTCCCCATGATAGCCTCCAACGCCTGCCCCAAAGCCGTCCCATCATACACCATCCCCACACCCTCACTCCCCTCATGCCTCCTCCCATAAATCCTGACCGTCTCTATCCCTAACGCCCCTAGCTGCTCCTTTTCAACCCTTGGCGTGCCTTCTCCCTGCAAATGAATAACATGCGTAACATAATCCCTCCACTTCTGCTCCCCAGCTTCATCTTCCTTGCCTCTCGTTCCATAACACGCATTCGCAATCGCAGCAATGAAGTCTTTCGCCCCAAATTCCCCTCCTGGGCCTGCGGCTCTGGTCTCCCGATCCAAACTCCCATTAAGTATCAAAATCTTGTACTTGATACTAGGACTCGCAATCGCCTCCCCTACCCCTTTAAGTATCAAACACGGTAAAATGGACGTATATAAACTCCCAATACTATACACCACACAACTGGCGTCCTGAATGCTGCTAACAACCTTCGGGTTCGGCGCCGGTCGTATCTCCTGCCCGTAAGGATTGATATACCATATCCTCTCAATCCTCGACGGCAAATCCTCCGTATGCGTTTTCTGAAACGTGATATACTGTTTCCTCAGCGTCGGCAGAGAACCAGGTAGATTGGCATCATCAACCAAATCATGATCCGTCAGTTCTTTTGACAATTTCCGCCTATACGTTAATGGACTTTCGGGCCCCTCGTCATCGACGTTTTGGGAAGATATGACGGGTGCGGAAGATGGAGCTGAGGGGTGCGAGATTGCGTTTTGGCCTGTAATTACTGTCCCATCGCTCAATCCAGCACTTATGTGATGCGAGAAATTACTATTGATGGCCGGCACTACATTGACATTACTCGGCACCCCTGTAATAGCACCGAGCAAATAAATCGCGCTTTCGAAAGAACCCGTAAACAGACGTGCTCCGGTTAGGAATAGGTTTCCTACGGATGCAGATTGGAAGTTGAAGACTGAGGAAGGGCGAGCTCGTTTTACGATTTCGAGGTTGATGGTGTTGAGAAAGGATCGGATTAGTTCGCGCTTTGGGGAGGATATAGAGTTCCAGAGGGGATGCCGGGATTCGACTATGTCGAGCCATTCTATGCGGGCTTCTGTTGGGGAGCTGGTAAGGCGGTGGTTGAAGAGCGTTTTTATGGCTGTTGTTTCGGGGGAGGTTGGGTCTTCGGGAATGAGGCGGACGAGTCGACCTGGAGGTTGTTAGTGAAATGTGATTTGGAGAGAGAAAATATAGGGGTTCCGAGATAGGGACCACATAGTATTGAATGTTTGAAACCACCATTTGGGATGATCGGAGTCCTGTACTCAAAACACATAATGAAAATAAAAAGTATGGTAAGATCTTACGTGAGTAGCTACATTTAAGAAATTCGAGACTCACTCCTCACATCACCAATCCCCGGTCCACCAAACACTCGTATGAGCTCACTCGAGCTCCCGCCATTATCAGAAATAGGAATAATGCTTTGCTCAACCCCAGTCAGCCATGGTTCTACCAAATGTCTTCTTAACAGAACGAGGAGATACTCACTAGCTCAAAGCACATCCTTTATCCTCAGCAACTTTCCCAAAAACATCCACCAAATTATTCGCCGCGCTGCCGCCCGAGAAGACCACAATATGGCGTCTACTGTTCATCTTGGCTTTCTTATCTCAGAATAGACAGAGTTGGCATGTATCCTCATTCTTAAGTGACGTTGGATTGCCTTATATCGGCTCCAAAACGGGGACACCTGGCTAGTTTGCTGTGGATGCGGGGTGGAGAATATCTCTGTGAGTCTGTATCTCGTTTATTTGATAGAGTTCGTGACGGCTGAATCAAAATGTGATTTGATGTATGTCTTCTTCGGTCAAGGCCGCTGCATTCTTGGACTTGTGGGGGAGATCTAACGGAGACGGCCTCGGGTTGAATCCGAGGTAAATGTATCACGTGCCCAACTTTTTAGATGGCTATTTTTCTCGGGAGAAAAGGTAAGTGATGAATTGAGAAGCTGCATTGTGAAATTTGAGCCCCGAAAATGATCATTTATCTCAGAGGTCTAGATTTTAAAATTTGACATCTTGGTGACCTTGCTGCAATTGCGCTAGAGCGGGGTGGGGCAATTCCCCCCTATTTTTCGCGAGGTCCCCTAATTTGGTACATGACATCGAAACCTCTCATTGATGGGACCAGAGGTCTGATTCTTCTCCAAACGTTGGAACTGGAACACAAGCATAAAACGAATATTCTGCTCCGGAAATACTTTTTATGTGTCATCCTTGTCACAAAATTTGGCATTTAATCTAAGAACCACGCATTTCGTCACAGCTGCAGCACAAATCTTCATTAGGAACGTTAGAGACTTGAATTTTGAGGTTCTAGTTGCGAGTAACTCGAATAATTCATATTTTGTTGAGAAAACAAACTCCAAATTACGCTCCCTCATCTCCTATACAATGCTGAGCTCGTTCGTCATGTCCTCCAAATCAATTTGGCTCAAGGCTCAAAACATAATCCCATGTTGACTGACATGGGAGATGCATATACATCGTAACAACGCAAAAATGGTATCTGCGTCTTCCTAGCTAGCTTCCCTAAAAAGTGGCGTGTCAGCACTCTCCATCAGGAAGTTCGCTATTTGAAAGGGACTTACAACACTTCTCGTAATTCATGCCCATGACTTGACAGTTTGCTGCGGGTTCACGGGGCTTGCGACTACCACAGGGGAATTTTGCGCTGCAGAACTGACAGGAGGGGGCTTGACGGAAACCGGTGCCTGGGTAGCAGTAGGCTTGACTGTAACAGGCGCTTGTGTTGGAATCCAAGTACTCTTGATAGGCTCTTGTGTGACTGTGGGTTTGATTGTGACTTGTTGCTGCGAAGTAGGGATGGGTTTGACGCTGGGAATAACAATTGGTGCCGAAGTAAATGTGGGAGGAGGAGGAGGAGGCTTAACACTGGTGATAATGACAGGTGCCGATGTGAAGGTAGGTGGATTAACTTGGACTGGGGAGCTTTTGACTCCTTGAGCTTGAGTCTGGGTGAGTTCCGCACGTTCAAAGTGGATAGGTGATGCCTGGCATAACGATGCAAGCCAGAAAAGTGCTGCTACTTTGGTGCCGATCATGGTTGATGTACGAGCGCTCGGTACTAGTAACGGAGGCTTGAGTAAATGTGAGATAGATCGTTGGTAAGTTTCTTAAAGGTTAATATGATTGTAAATGTAAAGAAAGCTCATCAAAGACCGGGAAAATGGATCATTATGTACTGGTCAAGATCATACCATGGGTACCTTCAGGTTCCATTCCGGTCAGTCTTCTGACTACCAGGACTTTTCCACCTCACCCCTTTCGATTTGATCATGCCAGGAAATTAAGGGCCGCCAGCCTCTAGGGGGTTACACGCAATGCAGCTTGCATTGGAATCAAACCCGAAATCCTCAAGGATGAGGAGCTCGAGTCAACCTGCCTCAAAAGCTATGTTGTATTCGATATTTTTCTAGGCACAGATCACAAACAATAGATATGAAACCAATCCAAGCCGTAAGCCGTATTGTGAGATGAGGAATCAAGTATGTATATAAATTCTCACTTACAAGCGCCAAGTAAAGCCACTCTGGGGTTGGCATGCATGACAGTTTCGGTACTGCTAAGAATCCCCAAGAGCGACTTGAGGAGAGTATTCAACCGAAATCGCATGAGACAAGCCATCACCTATTTGATTGGGCTGAACCTGAAAATAAATACATATGGAGATGAGATGAGTTGGTCGGAGCTAAAATGTTCGACCTCAGCTAATTTTTCACCTTGAAAACTTTGGCACGCTCACCTTTCAGAATCTTAGGATCATAATTAATTTTGACATTGTGTACCTGCATGATTCCAGGTTCTAGCTGACAAGGGGCGCTTTCCTAAACGCCGCATAAGCTGCCACATGGTGAACACGAGGTCAGGCTTTGGATCCTGGTCACCTGAGCTGACTCCTTTTGCCAAGAGTGGCGGCAACAATCCTCTCGCGTACTGTAAAGAAAGCGAGGCTTTATTTGCATGTCAGAGGAAGAGCAAGGAGATTGCTCCCATTCGCCGACTGAGCAATCCTTTGCTGATGTCAGATCTCTCAAGAGCTTGCCTTAGGTTTTCAATGATACGTACCTCGTTTTGGCTCGCTTACAGTAGAGGAACAGAAGACGTTCAGCTCGTCTGGGCCACAAAAGTTCTCCAGTCGTGACAAATGAGGCAGAAGGATTTTTACGAGATGCACACATCCTCATCAATTCCTTCAAAACTCTTCCTCGACTGCAAACGGCTCACCGCCGTCCTTTACGACTAGACGAGCCGCTCCAAATCACTTCCTGGAGGAGACGCGCAAATTATTGACTTTACACGCGCAAGACGATCCGATTTGAGCACCGACAAGATGGAAGAATTCTGAACAGCATGGGAACTGCTCTGAAACCTTTGGAAATTCCAAATGACACCACTCAGAATGCTGCTAGCACAGATTTTCGATTAAGGAGAAAACATGGCCAGCACTGCTGCCCATGAATGACGGATCAACTTGAATTGAATGGAATAGCCGATTCAAACTGTTCTATCTTTGCTTCCCCTCCAATCCCGAAATGGCTTGTGCTACAATATCCACATGTCCCCTACGATGCGATCCCGCGAACTTTTTGACCTCCCATTTTTCACAGCCTCCCTTTTCCAGGCACTTAGCTCCCGGTCCATTGCTTCAATCTTTCCCTTTGGCGGTTCGATTCGTCCGAGAGTTGGGTGCAAGTTCTCCCTCTCCTTTGCCAATGCTTTCCACCCTTCCAACTCTTCTTGAGACTCAAAACAGATGTGCCATCCGGCACACAATGCTTTAAACTCCGCGGGACAGTATACTGGTCTCTTCAGAAACAGATACTGCCACATATGCTCCCATATCCTCCCCGTCAAGTGATCGTTAAGATGTGATTTTATTAACCAATCTATCTGACGTCCGTACTGTTCCCGTGGAACTGAGCGAATAGCTTCCTTTGTAACAGCAAACTGAGAACAACAAGGCTGTGCTAAGATTTCGGGGACATCTTCGCCGGGAAAGTTGGCAACGAAAGCTTCTTTCGCAAAAGGCTGTTCGTATCTAGTTTCGTCTTCGTTGGACATACTGCTCGTGTTGATCCATGCTGGGCATGCATGCCTCCAATCCACATGGAGATTGAGATACTTTCGACGAAGCACTTCCTCCAGCACCAGATTGTTGAGCGTGTAAGCTGTGCTACTATGAAATACAGAATCGACGTGCCTGTGTAAGATCAGTGGGTTTTGTAAGCGCATATGGTATGTCAATGTACCTACCACTGCAACACAGGGGAGTCAGTAATTTCCTGTTCAAGAAGGTTTCGGGAGTGTTATTGCCTCTTTGAGAAATGGGTGGAGTAAATCGGAGTACATCAGATGAAACTGAAAGTGATTGGGGGACACATGAACAAAGACCCAGAGTTGCTTACGGCCTGGTCATCCCCATGAATGAATATCGATATGTCCGGAAGATTGTCATAAAATTGGTAGATATAACTGAGATACATCATGGCTTCTCGGCCTTTATTCAAAGGAGCGTGGAAGGTTGCCGTGGGGTCATCCGAGATGAAGGGAATTATGCTCAAGTGGGGTATTTTGAGCCTGGCAGTCCACGAATAATCTTGGGTGAGGGTAGATGCAACAACAAGGTTGACGCTTGGTGTGAAACTGGTTGGCAGAGTCTTTGCAAAAACCAACCATATAGAAAAGAACGCAAAAAGGAGCAGTATTCGCGAAATTGGCCATCTGTGGCGATGAGGCATTGGCAAACGAATCTTCGTCATGTCCTTGAGGGTTAGGCACGGGTGAAGTATTGTTTAGTAATCGATCGTGCCATATCGCTGAATCGCTCAGTTTCGATGGGATACGGAGGAGACTGCTTCGTTTTAGACAAGTTGGAATGGTTTTCGTGGTGGCGGACATTTTGACAAGTGTAAGCCAAGCCTGAACCGCATAATTATTGCATCTGAACCCATGAAGATGAAACAGCATTTCTGATACTCCAAGCTTAATTCAATTCTTCTCTCCTCGTATGACCGTTTGCGAGTTTAGCCCTGGATGAATGGCTTCTCGCGTCAGAGGATCGCCAGATCGCCAATGCGAGGAGGAACATCAGCCGCAACACCCCAGGAAAAACCCCACACGCATTGTGGGGAAGGAGAGCCAAATCCATGGTGACTGAAGGTCTAGCTTCTTGGCGGCGTTTTAAAGAGATCTTTGAGAGTTGACTTTAAATACTACCGAGCTCCAGCTCGTGGCTCTTGCCACTCCCGTGATTCCATGTTCCACATGTAAAGGGAAGGCTCCATCCATTTTCACCAGAAGTGTTTCTACGTCTTTCGGAATCTCAAGAGATGACTAAGAAACCGGCAGGCCACTTAAGAGTCGTTCCTTCCACTTCCATTAGCCCTCGAATGTAGTTGCGATTTCGACACCACCAGGAACCATCAGAGGCCATCAATTCCCCGTCTTTGCTGTTCGATTTCACCCCAGAGTTTGGTATATGTCCTGGTGTTCAGTCTCTCGTGCCAAATTACCCTACTCACAAGTCCCTTCATTTCTTGCCAGTTGCCAACCTCCATTACTTCTATCATTTCAACCAAATGTCCCACGAACCAAGATCGTTCTGGCATATTGTCTGCTGCGACTGCTCCGGTACAAAACATCCAAAGCATGACCATATTTGGGGACCATCCAGGAGTTGAGAGAATCAGTTTCAGACAAGATATTAATTGATGAAGCAAGTGGTTGATCGTAATACTTCCGTCTGGGGCAAGACCTCGCCATGGAGTGAATACATGGAGAAGCGTAGACAAACGCATACTTTCTGATACCAAAGTCGCGTAATATCTCAGCGAGTCATTTAGAATAGGCTGTATGCTGAGAAGATATGAAAGAAGGTTGCACATCCGTGTCAGAATAACCAAAGATGTAAACGCTGTAGGATATGAATGCGTCGGAACGAGCTGAGAGACATGTTGGACCGAGTTGACGACCAAAGCAACATTTTGATCGACTCCCAATGACTGGAATTCGAGGGCTTGTAAGGACTCCTGTTGCGGCCCGAATTCCTGGAAGTGAGAAACTAAGTGATCTTCAGAGGGCGAGATAAGACCGTGGTCGGAAGGCTGGAATGGTGGGAGAATAGGATCGAGATTAGGGTATGGGACCTCGTACAAAGCTACCGCGAATGCCCTAATCGATGTGTTCAGAATTTCGAAACAAGCAAGTAGAGATTGTACTGACGAGAACACCGAGTTGGCCACCATGGGATTACTGTCTCTGACGGAACCCAAGCCTCCGCGAATACCAAGTATTCTCTTCAGACCTTCCAAGTGCATCCTCAGCATTTTTAGGTTTCCATTCTCGTGCTAAAAAGTCATTTAGGACATTTGCAAGGGTGATGGAGCGGGGGTAATTACTTCGATGCCAGCGAGTGCAGCAACTGCACTAATGGTTGCGTCCGAGACACCAATGGCAGTACTAGATTTTTCTATTCTATCTCTCAAAAGCCGAATACACTCTACTGGCAGCAGATTTGCATGTTCATCGAAGCGAAGCGATTGGGTTTTTCTTAAGCGCATAGAACTCAGCTGAAGAGTGGCGTGGAATAAAACCGTGTCGCTAAAGACTAAAGGGACCAAGAACTTGGTGGTCGGATTGGTTTCTGAAGCTGGCTGCCAAGGGAAAGTCTCATAGACAGCACTTTGAAGATCTTGAAGAGTTAGCAAAACCACTTTCTTCTAAGAAGTATACCCACAAAGATCGGATAATAAAGGCAAACACATACAGTACTTCATAAGAAAGTCGACTCTAGGAACCCTGCTTTCGGGATATGTCGCGAAAGGATCTAGTCTCTCAGCACTCACAGACCTTGGGAGGGAATCAACTTCTGGGAGTGCAGCATTGGGGCTGTTGGGTCGATCTCCTGTATTGCGGGGGAGCAGAGGGACAGTTCTAGCAGCGAGAGGCCTAATTTGAGTTGAAGGAGGGGTGTAGTAGTCACACCTCTGCGCATCCACGAAATGACGAAGACAGTTCCCACAGACTGGCTTTGCTTCGTCGCACTATGTTTTGTGTCATTCGAAGCCAAAAGCAAAACGTTGTCCTGCAAAATATTGACGGACCTTGAGTTTCCGCTTCTTGCAGGTAAGGCAACCAGCCTTTGATTTTGTATGCGGCCGACGAGTCGACCGTGGCGTATCTGGGGGCACAATGACGCCGAACATATTTTGAATGGAGTGCTTGCGAGTTTTTGAGGCGGAGATGAAGAAGGGTTGAAGATCTAGACTTCAAGGCTTGGCCCACCCCCTGTATTTCGCCCCTTACACGTGATCGGTGACAACTCCTTTCCTAAAAGGGTTCCCTTTTCCCTGTTAGAGTATGTAACCTGCTTACTGATTCCCAATTAGACTCAGCATTTCACACTCTATATGAGGCTGAAAGATTTCGAGTCTCAATATCTAAGATTTTCGATTAGCCTGGTTTGGAATACGACGAGCTCTGGCATTGGCTACGAAAGCCGCTGAGAGTAATTGAGAATAGTCAAACTAGAGTAGACAATTGGCATTTCAAAGATTTATAACGACATAGGGGACTATAATTCAGGAAGCCTTTGGGTTGAACACTGACGAGACCTTCGTTGGTACTCATTCACCACTATATCTTCCAGAATGTCGCACTCAGGATGGGATAATCAGAGATGATAGCCAGGAATCTGCAATCTTCATAGTATGCTTGCGAATAACCTATCAAACGTGAGACAATTAGAAAGAATGCCATTTATTCGATAGTCTGCAGATTTACTTTTCCTTGAGAATGCCTCACCAAGTGTGGAGCGATTAGAACCACACGTGTACGGAAACAGCTTTTACTCGCTAACAAATATATTTACAGCTATCCACTTCGAAAGGGCACCTTAAATAGAATACGCTCGACTGGAGCCTCTGATGGTAGGAATACGGTAGCTCATCGGCTTGGGAAGTGTTTAAGAAGCTTCTCGTTGACTAAAACCTCATCGCCTTCGACAGACATGACGCGGAAAAGCGTTCCAACCAGCATACCTGTTTGTACGGCCTCTGGGTTTGCTGTGAGAACCCTTGTCACTCCTTCTGAAGCGTTTCCTAGCAAACCCTCCTGGAACCCACGATCCATAGCCTCAAATGCCGCACGTTCTCGAAATTCTGCGTCGACGATTTTCCCGGCGAAAAAGTGAATGTAATAACATGCGATGCCAAATGGTTGGGGTCCCGGTGAAAACTCCCAGTCGATAAGCCCGGTAATTCTGCGTTATCATCTAACAGCAAGTTGATATCATTCAAGTCGAAGTGGCCTAGGAACGACGGAAGTTTCTTCAGATCCGGTGCGCCCGTGATTAACTTGTCAACGTATGGAGCAAATCCTTCACGATCGTCCCTGTCGAGTGCTCGAATTCTCCGTAGGTTTGGAATAATGACTGTGTCAACAACGCTACTGGTGTCCTCCTTGACGAAACAGCCGGCAAGAAATTTGCCCAATGATTTTGCAGCCTTGATCTGCTCTGCGTCACCCCAAGAATCTTCGTATTTGCTCCAAGGCTTTCCTGGGATGCGTGTCATATAAAAGGGCCATATTCCATCATCGATAAGAGCTCGGTTGTCAATAGCTTCAATGATGGGCACACGGTCCCCAAGAAGAGCGCGGGCTCGCATGAAAGGGTCGGTGTCCAATTCTTCCATTCTGAATTGAATTATGACTTGGTGGCCATTTTCGAGTGTAACTTCGACTGTCTTGCTGAAACATCCTTAGAAACAAAGATAAGAGTTAGAAGTGTTTTACTGAGCGCTGCCTTCCTTCAAGAAAATGCATACCTTGCGTTGTCGTGAGTTTGGCAAATTTTGCTGCAGCTTGGAGATGATTATCTGCAATTTCTTTTGCTTTCTTAATTTACCTGTCTAAACTGTTAAGTCTAGCAGGAAACTAGGAATCTCCCATATTCCTTTTAAGCTGTGCGTATTGTCAAGGCCCAAAAAGAGGGGGGTTGTTGAGTATAATCTGTTTCAAAGTGAAGGAGAGAGACATCCGAGGGTGCACTAGCCAAGTGAACAGCAGCGGTGGATAGGCGAATTGATAGTTACGCAACTCCAGAATTGATTCAATCCAATATTACTAGCATGGGGCAGCAAAGAAATGTAGAGTGGGAGTTGACCTGGAAGTGTCCAATCAGAAGGCTCCAACGAGACTCTGAGGCAATGCTGATGGCTCCACCTACAGTAGACAGCACACACATGCTGTCAGAAATTTGCATAACCCATATTAGCCATGAACCCACACTTCCTTCGTTCGTTCGTTGCTTGGCTACATCTAAAGCAAGGAGTCGCACGAGAACTGATTGATTCATCCACATGTACTCATCAGAGCTTTCTTTCTCCGAGGTGGCTCGGAAGTGCCGCATACTCTGCTTACATGAACCAATTCGCATAAGTATAAGTAGCAGGTAGCTGCTGTTGAGAAACGAGCATCTCAATCCGCCCTCATATCGCATTCTCAAGCCTTACGGAGACATATTTCAAAATGCGGACTACGATCTCACCAGCAATTCTGTACTGGGGCAGTATTGTCGCTCTCATCACCACTGAGAACGAAGATGGAACGCCCAATACAGCGCCGGTGTCGTCAGCTTGGTGGTTGGGCTACCGCTGCATGCTCGGTCTCAGCTCCCTCTCTCAAACGACTATCAACTTGCGCCGTACTAAGCAATGCGTCCTGAATCTCGCCTCAGACGCCATGGGCGATAGCATCAACGACTTGGCTCGCGCCACGGGTACTAAAAATGTCCCGGCCCTGAAAATTGGTCTTGGCTACACTTATGTGAAAGACAAGTTCGGAGTTTTCGGATTAACAGCATTACCGTCAGACTTGGTCAAGCCCCCATGTATTCAGGAGTGCCCGGTACAGATGGAAGCAGAATTGACTGATACACACGAGATGACGAAAGATCTCCCCGATAGAGCTGGGGCAATTCTTGCACTCGAAGTTAAGATTCTGCGCGTTCATATCGATGAAGAGTTGAGACTGGTCGGCCATCAGAATCGTATCGATGCTGATAAGTGGCGTCCAATGGTGATGAGTTTCCAGGAGCTGTATGGATTAGCGAAGAAGAAAGTGGTTCCCTCACAGCTAGCGAGGATCAAGGAGGAGATGTACAAGATCTTGACAAGAAGCGATGTAGTACGTCAGGGAGGAGACATAGATCTGATAGAAAGAGACACCGAAGATAGATCAGAAGAAGATATTGAGGTGTTAGAAGTACGTCCGTGACGGAGGAAGCATAGATTTGTACCATGTATAAATGTGGAATTACGAGACAAATCAAGCTCCTTATGAACCCTCCATACAACCAATTATGTTGGTTCCGACATCCGGGATGTCTCATCGTATCCAAGCCTCAGCCGTTCTTCTAATGAGGCGGATTGGTTGTTGAGAAGCAGTACCTGGCAATTTTCCACTCTCCATCAATTTTCTGCATCACAAATAACTCCTGATTTGCCTCCGGGCCACCACCCCCGGCCTTCAACTTTGTCGTCCCCGCTGAGGCTGTACGTGCAAACGCCCACTCATCAGAGACGGGCACAACTTCAATGATATCGAAATTGACGGAGAGTGTAATGGCGTCAAATACCATGCCGTAGGCTTTGCGAACCGCTTCGGTTCCGACGGCCGTGGGAAAATTCTGGGGCATGAAGACACCATCAGAAGTGTAGAGGTTCAAGACGGCTGAAGTGTTTGAAGCGTTAAGCGCATCCTGATATTGCTTCAGGACAGCAGTGATAGCTGATTTGTTCTCTGCCACTGATGATTTATCTTGTTAGTAACCTCGACATATAATACATGTCTGCATCGAGAACATGCGTAGTATTTCGTACATATCCAATAGGTCTAGGGCACCTACTTGTATATTCACACGAGTAAGAAATGCGAAAAGTAGACTTGTGCTTATGGACTGGCGGTTCTGTGGCCTTGAAACAAATATTCGGAAGTTTTGAAGGGCCACCAGGGCTCCTTTGATCATTTATAGATATGACAGGACCACGTAGATGTGTGCTTGATCGAAAAGGGAGCCCGCCTACCAGAGGAGACTAGGTGAGTGATATGCAGAGAAATCCGGATCAATCTAGGGCTCATATTTCATTAGGCGAAATCCAGACATCGAGTTTTACCACCTGCGACTGCCTGACTGAACGTCGTTTGGAGTCCATTTCAATCTGTTTTTGGCTCGGATTCGCTTTTCTCCAGAAGACAGTGCGTCAAAAAGCTGCACCGAGAGATAATGTAATCACGGTGCCTAGAGAGTCGTAAGCCGCCGTGGTCTCCTATTCTTTGGAAATACGGACTTCCATTCGGGACTCAAACGTTAGGATCGTGATTGGCCACGAATCCGACCCTGTACTGCAGGTGTAGTAGATCGCCCCGACAGCCAATCAACTTCGGCGCGATGCCAAGACCCACAAGCATGCTAAATTGTGATTGTGTTAGAAAGATATCTCGCACAACTTGTGTATATCTCCTGAGCCAGACTCACATAATTTGCAGCTCCCCGCTGCTCTTTGGATTCGATAATCAGAACTCTATTGCCGATTCTTGAAACGCCTCTACATATCATCATGTCCATGAAGGCTGCCGTCATTTACGAGGCGGGTGGGCCAGAGGTTCTGAAGCTTGAACAGCGACCGATACCTACCCCCCAAAATGGTCAAGTCCTCATCCGTGTCAAAGCTTTTGGTCTCAACCGCTCCGAGCTTTTCACTCGCCAGGGTCATTCGCCCAATGTCTCTTTCCCTCGCATTTTGGGAATTGAAGCAGCTGGCATTGTGGAATCTTGCCCAGGGAATGAGTTTTCAAACGGTGCCATTGTCGCAACTGCCATGGGCGGCTTGGGTAGAGAGTTCGATGGCGGCTATGCCGAGTTCACCTGTGTGCCGGTCCAAAATGTCCAAATGATCCAAACAAAACTCCCATGGGAAACGATGGGGGCCATCCCCGAAATGCTGCAAACGGCCTGGGGTTCGCTATTCAAAGCTCTCAAGCTACAGAAAGGAGAACGCCTTCTTGTAAGGGGCGGAACAACATCTGGTAAGCTTCTCATATTCTCCAAAATCCATTTTACTGTCATCTGAGAGTGTCTCGATGAATTTGAGACTTTGATCTTAAGGATTCATCCTGATGGGAAAAGCTTTCAGAACTTACAGTTAATACAACACAGTTGGACTAGCCGCGACGGCGATCGCCAAGAGCCATGGTGCCTACATCGCTTCCACGACGCGTAGAAGTGATAGAGAAGAGATGTTAAAGGCCGGCGGAGCAGATGAGGTTATTCTTGATGATGGCGCTATCGCGAGAAAGGTTACTGCGAAATATGACAAGGTGTTGGAATTGGTTGGAACCACAACACTAGAAGATTCATTGCAATGTGTGAGTGAAGGAGGCAGTGTATGCATGACTGGAATGGTTGGTAACAAGTGGAGTTTGGAGAACTTCAGCCCAATGGAATCTATTCCCACCGCCGTCAATTTAACGACGTATGCTGGGGGCCCCGAGGACTTTATCGCCACACCACTTGAAGAGTTGGCCGAGAAGATCAAAGCGGGCAAGTTGAAAGTCCATATCGGGAGAGTGTTTCGTCTCGATGACATCATTGAGGCGCATCGTGTGATGGAGGAGAACAAGGCCGCCGGGAAAATTGTCATTCTCCCATGAGACTTTCCTGTGGACATTGGGTACAACCACATGTAGAGAATGTCATAGCTCTCGCTCTGATTCTACTGATTGTGTACAAAGTCTCCGGAATGAAAGCTTTCAGTGTAGTTTATGAATATTTATTCAATCTCTACTTTCTTAGCGACCGGCAAGTTGTGGATTAGCACAAGAACACGTGTTTTGGGCAACCTTGACACCCTACTGAAAGAATCTCTTAATTATACTCCATCTCGCCTTAATGTAGGTAGACCTAAGACGCCTGATATCTATGTTGTAATGTACATTCGAAAGACTTTTTAGTTCTACCCCAAGAGGCGGGAACATACAAAGGAAGGGGTATTATGTTTGTGCAGACGCCGAGAAGACGACAATCAGTAACATGCCAGAAGTATATATGTCCTCCGCTAATTTACGCATATGCAGCCCACCCTAGCGAAGTTAGTATTGGTCCGCACATTTTGGACCAGAGTAACATACCAGAATATAATACAGCTAAATTTCTCTCGTCCATAGCCTGATTGATGAGATCGTTCACCGTTGCTGTAACACTCAAAGTTTTTGAAAGCTTTTTGTTGACAACAGTCAATGCTCTCTTTGCCTCGCCCGGCTCGTTCACGGCCTCTCTTGTTCTTTCAGCGATATTCGCATTCGGAGCTGCAGCTTGTCCCTCTTGCAATTTTGCCACCCGAACAGCAGAAACAGACCAATTATACAGAGGATCGTAACGCAGCACATCAAGAATGGCCATGATGCTGTTGACTTCTTTCCGTAGAGCTTCCAAGGTGAACTCGCAGCATCGACGGAAGACCCCTTCGGTTTTCGTGATGCCCATACCGTCAACAATATCACGAGTTAGTCGGAACGGGACAAGCTCTGGCACCGGGAGAATACGGCCCGCCTCAAAAGCAACGCCGAGATCGATGTGAACGACCTCTCCACTTTGAGCATCGAGAAGAATATTATGGCCATGCCTGTCCCCAAGACCGAGTACATGCCCAAGTATTGAAATTGCGGCTGTGCTCCTCGTGTATGCTAATCGCTTGACGAACCACTCATCGGGATCAGTGAAATTCTCGGTAAAAAAATACCGCATCACTGGATGGAAACGATCTGTCACACTGCGGAACTTTCGAATCCTGTTTTCGACCGATTGTGTCTGTACTCCGCCGATTTCTTTACGGCATGCATTTCCTGTCAAATCTTTAGGATAGTATTTCTCGTGAGCAGGCATCAGATATTCGTGAAGCGGAGTCGTATTCGCCACAAATTCTATGATACCAGCAACGGCGCTTAAGGGTACGACTTTGTAAGTCCTGATGTTCAGATCTCGCTGACGTGTCGATCGGCTCCTCTTAAGGAGCTCATTGACTTGTTCAAATACCTGCTCCATAACTGCATCTTGCCTCAAATCATCTTGACTCCCTTTGACCTGGTAATTATCAGCAAAAATGATATCTGTGGTGTTCCGCAATCAATCTCACCAGCTGCTTGTATCTGGCCCCGTTGTCAGCCAGGATAGTTATAATCTTTGGTGTGCTGACACCGGATGCGATCCCCATAACGGGGTCAAGCTTGCTCATCACAGGGACCCTGGAATAATCGAGGTCTGCGGCAAGCTCAATTGGCATCGTTGGCGGTGGAACCTGGTATTGGTTTAAATAAGCGTTTAGGCTCGTCGCAGCTCGGGATTCTTTTATGGCTATTTTCTTTCCAGATTTGTACCGCTGCTCATCCTTTTCTGATGCAAGACGAATGTATGATCTATTAGTCTGCTGAATTGCTTGCCAAATTGAAGCAGTCTTGTCCGTGTCTGACAAATGCCTTGCGACCTTGTGGGCCGACTTATTCCGGGACACGGCCGCTTCATCCTCAGGTCTAGGTTTACTGTTCAACCCAGCATACATCACGTACATCCCGTGATAAGGATGATCTGTACAGATCCGCATTATGAGAGAGAACAAAAGCTGCTGGAATTTCATCTCGGAGTGCTGAAGACGTGAGGACAGTTGGTTCATCAAAGGTGCTAATTTCCGGCTTGGGACATGTCTGAGATGCTTCCAAACGGCATCATTCGCAAGGTCTTCTTCGGCATGTTCGAGCCAAAGTGCTGCAAAACGAAGAGCGACACTGTCATGTTCATCGGAGGCGGCCAACGCAAGCATGTAGTTTTCCAAGCTCTGCCCCAAGAACTGTTCTCTATTCGAGATATGACGCTGAAGTTCCTCCTCATCAAGTTTGAGCCAAGCCTTGGCCTTTGACAAAGATGTCTTGTGTCTTGCCTTCTCTGTTGTTGATGTCGTGCTTTTGACAAGCTTTTCCCATTCCAGGACGTCCTCTCTCTTGCCTTTGGCCAAATTCTCCAGCCGCTCCAGATCCTCAAGGCCATCTTGGTCTTGGAGCTGCTGATCACAGAATAAGGCAAATTGATGAAAGAGCTGTCCAGCTTCGCATCCATTCGTTCTCCCCTTCAGTTCTCTGAGGGCGGGTTTGAGATAATTCTCAATGATCTGATCTGCTCTCTCAAGCCTCGCCACAGATACCTGGTGCCCAATCCTCGAGAGCAGTTCTGAACGCCCCACGGGCACAGTCTGCTTTTTCAAAGCGACTGCATCATCCAAAGCCCTTAGTATCCCAATAGACGAGGTCATTTCTCCTTGATCCCAAAGAGCGTTGGCAGCTTCTAACTGGATCGCGACCTCGGCGTTCAACGAGACCTTTTGGCATGACGGAATGAGATCTATCAGGGAGGTAGCTAAGGATAGCGATTCTTGGAGAACATGATGTGCCCGATTGAGTTTGGATGCCAATAAGGCAGTTCGCACCTCTACCAAGCAAGTATCGCTTGGATCAACCTTAAGAAGATTTTGCAATCGAGGTTGCTGGTTCAGCATGCTTAGAGTCGTCCCTCTGCAAGATAAGATTTGGTTAATGTCATCGAATCTGTGCCAAATTAGTCATTGTAAGATACGAGTGTATCGGTACTGCTCACCTGCCAGTTTCCATCCAGACTGAGCGGTCCTGGAATCTTGATAACATCTCCTCGATTTGTTCAGAGCCTCGAGTACTCAGAACTTCGTCCATCTCGACTAAGGCTGCTAAAGTTTGCAGAGAATCATGGAGAGCGCTTGCACTGAGGTTTTGTCCCATTAAAGTCTTCATCGTGCAGTCAAACCCCTCATTTATAGCTTGCAATATTGTGCCCTGATCCACGGCTGTCTGTATCGACTGAAAAGCTTTATAGGTAATCACAGCATTGGTATTACAAGAGCTTGGCACAGGTAGGTCCCATTGCTCGAGCTTTCTGGCTGTACGAAACATAGAGTCAAGAGACTCGGCGTTCATGCCGACAGATTGCTGCGCTTGAAGAAGTGAATGGGAAAGACCACCCAGACCTTGATTGTCAAGTGCCTTCACTAGAGCTTGTGCGTCTTGGTTCGAGTCTAAGTTTCGCCTTCTGAGATGACTGTCGTATAAAGCACTTCTAAAAGCTAGAGCTTTGGGCCCATCCTTTTCATACTCAGAACGGCCCAGGATAGTGCTTAGACTGGCATTTTGTTTAACACCATAATATAGATCCGGGTCATCGATATTTTGGAAAATGGTAAGCAACATTTCACTTGGCATGTCAGATTGCTCAAAGCCGCCATGATTGACCGATGAGCGGCGAGATGAATTGGCAGGAGCAGAGCAGTATTCCTCGGCAAAGAGCAAAGCGGTTCTGAACATACCACACCGTGTTGCAGCGGCTGCAGCTCTCATGTAGTCAATTTCTAGCCAGTGAGACCGGTCGGCCGATGAAATCTCTTTTGGCAAAGGCTGTGTTCGAAGATAAAGGAGGGAGTTTATCAGAACTTTCAATTTGTTCTTGTCCGCGCCAGGAACATCACCAAACCAGCTCACAAAAGACTTTGATAGCTTCTTCCTCACCGCATGCTGATCTTGATATCGAGATGAGAGAACGAGATGTAGAATGAACGGGAAAGCTTGTTCACCAAAATGAGAAACTCTCCACGCGATTGGCACCAAGGCGGATAGTAAGACATCATCAGGGACAGACCTGGCAAGGGCAACTGTAAGATCGCGCAGCCAATGCTCGCGAAGAATATCCTCAGGACCGTACGGATCCTCGTAAAGTTTAGTGTCGAGAAGCTCCAATCGTTCTGAGGGCGGTGCCTGATAAGGAGCCCACATTGAAGCGATGTACAGTCCCTCCGCAAGGGTCTTCTTACATGCTTCTCGGAGTTTTTCGTCAGACGTGGTCATAATAACACGAAGAGCAGCCTCGGCAAGACCCGCGTTAAGTTCATCGTAACCTTGAATGAGGTCTTGTAGCAGGTTGAGAAGGCACGCCGTCGAGTCTCCATGCTCTTTAGAACTTAGGGTTAGATTTTTGATTTCGGACAGCGAAGATTCTCGTAGAAGCTCTTCATGGACGTGTCCCGAAGCAGCAAAGGCTCGCCCAAGAACCCTTCCCGCCCAGGTGAGATACTGCCTGCCAAATGAGCCACCTCGACAGGACTTCCAGACTAGAACGGCATTTGCGATTGCAGAGCTATCATCACCCAAGACGTCTGTTCGAAAAGACGCCGGACCCTGGAAATCTGCGCAGAGTAGGTTGAGAGCAAGCTCTCGCGATGATTTACTTAGCAGCTTTCCGATGAGCTGCTCATCCTGGAGCAGTTGCATTAGTATCTCACTTTCTGGGGTGCCAGTCTCGGCGTTTCCCTTCCACTCAGTATTATACGCCGAACGGAGAAGCTGTCGAAGATTTGCCCTCGACTGACTCTTTAGTCTAGGAGAATTGTAGGAGTCAAGCCATGTTCCCAGCCATCCATGGAAGTCTTGGACCCTCGATACCGTGGCTTTATGATGTGATTCTTGAGTGCTACTGGCTCGACCGGCTTTCAAAAAAAATCTCAATGATCCAAGAATTGCTAGCGAGATACCAGCAACAAAAGAAGGGACCTTTGAGAGATACTCGTTACCATGGCTCAATAGATATTGAATAATCCCGAGAGCATCATCAGCACATTGTGGATCATTGATAAATGGACGAACCGCCTGCAAGAGCATTTCTAAAGGATAGCCTGTAGTCGCTGAGCCACCAGCTAACGATATCAATGCTCGAGCCTTTCTGAGGACGGAACAAGCATGCAAAGGTCCCAGAGCCGGATGTATTGTATCGAATAGTTTTCTGGCGATAAATGTTACCAGAGCAGGGGTGTAGATGTTGCCACTTTCGAATTCTGTCTGGGAACACAAACGCTCAATCTGAGCAAATAGATGCTTATCCTTGAATGATGGTTGTTGGTTTGGAGGTAGCTTGAAGGTGGAGGATATCGTGGACCTTATCTCCACGATTATATCAGCCGCGTACTCGAGGTCTTTGTTCTTTCTGAAATACTTGTCAACGTTAATCTGCGGATCGATGATGCTGAAGAATAGGGCAATTGTGGCGGCGAAATGGGTGTTGACACATTCAAAGAACAAATTTCGCCCGAGGCGCTTTTTAACGCGGGCCTCGCCGGAGCTTCGATTCTCTCCAGTGCTGGAAGCCGTAGCGACATCAAAGCCAATTGTGTACGCCATGACTTTAGCGAAGCAACGTTTTAGCAGCTCATTCTCTTCGATTCCAAGAATTGTAGCAATTTGTTGGATGCCGCCTTCACGATCGCGCATCATCATGAGGCCGGCCAGCTCCTCCTGGGCATCATAGACGAGATCTTGGAGGCTGGAGAACCCAAATATCTGGAAAGGAATCCCTTGAATAATCACTTGAATATCCTCCTTCGAGTCAAACCATGTGTACAAAAGCTGAGGGGCAAACAGTGCGAACAGTTTCTGCGCATTGTCCAAATTGAGAGCAGATGAAACATCTGATACGCATCTTGTAGTATGCTTCAACGACTCTGGTATTTTCCCAGGAGTTTCAAAAAGGTGGTAAAGACATCGCCGGAGCAAGGTTGGCCATTCGGAGGCCAACTTCGCAAGAACATAGAGTCGAAAAGATATCCCTTCTATCGAGTCCGGATCGGATGGAAGATTGCCGAGAAGATCCACAAAGATCTCGTCATGATCATCCAGTAAGAAGATGTGAAAGATACCCGGAAGTTGGTCTCCAATATAAAATTGCACCGGAGCAGGTCCTAATTTAAGTAAATCGAAGAGGTTCGATCGCGCAGAGGGTAGTGCGAGTTCGTCATCAAGCTTTGGTGGTCTTCGCAACGAGAAAAAAAGCAATTTTGCGATGCCTATTTGGACTTCCGGCGATATGGTAAACTTTTCCAGCGCCCCTTTTGCAAGGTTCTTATAAAAAAATTCATAAAAGGAGGTTGCTAGACTCGTCAAACTACTTTCAGCGTCTTCCGTTGACCAAAGATGACCCAAACCCACGAGGATGTCCAAGCAGAGCGTCAACGCAACCTCGCAGCGTGTGAAATCATTCGACTGAACAAGCGTTCCAATACGTTCAAGCAGGCGAGACACATCGGCGACATCGAAAGCGAGATCCGAATTGACGACTTCGTTTAAGAGAGTGCGACTTAGTATTAACTCTTCGTCTGACAATTCCAGAAGGTGGTCGATGAAGATAGACGGTACAAAAGTTGTCAACTCTGGGGTTAAACTGATGGCATTGATCAGAGTCAAACGTTCATACCCCACGAGGTAGAATGATGAGGGCGAGGTAATCATGGCTAGAGCTTGTCTTGGCATGATAGTCTTCTGAGCATCAGCTCTACCATGGCTTTGTTGTGTGGAGAATTCGTCATCCATATCCATTGGATCATCGACATCGCCTGAAGGTAAAGGGGCAAGTATAACGCGCCGCTTAGTGAAATCCTCAGCGGCCATGGTGAGGAAGCTGACAAATTGCGAGTTGTCTTTCAGGAGTTGGCCAAATCTAACAGACCCGCACATGGGCAAGTATGGTTGTACACATTGCAGAAGCGTTTCTGTGAAGGCCCGCGTTCCGTCTCTAGCTTCCGCCTCGCTGAGGAAATTGATGATCTCTTTGTAGAGGTCCTGCACACCAGTCTCAAACTCGTGCAGCTGTGGTAAATTAGCCCCCGAGAAGTGAGTCATGCAGAGGAGCATTGTCACACAGCTGTTGACTGCACTTCGAAAGGTTTCCATTGACAGGGCTGACAAACGATCGACAGTGTATGACTTCCAACTCTGGAGAAGCTCATTACACTTGGGGAGAAGGAGTTCTAGAATGAGCTTCCGAGTAGAGTGGAAGTGAGAAGAATCTAGAGTATATGTAATATTGCCTGTCGCTTCATGCGTCGTTGGACACATAGAACAATGCGTTTTTTTAGAGGCCACTTCTGGCTCATCTAAAAGCAGGAGATATCGAATAACAGCTCGAGAGTCTCTGTGGTGCTGCCAGGCCTGTGCGAGAAGCCCACAGGGCAGAATGGCATGTGAAGGCATGCTTACTCGATGCAAACCAAGACAAGTCCGAACCAGATTTGTTACGTGCAGTGGTTGGACATGAAGTGCATAATGGGCGGCGAAAGACCGATCAGCTTCGAGAAGTCAGCTTGATGTAGTATAGACTCAAAACCACTTGCTTACCTGGATTCCACCTGGTGAAGAACCATCGAATGGTGTGATGGGAGGTTAAAAGACTGGCTCCGGGGACTTCTGTAACTCTCGTATTGAGCAAATGTGTCATGAGGCAAATAGCAGAGTCGCAAATCGTTGCGGGGCCACTGATATCAGCAGCAGTGATCATCGCATTTACATCATCGCTAATGTCGTGGTAAAGCACAAGCTTCTTAGCAAGGACCAAATGGAGTTGTAGAGCTGCAGCCCGGCATGTGCTCGAAAATGTTAGCAACCTGGCTCCGATATGCCAAATTCCCGTCCAGTGAGCAGAGTTGATGCTAGAAGCGGCCTTTTGAAACGTGCAACTGTCATAAATTTTAGGGGTAAGCGCTAATACGGGTTCGAATTGACATACCTGGCAATTGCAAGTAGTGCCCAAGACGCAATGCTCCCTCTCTTGTCAGAAGCACAAGAATGGAGTTGTTCAATAACCTCGTTCAGTCCGGTGGATGAAAGCTGGAAATCTTGGAGAATAAAAGGAAGAGCTTGCAACCCCGAGATCCGCGACTTCTCATCTTCGGACTGGAGAGGTTTGATCAATCTATCCGAGCTGAGGGCAACTCGTTGGCGCTTACGAGGATGTACTTCCATGTCTTGGTCGTCTTTCCTGCCCGTTAGCTTTCGGTGCTGGTGACCACAACTGATGAGTCGCTCCAGGACTCCAATAGCCTGAAGATTTCCCCAGTTGCGTTCGGCTCTAGCATTATGGGGCCTCAATCGAAAGGCGTTTAGAGAGAATGGTGAGGCATTACTGGTTTCCGGGCCAAGATCGATCATTTCAAGATCGTCCAGTAGCAGTTGGTCTCTTTCCGACCGTCTTGCATAATCTGCTTTCATGACATCGGCCAATTCCTCCAGTAGGTTCAAGAGATCTTCACTGCCATCATCCAGTATACTCCGCTCTAAATGTGGATGGACGGCAAACAGAAACATTAACATCTCATCTCTCACCGAGTTCAACATCTCATCTTTTGATACAGTCTTGCCTTGCCAGAAACGGCAGATCAACGGAATGATGCCTTGAGCGATCGACTGCGTAAAGGTAATCTGATCCGTGCAAGTGTAAGACAGAATACCGTTGACGACTGAAAAAGCGAGTTGATGCATCTGGTTCACACTGGTGCTTTGCGTTTGCAAAAACCGCACGACGCTGTTCATGACTACATGGAAACTTCCTGCAATAGGCGCACACGTTGTCGAGACGAGCGAGAGAAGAGTCTGTAGGAGATCCTCGGCATTTTGCCTAGACATGGAGCCGGAGCGAGTTTGAGTACGGCCATTCGGGGTACCAGCCCTGGCTACGGAGCCGGACAGATGGCTATTCCCCAAGCCAGAGTGACCGCGAACCGAGCCGGAAGGTTCGCCATCAAGGCCGTCGAGATATTGATTAATGCCGTCAACGCAGAAGTCAACAACTTCAAACCAGGTGCTTTTCTTCAGGCGCTCAACATTTGGTGGGTGGTCGAAAACTATATTCAGTGCTTTGAGATAGTGCTGAGAAAGGGGTTGGCAATACTCGTTAGCCGCAGTTGGTAACGTCTGTGTAATATGGTCGGTGATCGCCTTGACCGTCTTCACCTTAAGTTTGGGGGCTCCTGTCTTGACCACCAGGCGAAGTGCATCAGCACACGCCGTGAGCCGGGATATGGCTGGGCTTTTGGTGTTTTTCTTCGAAGATATAAATTCTGATTTCTGGGCGATAGCTGCTTGAAAGACAACTTCGTAGATCCTGTGGTACGAATTGTCTTCGAGGTTGTTACTTCGCATGTGTTATCCAAATATCCTTTGTGGAAGATTGACGAAAGGTCCTTACATATTTGCGGCAGGCCTATTCGGATCGAATAATGTCTTCAAATCTAGCATTCTTAGCAGTGATTTACTTTGAAGGTAGCAGGAATAGATACCTTTTATGCCTTGCATTCGTTGCGTGACGGTTTTGGCCTGAATAGAATCTAATATTGTTTGTAAATGCTGAGCAACAGGAACATAGGAGAAGTACCTAAGACAGCAGCGAGATCGAGATTCCCTGTATCCCCATCTATTCCTCCCATATTGAAGACTGTGCAAGTCGAAATCGCATTGCTGATTCCACTTGCCGCAAAAACCGCTGTGGTAGTGACCGAGCCTGGGGAAGAGCAGAGGGTTCATAGAAGTACCGACAGCTGAAGCTGCTTAGCTAATATGTCGAGGGTGGCGGCACAAGCTTCGAAGAATTATCAACATTCATTCTAGTACTGTTGCAATTGAATTTCATAGTGTAGGTACTGCGTAGTACTGTAGGCGTCTGCATTGAGGTGAGGCTGCGAGTGCGAGGCTGGACGCCAAAACACGCGTCGACTTCGGAAAATCAACAGAACTCCAGAAAAGCGCCCAAACATTTTCAAGTGCAAGCCACGGTCAGACAACAACCTGCATCGCCTCCAAAATTACACCTCGACCCCGGAATTGGCTTGGGCGCATCCATGTGTGTCCCTTTAGGCCTTCAACTACCCTGTGCTGGACGACCAGGTCTTTAATATTTGTCCGGCGCATTGGAATCAGCAATGGCGGATCTTAATAGCTCAGAGAGCTTGCAGGCCTTGTATGCGGACCTCGTCGCCCTCTCCGAAGAACGTCTGTCAAGTCTCGACAGACTATACGCCCAGATCGATGCCCATATAGAAGCGTTCAAAAGCCTACTGGATAAAAATGAACGGAATGAGCAAAGTCGGAAGAGTTTGGCAACTGGTAATCATTATCTCCAGAAGAAAAGACCACAGCAAGGCTAATATTACATTTTAGGAAAGCTCGTGGTGTCCGGCGACCAATATACAGTGAACGAAGAGTTCCAAGCGGCATCTCTACGGCTTGCGGACGATCTGAATATTGACGAACTCGATGCGGCGCGACTATTCTTGGACGCTCAAGATGAGACGGATAGCTCTGGTCGACCACCACACACTGTCTCAATCATTCGTTTTCACCAGCGGCGCAAATTTTTGTTGGATTGTTTGCGGACAATTGTTCAGCTGACGGCGGATATAGACCAGAAGGAGGAAGTGCGGGATGTTTTACAAGAATTCGTTCGCAGAATTGTTTCCCCTCCAGGAACGGCAGCGAATTACGTCCAAAGATGCCTCTCAGGCATGGTAGATATCAAATTATGGCTTCAGGGTCTCGCAGATAAGGTGAACAGCGCGTCGGTTTTGGGCCAAGTACAGCAGTCGGATTTTTCAGAGGCAATTCAGTTCCAACAAACAAGCCTTGTCATGCAACATGAGTCTTTAGGCTTAGTCGTGTTCTGGCTTTCAAAGCTAAATCACTCTGTTGTTGCAGACTTTGATCTTGTACTCAATATATTGAGGAGAGCGGATCGATATGACAACCTGCTATGTAAGACCCCCCCCCCCCCCGGCGTATTGCCAATTGCTTTATCAATCGTTCCCTCCATATTTGACTTTCTTGGATTTTTTGGGTCTCAAAGACTGACGCATCATTTTAGTGCACTATTTTCCGATGCTTGGTGCATACATATCACGTTTTGGTGGCACCGAAGGAGGGGGAACTATGGCGGAGGCTAGAGATCTGAATGATAGGTTTCTTGCCCAAAATACCCAGAATACCTGGACACTGCCCTATGTTCACGCTGCATTCAGAGCATGGTGGCTTGCTGAGTACAGTGGTTGGTATGTTGAACTAAACGATGGATCAATCCCAGAAAACCAATTAGAGGATGGTAAGTAGAGAGCTATTAAGTACATTCTTTTGCGATGCTAATGCGAAGTTCAGAAACCAAACAGCGCTCCAGGCAATTCGCAGAAGCATTGAAGGACGGTGCTTTCGATTTTCTTTTGAGCCTTTCCGCCGACCCTAAGCCTGCAGATTGGCAACATCCTGCCCGCCAGGGATTACGTCAATGGTTACAACGGAAAACGCCCATTTTGTTGAATGGACCTGTCCCATTCTCTGCCGATTTTGAAGATGCTTTAATGGAACAATTGGAAGCTTTTATTGAAGCTTTTATTACCAACCTCCCAGATGTTCTGAGAAAGCTGAGAACAGATGAGGATGAACAACGGCAGCTCAATAAGGAGCATGATCATGACCTTGACTTGGAGAGGTTCCTAGTAATTATATCCTTCGCGTTTGAAGGGCGACCCAAAGCTGCTTTGGAAGGGTTTTGGGACGTTCCGGATGGTGCCTTGAGAGGATTCGTGAATTGGGCATCGAGACGAGCATCTACACCTTTAGTAACTGCGTTTTGCGAAATGCTGCAATCCATTTCGGAAGACGAAGATTGCGCAGCCGCCGCTCATGAGTTTCTTCTGGATGATGGGCCACAGTCATCGGGGAAAATGAGGAGAAGTCATTCTCTGACTTGGAACCAGATCTTCAAAGAACTCGCTTTCTTCTCGGATAAAATTCGCGATCGTCCGGCTCTCCCACAGCCTCAAACATATCGACAGGGAAAACCACACAGTGACTTCGCCGAAGCAGAGCCAGAATCGTCAATGATGCTGGAATCCTATTTGCGACTCATCACTCGTCTATGCACGGAGAGTTTAGCGGTGCGGAACTTCCTCTCCCAGCATCCTTCGTTTCATATGACCGAGCTGCTTTTTCAACTTGCTAGTAGTGCCATTGGGCCGCGTCTTAGAGCCTGTGCGTTTACTACCCTGCGATCACTCCTCAGCCACAAGACGCGAAATATTGGCCAATTTCTATGGACCACTCTTGACATATGGATCTCGGGAGGTTATGCTCCTGGGTCGGCTGCACCCAAAGGGTCCTCTGGGCCTATAACGAGCTCTGCATCGGCCGCTGGCGCTATACTGAAAGGACTGACGTCTGGCTTTGAGGAGCCCAATGCGTTTGTTCAGCTGCTCCAGACTTTAGTATCGCCCTACCAGGATGATTCTCCTCTGTCCGACGGTCTTCCATTTCCCGAGCAACTTGGAATGTCAAGTCGCATGCCCGGTATAGACCCATATATCGACTATGCTTTAGGTCAGATATTCGCGTCTCGAGTCTCAGAATTGAACGACATGGTCCAACAGAGACTTCTGAGACTGACCTGCCTGGAGTTCATTGCGACTTGTCTGGACACTTTCAACGAAAATCTCGTCATTTTCGCGAGCCAGTCCAACGTCGCTGTCGACACTGCTATTAGTGCATCGAACCTTGAGACATACGTTCTGCTTCATCCTTTTTCGCGAGTAATGGAGTGGATGTTCAATGATAAAGTTGTGGCTGCCCTATTTTCTACCATTCATCAAGATGCCGGCGAGGTCGGTTCTTCTGCACCAGATTCGCCATTAGTCTTGTCCCTGCGGAGAGGCATTCACGTAGTTACGTCAATACTTGATCTGCAGCCTACATACCTGGATATTATCAAACCTCTCATCAAGTCGCACCCATCATACCGACGAGCCTCCGTTCCCAGTGCAGCGTTTACATCCTTCGAGGATGGAGTCCTCAGCCACCTGTCGATAATTCCGGCTTTGGGTCAATATTGTGGCACTGGCCATCCGGATCTAGTAATTGCGTCACTAAAATTACTTGAAAAGCTTTCGGCGTCTTCGAAGCTCACTTCTGTACCTACGTCCGGTTTGACTCGAGGAGTTGACCGTAATAAGGCGCTTGTCGCGCTTGATGATGATGCAGAAGACATTTCCAAGATTCTGCTTCGTGAGATGGAAGCGAATATTGATATCAACCAAGGGCCCGACTGCTCGGAATATATTGTGAAGCTTCGAATTCTTGACTTCCTCATCTCCTGTCTCCGAGCGTCACCTAATCAACCTACGATAGCCCATCTTTTGCTAGGATTCAAATGCGGAGACAACATGGTAACTGTTGACGGCGAAGGATCTTTCAGTCGTGGGATCTCGCTATTTCACACAATTTTGCAAATGATCATCGACTTACCCCTCTCAGATGATCTTGGGATGTCAACTTGGCTTGTCACCCTTAGCTACAAAGGCATCCAGGTACTGAAGGAGTTATGGTCATCACCAATATCCTCAAACGTCGTCACCGCTGAGCTGCGGTCAAATGACACGTTCTTCATGTTGTTTGCCAAACAAGACGTCATCCAACAGGGTATGCTCTGGGATGGATTGGAAGTCGGAGATGCAAATTTTGTGACATCTCCTTCTGCATCCTGCTTATCCGAATTCATGTGCCGGCGTGCTATTGTCTTGCAATATCTATCATCAGAGCTGCGTCAAGTTACGAGTAGCCACTCGCCATCACTTAAGCAACGAATATTCGAGACTTTAATGGGTTCGACGAGGGTTGATGATGGTCAAATGCTACCGCATGCCGCTATTTTCGATCTTTTCGACTTTATGGATCCCGATTTAGAGCTGCCCCAAAAAACGTTTCATCTTTCCTACTTCGACGAGATCGATCTTCATGCCTGCTTGGATGACCAGGATGACCCTGAATCTACCTCAGACCTCGCCAGAGTCGAGCAACTTCTCGTCCTACGACGAGCTGAACTTGCGAACGCCAAAAAGTTGGAAGAACCCCAGGCTGAAACCGCTGTTGATCAACAGGCCTCAGAACTACTTCGGTTCTTCGTTATGGACAACAGAATTAAGTCAATCCGGGCAGCCCGGCTGAAAGTCCTGCGAGCGTGGGTGCAACTCATGTTACTAATGATCTGGAGTGGCGATTTTGAAAAAACTTCCAAGACATCCATCATGTTACGCACCTTGCAGACTATCATGCCAAGATTAGAAAGCGATCTTGGAAATGTTTCAGAAGCGATTGAACTTGCAAAACTCGCAAAAGCTGTTATTTTTGGCCTCGACTTTGATTCCGAATCTTTCAAACAAGGCGATATGGGAGATCTTGTGAGCGACAGATTGTTTCACTTGTTTCATGTGTCACTCAGGGCCATAAATTCTCTTGGTGCCCAAGCCCCTCTCAAAGAACTCTTCTATAACATCAGCTATCGCTACTTGACGGGTATGTCGGACGTGGGTGGCACTCTGGGGATTCGCCGTCGACACAGCATTCAAACCATCAAATCGGCTGGGGAGCGATTTATTGATGTGGTCTGTGATGATGCACATGCCAGTGAGCCTACGTGTAGGATTGCAGCCCTGCTCCATCTAGGTGCACTCGTCAATCTGGGCAAGCAAGAAAACTCGAAATACATCATTGAATCTTTGACACGGCTCAACTTCATCACGATTCTTGTTGGGTCTATTCAGAATATCCCAAATGATCTGCGCGAGACTCCAGTAGAGCGTACGTTGAAATCCTTTAAATGATAGCGCTACCAGCTAACTTGCAAATAGATGTGGACTTGCAACTTTCGTACTGCAATGCTAAGCTTGCTCTCCTGCTTCAAATATCACAAACTCGTTTCGGAGCTGCAACTATTTTGAACGTAGGGTTGTTTCGCTTAATCAAGGAGTCTGGGTTGTTTGTTATTGATCCTGATCTCGGAGTTGGTATGTGACTCACGTCTATATTCTCTCGTAGCGTACACTGATTGATCTAGACATCGAGGGGCCCGATGGAGTGAGCAAGCATTACAGCCTCCTTACAGCAATCATGAGAGTCATATGTGGGGCTTTATTGAGCCGAGGAGCCCAAAACGAACAGTGTCTGGAACAAGGTCGTCGCTTTCTTTCTGAAAACCGCCTTTCTATCATGGCTGTTCTCAAAAAGTCTGCCGGGCTTGTTCCTGGGGTTGTGGTATCGGAGGCGATTGAAGATCTGGCTGATTCATTCATGCTGCTCGTGACGTTTACGGGATTCGTTGAGGTATGTCCCCGTTTTTTGACGCATGAATCTGGTTCTAACGTACGCTTAGTCTGAGGTGAAGAGCAGTCCAAAAAAGGCACCCTTGACAGTGTTTACCTAAGACGTGAGATCGGGAGGACAATGTATGTAAAATAGATACCAAGAAAGTTCAGCGAGCATATGACTACGGATTATACCTTTGAAATATAGAATGAGCTCTCCGGGACCCCCAAATATACACAAAAACAAGTAGGACGTCGATTGATTCCTACGCATTTGTCCCAATCTTATAATACTTCTAGCCTCTAGATACTCATAATAAATAATCATAAACATGTGACGCGTAGGGGGGAACCAAATACCGGCACTGATCCCTGCTTGTTCGGCGATAAACCGCGGAATCCGTTATCGCCAAACTTGCTCGCGTCATGCTTGCTTCAACTTTATCTCTCTCAACACCGCGTCAATTAGACCCTACCGGACGATTTGGGGGATAGTAACGAGTGAAAGGTCACCATCAACGGAGAATCGAATTTGTAACACGATCTTGCGAGTTTCTGATACGCGCCCGCACCCGCCTCCGCATCCACACCCGATACCCTCGTCTCACGCATTCATGTCCTTCGAGCGAAGGACCTATTAAGGTCGATGCCGCCTTCAGAGAAACCATATTCGGACAATATTGTTAATCCATCCGAATCATCATCGAAGAGAAGGTTCCACGAACACCAGCAACAGCCGAAAGACCCGCGAAGGCCCTTCCCCGCAAGCCGCGACGAAAATACAAACCCCGCATACTTGCCGGTCTCAAAACGACTTAAGACGTCGCACTCGGCAGGCAATCTTCAGAAGCCCGCTGTCATGAGCAAAGTAATGGGAAGGCCGCAGCTGCAACGGGTGGACTTGACCGTTGGAAACTCCAATTTCCAGCCACATACCGGGGCGAAGCGACTAGTTATCAAGAACTTAAGAACGGTCCCCCAGAAAGACGCCGAAGTTTACTACACGACTATATGGAATGAAGTCGACGCTGCTATCACATCTGTGCTCAATAGACAGCAGCCTACTTTAGCCCTGGACTCTTTGAGTCGGAAGGTTCAGGATATATGTCGCCGGGAGCGGGGAAGCCAGCTATCTTTGCATCTCAAAGACCGCTGCAAAACATATCTTGAGAAAGAGCTGTTGCCAATAATAGAGAGCCATGCGGGTCCAAGTAATGTCGACGCACTTCGAGCGGTATACAAGTATTGGGAGGTGTGGAACGAGCAATCGGTAAGCAATTATACAACCTTTTGAGCTCTGATCTTTTCTCACATTTATCTCAAAGATTCTTCTCCGTTCAATATTCTGCTACCTCGACCGATCATATCTCCTACATACAAAAGACACTCCTCAATTAGAAGACCAAGGCATCATACAATTCCGCCATGCAGTTTTTACGAAGAGCAAGGCCGCCCCCGGAGGGGTATCGTTGGGTGGCAAAGTCGTATCCGGAATCTGCGACCTGGTTGAATATGATCGTGTAGGCCAAGACGATCTTTTTGATCAAACTCTCTTGAAGGACTCGATATCGATGTTCCACATTTTTGGTATTTATGGAAAGTCGTTCGAGCCCAAATTCCTCGATCTTTCTCGACAGTATTTTCAAACTTTCGTCCGAGAGCGCAGTAACTCAACTTTGAAGGAATATATATATTTCTGTGACAGGCTATTGGCTCGGGAAGCTCTCCGGTGTGATACATATAACTTTGACAGCACCACGAAAAGAGGGCTCCTCGATTCTGCTCATGAAATTCTGATTGAAGATTGTTCGGAGGCTCTATTGGATCCAAGCGGTCTTTCTAAGTTAATTGAAGCCAACGAAATTGCCTCGTTGAAAGCTCTTTACAGCCTGCTTTCGCTCTCGAAAATACAACAGGATCTCAAGAAACCATTCGAATCCCACATCAGGACAGTAGGGTCTTCCATTGTCCGTGATATCGACAAAGTCGATTCCATGGTTGTCCGCCTACTAGAGTTAAAGAGGTCGCTAGACCTCATTATACGCGACGCCTTCGACAAAGACGAAACTTTCTCGTACAATCTCCGAGAAGCATTCGGTCATTTCATCAACGACCGCCAGAATACGTCAGCCTGGGGTACAAACAATTCCAAGGTGGGTGAGATGATTGCAAAATATATGGACTTACTTCTTCGCGGAGGGTTGAAAGCAGTTCCGCTTTCGCTTGCCTCAGATGCTAAAGATCGGGATGCTGCTGAGAAGCAAGGTCAAGCGAGTACAGGAGATCAAGACGCAGAACTTGATCGTCAATTGGAGCAGGCTTTAGAACTCTTCCGCTTCATCGAAGGAAAAGATGTTTTCGAAGCTTTCTACAAGAAGGATCTTGCTCGACGCCTTCTCATGGCCCGCAGTGCCAGTCAAGATGCTGAACGAAGTATGATCGCCAAGCTGAAGAGTGAGTGTGGGTTCACATTTACCCACAACCTCGAACAGATGTTCAAAGACCAAGAGCTTGCCAGAGATGAGATGGAAACATATAAGCAGTCGCTCAGCAATACCAGCAAGCCATCTCTGGATCTCCAAGTCAGTGTTCTGTCTCACTCAGCCTGGCCAACTTATCCCAACGTGGAGGTCAACATTCCATCTGATGTGGCGAAACACATTGAGAGGTATGAGATGCATTACAGGCATAAACACACCGGGCGCAAATTAGAGTGGAAACATGCTCTTGCCCATAGCGTTGTAACCGCTCAATTTGCGAAGGGCAAGAAGGAACTTCTCGTCTCAGCTTTCCAAGCTATTGTTCTTGTTCTTTTCAACGATATTGGGGTAAAAGAACACCTCTCATATTCCGACATCCAGACCGCCACAGGATTAGTAGACGCCGAGCTCGAACGCACGCTGCAATCTCTGGCCTGTGCCAAATTCCGCGTCCTCACAAAGCATCCCAAAGGACGAGACGTCAGCCACACAGATACTTTCACCGTGAATATGGGATTCACGGACCCGAAGTTCAGGATCAAGATCAACCAGATTCAGCTGAAGGAAACTAAGGAGGAGAACAAGGAGACACACGAGAAGGTGCAGAAAGATCGGCAGTACGAGACTCAAGCTGCGATTGTGCGGATTATGAAGAGTAGGAAGACGATGACGCATCCGAATCTTGTGGCGGAGGTTATCAATCAGACGAAGGCTAGAGGTGCTGTTGAGCCGGGCGAGATTAAGAAGAATATTGAGAGTGAGTTTTCCCTTCCTGACCTTGTTGGATGGTATACTGACTTGAGTAGAATTAATTGAGAAGGAGTACATTGAGCGCGGCGACGGAGGGTCGTACGTGTATGTATCTTAATGAGACAAGAATAGGTCATGGAGTGCTTTAACGACTGCATCGGTTCAGGGACCGTAGGATTACACAAGACCATAGAAATACCCCGCAATAGAAACACGGATTTCCGTAATTGTGTGGCTGCTGCACAAATATGAGATGAAACGAATCCCCGGCCTCACCACGGTTTGCAACTGCCCTTCAAATTGCTGCAAGGTGTGTTGTTTCTCTATTCCTGGTTTCTCTGCTCCCCTGAGCCGCATCTTTGGCGCGTAAAGATTTTTGCTTCCATAGTTTTTGCTCCTCGATATGTAATGAAAACCAAGCTTCTCAAGTGTTCAGTAGTCCAAGCAATCAATATTTTATCCTCTGCTCGGCATAGATGCGATGCTTACTTTAAGCTGTCTATTTCGAGACCTCTCAAACAACCCTGTCTGTCTACTCTAACTAACCTCTAGCAGCAGCCGCCTTCCCCGCCTTAACCCCCCCAGTCGGCCTCTGTCCAAACCCCCACCCAATCTGCTCCGCAACCCTAACTTCAACCCCCAACTCAGCCGCCCAGCTCCAAACCAACCCTGGATCCTTCAAGAAAGCCCTAGCGACCATCACTGCATCTGCGCTGCCATCCTGCAGTAAATCTTCCGCCTGCTCCCCACTCGTGATCATACCTACCGTACTAACTACAACATTTGTATCTTTCAGCGCTTCTTTTACAGCTTTGGCGAAGGGAGCTTGGTAGCCTGGTCCGGAGACGATTTTCTGGGTTGATAAAAGGCCGGCGGATGAGACGTCGATGAGATCTACGCCGAGCTTGGAAAGCTCGATGGAGAGAGCAACGGCATCGGAGGGGTGGAAGGAGGGTTCCGAGTCGGTGGACGCCCAGTCGTTGCCGGGGATGCGGATTAAGAGGGGCATGGTGTCTGGGATGACGGCACGGGTTTCTTGGACGACTGGGGAGGGTTAGTTGGGATAGAGGGCGGGAGGGAGTGGGGATACGGACGTTCAAGGACTAAACGCATACGGTTTTCTGCGGAACCACCGTAGGGTGCTGGTAGGGTGTTGGTTGCGGCGGAGAGGAAGGAATGCAGCAGGTAACCATGGGCGGCGTGGATTTCAATTGCCTGTGAACCTCGTCAACTAAATACTCGGTGTCTAATGTCGAGTTCAGTTACATCAAATCCAGCAACCAATGCTCGTTTCACAGCTGCGACAAAGGACTCCTTGAAACTGGCGATATCTTCCGGGGTCATGGTTTTAGGGATGCAGGTGTGCTCATCATAGGGCACATTACTGACGCTGATAACTTTGTCTGGCCATCCGTTGGCCTCAAGAGGTGCTGATGCTTTGCGATCGATCCATGGGGCCACAGTGCTGGCTTTTCGGCCTGCGTGGCCAAGTTGAATTGCTACGTGTTGACCTTGACTGTGGGCGAACTCTGTGAGGAGTTTCAAAGGTGCAATCTGGCTGTCTTGCCCTAGAGTAACAGTCAGCCAAAATTCAAATGTGGAACCAGCTATCTTTGACTTGTGGGGAGTCCAAAATAGTCTTTTGAACTCAAATCAACGGAGTGAAGAACCACATACAAAGACCGGAATCTTCCGGCGAGATTCTCCCCTCTGGAGTGACAGCGGTGGCTTCTACAATAGTCAAGCCAGGACCACGCTGAATAATACCGCCGAGATGCGTGAGATGCCACAAAGTGTGGTGTCCATTGCTCGCAGAGTACTGACACATTGGCGAGACACAGATCCTGTTTTGTAGCTCTATTCCACGAAGCTTGAGAGGTTGGAATAGTTTTGGAATCGGCTTCTCATTTTCAGGATGGACAATAGCTGTGCCAGAGGGTATCTTTTGTTCAGGTGTGTAGAATGATACCTACTTGTCATTAGTGTTGGGCAATCTAGAAGGATAATGGGGATGTTACCCCCGGTGTTGCTGTGTTTTGAAGTGGGTGTGCCATTTTGTGATAGTGGTGGAAGAGCTTTGCAATGGTTGAAATCGTTTGAGGATGATTTGGAATATTGTGGAGGCATTATAACATCGAGGAACACCAGTACTTAAGTCAAACCTCGGAAATGATTCGGATGCAAAGTATAAAGCATGAACTTGCTCATGATGGATGACTAAAAGCATCTGCGAATTTTGGTCGACGTATATTGGCTAAGGAACGACGTGACTACTCACTCTGGATGTATGCGGAGTCAGCATCTGTTCATGCATGTTATTGACGAATCCCAGGCCATCATTTCCAACGCCAAGAAATACAAGAACCATTTGAGGCATAGGTGTAAAAGCCTGCCTTCGGGAATAGGGAATTGGAGGGATTCGGCATAGAATTCATCGTAAATCGTACTTATTCTGCGGGGAGTATGAGATCCATGGTCTTGGCAAGCATTTTTGAGCCATTTGAAGATAGCCCCGCTTCTCAGACAGTGATTAATCGGATGCCATTTGTTGAAAATTTGAAAATTGAAATGATACAATATTCTGAATAATCAAGGGATGCTCACCTTTTTATAGGGTTGTACTTACGGCCCTGTCAGCCAAGTCTGACCCAACTTCCTCACTTAATGCCCAGATTTTCATAATCTACTTACTGAGACATTCAACAATGGAGTCTATAACCGTTGATATAGTCACTTTGACTTCGTCCGATTCCAAATTTCTCGAGTCTTTATCCGAGATAGTTAAGCAAAAAGGGGGAACAGAAGGCGTTTTCTTAGGAAAGAAAGTCGAGGCAGATGGCATTTTTGAGATCTTTGTCGGTATCGTATCCCATGACTATTTCCTAGGTTTGAGACATCTTCTGAACTTTTTTCTGACAAGATAACAGAGCGAGCATCGCCATCCGTCATTTCCAGAACCGCGGACAGACTTCTCGACAAGTTTGGCGGCAATGTAGGAACCAAAGTCCACTCGGTTTCATTCGAAGCCACAAGTCCACAAACGATCTCGAAAGTTCTGAGGGCACCGGCTACCGAACTGGTGAAATTCTCCAATCCTACGGCTGCATTCTTGGCACTCTTCGAGACCTTCCTGGCTGAATTCTGTGTACCAGCCCCTGGATGTCTGGGTGCGGTCATTGGATGGGAGGTCGATGAAGACGGGTTTGCTGAGAGGAAGACTTGTGTAGGTATACTGGGATGGGAGAGTGTGGAACATCATGTCACTGCCACAAAGAATGAAGGATTTGAGGAAGCTGCTGGCAGGTTTATGGGGGAAGTGACGGGAGGTGTTGAGGCTTGGCATGTACGACTGAAGGAACTGTGACTGAATGGACGGTTATTGAGCAGAAAATGATAAAGAAAAGGTAAAAAACAGATGAATGGGGGTAGAAAATACATAATATGTAAGATGATAATTCGACCTTGCAAGATTGGAACGGGATGTATTAGACTGTACAAGCACGTTGGCAACCTCGCTGACCTAAACGGCTGCTGGTCGAGCGTATGTCCCTGGACCACTTTAATCAACCCCTCGACTAGGTGCATCACTCTGATATACCGTAACAAGAGTTCCGGTATCCTAAAATGTCTCTTTCCGAAAAGCGCTCGTACAGACTCATAAATGAGGCAGCGAATAGAATGTGGAGGACAACGATTTGCCCGTGCGTCCTCGTTGGTTCTGAGCTTGGACATAAGCTTAAGCTTACCTGTATACCATGTAGCCATGTAAAGAAAAAATTTCACCTAAACGGACTTCAATAATGATGTTGTAGATGTGATGAAAAGAATAAGGAGCGCAATTGACCGAAGAGGAGCTTTTGCGAGGCTAGCCGCAGGCGCCAAGGTATTTTACAGATGAGGGTTTGGAGGAGAACTTTAAAAACCTAGCATCGGCTGGCTCAAGCTGCTCTAAACAGAGCTTCAAAGATGAAAGAAGAAGCAGTTATAAGTAGGTACCTTATATTAAGAATGAGGGACTATTGTACGGTAGAACAGCTGCATTATCGCAAGTATTGCCAATAGCCATTGCGCCCTGGTCGTAGAGTGCTATCTGCTTTGCCGCAGCCCCAAGAGAAAAGAGACCGAGACGAGATAACCGTCCTCGTCATCGTCCCAACAGAGAAACTCGGAACCTGATTGCGATACCGTAAGCATCCAACCTCTCCTCGCGCCAATTGCCATTGCATCAGCGCCAATATTCACACCAATATTCACACCAATTCTACGACGAAATCCCTTGCAACTCGCAAATACTCTATCCGCGAAGATAAGGCTGTCAACGCTTGTCATTTGGCGCATCAAAGAATTCGGTCGGTCTCGACTCTGTTCGGATCAAGAGCTCCTGCCCCAACGTCATTTACAATCACCGGCGTCCTTTTTCTGCCTTCACGCATGGCCTTACAGTACCTTAGCCTCCTTCAAACACCATGAGGCGTACGAATTATTTCGATCTATGCGTACAGCACTCGGATTTGTCGGAATAGCGTACCGCTGTCGCGGTTCCCCCCATATTTTCCTCTTTGCGAACTCAAAGGACGCGGATGGCATTGTTTTGCCTGCGACCGACCATCGCCATTGGGGCTGCTGAGAGCCTCTTTATTCTTTAACGGCTGGTTTCGATACCGACGACAACGACCGCCAGCCTCGAATGGCTCTCGCTGACTGACGAATCTATGGCGCTGTTGAACCCTACCTTCATCTTCGGGGTCTTTGTCCTCCTGTACCTATCGTCGTTTATCTTATTTGCAATACTTCGAATCCTCACCGGCATATCCATTCAGCGCGTTGGCTATTTCTCTCTGCGCAGACTGGCATACACCCCGAAAGATGGCATAAAGATAGAGATTCGAGGCTTGGGCCTCAACCTGCATCGACCGACCTTTGCGCAGCCAACGTGGCTCAGTATTGTCTTAACAGAGCTGGCAGTGACAGTAGATCTCAAGGCTACGGAGGGGGAAAAGACGGCAGATTCAGAAGATGTTCCCGAAATAAAAATAGACGGCATGGATGGGCCCAGCTGCGAATTCGAACCCAAGAGAAAGTCAGCCTCCCGGAAGGCCAGCATTGGATCCCAGCGAAGCAAGAGCTGGGAGCGGCTCACGGGAATCAAAGAACGGATAAAGCGCATGCACCGCAATATTAATTACATCCGTATGGTGGATGTGGTGGCTACAAACTCTTCTGTGACAGTGGTAGACGTGGGCCATATACAGGTTGGAAACTTTACAATGGCGGTCGATACCCGGCGCAAAACGGTTGACAGAGGGAGGATGTTTTCCCATAAGAAAACAGCAAAAACGTCACAGAGACCAGCAGAGTGGATGTTGACACTGCGTAGCGTCCTCTTCACTCCCGACGGCAGGGAATCGTTAGAAGTCCTCGATCACGCAACTCTGAATATCCATGGACTTTTATACAAGGAATTGGACGGTCTTCGAGATGCTGCCATTGCACTTAAGCTAGGAAGGGTGCATATTCCGTATGATGATATCCATACTTGCATAAACAGATACAAGGGCTGTCTTAGTCTGTACGAACGAGAAAAACCCGAAGGCGAAGAAATATCAGTTAAAGACTTGATTGAAGAACTGGATCGGCCCGGCAGCCGGGAGGAAAATCTTGTACAGACGGTGTCCGATTCCAAGGAATTTGTCAGTTCTATCTTACGGGGCATCAAGGAGGTACAATTCGCAGTGAGCTTTGTCGGCTTTACCAAGAGAATCAGCTCTGTTCAACCTCGAGGTTCACCTGTTTATCTCAACGCGTCCATGAAGGAAGTTGGGGTAGATTTACACCGGCTGGACCAGAAGTCACCAGCCCACCGAATGTACTTCTCTTCCAAGGACATTGCCCATCAAGCTCTTCTTGCAGCTCTTTCCATTGAAATTGGTGTGGATGACGGGCAAGGAAAGTCAGACAGACTAATCTACATACCAATGGCAACAACCACGGTTCGAACAACATTGCCCTCAAAGACCGTGGAATTTGCCCAAGATAACAGTGCAGACGAGCGGAATGCCAATATCCTCTTCGCCAACGTCGTTATTACTTCTCCTTCCGTGGATCTAGATCCCAAGCATTTACCCTTGGTGTTAGCATTACTGCAACCGAAGTCGAAAAGGCAAACCGGATTAGCGCCTCAAAGACATGTTCTCATCTCAAGACTATTGCCAAAAGCTAATGTCAAGTTTTCAATGCATGAGCCAGTTGTGCGAATCGCTCTTCCACCTGTCGAAAAGTCTGCAGAGCCCGATGACTTTGATTTAATTATTTCTTCCATTTCGTCTATCTCACTGGACATCGAATCTTCCCATTCAGCTGTTGGGGAGTTACATTATAGCCTCGCATCGACAGTGAGGTTACAGTCTCATGATTTATACTATCAGACGTCGTCTGGGGCTCATTACGACTTGCTCCAGACAGAATCCTTGGAATTGAAAGTTCACGTCAGTGCAAACCCCGAAGTCTATGTCGTCGCGACTGGCAATTTACAGACGTTCTCCATCCATATGGTTCGACCCGAGATAAGCGACGGAGTACGACAAATTGTCCGCCAGCTCCGAGTGAACGTGGAACCGGAGAAGAAAGCACATCCCAAAACGTCGCGGGATCCAAATTTCATCAGAGCTATGCCGCCATGGCTCCTACATTTTCAGCTTCAAGGCTCAGATTTCAGTGCAGAAGTTGCTGGTGTGGACGAGGAGATATCAAAGGATACCCGTGGCGTTGCTTTGCAGTTAGAGTCCTGGACAGCGGAGTACCGTGCACAGAAAATTGAAGCTGTAGAACGGAAACAATCGCGACGAAGGGCGACCAGTAGATCTCTGACGCCAGACGCCGAGCTGTACTTGAAAATGCCACAGTCGCCCAAAAAGAAACAACACCATCCCACTGATGGTCGGAGATTGGCGGTTCATGTTCGTGGCCTGGAAGCTTTCGTGGTCGAATCTACCGAAAAATGGGAAATAGAACCATTTGTGGCTATGCCACGCTTTGAGGTTGCATTATCCACCTCGTGTGATAATCAAGGCCCAATATTCCACGTCAATACAGTGGTCAAGACTCTTCTTGTTCAATACTCGCTGTATCGCCATTATGCTTGCGGTGTTGCAACGACAGTGCTCAGGAAAGCATTTGTTCGTACCAAAGCCGATGCAGAGGAGGCAGCGCAGGCCCGGGCAGCCGCAACGACCTACGCAGAACACCTCTCCCCTGTTCGATCACCTGAGGATCTTCACTATGGACACGATCCATCTGATTTTCCATTTCCAACCCAGGAAATGGTCACTGTGGATTTCAGATCGACATTGGTGCAAATCAAGGCAAATATGCCTGCAGACCCACCAATCATGCTGCAAGTATATGGTATGGAAGCTGGGCGCCACCGTTGGTCACCTCCTTTCCTGTGTGCAAAACTAGCTCGACTTTATGTTGAAGCACCAAAGATGCCTCGAGTTTGGGCGAGAATTGTGAGTATCAAGACTTTGAGAGTAGATTTGCGTGAAAACCGAAGAAAGCGGAGTAGTGGGGAAACCCAGGACGAGAAGATGGTCGATGTGACCACTGAAGCGATAAGGCTGGCGATCCCTCATCAAGTTGTCCTCCACAAAGTATTCGATAACTTCATAAATACTCTGAAATCGGTCCAGCAGCTTCATCATCGTTTTGTCACGGGTACCAACGAATATATTCTCGAGAAGCAACCAGAAGGGCCAAAACACTTGCCGAAAATATCAGTTCGGAGTCGGGCCTTGCTATTCGAAGTGGAAGATGGAGCTTTCGAATGGAAGTTAGGCGCAATATACCGGGCGGGTCTCATCGAACAGTCACAACGTATCGCCCGCGAAGCTGCATTTAAAATGAAGGCAAAGAAAATTGAGGAGGAAGAGATGGGGAAAAATTCTTCAAGATACCGCAACCGATCGGCACACCCGCGAGGACGAAGCAATAACAAAGATAAATCTCGACAGCGAAGTAAGAGTGAAAATGGCGAGACTAGTCAAGGATCTCCTTCTGGACATCACCGTGGTCGTCATATGCGATATGATCCTGAAGGAACATGCGGAATAAGCGGTAGCTCAAAGATTTCGATTGACGAGGCGCATGAAAGATTGCAAAGGCACAATGCGCAGAGTTGGAAAAAACGAATTGACCGTGTTTTCGGACTGGCAAAGAACGGCATGAAGGAGCTTCGCGGCGTCTTCTGGGGACCAGATCAACTTCCCGACGACATGGTGGACACGGAAAACATTTTGGAAGTCCCCCAACGCCCGGCTCTGATGGCAACACTTGTTAGCGATCTCCATATCATGATTGACAAGCCTTCTTTCCCCCTAGCCCAACTGCCCGACTTCTTGCATCGCGTTGGGAAAGGTATGCCTCGGGATATGAAGTATTCGCTTCTTGTCCCCATGCATGTACAAATCAACATGGGGGAGGCCCGTGTGACGCTACGGGACTATCCGCTACCCCTGCTCCATGTTCCAGCGATCAAGCCTGGGCAATCGCCAAGGCTCCCGGCATGGTCCCTCAAAACAGACTTTGTTATTGCAGAAGAATTCCGGGGACCCGAGTCTACTCGCCATGTCAAGGTAGACATTGTACCCCCCAAGAATCGTCAGCCAGGTACATCAAACGAAGGAGGGTTTGCGATTGATGTACGGCGGACAGTGTCGCCGGTCAAGACTTACTCAGACATTAACGTTGATATCAATACTGGTTTCCCTACTCGGATAACATGGGGGTCTTCTTATCAACCCGCGATCCAAGATATGATGATGGTAATTGAGACGTTTACAAAGCCTCAAGTTGACCCATCGGATCGCACTGGTTTCTGGGACAAGATTCGCTTGAGTTTCCACTCTCGTGTCAATGTTGCTTGGAAGGGAGATGGAGATGTTCATCTTATGCTCAAGGGGACCCGAGATCCTTACGTCGTCACTGGCAATGGCGCAGGTTTCCTGATGTGTTGGCGAAGCGACGTAAGATGGAACATTTGCCGTGATGATGATCCTCGAAAGTTCATGATGGTAGATAGCGGAGAATACATCCTCGCAATACCGGACTATAGCCATCAAGCTCGTCAATCGCACAAGAACGACCGCGATGACGATAGCATGATAAGCTCCGACAGTTTCAAACGAGGAGCATCCTTCAAGAAAGTTGTCATGAAACTGTCTGGAAATGTTCAGTGGCTCGCGGGTTTGATGTTTGAAAGGAATCTTGAGGAAAAAGGGAAACGATCTTTCGACTTCGAACCTCACTACAAAGTCATATTCAAAGAGCCACAATATGCTAAGGCTCCGCCAGGGCTAGACTACGACGCATTCCGCGGATTTCGAAGTCACCACATCCACATGTCCATTGCCGTCAAGGCTCCTGTTGATCGTGAATGGTCTGTTTCTAATACGAAGCCATCGAAAAGCTATAACACTGTTCATTTAACGCCTCGATTCTTCACCCATTTTTTTGCTTGGTGGTCGATGTTTGGTGGAACGATGTCTCTCCCAATCCGGCAAGGTGGCCTATGGCCAGGAATTGAGAAGTCTAGCAAGAAGTTTGGCAGACATCTTGCTACCATCAAATACAACCTGTTACTCGCTCCTCTCTTCCTCAGCCACATTTACAAGCACAAGGATGCTGAAGACTATTCTGAAGATGTTGTCTCAGCTACAGGTCTCAAGATGAGGCTTGACAGTTTCATGCTTGATGTCCATCAACGGAGAGAAGAGTTTCACACTCAGGACAGGGGCCGCAAGACAGCTGGCAAGACCAGCGGGATGAAGATGCACCAAGCACAATTGGACTTGTTGTCAGCAGATATCCGTGCTGTATCTGCTAGCATAGCAGGCACAACACCTGAAGACCTTCGAAAAGCTTCGGCCCCTCTCCTTGTCTCGCAACAAGATGAGGGCGCAACGGATCTCTCTCACTTCGAAATACCGGACAATGATTTGAGTTGGATTGATATGGATGATTTCGTCGAATTGGATTGGATTTTACCATCAGAAGCCAACCCAGAGACCAAGATTATGCCTCTCGCCTATGCGCCGCGATTTACGTACTTCCGCCAAACTGATCATGGAGACACTATCGCAGGAGATCCGGACCGCACGAGTCCCTTTGGGAAAGAGCCAACTCATTTCTGCATTATGAGCAAAGACGACGATCCTCGACGGGTCCAGTGCCAACTAATTCAGAGCCGTCTGGGTCAACTTCAACAACAAATGGATTCTCACCGTAGAGCTCATGAGGATGCGGAACTCAAGTGCTTAAAGGACGACGATCCCATTCTCAAGGCCGAATTTGAGCAATTGACTAAGCACGCGAGCTTTTTACATGAAAAAAAGCTATTCCTGGATTCCATGTTGCGCCGCATGACTATGCGTTTGCATACGGACAACAACCGAGCTGTACCAGATGGTGACGCCGATGCCGATAGTGATGGCGAGACTCCGCACCCCAAAGACTACGACACGGAAGCTGAAGGTATGGACACTAATCCTGCGGGGGAATTTATCAGTGACTTCAATAATCGTTTTGTCATTCACAACATGCAAATGAAGTGGAATAATCTCTTGCGGAACATCATCCTTCGCTATATTCATCAAGTCAGCCAAAGACGTGGTTTTGTCTACTATCTCTCCAGACGAGCCGTTAAATTTATTCTCGACATCGTTGAAGAACAGAACAAATCGAAAACAACGCGACCAAATGCCAACCACCGGGGAAGTACTACCCACTCGGCGACGGATTCACCAACCTCGACCAGAGAAAATGAGCCCGGCCACCAAGATGTGGAGGATCGAATCAATGAGATCCTTGCGGATGGCAAAAAGTTTGTTGACGCCGATGACCAAAAGCATGACCCGAATACAACTACTCAAAGAGTCTCGGCAGACAACCTTGACTCTGATATTGGTCGCGAGTTCACGCCTCAGAACAGCTATCATTTGCGGCTCATCGCTCCACAAATCCAGCTTCAAAGCGAAAAGAATCCAAAATCAGCCGTCTTAGTTACTGCGAAAGGAATGGAGCTCAAGGTCGTTGAGGTCATGGATAAGGATCGAATTTATGACGATGTCAGTGGTCTCGTTCAGCGTCGGTTCTCGGTTGAAATGGACAGTACACAGTTCTTCGTTACCCATCAGAAGTTATTTTCTTCCCAGCTTCTCTCGTTGTACTCTGGGAGCCATTATGGAACCCCTGCTGGGTCTTCATGGCCGCCGTGGGTACCAATGGAAGTTATGTTTAACTTTCAGGCCGATCCATTTGGTTTCAAACGAGTTGTGCAAAAGACGTCAGCCAGCTTACGGTATGACAAGTACAATACTTTGCGTCTTAAGTACAATGATGGGATCAGTGGCGAGGGCCATCATACAGCGAGCCCCAACAACATTGAAAGTCGCATGGACCATCTCTGGGTCGAATTCCCCCAGGTTCGAGCTCTTTGCAATTCATCCCAGTACTACGCGATGTATATCATCGTGCTAGATCTCTTAATGTACAGCGAACCGCTAGAGAAGACGAGAACTGAGCGCCTAGAGAAAATCATGCTTGCGTCGGATTTTAGCGATTTGCGAGGCGCCCCAGAGATGGTCATACGTCTACAAGAGCGCATCAGACAGCTCGATGAAATCAAGACGCAATTCCAGATCCACTCTAAATATCTTGACCAGAAGGGATGGGAAGACAGGTTGTTACTTGACAGAGATCTGACTGCTTGTGAGGATGAGCTATTCTTTCTCATGAAGGCTATCACCACATCCCAGAGAAAATACGACGGGCCCCAGACTACTGGCCTCTTGAGATGGAACATATCTTCCGAGCAAATCGTCTGGCATCTCATTCGGGACAACAATGAGCCTTTAATGGAATTCCAGCTTCAAAGGGCAGAGTACGACCGAACTGATAACTCCGACGGCTCTCATATCAATTTGATGCAGATTGGGAAGATAGTCGGTCTGAATCTCCTTCCCGACGCTATTTATCCCGAAATGTTTGCTCCATACTCAGAAGCCGAACGCGGGACTTTCAACGAAGGGGGCAATGAGCAGACGCTGAGAGTCTATTGGTACATGCTTGAAGCCATCGCTGGAATTCCTATCATGGATCACTTCGAAGTCAACCTGTTTCCGATGAAAATCCAGCTGGAACAGAAAGTTGGAAAGCAGCTTTTCAAGTACATGTTCCCAAGTTCAAACGACGACAAGTCAGGGAAGTCAAATAACAAGTCGCCATTCATGGTGAAAAACATGCAGCCTGTTGACGATGATGAGGATGAGGATGATGAAGACAATACCACTGCGACAAATTCGAACAGGTCTTTAGTCCCAGAAGGTGAGAAGCAAGATTCCGAGTCTATCACCAGAGCAGGTTCTCTTGAACTACGCTTGCAACCAACCATGAATTCGGAAGCCCGGCCTAGTACAGCACAACCTCACAAAACCAAAGCTGCAAGCCTTCATTCAGGCGAAGGACACCATTTCCGACTATTTCAATCCAGCAACAGCAAGCTTCCACAAAGCTCACGCTCTTCAGCCAAAACAGTAACTAAGAAAGCATCTGCCGAAAGCATGCATTCAAGCATTGGATCTCGACCTGTCCTTGGCCGATCGTCAACTGGAATGTCGAATACGGATGCTACTTCCACCAACAGCGACGCGAAGTCCAACAAACGGTTTGGTCTTCATCGAAACACCAGTAAATCGCGAAAAGAACAGCCGTCAGATGATCTGACCAAGATGATGTCTCGAGCTGCAAATTACATGACCTTCGCGTACGTGAAGATACCGAGTGTGGTGCTTTGTCTCAGCTACAAGGGCAGAGGGGAGCGTAACATCGAGGATGTCCATGACTTCGTCTTCCGCCTGCCAATGATCGAATACCGCAACAAGACTTGGTCCAACTTAGATCTCGCCCTGGCTTTGAAGAAAGATGTCATACGCGCGTTGATCTCCCATACCGGCGCCATTATTGGCAACAAATTCAGCAAGCACCGTCCCAATACCGCTCAGCAAAGCAGGTTGAGAGAACTAGCTACAAGTAGCATGTTACTTGCGCCTTCTAGTACTGATAATTCCCACGATAGTTCTGATGCTAGCAGCTACGTAGCGACGAGCCCAACTGACACAAAACGTTCCGAACGCTCAAAGAGCCCTCGTCGGTCTTTCGCATCGAGCAGCAATGGACTCGTTCGTACGCCCAGCGCATCTTCAAGTCTTGTCTCGGTTCCGGCACCTGCTCGTATGCCCTCGACCCTTACAATGACACCCGCGAGGCCAAACGAAGGTGTTTCCGACATCGGAAGTGATAGGAAGAGCATGAAGAACGACGATAGCAAGAGTGGAAATTTCGTGGCCAATGCTTTCAATCGGCTAAAGAAGAATCCTTCGAATGGCGTGGAAGAGGGTGCTGATAATGACGGGTCCTCTACGAAGAAGAAAGGGAAGGGATTGCTTGCGAAGAGGATCCTAACCGGATTGGGTGATCATTGATCACAGACTCTTGGAGAGTTGATACACATAAATTTTGTTCATTTGTACATTAATAGTAGGGAAGGAAGGACAGGAGGCGGGTAGAACTCTCTGACCATTTCTGGTAGGGTAAGAGCATATGCATGGACGGCGTTAAGATACCGGAATGGTGGCAGTTTGATGGGCTGAGAATAAAGCAGATAGGGTGTGATTTGTAGTGACGATAATTTGTGTCTAATTATACCGTTCGTTCTCAAGCCCCCTCTCGCAGAATACTGGCTCCGTCGTTTGATCCTGCCTAATTTAACAGAGCCGCTTCCGAATTCTTCCAAATCTCTTTGCCACTCTATTTTCAGATCCAACTGAGCATCTATTACCACAAAGATCTTCTCAGAAAATCTACTAGCATCACCAGAAATTATTATATCGTTCAAAAGCATGAAATATTGGGAAGTGACGTGGGGCTCAGCCCCACCTACCCCGCTGTCATCCCATGACAATAGGTACCCCAGAAGGCATTATACAGAATGAGTTTCTATTCATGTCTTAAGAGAAGACATTACGATCTAATATCGTGTGAAGATCTTCACAATTATTTCATAAAGTGCGCGCAACAATGTCGTCCCAGGAAGAAACCTCAAAGATCCCCCTATTAGCCGACAAGCACTCCGGAATCCCAGCAAATCTCCTCGCCAAAGCTCAGAAAGCGAAAAAATTGATCTACGAAACAAGAACTAATTCAACAAATACAAGACAGAGATCAGTTGTGATTCCCCAAGGTATTGAAAAGACGCAATTTTTTCAGGCCATCGATGAATTGAGTGAGCAGCTGGGAAGAGAGAATGTGGAAATCAATGACAAGCCATTGGTGGATGGGTGGTACATGGAACGTGTGTATCGATGCCCCTCTAGAAGGGAAAAGGTACTGACTGTTGAAAGATCCTAATACGCATGATATAATGTCAACACTGGATTCGGAAGCGTTGGTTGCTTCGGCTGTTGTGTATCCCGGTAGCACGGAAGAGGTCCAGAAAATCGTGCTCTGGGCGAACAAGTATCGGATTCCAATATTCCCCATATCGATGGGTCGAAACTGTAAGTTGACTGGTGTATATTTTCAATTGAATTAATGTTTTGCAGTGGGCTATGGTGGAGCAGCACCGAGAGTTCGAGGTTCAGTGGTTATTGACCTTGGGAAGAGGATGAATAAGATCCTGGACATCAATCCAGAGGACTATACATGTCTTGTAGAGCCTGGAGTGTCGTTTTATGGCCTGTATGAGACTATTCAAGCCAAGGGATATGATCACTTATGGATCGACACCCCGGATCTTGGAGGTGGTTCAATCGTGGGAAATACTTTGGACCGAGGAGTTGGTTATACCCCATACGGAGACCACTGGGCCTGTCATTCCGGATTAGAAGTCGTTCTCCCGACTGGAGAGATTATAAGGACAGGGATGGGAGCATTGCCTGGTAATAATACATGGCAGACTTTCCCTTATGGGTTCGGGCCTTACTCTGAGTAAGTTGACTCATTTGTTCACAGATACTAACGCTAATTGTCTTCGTATAGCGGCATTTTCTCACAATCTAACTTCGGCATTGTGACCAAGATGGGAATGACTCTGATGCCAAATCCAGGTGGTTATGAAAGTTTCGTGGGTATTCTCCTTCGATCTGGTGATCGTTGACTGATTTGTCAAAGATGTATGCATTTGATAAGGAAGAGGACTTAGCAGCGCTAGTAGGCCATGATATTTCCCAAAAATAGGAAAGTGACTGACACTCACAGATCGACATCATCCGTCCCCTACGAATAGGCAATATCTTGGAAAATGTAGCCCAAATTAGACACGTAATCCAGACTCTCGCCGTCAAAGGAAAGCCTCGCAGTACCTATTTCGCAGGCGAGGGACTTATTCCCGAAGAAATTGTTCGAGAGCAGGTGCGAAAGATGCCCATTGGAGATCATACATGGGTCTACTATGGCATGTCTTATGGCCCCGAGCATATCAGAAGATACAAGCTGGACATCATTGATAAGGAGTTCAAAAGAGTTCCAGGAGCCCGACGTATCGATCCATCAACGTTACCCGAGGACGAATATTTCTGGTCTCGCGATCGTATTGCTGCTGGTATTCCCGATCTCCACGAATTGCTGTGGGTAAACTGGGTTCCAAACGGCGCTCACATTGCTTTCAGTCCTGTATCACCTATACGCGGGACAGATGCCATGAAGCTTTTCAAAATGGGAAAACGGCGCCATGATGAATTTGGGATCGATTTTCTGCCGGCTTTCTGCGTGGGTTTGCGAGAAATGCATCTCATTGTCGAGATTGTCTTTGATAAGGAAGATCCGAAGATGAGGAAAGCGGCAAATGATTGTCTCCGTGAGATGATAGATGATGCTGCTAAGGAGGGATATGGAGAGTATCGGACACACCTGGTGTTGATGGATCAAGTGGCTGGGACGTACAATTGGAATGATGATGCGCTTATGAAGTTCCATGAACGCTTGAAAGACGCCTTGGATCCCAACGGGATACTGGCGCCTGGAAAGTCTGGGATTTGGCCAGCAAGATACAAAGACCGCGGATGGGAGATGACGAAGGCTAGCGGAAATGCGGCTGAAGGCAACGGAGTAGCTCCATCTATAACCACAAGGCTGTAATTTGAAGCAGAGTTGAGTGGCGCCGCATACCACATTGCATGCTGAATATAATAATAAATGTGATCAATTTCAAAGCCTGCTCGAGACTGCTCATTTACCCTCCGTCTCATCTTATCCTAGTCAAGAATAGCCAGGTTCAGTTGGGCTCATGAGTGGGTAGTAATCGTTACCCTGAACCCAACGCTTTGCCTAAGGTAATGTGAGTAGCTTGGAATGGTTACACCAAAGCATACAAACACGACGATTTCTGAAGCACTGCTTCCTTGAATACCCAACTTCCAAAATCTCTGGCGCGCTGCAAGAATACACGATATATGATATCATAAAGCACGACATGTTACATTGTGATGGGCGAGGCCATTGTCCGCAGCTCTATCACTTTTACCTTATTGTCTTGGGCATGTTCTTATACCTTGAATTTTCAGATGGCCAGTCATTATCCTCCCGCTGTATAGCTGCATCGGCGCACATTCCTTGTTCGGTACATGACATCAATGTGCCTACCAGTAGAAATGGTCCCCAAACCCTGGTTCAGACGCCCCGTGAGCTGGCAGAGGCTCAAAACAATATTTAATGGAGTATCAAAGTCTTGGTCTGCCATGCTAAGATCCACTATGTGAATTTTGAACACAGAATCTAGCCATAAATTGTGTTTTTAGGAATCCTGTGAAATATGCGTCTTTTAAATGTCTCCAGCGACAGCCTTCTGATAGAGTCAGGCTTCGACGATACAGCAACCGGACTGGCCTCCGGGGTCAGCGAGGCACAACAGGCATTATGGGAGGCTAAGCCTATCACACAGTCGCCCAGTGTTCCTCCATATGCAATTCTCTCACACCGATGGGTAGGCCAAGAGGTCGTCTTTCCCGACTTCGAATCGGTTCCTAAGTCCCAACTCAAGGCCCCTGGCCCCACAAATCCCGTACCCAAGGCGGCCGTTGGAGCCGTTGATGAGAACTTGGGCTCAGGTACTGTGGCGTCAGTGTACAAGATCGCTGGGGCATGCGCAACGGTTCGTGCCGAAAACCCAGAGATACGCTACATCTGGATCGATACTGTCTGTATCAACAAGCAGGACGGCCGCGAGCTCTCTGCTGCCATCAACTCCATGTTCAAGTGGTACCACAGCGCTACTGTCTGCTACGTCTACTTCTTCGATGTGATATGGAACTCCATCGACGACCCAGCTGGGAGTCGTGTCCAGTTCCTCGCGAGCAAGTGGTTCAAGCGTGGGTGGACGCTGCAGGAGCTATTGGCGCCCAGGCAGGTCCGATTCTACGATCGAGACTGGCACCTGCGCCCGGGTGCTTCTCTGGCTCGGGTCATGTAGTATTCGAGCCAGGTCTCGCCAAGTCGCGTCAGCTGCCATCGCCTGGTACGCTCGATTACTCTGGCGAGCCTGGAATCCGGATGGACGCGCAGGGAAACGTTGATTTCCAGATCCCGTGGCGAGTTTACAAGCACCACAAGGCAGCCACAGCAGCTTGGGGGTTAGGGCATCTCGCAACGTTTGGCGTGTCGACTGTCGCTTTTGGGGTTAGTCATTCGGTGAACCGGCGTCGTAAGGACGAGCACCTGGTGAACCTTAATTGCTGGACGCGGGGTGAGGGCGGGCGGTTGCGGACAGTGCGCATTAAGGTGGTGCAGGACAAGGACAAGACATGGCGGCGGATTGATTGTGGAAAGCTGTTCGAGGGCGAGGATGACTACTTGTATTCGCAGTCGGATGTCCACGGGAAAGCTGGGCGCGTACTTTCCCACACCGGATCACTTTCGAGGGAGCAGAGATGCCGGTGCAAGCTCCAAGTGGCATAGGGTCGCAAAAGAAAGAAGTAAAGCCTGTGAAGAGCAGGAAGGCCGCGGCGGATAATAAAGCAGCTATGGATATGATGTCGATAGCGGTAGGATGGAAAGCACCACCAAGACGGTTCTAGGATGAGACCCGAATTGTATTTGACTCCGCATGCACTCGCTGATCCACCTCCCTAGGGCTCTTCCTCGGATACATTAGAATCAGCTGCTTCGCTTCGAGAATGCTCTTCTTACTCTTGGCGGCATGCCGATCTATCGACTGAGGCAAGTCGAGCGAATATTTCAACAGAAAGATGAAAAACTCAGCGAGCACTTGCTCTCCATTGAACAATGGGAGGGGTTTGAGCAAGAGATACACTCACACGCGCAAAGAGCAAACAAGAGCAATAGTAAAACGTCGAATTTGGACAAACACCCATTAATCCTTTGTTGTGAATCGTCCACCCATCCCTCCCCAAGAAGCCCCTGGTGAACGGGAAAAGCGGCTCCAATACATTTGCCAGCTGGAGTATTCAAAGTCCCAATCATTAGTGCCGCTTTTTTGGTCCACCGCGAGAAACCTTACATCGCAGTTTCAAGCTCGTCTGCCTCGTGATATTCGTCAGGCAGTACCGGCAAACCCAACTGCTTCCGAACCTTATAGACATCCATTTTCCATCTCTTGTGTTCCGCAGCAGGATCATCGGCTTTTCTGAAGCCATAGTGTCCGAGCCGAGCGTTTTGCAGCAGCTGAGCCATATCCCACTCGTGGCAGTACTCTCCATCAATGGCCATCCTCATGGTGCCTACTCTCTCGAAAAGAAGCTGGCATTTTGTCCAGTAATAACAGTCGTTCCACTCTCCCAGCAAGATTGACATGTGATCAGTCAAAAAGTTCGCAAGGATGGATGGCGGGACCACGTATTCGGGATTCTCTTGAGAACTTTCTTGTGCCTGGGTATCTCGTTTGCGCCTGTAGCCCCTTCTAACATTGCCCCATCTGCTAGGCGAGATGAAAGCTGATTCCGGTACGTCGGGCGTTACAATGTCTATCTCGAGGACTTTGATAGCGAAGCCGCTTGTATTGGTTGGGTGACCTATGGGTCCAAAACTGAGATACCGGTTCAGGATGGCGAGGTAGGACCATACGAGGGTAGGCGGGCCTCCACAGCCTAGTCTAAAGCCATGGTACGCCCTTGCTGCGGTGAGGTCGATTCGAATGGAAGTGTGAACTTTGTCAACGACGCTCGTGAGGGTAGGAATAGATAGCCATGTGGGATAGAGAATTAGTCCATCAACCAACATGATGTCCAGCTGGTATGTATGCTTCGATGGAAGGATATTGATTGCTGCCAGCGTTTCATCGTGGATCTGGCGGCTAACGAGAAGCGTGGGAATCGATTCTGTTCTGTTCATTCGTGGCTTGTATCTTATTTGGGCAAAGATTACATCCTTGGTCAAGTTAACTCGATCAATCTCGGTCGAATGGTTTTCTGGAGCTTTTGATGGCATTGAGACAACGAGGCGGAGGATTCTGTCGCGTAGCTCGCGGGGAAGAGTGAGGAGAGAGGCCATCGTGAAGTTTTGGAGACCTCTCTGGGAGACTGTGCAATCTATGTCTATAAAGATATGAGAGGACAATTGCCGCGCTTTTATGTTGTCCGTAGGGTTACGTGGGGTACGTAGTGGACGTTAGGCAGGAGTGTTGTTGAGCCCGGTCAGCCTTGAGTGGTCTAGGGGGCGGGCCAAAAGAAAAAGCGGCGTTGGTTTTGTACGAAAGTATGAGCCAGGCTACTCAACGACGGGTGCCGCTTTTTGCATCTCGCAGGAAGGAACGATCACTGTAGTCACTTGGTCTCGGTATGAGTCTCATTTTCCCTAATTGGTAAACGATATTATCATTTCAACTATTATGTTCTCCGAGCCAGATTAGACGCTTACGTAGGTCCGCCAAACATTTGAATGTTTACGGAAGGTTCCAAGATACACATCATGTCGGTCACCTAATTCAAAAGTGCAATTGAAGTCACGAATAGCACGAATATGGGGTCTTCAGGATATCTTATTCATGTGGATATTTCCTAGCAAGCCAGAAGCAGTAACGCCCCGTTTTCCCCAAGTACAACGCTCAGCAAACCCGCTGTCAGAATCTACTCGTCGTCCTCTTCCTCATCAGCCTCAACGGTGGTCTGCGCAATACGGTCCAAATCTCTCTGTCCACTCTGGGTGATGCGTCGTCCTCCCTTGTCCTCATCCTGCTCCAAGACACCGATCTTCTCAAGAGCTTGCATGACTTTGCGGTCGACGCTGCCGGAGGCATCGACGTGGTGGGATGGACGAGAGCCACGGTTGCGTGTGCTGCCGTGGACTTTGCGGAGACGGCCAACACCGACGGTTTTGCGGAGGTAGACGTGGCGAGCAATGGAGGCGGCGCGGACGTAAAACCAGTCGATTGATTGAGGGGGGAGCTCCTTTGCTGGGCCGGTCTTGACGGTGTCAACCCAACCTGTAAGAGGGGTGTTAGCAATGTCGATAGCAGTCCAACGCTTGTTCAGACAATTCATTCGCAAGGATAAGAAGAAAGATGAAATGCATAGATAATGGGGAGAATCATACCTGGAATAGGAAGTTTGCCCTGTCTCTTCAAGAAAGCGGCATATGCCTCGATGAACTTTTGCGCCTGAAATCCCAAGTCGAATCAGCATTATTCCGTCAGCAGAGGTCTTTGCGACCCCCTCGCGCCTGCTCATTCATCTTGTGTCCATCGAGATCGAGGGGTCGAAAGCTTTCGAATTGAAAATTGAAGGTGATTCTTTTTTCGTTGTATTCTCCAAATTCTGCCCCTTGTCTCTCAGGTTGTTCCTCCGGATTCGAATATACTCACATCAACATCGCGAACGGAAACACCACCGGGCATGATTGCGGTTGGTTGGTCGAGTTCGAGGGAGTAGGTTGTCGAGAGTGGTGGATGAGGAGAAAAGTTCGAGCTGGGCTGGAAATAAGTTGAGAATCGATGTGCGCCGTTTAGCGAGCCCCACCAAAAAATAGGCAAGTCAAGTGATGATTAGTCACATGATTATAGTATATTTGAGCAGTGACTTTGTTCTGGTAAATGCAGGCGATTAATGATTTACATGCGGCGTAGATCTGAATATATTGAATATATAGAAGACCGTGAAATACCTAGGTATACTATGGTTTAGCGGATTAATGCGGATAGTTTGATAGAGAAACAGTCACCCTTACAAGCATTAAGAGACCTTTCACGCCGCACTTCATCTATTCATAACTTCATAACTTCCTAACTTCCTAAGATCCCACAAAAAGGTGTTCCTCATCATCAAATGCTTCCAAAAAGACGTCCAGTACTATCCAGACCGACTTCTACATCCAACCCAGGCTCTAAAGTTGCAACTTTTATAGCAGCAACCCCCCGAATCCCTCCATTTATGTCTGTCCCTTTCCCAAGAGAACTAGGTTGGCAACATTCATGACCGTGATGATCAACCAAATGATCACTCCCAATGCAGCAATGAACCAACTGTTCTTCATTTTCACTGGCTCTTGAACTGGCGCATTCATCACACCATCGGAATGCCCATCTGTAGTCTCCTCTTCGTCGCCATCCACGACTCTCCTCGTGCCACGGCGATGGGCTCGGACAGTCATATACTTGTTTCGGCAAGTGAAATAGATCAAGGGAGCGGAAACGAATGGAAGTACGACACTAAGCGCCACTTGAGACCCGTTTAATGCAGCAGAGAGGCCTTCTTTGCCTACGGCTCCGGCAATGATGATACTGGGTGTGATGCTGATGCTTCTTGTGATAAGACGTCGGAGCCAAGGAGCGATTGTCCAGTTCAAAGCACCCTCTGATACCATCTGTCCAGCGATTGTGCATACTATGCCAGCGCTGATGCCGGAAAGGAGGAGTGCAAGAGCGAATATGGTCCCTGCAGCGGGAGCAATGCTATCTGCCAACAAATGGTAGATACCAAAGAGGTCAGCATCCGCAGCAGTAGTCCCGTAGAGTGAAGCTCCCGCTGTTATGAGGATAGCGCTGTTGACAAAGAGGGCGAAGGTGAACAGTGCAATGGCTAGTTCAGCGATCGAGTACTTCAGACAGAAGTTTATAGCTCCAACTGAAGGGAAGTACGGTTGTTTCTCAGAAGACGCATTGTCAGAGCGGTTGGGTGCAGTTGCGAAGCCGTGCTTGACATCGTATTCCAGAAGTCGAGGCTGTACGATTCCACTTCCAAGGTAAAGACTATGAGGCATGACGGTTGCACCGAGGATGCCGCATGCTTGGTAGAGACTAGTAGATATTAGTAAAAGAAATTGGAGGTCTGAGGGTGGGAACGTACCCTTGAGACTGCACAATTGCAGATGATGGCAGATATCCTCTGAAAACCTCACCGACGGAGGTATTTTCAATCAAACTCAATTGAATGCAGAAACAAATTACCACACCTAGCACCAAAAACATAACAAATATTTCGAAAGCCCTGAGTCCTTTCATAGACCCATTCGGCTTGTAGAAAAGCAGAATCAAGAGCACGTCGACGATCGACAACGCGCATCCAGCAACCAATGGGATCTGTGGAATCAGAAGGTTGATTGCGATGGCGGTTCCAATAACCTCAGCGATATCGGTCGCAATAATCTGTCACAAATTATCAGTCTTGCGCAGTAACTTGGCAAGACATTTTGCTCACCGCTGCTTCAGCCATTAGGTAGAGAAATATATTCAGCCACCGAGGCAGAAACTCTTTACAGGCCTCTGCTAAATTCAGACCACTCACACTACCAAGCTTAATGCACAAGCTTTGCAGGAAAATAGCAAAGATGTTGGACATCAAGACGATGAACAAGAGTTTAAACCTGTATGTAGCACCCGCAGCAACATCCGTGGAATAGTTGCCAGGGTCGATGTATGCCACAGCGATCTTGAGAAAATTAGTGAAGTGCACTGGAATACTATTGAGTGAACTTACCATAAATCCTGGGCCAATAAACTTTCCGAAAGTAATCGCAAACTTTCGAGCCCTCATGAAAAGGACTGAGAGATTGTTGAATCTCTGTCCGTGGTTGCCACTACCACCTCCAAGGCCACCACTCCCACTGCCAGTCCCGCCATGGCTCTCCACCGTCCCCTCCTCCTCATCCTCTTCCACAGCAATCCTCTTCTTATCACGGCTTGAAGTTTCTCCAGGTTCAACCTCCTCTATAGTTTGGACCTCAGAGTCAGAACTCCGCAGGGTTCTCGCGTTGGCAATACCATTGAGGTCTTGTCTGGTAGTAAGGTCTGCAGCCAGCGAGCTCGGATTCTGGTTGAACCCAGTGCCCTCAGGCTCCTCTGTGCGAGAAGGACAATTCATGGTGACGACACCGTGATAGTGGCGGTGTAAAGTAGATGAAGGGATTTGTGTGTTCGGGTACTGCTCAAGCCGAGGGTAGGGAAAAAACGAACTCGAACTCGAAGCAAAAATTGAGGGTAGGGAAACAAAGACTCCCGAGATGGGGGAATGAGGTGTTTATTTAAGTCTAAGTATTCACACTCCCGTATTCTAGTTTGTGAGAGACGAAAACTAGAAGGTTTAGGTGGATAACTGGAAGAGAAATCCAGGGCCTGGATCTCACTCTCACTGTGCACAGGCAATCCACTAGCAACCCCACAAATCCACGATTTCCCGTACCGGTTCCTTCTCTTTCCGACAAGCTTCGAAGCGCCAATGAGGAAAGGGCAATTGCACTGCTGATCGACCTCTGATCCTTCCTCGTGTGCCCAGGCTAGCATAGGAACGACATCCATCAAATCATGTTGGAAACTAACGTGATATGTTGCATATCCAAGCAACCCTGATGGCGAGAGCGAGGGCGGCAAGGTGACGGATGTTTGTTCGGGACAAGGCTTCCCGATGTGGGTATTCTCCGCCAGGGAGACATCACGACTGCATATTCATGGTTGTTTTAAAGTTCAGAATCATTCTCGTTGATAAGTATATCAGATTAATCTGCTCTTGGGGATGTGTTCGTTGAACTTACTGCATCCGCGTGGCTGAGCTGGCTGGCGGATTGTATTGCTATTGGCTTATTCTTGCTCATGGTTCAAAACCCTGAGAGCAACTTCCGTCGTTGGCATTGTTGTCTGTTTTTATAGTGTTTGCTCTTAGGTGTTCACATTATGTTTGTTGTGCGCTTCCAATCCTAAAATCATTATGCCAAGCTTTGCAAACCCGAAAGAAAGCCTTGAGTTCGTCTGGCCGTTTACGAGCGTATTCGCTTCATTCGCTTCATCCACTGCGTCCACCCTCCTCTGAGTAAGACCGAACGGCCTTCTCATCTATGAAGGTCTTTTTCAATTCCCACTATCTGACTGTCTAGCTGATGTAATTTCTCCGATATTTGTAAAGCTTGGAGTGCATGAAGTCGGAGATCGGAAGATTACCTTGTCAAAGTCTTGGGCCTGTTGTGTTCCCCGTTCCAAGTGTCTCGGCGAGAACGAAGCTCATGTTGACGGACCCCATACCGAGATGCCAGTACGCTTTGAATACGCTTCTTTATCACAACTTCAATCTGTCAACACTCGAATCATTATACGATGCCTCACATTGCACAATTATCTCTCTTTTCTGTTTCTCAGCGGCAGGCGAACACTTCACTGATTTTCCGTCAGATCTCTGCGAGACATTCCCAAGGTAGAGAGGCATTATCTTGCTGCAAAGTGCTAAGTCTACCTCCACCCCCCACAATTGTGGTAGCCAACACACATTAAAGTCAAAATCTGCTGATCCCTGATGCAGTCCGAAGCTGACCTTGAGTACAGCATTCGCCGAGTTCACGGGGTAAAAGAGACAGACTACTCTGCATGCCACGCCTAGCAACGTCATCAGTGTGATAAGGGATCTCAACTTCTCATCCCGTAGTGGGGTTTGACGGGGAATGAATATATGTTACAGATTTTGATTGATGCAGCTAGTGTATCTGTTCATAGGCATTAAACCGTATGTAATACCTCCATAGTTGAGGTAGCATCCTCCACCCGGAAGCCAAACGCCATTTTCCATGCAGCGCCTCGCAGATTATCAATGTATCTTAATACAAGGGCTCTTAAGGCCAAACTAGATGCCAATGCCCAATGTTAAATTTCCACCCAAAGCGTGCCAGCTCACTTCGGCTCCGCTGCATCGAGAGCCATGTACGCCTTCTGCAGCGCTTTCTTCTCATGGCCATCGTCTTCGAGAACAGAGATCCAGTCACGAAGCTGGATGCCCATGCCCTTTTCTTTGTCTTCTCTCCACATCCCTAGACGTCGGACACCCTCAAGAGTCAACTTCTCGGGAGCTGGTGCAGCTGGAGGCGTTCCAGGAAGTCCTGACGTTGTGATACGGGCAGGTGTGCTTGTACCACTCGCAGAAGTGCTCATCCAGCTATATTGCTTCTTCTTGCCAAACAAGCCTCGACCTCCTTGCAGGAACTGAGACGTCGTCGCGTTCGCAGCTTTGTGGCTTGCTTCTTCGTTGGCTTTGGCTGATTCCTTCTTCTTGGCCTCCTTCTTCGAAGAACCCTTCTCCGGAATTTCGGGGGCAATAGAACCAGGCGTTCCAGGAGCCACAGAACCTGACCGAGGCGCACCTTCTCCATTCGCCCGAGAATTTCGCTTCCGGAGTCGTGCTTCCTCATCTGCACGCTCTTTCAAAGCTGAGACCCGAAGAGCATTGACAACTTCATTGGTGAATTTTGGAGTTTCACCCGGCGTTTTTGACCCATCTGAGACAGGAGTTGGCAATTTATTCGCAGATGAAAACGAGCCTTGATTCTGTTAGCATTGAGACACAAGAAAATAACGAGAGAGCTATACGCTTGAGGGGATTGGAGCGAGGGCTAACTGCACTCTCCCACCCACTGCGCGGGCCACCTTCGATCACGGCATTTGATGTTGAAGCTGGAGCTGCAGCATCGGCCCATTCGTCAGGGATTATGCCATGTGATCCCGTCTGCCGCCCTTTGGCTAGCTTTACAGCCTCCTCGAGTAAACCCCTCATTCGGTGCTTTGTTGCAAGTGACAGAAGGGCTATTTGATCCACCAGATGTGTTTCCGTGGGGAGAAACTGCCCACTGGTAGAAGTGATAGCCCCGTTAGGTCCTACCGCAGTTTGAACATTTACCGTCGACTGTGGGAAGGTGTTCGGTAACATCATCTTCCCCATTGTATTCTTATCTAGGTGTAAGGTGAGTCCATGATCCGCAGATATTTTGTGTATTTTCCTTGAAAGTCCCTCAGTATGAGTGAATGGTTCTCTCAATTCCCGCTCTCTCGATATAGCAATATTGCGAGCTGCAGCATGCCAAGCTGAGTCCGCCGCCTTCTTATGGAATTCTTCCTGTGACTGTGCATTTGCTGCCTCCGCTGCAGCATTCGCGGGACCTGCGCCATAAAACGACCTTTCGTCTCCAGGAGGGAACTGCGTGAAGCTGTGCCCGGATGAAATAGTGCCTGACTGTGACCCAGATTGCTGGGAGTTGAACGAATGGTTGTACATGTATTGCTCTTCCTCTCGTAGATCGATCCCAGTACCTCCCAATACGTCCATAACATCCACACCATCCTCCTTCGACTTTTCGGCCGGCTTTGAGGGAGGGCCCATGGTGCCAGGACCACGAGGCGCCAAACTGTAGTCGTTGAAGCTGTTCTGCATATTGTTCTGCTGTTGTTGCGGGAAGTTGAGGCCATTCGAGTGCTGGGAGTTCTGTAGATTTTGGTGAATAGGTTGTTGGGGCAGGCTCAGCGTAGGTGTTGTATGCCCGTTGCTCATAGTGCCATTTGGTGCGTAGGGCGTAGTGTACGCATTTGCTGGAAGCTGGACATTTGTAAAGTGAGGGGAGACGCCCGAAGTTGGCGACCCCGCCGCTCCAGGGCTCATGGCATATGGAGTGTGGGTATAGGGTGAGGAAGGTTGAGATGAAGGATTCGGAGACAGGCGCTGCCGCTTGTTGGGGAAAGGAAACTGCTGCGGAGTTCCTGGCGACGTCGCTGTTGAAGGCGGTGAAAAAGGCCTTTGCATCGGATACTGGTTTTGCGCCATCGTGCCTGCCGTCTGCGGTGTCGTGAGGCAATTCGAATCTCCCTCTCCTACTCCTCACAAAGCAGGCTGGAAAGCCTTTCCAGAACGTCGACCCATGCGCCAGGAGGAGGCAAAACAAGAACCAGGTTATTCGCGCCGGCCTCAAGATCCCGGAGTGTCGTCGTGTTGCGCTTTCGATGCTCTGCAGCCGGGCCTTTCTTGCTCTTGATGATGCGCCAGTGCCGCGAACAATCGACTCTGTCGCGAAAAGCTTAGTCAGCCAGCTCCTTAGTCATTTCGCGTCCAGTGCGATGGCCCTCCTCGGACTATTTGTACTTCTGCACGTCACGTCTCCCTTGCTATAGAAGCATTCCTTATTCACCTAACGAGGGCCTGCAAGCAATCTACAATTCACACCTTGCGAATATGGATATTGCGAGGGCCGTTGACTGAGCAAGCGTCACCCTCGACAGGCGCAATATCTATTGTGGGAACCCGACCAGAACTTCAAGAGCAAGATGGCCTCCAAACGCAAGGCAGCCGCTATGGCGCCAGTCGTCGAGGAGCCAGTTGATCCAGCGGATGAATTAATGTTCTTGAATTTAGGTGGAGGCAATGAGGTGGGCAGATCCTGTCATATTGTGCAGTACAAAGGCAAAACCGTCATGGTAAATACACTCCTACCCCTACCGCTGGTCAGTGACTAATATATTCTACAGCTTGATGCCGGCATGCACGCAGGATACGAAGGTTTAGCCTCCCTTCCCTTCTACGATGACTTCGACTTGAGTACCGTCGATGTCCTCTTGATCAGCCAGTAAGCGACTCTCATATTCTGTTTTGCTTCACATGGGGAAGGAGGCTAGGGTCAACTTCATATTCGAGATATTTTTCCCGGAGACAATTCGGGCTCCTCCTGCAAACAATATCATGTATACGAGAACCAATACAAACGTTACACCCAAGCAGATGCATGTCTTGATTCTGTGAAGATGACCTGCATTCCATCCAGCAGCTTTGTACATACATCACCTAGTGTTTCCATCGCCGTCCAACGATGCCGCTCTTTTACTCTAAAGAATTACTAGCTAACTATGTAAAGTTTTCACATCGATCATGCAGCCTCCCTTCCATATGTCCTTGCGAAGACCAATTTCAAAGGCAGAGTTTTCATGACGCATCCAACGAAAGCTATTTACAAATGGCTCATTCAGGACAGTATCCGAGTTGGAGGAGCATCTCCTAGTTCCCAGCCTCTATATACAGAAGCGGATCATCTTTCAACGTTCCCCCAAATCGAAGCTATCGATTATCATACCACGCACACTATCTCATCTATTCGCATTACGCCATATCCAGCAGGACATGTCCTTGGTGCTGCTATGTTTCTCATCGAAATTGCTGGACTTAAAATATTCTTTACTGGGGACTATTCTCGAGAAGACGATCGCCATCTCGTTTCCGCTGAGGTACCCAAGGGGGTTAAAATAGACGTGTTAATTACGGAGTCGACTTACGGAATAGCTACACATGTTCCACGTTTAGAACGTGAACAAGCACTCATGAAGTCCATAACCGGGATACTGAACCGAGGAGGCCGCGTCTTGATGCCCGTCTTTGCTTTGGGGCGTGCTCAAGAGCTTCTTTTGATTTTAGATGAGTACTGGGGCCGTCATCAAGAATTTCAAAAGGTTCCTATTTACTATGCAAGTAACTTGGCCCGAAAATGTATGCTTGTATATCAGACATATATCAGCGCTATGAATGACAACATCAAGCGGATCTTTAGAGAGAGGATGGCCGAGGCGGAAGCTTCAGCGGATACCGTTGGCAAATCGATGGGGCCTTGGGATTTCGACTACATTCGTTCTCTCAAAAACTTAGACCGATTCGATGATGTTGGGAGCTGTGTCATGCTTGCTACTCCAGGTATGCTGCAGAATGGAGTCAGCAGAGAGTTACTTGAGCGGTGGGCGCCGAATCCCCAGAACGGTGTCATTATTACAGGTTATAGCGTTGAAGGCACCATGGCCAAGCATATTGTGCAAGAGCCGGATCAAATCCAAGCAATCATGTCTCGGAGTAATGGCGCGGCGAGACGCGGACCTGGTGCTGGAGATAGTGACAAAGTCATGATACCCAGACGGTGTAGCGTCCAGGAGTACTCCTTTGCAGCACATGTGGATGGCACGGAGAATAGAGAATTCATCGAGGAAGTCGCGGCTCCTGTGGTGGTAAGTGCTTCAACATAAGTATTTGTGTCAAGCTAACTAATTATCCTAGATTTTGGTTCATGGCGAACAGCATAATATGATGCGTCTGAAGTCCAAGTTGCTTTCTTTAAACGCCGATAAAACCAACAAAGTCAAAGTATTCAGCCCACGTAATTGCGAGGAACTTCGAATTCCCTTCAAAGCCGACAAGATAGCCAAAGTCGTTGGGAAATTGGCTTCTTTCCCTCCCCCTTCAAACGCCGAAGAGAGCCAATCGCAACTCATAAGTGGAGTGTTAGTGCAGAATGATTTCAAGATGTCCTTAATGGCACCTGAGGATCTTAGAGAATATGCTGGCTTGACCACGACAACGATTACGTGCAAGCAACGTATGACACTCAGCGCTGCGGGCATCGAACTGATCAAATGGGCTTTGGAGGGCACATTTGGGAGCATCGAAGAGCTACCCGAGAGCAAATCGACTGCAACGAACGGCGACACTCACATGAACGGATCTTCAGAAGATGCGGATGAGGAAATTTCAAGACACTCGACTACTTATTTGGTGATGGGCTGTGTAACTGTTCGCCACAGCAAAAATGGGGAGGTTGAATTGGAATGGGAAGGCAATATGCTGAACGATGGTATTGCGGATGCTATTATGGCAGTTCTATTCTCTGTGGAGAGCAGTCCTGCAGCTGTTAAACGTTCGTTCCCCTCATCTTCACACTAATTGAATTTACTGACGTGGTATCACAGAATCCGCAAGCAAGCACTCTCACTCACACGCACTACCAACTCGAAACCCTCATGCAAACCTTACGCCGGGAGACAGATTAGAGCGCCTCTACATGTTCCTAGAAGCGCAATTCGGCTCCGACAATCTCACTCCAATAGCTGTCCCCAAAGTCCAACCAAGAAAGTCGATTACGGCTGGCTCGCCAACAGCCATGAAAGAAGAAGATGGCTCACCTGAAGGCTCGGACGAGGAAGAAAGAGAATTGGAAGCTTTGCAGAAAGAAGAAATCGAGAGACTGCATAAAATTGGCATCCCTGTTCCAGGAGTTGAGATTAAAGTCGATAAGATGGTTGCGAAGGTCTGGTTGGAAGATTTGGAAGTCGAATGTGCCAATCGGGTGTTTGGGGATAGGGTTCGCGCGGTAGTGGAAAGAGCGGTCGAGGTTACCGCACCTTTATGGGCATCTTGAACAACCAAAGTTGTATCTTTCTTGAGCTCTGGGAAGGAAGCTCTCTATGAGTGGGCGTTAAGGACAATTAGGAAAATATTCCCTGAGATCTGGAATTGACAAATTAGATACTTGCCAAAAATAGCAAAGCATGTCCCACAACAGGATAACAATTAAAGTTCACCGACTCAATTGATTCCCCTACACCATGACCTGTCACTCCCTCACCGCTTACGCAAAAACAAGCATATACCCAGAGCCCCATCGCCTTCCCCGCCCTCCGTGCCAGCACACGCGAGCCCCTCATAATCCCTGTCTAGCGTCACCTGCCCGCATATCATACACCTGACCTGACGTCGTATCTTCTTCCTCTCATATAACATCCTGCTATGCTTTCCATTAATCCTTTATCGATCACATAACGAGTTTTTATCAGCTATTGACAGAGACGACATGCCGCATCATTTCCATATCGAAGAAAAGCGCCGTATGATCTGCATACTTGCCGCGCTGTCGATCACGATTATGCTGTTCAATGTGGTGCATGTCAGGCATTTTTTACCGAAGAGACATCATGATGGGCATGTCAGTGCTGTGGGTTGTGGTAAGGGGGTCCTTGGGGAGGTTTTGACTTGGTGTGGTGATTCTGGGGATGGTGGGGAGAGAATGAGGTGGTTGAAGGAATGGCTTTGAGGGCGATGGGAAGGGATGGAATGTTCAGTGACGGGATTATGGGAAGTACAGGGACTTGATGGATGGAATGAGACGCTTTATGGTGATTGAGAAGGATTATGGTTTGTTTGAGTCGGGAAAGATCCAAGGGGGTGATGGTGGGAAGTTGACCTGAAGTGTGAGACACAGGGTAAGTTGTTCATTCTTCTTATGTTCGTATGAAGTATTCTAATGGTGCAGGATCTCTAGGACCTACTTCTTTATGTGTTCTCTCAATCACACAAGACAAGGGGAATCCCAACGACTTTTGGCCGCTGGCTCTCACCAAAGCGTGGTTACTGTTGTGGCCAGCAATGTGTCTCAGGGCAGAAACTGGGATTGAGAGTCGAGGCCGGAAGGGCTCTACACCTCTCCAACGATTTTACTAAATCTCAAGAAGAATGAGGGGAGTTCGTTGAGGAAGCAGGTCCAAGCACTAGTTGGCTACACATAAGAAGCTTCTGTTTAATGGGTATCTCATTAATTAACTCTCGAAGGTCCGGTAGGACTTATACTGCATCAAGATTCCGGTGAATCTCACCACTTGGACGCCAAAATGTAATGCTGATGAGGGAAGTAATAAAATCAAATCGCAAATCACGAGAGCTTCATCCAGCGGCTATAGTCCAACACTACCCGTCTCCAATCCTCTCAAAACGCGAGTGCTTGTGCCAGCAAGACTCTGCATCCAGTATGGATTGCATCATATCGATCACACAATCGCGCGCGTAAATGAACGAGGGATCAAACGTCAATTGGACTTTTGGGTGCCGAGGCTATCGTATCAGAGGAAGTGAAATAGGAGCTTAGAGGCTTTTCGAAGCTCGGGAGCGACCCAGAAGACGAGAAGTGATAGGTCTGTAGAAGATAACGAGTTAGCTTAGTGTTGGAAAAGTTAGAGAGCTGCGTGGCACAAAGTCACTGGAAGGAAGCCATTATGGTACGGCGCATTCCAGAGCTGTGGCTCATCAAATAGGGAGAAGCCTAAAGATTCAGTTACTCACAAATGGAATTAAACCAAAACGCCAGTCCATAATTGTTATCACCTCCAGAAGTAGGTCGCTTGGAATTGCTGCCCCCCAACTGAGACTTGAAGTACTTGACAAGTTGAGCGACCGGGTTTTGGGCTGAGCGGCTGCCAGCAGATTTCTTCGTAGTCGTCAGGGCTGGCTGAGAAGGAGCTGGAGGTGTGGCTGTAGCTGTAACTACCATCAGAGTAGTGCAGTTGATTGAGATACTCGTTCCAGCGCGGTAGCACACTCTTGTTGCAGTGAGTGGGCTCTGAGTTGGGATGGTTGTGTTAGTCGCGTTGAATGTGGTAAAAGTCGCAATCTGCGACACAAAAATAGTGACCGTGGAGGGTGGTTGAGTGGAGGTGACGGTGATGGGAGGTTCGGTGAAGGTACTGGTGGTAACATTGTTGGTCTTGGTGATTGCGAGGAAAGACTCGGGGGCGACAGAAACGCTCGGAGATGCGCTCTCAGCAGTGATAGAATCAGATGCTTGAAGATCGCGGCGAGTTTGGGATTGGGCTGTGAGGAGCTCGCTGGAGGCAGTTGACAAGCAGCCAGCGCGGTCGATCATGAGAACTACGATATATCAGTGAACAGCCTCTGCCAAAGAGAACAAAAGATATACGTGTAAATATGATAGTCCATGTCAAATGTAATAATGTGGTCATTTTTGACGAAGCCATTGCAAAGGAGTGTGTGTAGTTGGATGATGGCAGCTTATCTTGGTGAAAAAAATTATTGTGTTGACGGAGGAAGATGTCGAGTCTGTAAACGCAAGCGAGTAACCTGCTTAAGACTCACCCGGCAATGCAAGCAAAGGTGGTGGGCAAGACGCAAAACAAACGAGGCTCCAAGCGACAATAGCAAGGTCTGTGAAGGGAATTTCAACCTGCGTTACCATCCGTGGAGGTAATGAATTTAGGTGGGGTGTAGGTCAGAGGCTATTCACCAAAAATCAAAAAGAAAAGTCACGTTATTCTAATAATGCGGACTCGAACCACTGTGCTTAGATCCCCCCGGAAATCATTGAAATTATCATACGTCAGAAAGAGCAGCACATTGTTGCCCCCAGCTTGAAATTTCTACATCATGGCAAAACAGCGAAAAGGGAGCGGATTTACTCGCGCTAGCAACACCTCCATCGTTTTACTCTGACATTCAGACACATTGCCTTCAAACATGAAATTCTTTTTTCAATATATACGGCATCAAAGGTAAACCGACGAAGTTCAGCCACAGCAATAAAACAAAGAGCCTCAAAAGAATCTCAAGGCACATCAGAAACGATAACCCGTCGAAAGACAATCAAAGACTAATAATGAAAGGATACAAGAAGAGTCTCTACAAGGTCTATAACGATCAGGCCCAGCTTTGGGCAACTCAGTCTCAAGTAAAGTCTCACTTTCTGAGCAAGCCACCTAGGTACGGCTCTGTGTTAGTCTGGTGCAGCTTCCAATTTCTTTCTAGGAATTGAAGGAGCGGAAAATGAACGAGAGAGTGATACCATCATGGTCGGTAACGAGTTACTAGATGTCTAATTTTATTCTGATGTACGAGGACCAGCAATACGAATATAGCAAGTGAAGGTTGAGAGAGTGAAGTGAAGGCAGCAAGTGTGGTCACTCAGAAAAGTGGGGCAAATGCTTGGCGTTAACGACCCCAGATTTCATCATCATTTCCGTCGCAACTACCTCCGTACAACCTCTCGGATCTTATCTTGACTCAACATCCACTTAGTGTTTTACTCTTTGAATCTTAGAGATGTGGTGGCCCTACCCGTGAGTGTACTTGGTTCTCACAGTCATATATACAAATACAGCAAGACAGAAGTCGGCAAAACCCCCACCTCCCCTGACGAAATATCTGCGAATCCACGGAAGGCTGAGGGTTCCCCCTGCATGCCGAAGCTCGAAACACGGATTGCCTGTAGTACTAGGGCTTTCAATCCATAACAGGAACGGAAGAGGCCCATAGAGGAAGGCTAAGGGTTCTGGGACAGGCAAGGCAAGTGATGTCTCGATGACGGGGCACAATGATGTTGTACTAACTAGTCTTCTAGCAGGTTCAGTATCCTTGAGAGTCTGTAATTTGCGATCGCAAATACCCCAAGCCCATTCAAAATAGGCACCATCGCCTCACGAAAGCTAGCTGCAATGCCCATTCCACCTCTGAAATCTCCCGAGGTGACCACCGCCTCCATCCACATAGACGGGAAAGAATTTCCAGTTATTGAGATCAGAAGTACTGGAGATGTGATTCTTGAAGTCTCCTTCGAAAACTCGAATGCGTGTTCCAAGTCGATACCTTTAGAAGATCTTCGAAAGTTGCGAAGGGACAAATTACCTATACCTTCTCCTCGAATATTCTATAGAGTGAGATTGGAGACACTGAAGAAAAACTCGAGATATTTTGAGCAGCTTCTGGGAACCACTTTTGCGGAAGGAATAGCTATCACAGATACATGGAAAGACCTTGCAAAATCGGGCCTAGATCCAACAAAGGTTGAGGCAGATCGGCTGCCTCGCATCAAGATTGTAGAGGAGGATGTGGCAACGAAGACTTTGGGAAGGGAGACGATATTTTGTGATATGCTTCGTATCATTCATGGCGCTGTATGTCAAATGACAGAATGGAAAGGAAGAACTTTATAAGCTTACGACACCTAGGACCACATTACAAAACCCTTCAACCTGCAATGCCTAGTTGTTCTTGTGGTTATGGCCGATAGATACAACACACTGCCATCTATTGCACGCTATTTACAGAAAACTTTTATCAACTTTAAGTATCCGATCACGTTGGACAAGAAGGTAGAAGAGACTCTTCGTCAGAAAATTCTCATCTTCTACCACACAGATCAGGCTTTACGCTTTGCTTCGGCCACGAAAGAACTCATCCTAAGAGGCTCCTCAAGATGGGTTGGCGCAGAGGAAAATATATCAGACTTTCAAACGGCATGGTGGGATTTGCCTGATGGCTTAGAAGGTAATCTTACGTCTTTCTGCTAGAAAATTAAGAAACAACAAACTGACTTCCGCTCAGCGGAACTCGCTCATCGTCGAGCTTGCGTCCTCCGGACAGTTGCCTCAGTGCAGACTCAATGTCTAGCTCTATACACCTCAAAAGAAAGACAATGCCAGCTAGGCTACGACAGCAGCGGCGCTTGCGACTCTTTTCAACTCGGCGAAATGGTCAAATTCCTCTGCAAAAAGGACCTATTGTCTCTTGTGCCGGTTCAAGCAGTCTCACCCGAAGATGAAGACTACATCTGGCCCGATGCATATACCGGCGACATTGAGAACCTCATAGGTCTCTTGCGCCAATGCCCGAGCTACCAGATAAACCAATATCACTCTCACTGCGGCCTCAGAACCAAACTACTACCTGCTCTTGAATACATCACAAGTTGTATTGAGAGAGGGGTTGGCGTTAAATTCGGTCGTTCTAAGAGTGATTGGGTGAATGATGCCTGGGCTGTGCGAAGTTCAACTGGTACCAAGAAGAAGTCTTTCTGGGTTGGTGGCGAGGATGGTGAAGAGGTGGATGTTGCGGGTGGGAAGAGTAGTGGTTTTGATTTTGCAAGCGTGAATAAAGCGACAATGGGGGTCAGTGATATTGGTGCGGAGAAGTCTGCGAAGGCTCTGTTTACGGCGGGGAAATGGAATTGGATAAGAGAGCAGGAGAGCGATTATAGGACTCTGAGGTCCACGCCTAGAGTGCCAATGTAGTTAAAATAGTACAGCATCCCAACTTACTACTTAATACTCACAAATGTTGCTTGAAGGGGATTCAAGGCTTCGAAGCTCCTGATATGTCTGAAATCGATAGTTGAAATCCAGTCCCCAGTGGTTTGGTTCTCAAGAATTCTCTATTTCGCGAGACACTGCTCTGAATTCCTTGATTCGATATCTGCAGCCGTGTACTTCATCTCTCATCTCTCATCCCACTCCGCATGTCTTTCTTTCGTCATAACACATTCCCACCCATACCATCATCTGTATCATTCCACCCAGTCTCTAAAAGTCAACGAGACACTCAAAAATCAACGTATAGCATGACAAAGCAAAATAACGCTCGCTAATATCCACCATAGCCCGGACCAGGAGGATACTGCGGGTAAGACGGCTGCTGGTTAGGATACGGCGGATACTGCTGCGGCGGAGGACCTTGCTGCCACTGCTGAGGCGGGCCACCGCCATACGGAGGCTGCTGATAACCCTGCGAACCAGCATAAGGATCATAGTTACCCGGCGGCGGACCACCCTGATAATGGCCCTGCGGACCAGGCGCAAGATAGCCGCCAGAAGAAGGAGGAGCAGCAGAACCGGGTCTGCTACCTTGTCCGCCGTGGTTCTGGTAGCCGTAATTGGGTGATGCGGGAGGTAAGCTGGGTGAGCCTGCTGAGGGGGACGCGTTCATGTATGAAGATGAGGAATTGCCGTCCTGGCCTCCCATAGAGCCTAAATCTCTGCTCTGGATCTCACTCCATATGCTCCCAGCAGTCTTGCCGTGTCCACCGAGCGCGCCGTGCGAATGTCCTACGTCTTTTTCGCCGCTGACTTTGTGGTTGTGTCCTGCTTTTACTGAAGCAGAGCCGAGGATGCTGTTCAAGGAGTGCTTGTCGGGCTGCTCGTCGACCCATTTGCGGACTGTGTTGAACATGTTGCGGTGGATTTCTAGGGACTCGTCGCGGATTGCGGGGTGGTGGAAGGCACGGAGGATGTCGGACATTACTTCGTCGACGGGGACGCCAGGGTTTTGCCAGGCGTAGATTACGCGGGGAGTAACGTATTGGAGGATTGTAGTTGCTACGCGGCCTGCAACTCCGTTTAGTTTGTTGGAGAAGTGGTCTTTGGAGAGCATGGAGTGGGTCGGGTTCGTGCAGTGGGCGTCATTCCAGGGCTCGAATTGCTGGTTGGCACTGTTTCTGTTTAGCTAAAGTGGAATTGTGAAAAGGAGTTGGCTTACCTGGCTTCGACTACTCCAGTAGATCCTTCCTTCAATGATTTGGAGACAGCGTCGATGATGGGCCTCACAAATGGCGCAAGGAGTGATAGAACGAACACTGTCAAAGTCTCACTGATCTTCTCAACGAGAGCCTCCAATCCTGGGATCTTGGCGATTGTGGCACTGATAGCTTTGACAACGCGGTCTCGGAACTCCAGGATCGGGTAGATCTTCTTAGCAGTTGCAACTGGGTCGAAAGTCTCTGACATTCCTGGAACTTGGTTACCGTGAGGAGGTGCAGCAAATGTATTGCTCGAATTGGCGTCGGATTTGGCAGTCGCATTTTCATACTCCTGAGCAGCGGACTGAGCTTTCAAATCTCTGGCTGTTGCTGCTAAGCCACTTCCTTGTCCGGGAACTTGGGAAAGAAGACCAACAAAGTCTACCCCTCCAGATCCAAACAAACCACGTTGGCCACCGCCGCCAGATTGTTGAGATTGTTCGGCACCCTTGAGGGCAAGATCCATTTCTTCGACCTCGGTTTGAGTGAAGTGATCGGTTGCCTCACCAAGCACAGAGTGCAGGAAGTCTACGGCGCCGAATGTGCCCGTAACCAATGGATATACGTGGTGGCCTCTGAGATTGATCTCGGACGCAACACCACAGTGAGGGAAAACATCACGGTAGCCAAGTTCACGAAGAGCCAACTCGCAGTAGTTTGTATGGGCGCCAAAGTCTTCCATACAATGAAGACCTTGTCCAAGACATCTTTGTTTAAGTCAGTAAAATATTTGTCAAAATATTCGATATGCCTACCTCAGAGCCTCATGTAGATCAGCGTCCCGTCCGCGGGAACTGCCAGAGCCACTAGTATAAAGTCGGCCAAAGTGTATGCTTCTAGAGAAACTGAATTTGACGTAGCCAGCACTTGTAGCCCAGCCACCATTCTCGTTGGCAATATAGTTTTTCATGCCAGTTTGCATATCAATGTTGAGCTCGATTTGTTGGACTGGGCCTCTCAGGCGAGGGTCGAACTTTCGCGCGTCTTCATTGTCGGCATCTGCGAGTTCAGTCAGTATTGTAAATGTTAGGCCAGAAAATTGTGCCGTTCATTCAAACTGCGATGTTTGAAAATGCTTCTTCCGAAAAGGCCACTAGAGGAGGCATATGAGTACACTCGTATTCGTTCTTTCCGCTTCCACTTGCATCGAAGCAGAGCTTTATTCCTAGGTACTCATACCTGCATGAACAGTTCAAGACTAAGGACAAGGTGATCCATGCAGGCGATCTATGGGGAATCTAGCAGGCTCTCACCCGGTGGAATATGACACCAAAGACACTAATGAGAAAGTAAAACACCCACAATCCTTGGGGTTATCAACTAGAGACTAGATTAGTACCACGAGTGAGTAGGGAGGGAATCACATGACGTACTGTGCTCTTCCGGTCTATAAACTCCCAGTCGCTCTTCAGTTACTTCAAATTCCTCTGTAGCATAGCCAAAAGATAAGAAGCTCAAAACCCAAACCTGTAATGGCTCAGCTACGATTCAAAACCAGTGAATGGGTTACAAACCAGGATTCGAATAGTAGGTGCAGAGACGCCCTTCAAGCTTCCCACATCAACGGCCTGAGAATAATCTGTGGGTTAAATTTGATAAGCAAGAGTTCACAAAAGTTCAGTTTGAAAGGTGGAAAGTCGTTCTGGAGGACCAACCTCGTAGCCAGTTTCCAAAATAAACTCGCTTGACCATCATAGAAGTCCACTTATGGCCCTTGATGAAAGCAACCGTCTTGAGGAAGTCTTCAATGTCCCCATGTCGAAAGTTCATTCCCTCAATTTGGGCTATGGAAGGGATGTTTCCTGCACCAAAAGCGGCCGCTGGAGAGGGCAGGACAAGAAGTAGGAGGCATGCTATCAAGACCACTGAGCCGAAGCTCGAGGAGGAAAGCGCCATGCTTGCGTGAAAGTTGTAGTAGTTGAGAGAGTAAAAGCTAGATAAAGAGCATATCATACACCAATGTGAGACGAGTCTTTATCAAGAAGTTGAACAGTGAGGTCTGCCAAGTATGCAAGCTTATGATTATCCCAGTTCGTAGACAGCGACAGCCGACTACTGAGCCACAACCGATCTGCTGAGTGGCGTGGCCTGCTGTGGATCAGTGGAGTGGATTCTGCTCTGTCCTATGGGTCATTACGTAATTTCACGTGAAGATATCAATGCTTACCTACCTAAGGTATGACATGACTTGGAGCCTGAGATTTATGGCCCACATGGCCCACATATCCCCACTGTAAATGCTTTCGCCAGGGGGTTTGGTGGGTCAGAGTCAGAGTCAGGCTATCGACAGGCTACTTTGTTTTGTACCGGGATTGGCACTCGCGAGTCGCCGAATGCTCCGGCCTTGCCACTGCGAAATGAGAAATGAGAAATGAGCATATCAATACAAAAGTCTCCTGTTAAATCACGCGTCCAGGGGCACGACTAATAATCGACTTTGTTTCGCCCAAGTCCCTCCTTCTTTCTTGTACATCTACTTCTCCTTATCCTCCTCCTCTTAAAAACACTTGAGGCGTCCGTTAGATTCCTCTCTCTGGGCGATAACCCGCGTTCGCCATAATGTCGCCCTCCCGCACTCTCCCAACTTTTCTACAGTCCGAGGTGGCAGCTCATAACAATGCCAAAAGCTGTTACGTTACCATGGGCACTCAGGTCTTCGATGTTACAGACTTCATAGACAGCCATCCGGGCGGTGGGGAGCTTGTGCTGGAATACGGAGGCAAGGATGTCACCAAAATTTTGAAGGACGAAGCGTCGCATACCCATTCCGAAGCCGCATACGAAGTATTGGACGATTCTTTGGTTGGTTTCGTTGCAACAGAGAAGGTTCTGAATACAGCCGTCAAAAGCACGCACCCCGACAATATCGTACCTTTACCGCCTAATTCTGACGGATTGGAGGAGTTGAAGCAGAATGGTGCCGCCAATGGAGTCCCAGTCTTTGCAACCACGGGCATGTCGTCAGAGGAGGATCTGTCGAAGGAAACTGATCTCGTCAACGATTACAAAACGCATAAGTTTTTGGATTTGAATAGGCCGTTGTTGATGCAGGTTTGGTTTGGCGGCTTTAGCAAGGAATTTTATCTCGAACAAGTACATCGACCCCGCCATTACAAAGGAGGAGCATCAGCCCCGTTATTCGGAAATTTCCTCGAGCCTCTCTCAAAGACACCATGGTGGGTAGTGCCAATGGTATGGCTCCCACCAGTTGCCTACGGAACATATCTTGCGAGGGCTGGTTTGTCTAGCACGATCGAAGAAGTTGCCTATTGGTTGCTCGGTCTGTTTCTCTGGACACTGGTGGAATACGTTCTCCATAGATTCCTCTTCCATCTAGACAAGTGAGTGCAGCCGTTAACACTATTTGTAGTTCTGGAGGCTAATATGGAAACAGATACCTTCCTGATAATCGAGTCGCATTGACACTCCACTTTTTGCTTCATGGCATCCATCATTACCTTCCCATGGACAAACTCAGACTCGTCATGCCACCCACTCTATTCTTGGCTCTTGCCACCCCATTTTGGAAGCTTGCTCATTTCGTCTTCTACTGGAATTGGTCAGTAGCAACAGCTGTCTTTTGTGGTGGCATCTTCGGATACATCTGCTACGATCTGACACATTACTTCCTGCACCACCGGAACCTGCCATATTACTGGAGGCAACTGAAGAAGTACCATCTTCAGCATCACTTCATGGACTACGAAAATGGATTTGGGGTGACTAGTCGGTTCTGGGACAACATCTTTGGAACACAGCTTGCACCGCCTCCTCTCAAGACATTGTAGGCGAGACAAGCACCCTTTTAGTTTCTCAGAACTCAACCGACGTGGAATGATGTAACGATGTACAAAGTAGATATGGCATAGGCACTGGGCGTTGGTTGGTTAATTGAGCTTTCGCGAATTATGAGCTGGGCACTCATAGTTCATAAATTGCAGTACCTACCTAATAATACCTAATAAATTCAATTCACCTTATAACCTTTCTCTAATGAGATTTGTCATACTTCGAAGAAAAAGTCTTGCAAAATAAAGTTATTGAATATGATACAAATACCCGGAGCACGTGTCACGCTATCTGCGCGAAGATTTTCGGGCAAGGACCATTGACTTCTTCCTCGGCCGCTTCTTCGTCCCACAGAACACTCATCGGGAAGGTTGCAACAACACCCATATATTATCTACATCGACTGCTATTATCTGACACTCCGAAATAGTTCACGGTATCACGAACGACTCGAGGACTGCTTCCCATTTTCTGCATCTAACACCATGTCGACCTTAGACGTCGAGGCTCTGCTTGATTCCACTGCGAATGCGAATGCGAATGCTTCCCCTGTGGATCCCACCGTAACCGGGAAGTCAAAGGACGGAGACGACCGACACAAATCAGAACGAAATGATAGACGTGATCGGGACCGGAACCGCGACGGTAGCAGGGATCGCGATCGTGACCGAAAGCGAAGAGACCGCAGTCGCGATAGAGCGCGCAGGGAAACCAACGGCGATAAAGAGTTGATTGGCACACCCACAAGTGATCATGGCAGTGCTCATGGAAGTGTCAAGAGTAGGCGTAGAAGCAGAAGTCGAGATGATGACCGCCGACACTCACGTCGTCACAGAGATAGCCCTGACGAGGCCGGCCGTAGAGATGGAGACTTTTATCGAGGTGGCGGACGAGCTCGCTCACGCTCTAGGAGTCCAAACCGTTACTATCGCCCTCGTGGAGGAGACCGCCGCGACCGCGATGATATAGAAGCCAAGCCAAGAGATGATCGCCGAGGAGCAGGTCGCAACGATACCCGTCGACAGAGTAGAAGCCCAAAGCGCGAGACCACTCCTCCCTTGACGGAGGATGAGCGTGATCGTCGCACGGTTTTTGTTCAACAGCTTGCTGCTCGTCTTAGGACTAAAGAACTCATAGCTTTTTTCGAAAAGGTTGGCCCTGTTAAAGAAGCCCAGATTGTTAAAGACCGAGTTAGCGGCAGATCCAAAGGGTACGTAATACTTTCCAGTCTATAATACCTGTGCTAACCCGGTATCTAGTGTTGGCTACGTTGAGTTCAAGAACGAAGAATCGGTCCCCGCTGCTATTCAACTTACCGGTCAAAAGCTCCTAGGAATCCCCATTATTGCCCAGCTTACCGAGGCTGAGAAGAATCGCCAAGTCCGAAACCCTGAAGCCGCTGGTAACAATCCGAATCAGATCCCTTTCCATCGACTGTATGTGGGTAATATACATTTCAGCATCACTGAAAGCGATCTACAGAATGTTTTTGAGCCTTTTGGCGAACTAGAGTTTGTACAGTTGCAAAAGGAAGAGCAAGGTCGTAGTCGAGGCTATGGATTTGTCCAGTAAGTTGTGCTTTCCCATTCATGCTGAGAGTTGTGCTAACATCCCTAGATTCCGCGACCCTAATCAGGCTCGTGAAGCTTTGGAGAAGATGAATGGATTTGACCTAGCTGGTCGTCCAATTCGTGTTGGTCTTGGCAACGATAAGTTTACTCCTGAGTCTACCGCCAGTCTTCTGCAGAGATTCCAAGGGCAGAGCCACCAACAACAATTCCAGGGTTCCGCATTCTCCGGAGCTGGTGGACGTGGTCCCCAAGCAGCAAACGGTAGCAATTTCGACCGTGCAGGTGGTCGCGATAATGATAAAGGTGCTGGAGGTGCCAGTGCTCTAGATGACACCGATGTTGGCGGTGTCAACTTCAACAATTATAGTCGAGATGCATTGATGCGCAAGCTTGCCAGAACCGACGAACCCGCCGCCACCACAAATAGCCGTGACGAGAGGCGCGAAATCTTGAAGCCCAAGACAGAGACTAAACCCCTGCCAGTTAACGTCAACATGGCGAGCAGATGTGTCGTCCTCAAGAACATGTTCGATCCTGCCGAGTAAGTTTGCCTTTTATTTGCAAATTCCAGTGCTAACAATGTGCGTGCAGAGAAGAAGGTGATGCCTGGGAAAAAGAATTGGAGGATGACGTTCGAGCTGAAGCCGAGGAGAAATATGGCCACGTTGTTCACATTGCTCTAGATCCAAACTCCCAGGGTGACATTTACCTGAAGTTCGACCGGGTCCAAGGCGGAGAGAATGCTATCAAGGGTCTCAACGGCAGATATTTTGGAGGACGGATGATTAGCGCTACGCCTGTTGTGGATGCAGTCTACAGCAGTTTGTTCTCACGCACAAAGGCTATTTAAGATGCTAATCACCGCCTTCCCACTGGTCTTTAGGGACGAATCTGGTTTGTACAATATCAATGGGTCCGAAGACAAACGTTTCTGACATACCTAGACTTTATTGCAGAAGTCCTCGAACTTTTCATCTACCGTCGGTACCACGCGACTCGATTCTAGAACCCCAGAACCAGAAAATCTTACCCCTCATATAGTTCCACACTTCGAATCGCTTTCCTGGACCTCGGTATTCGACATCTGGACTTGACAGAATATCTCCAAAGCGTTGCTGATCTCGTTCACATGCAGGACTCCTACCTCATACGACCACAACTCTCCTGCTTTTAGATACCTGAGCATACTTCTGGATCCCGCTGATTGCACATAGGCGTTCCCGTACACAGCTTGCTTACTCTGCTTTGTTTTCCGTAATTCTAGTATTGTTTTAGGTAGAGAATACGAACCGGTATTAGAGATTTTGCCTTGCCTGTGAAATTTCTTTGCCTGAAGGTCACGAGCTGTGATGCTACCAGAATTTCCGTCCTTCACATCGTAAAAGTACTAAAGTGTGTCATTGTAGACTGTGCCTTCCTAGTTGACCGTCATTACTGTAGCCTTGCTCCTTCCTTCCTTCTGCATGTCACACTCTCTCTGCACCGGACTTCAGCATGTCCTTGAAAATTAACGCATAGCTTCAAACAACATAACGTCAGCATACCCCCGAAGTTCTTCAAAGCTGGCCCTTTTTAGAGCATATCCTTCACGCCTGTGTTATTCCCTCTGGATATTCGGTATCGGGCCCTTCCAAAATGCCGCTCTTCTATAGCCATAGATTCCACCACAGCTGAGTGGGACGGGTCATCTGGATTCACTCGCCTCTGCATACCTGTTGGGAGTCAAAACATCAAAGGTGACTTTGTAGTTCAAATTCCCGCGCATCAGGACGGGCCGTCTCAGCTTTACACTTCGATAACGTCGGGTTGTGGTGGACAGAAAACCAACACGAATTTTGAATGTACCATGCCTAGTCAAACATTCAAAATCCGCAATAATTACTGCCGCTTTCTTGGTCTACCTCGAGGTCGGTCAGCTCTTATCTTACAGCGACTTTAGAAATCTGCAAGTCTTTCTCTTCAAGCAGCCTCTTCTTCAGATTCCATCCTTCAACTTTCACCGCTCAAGGTTTGTGAAATCTTATCTTTGGTGAATCAAGCGTGCTCCTTCCAAAGAAAGAAAGAAACGCATATTTCCTCGCGCCTGCTAACTTCTGGAACCCCCAGATCTGGTAATTCTCTTTCGTGGATGGACTAAGAAAATACCTGCAGATGCCCGCCATCTCCTCCACAACTGTAAGCCAACAATCTTTCAGGATGCAAACACCCCACAAAATCAGACACAATTTTATGCGGAGTGATGCATTTATTCACTACTACTCTGCTGACGCTTGTCTCCTCACAGAGGCTTGCTCTATGTTCTTTCATGGAGCTGCATTTGTTACTACAACATACTTGGTGAGCTTAATTCACTCTCCATCTCTCTTCTCCACATTTACATCCCGCCGATGGTCGCAATGCCGAGCCTTCTTTGAGAATATCAGAGTGAGAATGATTGTATATCAAGAGTCCTATATTCTACCAGATACGTGTGGGCACCGTGGCAACGACACTCTCTTCAACCTCAGGACAATCGCATCGGATCACTTAACTTGGGTCTTTGTTTTCAAATCGCTTATCAGAGCTTACAGGTACACTTTCTACGGGTCTGATTGAATCTTTGCGAAGAACTTGTGCGTACCAAGTGAGTTATGGACGATGTCTCCTGACCGCTTTTCCGTTCTTGTACCGATGGCTCATAATATGAATCCACACAACAGAATTGAATATTTTGAAGATCTTCGAACGAGTGGGTTATTGAATGATTTACTGCTTGGCCCAACATCTTCTCGATTTTTCTACAGCCCACCTTTCCTTCTCGTCAACCCCATCACCATCTCTGCAGCCACCTCCGCATTTCCTTATGAGCGACTACCCAACGCTTTGATTGATATATTCGGAATATTACTATTCTGGTACCGTCTCTATCTCCTTCTCAACGCTGCATCTCTGAACCATATTACTAACAAATGATAGCGGTCTTTCCACGCCCCTTTTCCTTCTCCGGCCCTCCTCGAAGTCAACCCAAACTCTGCCTCAACTCTTCCAACATGTCGCAAAGATCAAACGTGTACGGAAATGCTCCCTCGGGCCTAGTCAATGCGGTGCTCGAGACCGGCAGACAGAGGGGCGACGCTGCGACACCGAGACCAGCTACGGCCACCCCATCTCCAACTCGACATCCTCAACAGCAGATTCCTAGGATGAACAGTGGAAATGTTGGCCGTCCCGACTTTGCGAGGTCTTCAAATAACAGTCAAAGCTCATTTCGGCCAGGCGGTCACTTAAGCAAGAAACCTAGCTTCGGCCACCAACTCAACATGAGCCAAAGCTCACTGCGCTCACCTGAGGCTGAAAATCGAAGACCTAGTTATACCAACTACCCCAACGCCAGCCAATCATCGATACATTCAAATTCACCGCATAAGCATGGAGTATTGGTGCGCCATGATCGAAATGATAGCGCTGGTACTCAACGTTCTGGTCAATCATCGCAGAGCTTTAGCAGTGGTGATGCTGGTGTTGCACTGGCCTTGCGCCCTCCCAACAATTCTCAATATTCCCACGGTACGGGTCAAGGATTGATGAACTCTAGGAGGGTAAGATTTAATCCTCTTATTTCCCTCAACATTTCTTCGCCTGTACTAATGTCGCAAATAGGAATACCATAACCTATCACTTGTTGATCTGATTCAAGTAGAGTTATCTGATTTCGAGGACTTCGTCAGGACCCTTCATCTTGACAGAAACTCCCGTGATGCAGTCTTGGCTCGGGCCCAATCAATGAAACAAAGTTTTCGCCAGAAGAGCCAGGATGTGCAATCCGAGCTGGAGAATAGCAGCAAGATCACCACCTCCCGTGAGCAAGAATTGAGGAAGTTTCGTGACGAATACAAGACCATGGAACAGGACTTCCTACAAAAGTTGCAAGAATGTGAACAAGATCGCGAGGAGCTTCAACACGAATTTGACAGGTTCAGGGACGTAGCACGGATTAGAGACAAAAAGCAACTCGACGATCTGGATCGCTTCTCCGGGTGGTACGAAAACAAGCGAGCCTTATGGATGGAAACGAATCCTGAGCCAAGTGCTCGTCAAGAACAACTCTTGGCGATTAGGGTTCCTACTTCCGCGGACTATCCTCCTTTCGACTCGCTATCGACTGAGCGTGCCTCCCGGCCAGGGAGTTCTCGTATGTCTCGCCTGACTTCCCCATCGAGCTCAAGTTCCTTCAGCACGTACGGTCAGGCATCTCAGGTGGGGCCACCTACAGGTCCCGCGAGCCAGACCCCCAGCCGTCGGGGGCAATTTCCTCATGATATTCCTACACAAAGACCTCATACATTCAGTACTAGGAGCATAGCCTCATCACAAGACATTATGCCTCCGCCTCGTGCTGAAGCTGGTGACATTACACCGTACCACGAAGCACTTGGACAATCCCCAGAAGCTTCGGTCGTTGAATACAGACAAGATATTGATAGACTATTTCAGATGATCGAAGGCTGGACGAGATCATACACTTGTGTCCCCAACTATGAAGGAGACAAATCCATCGCCGCTACGGAACAGCATAATTGGCAATACATGACAACTTGCGTGAATCCTTACCGCCAACAGGAAGCCTATACGCACATTATGGCTCTCCTTTCTGATCCAGAAACCAGATATTTGTTTGTCAAGAGAATGCTGGTCCAACATTGTACTAAAGAGATACTGAACATCAAGGCTTGGGAGAATTACAGTAGAGAATTCAAGCAAGTCTTCGATGCCGTAAGGCAGGGATTAGCTGAGCGAGGTAGGCCACCCTGATTTGATTGAATTAAGTTCCCCGGCTGACGCAGTTATTAGGTCTAGCAAATGAAGCTCGCCAAAGACTTGTTGACCGACAAGTCTCAGCTATCAAGCACATTATTGACGCTGACAACTACAAGATGTTTCACCGCCTCGCAATTGATGCTCATTGCAAGAGCCTCCGCTCACTTACGAATTCCCTTGTTGATGAAGGCGTTGCACGGGACCAATGCGGTAAAGACCTCGGTGCCATCGTTATGAATGCTTGGCGATTATCCGTCAAGATGAATACATCGCGTTTTTCATTTCAGACATACTACCCCGATACTGCTGGAAAATTTGTCGCTGCTACGATGACAGCAATCAATGATTCCAATAATGATCCAATGAGCCTCCAAGTCAGGCAAGCTAGGATGAAATTGGTCATTACGCCGGGTATCACCAGACGAGACGACACTGGAACCACTATCATCGCCAACCACCTACACAGTGCGACTGTGCTCATAATGTGGTAGAGGCATACTGTGCCCTCGATCTTCAGATAATTTCCTCTCTGGTATCATTGCCTCACCACTGTTACTTCAACTAGTACGATTAACGGTCTTCTCGTTTCGACCTACCTTTGATCCTAAGACTGTCCGGGGCATTTTATCCGACTCTCAAATCAACTTTTACCCTTTTTGAGGAGCGACAATATTTTTACGGGAGCCAAGCATCGTCATTGGTGCTTCTATCAGCATAGGTCCTTCTCGATCCGGCCACTCACGGGAGAGACCTTGCACAGCACTTCTGCTCAACCTTTCATCTTCTCTCAAGCCATCGCTTGCGACTGCGAAAGCAGTCATCGTTTCCTTACCAAAATAAAAGATTGCATTTTTACGATAAAGAAGGACACTTAATACTGGGCACATTTCTCCTTCCGCCAGGTGGTGTCGATGAGATGGACGCAGTACTTCATGGGAAGCGGATTGACTCTGAAGAATTATTTTTCCTTACCCTGCCTTTTTTTTTCAGATGAGAATACTTGCTTGCTTTCATGTTTCAGGACTGCAGCAGTTTCTCAATTGGCATATGGATATGAATATTTCCTTCAGATAGTCGGGGCGTTTTCATTTTCGCTGGTGGCTGGATGATTTGTGATTTCATAGCGTCGCTAATATCTTATACTTGCATCGGAGCATATTCTGCGGTGGCAAATTAATTAATTAATTTCGGAATGCCTTTGGTCTTGTATGTGAATGAGTTGAACTTCTGGGTAAGTGCGATGTTCTCCATTTGCCCCTTATTCCTTCTCGCTTCGATTCGGAGGGGCAAAAGGAGGTGGCAATGCTGCGCCACACCTCGACTCTCCCCACAAGTTCCAGACTTGCAAACTTCAACGTCACTGCATCACGAAGAAGGAGCAACATTAAAGTTGCAAAGCATCGCAACTTTTTGCATCGAGGTTGATGAGTCACCATGAAGCAGAACGCACTGGACTCTGGGAACACGTTCATCCCCTCAATTGCCCCTCCATCCAGGAAAGAACAGCGTTGTGAAACGAGGCCGCAAATGGCCTTCCTCACGGTGCCTCCTTTAGCAAAATCAGTTCGAGAATAGAAAAAAAAGCTAGGTTCATTCTTTGCTTTCTCCGAGTTCTTAGTAAAGGGTCTAGAAGCCAGATGAAAATGTAAGTGCAATCACCCCCTGACGTCAGTACTCCACTGCATACAGCTCAATTCCCAATTTCTATCTCTGAACCAAACAAAATTATCTTTCTCTTTCATCCCCATCATGGCTCCTAAAACCCTCTCATTCAAATGCGCGATCGTTACCGGTGGTGGTGGTGGCATTGGTCGTGCTATTTCTGAATACCTTCTTTCTCTCGGCAAATCCGTAATTATCGTCGGACGGACAGAGTCAACGCTCGAAAAAACAGCAAAAGAATTAGGTCACGGAACAACATACTACGCTCTCGACACCGGTTCAATATCCTCCATTCCATCCTTCATCCAAAAAGTGTTGAAAGAACGTCCGGAAGTCGATTGTCTAATCAACAATGCCGGCGTGCAACGACCCCTCGACGTAAATGACTTCGACTTAGAAAAAGCAGACCAAGAAATCGACATCAACGTCCGCGGACCCATGCACCTCACCATCGGCTTCCTAGACCACTTCAAGAAAAAAGAAGCAGCAACAATAATCAACGTCAGTTCCGTCCTCGGCTTCATACCATTCAGCATCATAAACCCCGTCTACAACGGCACAAAAGCATGGATGCATTTCTGGAGTATGAATTTGCGGACACAACTAGAAAAAGAAGGGGCGAATGTGAAGGTGGTGGAGATTGTGCCGCCGACTGTGGAGACGGATTTGCATCGTGAGAGGAGCGATCCGGATGATAATAAGAAGGGGAAGAATCCTGGGGCGTTGAGTGTAGAGGAGTTTATGGGGTTTGTGAGGAGTGGGTTAGAGGGGGATGGGGATTTGGTTGCGGCGGGGATGAGTGTGGAGGTTGTGAGGAAGTGGGATG